>Ga0209935_1001278_pt1 | contig 42014 bp, 40 predicted proteins | sample ThiBio_1000_plan_2_FD_183958 | JGI IMG/M metagenome (GOLD analysis project Ga0209935, IMG submission 183958) | Wastewater bioreactor microbial communities from Cape Town, South Africa - Thiocy_cont_1000_plan (SPAdes) | ecosystem: Engineered > Bioreactor > Thiocyanate-remediating >... | reverse complement strand
CTGAATTAACTGCTGCAACTAAAAGTTGCTTTGGTCACTTCATCAGACATTGAAAATCAAAAATTGTTTTTGATGCTCGATGCTGTGAGTGCCCACACAGATTGCTTGATTCAAATTGTTAAAGAGCGACGCAGCTTTTGGCTGCTGCGGGAGTGGCATTCTACTCAACCGCCTTCTCGAGTCAAGCCTTATTTTACGAGGCTTTTTCGAGGTTACCGACGAGGTTGTTTGCGTTGCCGCTTGCCCTGTCGATGGAGGCGCATTATAGGGAGCGAATTCTTTCTGGCAACCCCTCCTCTGCAATAAAATTGTAAAAATCGGCACTTTTTTAGTTATTCATATCCAAGCACAGCTTTTATACAAACTTATCCACAGAAACCGGTGTCGTCTTGCTAGAATGGCCGAAAACAAGGAGGCCAAGATGGACTTGCGACTAAGACCTTACAAGGGAAAATGCCCGCAACTGGGCAATCGGGTATATGTGGATCCCTGCGCCACCCTGGTGGGGGATATCCAGCTCGGCGACGATGCGAGCATCTGGCCCATGGTGGCCGCCAGAGGGGACGTCAACCATATCCGCATCGGTGCGCGCAGCAACATTCAGGACGGTACAGTGCTGCACCTGACCCGCAAGAGTGCCAGCAACCCTGGCGGCTATCCGCTGCTTATCGGCGAAGATGTCACGGTCGGACACAAGGCGATGCTGCATGGCTGCACCATAGGCGACCGGGTACTGGTCGGCATGGGTGCCATCCTGCTGGATGGGGTGATCGTTGAAGACGATGTGATGATCGGGGCGGGCAGCCTGGTGCCACCAGGCAAGCGGCTCGAGGCCGGCTTTCTTTATATGGGCAATCCCGTCAAGCAGGCCCGCCCTCTCAAGCCGGCCGAGATCGCCTTCCTGAAGACCTCGGCCGACAATTATGTGCTGCTCAAGGATGAATACCTGCAAGAGGCCTGACCCTGCAGCCACAAACAGGAAGCCCGGCATGATGCCGGGCTTCTCTGCTTATATAGCTAGCCAATCACTGTGGTCAGGATCAGTGGGCCTGATCCCAGTTGTCACCGGTGCCCGCTTCCACCACCAGCGGCACATCCAGTTCGGCCGCACCCGACATCTTCTCCTTGATGAGGGCGATGTACTCTTCCAGCTTCTCTTCGCGGATCTCGAACACCAGTTCATCGTGCACCTGCATCAACATGCGGATCGACTGGTCTTCAATGCCCCGGATCCAGCCATCCACGTTGATCATGGCCCGCTTGATGATGTCGGCAGCCGTACCCTGCATGGGGGCGTTGATGGCGGCCCGTTCGGCCGCCTTGCGCAGGCCCGCGTTGCGAGACTTGATATCCGGCAGATAGAGGCGACGGCCAAACAGAGTCTCCACATAGCCCTGGGCGTCCGCCTGCTGGCGGGTACGCTCCATGTACTCCAGCACACCCGGGTAGCGCTCGAAGTAGAGATCCATGTACTTCTGCGCTTCGGCGCGACCGATCCCCAGCTGCTTGGCCAGACCGAAGGCACTCATGCCATAGATGAGACCAAAGTTGATCGCCTTGGCGCTGCGACGCATGTCGCTGGTCACCGCATCGAGCGCGACGCCGAATACCTCGGCGGCGGTCGCCTTGTGGATGTCCTTGCCCTCGGCAAAGGCGGTCAGCAGCCCTTTGTCACCGGAGAGGTGGGCCATGATGCGCAGCTCGATCTGGGAGTAATCCGCCGCCACCAGCTTGTAACCGGCGCACGGAATGAAGGCCTGCCGAATGCGGCGCCCCTGTTCGTTGCGCACCGGAATGTTCTGCAGGTTGGGGTCGGTGGACGACAGTCGACCGGTCGCCGCCACCGCCTGGTGATAGGAAGTGTGCACCCGCCCGGTCTGCGGCTTGATCATCAGCGGCAGCTTGTCGGTGTAGGTGGACTTGAGCTTGGCCAGGCCACGGTGCTCCATCAGCAAACGCGGCAGCTCATAGGTCTCCGCCAGCTCGGCCAGCACCTCTTCCGCAGTGGATGGCGCTCCCTTGGGGGTCTTTTTGATGATCGGCAGCCCCAGCTTGGTGAAGAGGATTTCACCCAGCTGCTTGGGCGAGGAGAGATTGAACTCCTGCCCGGCCAGCTCGTGGGCCTGCTTCTCCAGCTCTGCCAGACGCACTTCGATCTCCTGGCTCTGCTGATGCAGCAGCTTGGGCTCGATGGTGGTACCGAGTCGCTCCATCCGCGCCAGCACCGGCAGCAGCGGCAGTTCGATCTCGCTGAACACCTTGGCAAGGCCCGGCTCGGCAGAGAGCTTGCCCCACAGTGCCTGATGCAGACGCAGGGTGATGTCGGCATCTTCCGCCGCGTAAGGAGCCGCCTGCTCCAGTTCGATCTGGTTGAAGGTGAGCTGCTTGACCCCCTTGCCAGCAATGTCCTCGAACGAGATGGTCTCGACGTTCAGATACCTGCGGGCCAGGGAATCCATGTCGTGGCGGCTGGCGGTAGAGTTGAGCACATAGGACTCGAGCATGGTGTCGTAGGCGATACCCTGCAGCTCGATACCGTGGTTGAGCAGCACGTTGCGATCGTACTTGAGGTTCTGCCCCACCTTGAGACAGGCCGGATCTTCCAGCAGCGGCTTGAGCTTGCCCAGCACCAGCGCTTCGCTCAGCTGGACAGGCGCTCCCAGATAATCATGGCCGAAGGGCACGTAGGCCGCCTTGCCCGGCTCGATGGCAAAGGAGACGCCAACGACGCGCGCTTCCATATAGTCGAGACTGGTGGTCTCGGTGTCGAAGGCAAACAGCGGCGCCGCCTGCAACCGTGCCAGCCACTCGTCGAATTCGGCCTCATCCAGGATGCAGCGATAGTCGGTTTCGATGGCGGCTGCCGGGGCGGCGCCTTCCTCATCACTTTCGGCTTCGCTCTCCTCAGCGCCACCGGACTCCAGCTCTTTGATCAGGTTGCGCAGCTCATACTCGCGATAGACCGCCAGCAGAGCCTCTTTGTCGATGGGGCCAAGCTGCAACTCTTCCAGGCTCTGTTCCAGCGCCACGTCGGTCTTGATGGTGGCCAGCACATAGGAAAGGCGCACCTGCTCTTCCTGCTCGCGGAACTTGTCGGCGAACGCCTTGGAGCCACGGAAGCCGAGCGCCGCCACTTTGTCGAGGTTGGCGGCGATCTCGTCGATGCTGCCTATCCCCTGCAACAGAGCCAGTGCGGTCTTCTCGCCGACACCTGTCATGCCGGGAATGTTGTCCACCTTGTCCCCCATCAGCGCCAGGTAATCGATGATGAGCTCGGGCGGTACGCCGAACTTCTCGATCACCCCTTCCCGATCGGTCTTCACATCCTTCATGGTGTCGATCAGGGTGACATGGTCGGAGACCAGCTGCGCCATGTCCTTGTCGCCGGTGCTGATGAGCACAGGCAACTGTTTCTCGGTCGCCTGACGGGCCAGGGTGCCGATCACGTCGTCAGCCTCCACCCCTTCGACCATCAGGAAGGGGAAACCCATTGCCTTAATCATCTGGTGGATAGGGGCGACCTGGCTGCGCAGATCGTCCGGCATGCTGGCGCGTGTTGCCTTGTATTCGGGATAGATGTCGTCGCGGAAGGTCTTGCCCTTGGCGTCGAACACCACGGCCACGTGGCAGTCAGGGTACTGCTTGCGAAGGCTGCGCATCATGTTGGCCATGACACGGACGGCGCCGCTAGGCAAGCCGGTCGAGGTGCGCAGATCGGCCTGCTGCGAGGCAAAGAAGGCGCGGTAAAGATATGAAGAGCCGTCGACCAGAATAAGAGGATTGCTAGAGGCCATGAAAATCGTCCTGCCAAGAATAAACAGCCGCTAGGATGCCACAGGGCCCGCACCACACCAAGGGGACTCCCACCATCACCCCGGCGCACCGGTGGGGCATATTGCTGTGGATAACTCTGTGCTCAAAAATGGCACCATTGCATCACGGCCGTGACAAAGCTGTGGATTAAAACAAAAAATATCTTTTAAAACATTACGTTGAGAACATGAAAACTCAACATGACACACTCATCATGATCTCGATCAATGTGGAAAAAAATTCAAGGGGGGTACTGAGGCAGGATCCAAAACGAAACAATCCTAGCACAGGGAGATGACTTGACCAGCGGAGGTCGAACGATAACCATACAAAAGTACAACAATCTACCCTGGCTCACATTTTCAACAACGAGGAGTCTGTCATGAAAAAAGTGGCCGTGATCTTGAGTGGTTGTGGCGTGTTTGACGGCGCCGAAATCCACGAGGCCGTCATCAGCCTGCTGGCGCTGGCCCGTCAGGGAGCATCCGTTCAATGCTTCGCCCCCAATGTCCCTCAGCTTCATGTCATCAATCACCTGACCGGCGAGGTCAGCGAGGGAGAGAGCCGCAACGTGCTGGTCGAGGCGGCCCGCATCTGTCGCGGCCAGATCAGGGATGTAGCTGAACTGGATGCAGCCGACTTCGACGCCCTGCTGGTGCCGGGCGGCTTCGGCGCCGCCAAGAACCTGTGTGACTTCGCCATCAAGGGCGCAGAGTGCCGCATCCAGCCGGATGTGCTGAAGGCTTGCCAGAGCTTTGCCAGAGCCTGCAAACCGGCCGCCTACATCTGCATCGCACCGGCCATGATCCCGCTCATCTATGGGGCAGGCACCCTGGCCACCATTGGCAACGACGAGGGCGCCGCCAACGCCATCGAAGCCATGGGTGGCAGTCATCTCGACTGCCCGGTGAGCGAATTCGTGGTGGATCAGGAGCGCAAGGTCATCTCCACTCCTGCCTACATGCTGGCCAACAATATTGTGGAGGCGGCGGACGGCATCGAGAAGACCGTCAAACAGCTGCTGGCACTCTGATTGCCCGGCAGACCAAAACAAGCGGGCCGCTCAAGGAGCGGCCCGCTTTCATTCCGGTCAGTCTAGACGGAATCAGATGGCATCGCCCATCTGGTCCATCTTGCCCAGCAGGGCACGCAGACGCTCTTGCCAGGCAACGTGCTCGTTGCGCAGTTGGTGGTTTTCGTCTTGCAGCTTGCTGTTCTGCTCTTTCAGCTCGTCCAGCTCCATCTTCAGCAAGGAGATATTGTCGACGGCGGATTGTACTTTGGATTCGAGTTGCTCAAGGACTTCTAGTGACATATGCATACCTGTATGTTCAATTGCGATGCCCCACAGAGGGCGATTCAAGCGCGTGGAGCCAGCATACCCTGATGCGCTCGACACAAACAAGCCAGCACGTTGCAAAATGCGCCCTGCGGCCCGGTATTGCTTAAATATGCGTCGGTTTTTCTCGCAGGCAGCAGGAACCTCGATCCCGGGCGTCCGCCGTGGCATAACCCGCCCTCCTGCCGATGCCACCATCAGCCATGCAAGGCGATGAAGCCCCCCATCATCAGACAGGCCACGGCGTACATCAACAGGCCGTAGAGCAGGTTCCAGCGCAGCAGCAGCCCGGCGCTCAGGCTGTAGCGGGACGCCAGCGCCAGATTGGAGCCGGAGAGCGGGCTCGTCCCGGTCGCCAGCCCCCACCCCATGAGGAAGCACATGCCAAGCAGGCTGGGATCCGGTGCCAGCGGCCAGAGCAGCGGCGCCACCCCCGAGATGCTGATGAGAGGATGCACGCCCACTATGGCCACCAGGAAGATCAGCAGCAGGGTCAGGCAGGCTTCCAGCCAGCCGAAGTGGTTGAACAGCGGCAGGCCGTGGCCACTGCCAAAGTCCAGTACTGACAGCGCGCTGTTGATGCCAGCCGCCAGCAGGCCGGCCCCCAGAAACAGCACAAGCTGGCCACCGATGGCCGGGAAGCGCTCCACCACCTGGCGCTTGAGAGCTGCCCCTCGCCCCGCTTGCGGCATGAACAGCAAGGCCAGCAAGGGCGCCACCAGGGCGATCACCGCCAGAATGCTGAGTCCGGGCCAGAAACGGTGGATCACCAGCACCAGCAGTGCCAGGGTCACCGGTAGCCCCAGGGTCTGGAGCCGCAGCGGATAACCTTCAAAGGTCTCCACGCCGAGTCGCTCTACCTGCCAGGCCGTCAGCCCCATGGCCAGCAAGGCCGCCAGTATGCCAAAAGGCAGTATGCTGCCCAGTTGCAGACCCGGTGCATAGGTGAGGGCCACCGCCATGGCGACGAAGAAGGGGGACCAAAACGCAGCCGCACAGAAGATCCGGCTCAGCACCATGACCTGACGCCGCTCCAGCGTCCCGTTGCGCTCCAGCCGATCGCCGATGATGAAGAGCACCGAAAGATTGATGACGGCCCCCAGCAGATTGAGGCTGGCCATGGTGCTCCACAGCCCCTTGCGACCGGACCAGGAGGCGGTGCCGGTCAAGAGGCCGGAGGTAGCCAGATTGAGGGTGCTCACTGCGGCAAACATGGTCAGCATGTTGATGTTCGGCAAGAGCCAGTCACCGGGGCTGAGGCTGGCCCCTCGCCACCAGGAAAAGAGCAGCAGCAGGAGCGCCGCGCCGTAGAGGGCTAGCGCCTGGCGCCGTGCGGCACCCACCAGCCAGGGCCAGGTGAGCAGGGAGGCGGCCCAGGCCGCGATGGCGGCGGGCCAGGGGGAGAAGTCCAGATAAAGGTGCAGCAGGTTGAGCAGCCACATCCCCAGGATCAGAAAGCCTGACCAGCGCTTGACCATACAACGGCCTCGGTCAGGGGATCAGAGGCACTGATCCATGTCCAGGGAAGGTTTGTCGCACTCGGGGCGGCCCACAATCCTGGCGGGCACGCCAGCGACCGTGGTGTGAGGCGGCACCGGGTTGATCACCACGCTGCCGGCACCGATCTTGGCACCGACGCCCACCTCGATGTTGCCGAGCACCTTGGCCCCCGCCCCTATCATCACCCCTTCCCGGATTTTGGGGTGGCGATCGCCACTCTCCTTGCCGGTCCCCCCCAGAGTCACACTCTGCAGGATGGAGACGTCGTTCTCGATGACGGCGGTTTCGCCGACCACGATACCGGTGGCATGGTCAAACATGATGCCCTTGCCGATGCGGGCGGCCGGGTGTACATCCACGCCGAACACCACGGAGATCTGGTTTTGCAGATAGAGCGCCAGGGCACGGCGTCCCTGACGCCACAACCAGTTGGCCACCCGATACCCCTGAAGAGCATGGAATCCCTTGAGGTAGAGCAGCGGGGTGGAGAAGAGGTCGACCGCCGGGTCGCGATCCTGCACCGCGCAGATGTCGGCGGCCACTGCGGCCAGCAGCTCGGGCTCGCTGCGCAGGGCCAGCTCGATCACTTCCCGCAAGGCGATGGCAGGCATGGTGGTGCTGTCGAGCTTGTTGGCAAGCTGGAAGCTCAGCGCCGAGCGCAAATCCCGGTGATTGAGAATGGTGGAATGAAAGAAGCTGGCCAGCATGGGCTCCTGGGCCGCCATGCTCTGCGCTTCCTGCTGAATTTTTTGCCAGGTTCTGGCAACCAGATCATCCATGTTGCAGCCTACTGTTGTTCAGGGTGAGTGCTTTGTCGTTCTTTTGTCAGCACCGAGATGGGGTCCATGTGAATGATCACATCCATCCGCTCGAAGGCCTGGCGGACGGCCAGTTCAGCCTCGTCGGCTATCTGATGGGCCCTGACCAGAGGCAGTTGATCATCGAGTTCCAGATGCAACTGCACGAAACGGGTCGGCCCGGATTGGCGGGTACGCAGGTCATGTACGCCATGCACCCCCTCTACGGCGCAGCAGAGGGCCATTATTCTCGCTTGTTCCTCCTCTGGCAACTGACGATCGAGCAGGGCCTGCACCGATTCGTAGCCGATATGGACAGCCCCCCACACCAGGAACAGACCGATCAGAATGGCAAACAGGCCGTCGGCCCAGTACCACCCCTGCCCCGCCAGCACCAGTGCCACCAGCACGCCGCCATTGAGCAGCAGGTCGGAACGGTAGTGCAGCATGTCGGCCTTGATGGCCACACTGTTGGTCTTGCGGATGACAAAGCCCTGGAAGCTCACCAGCAACAGGGTCAGCACGATGGAGCCGACGCTGACCCAGATCCCCGCCTCCAGGCGCACCACGGGCACCTGATTCAGCATCGACGAGATGCCGTGCATCACCAGCAGCAGGGCGGACCCCGAGATGAAGGCCGACTGCACCAGACCCGCCAGGGACTCCGCCTTGCCGTGGCCGAAGCGATGCTCTTCGTCGGCAGGGGCCAGCGCATAACGGATGGCCAGCAGATTGATGAGAGAGGCGCTGATGTCCATGAAGGAATCGGTCAGGGATGCCAGCAGGCTGGATGAATCCGTCATCAGCCAGGCGATCAGTTTGCCCAGGATGAGCAGGGTGGCGGTGGTCACAGCGGCCATGCTGGCCAGGGTGACCCAGCGGGAATAGTGTTGGTGGCTCAAAACCGGCTTTCCTCCGACGCGTAAAAACTTATTATACCCTGACCCGGACGTCAGTTTGGCGTGCAAAATCAACAGAGTGACTCCCAGATGAACAAAATACTCCTGGTCGACGACGATCTCGAACTGACCCAGCTGCTCACCGAAATCCTGACCCTGGAGGGGTTTGAGGTCACTGTCGCCGAGGATGGGGAAGAGGGATTGCAGCGACTGGCAGAACAGGCATTCGACCTGGTGCTGCTGGACGTCATGATGCCCAGACTCAACGGCTTCGCCATGCTGACCCGGCTGCGCAAGACCCACGACACCCCGGTGTTGATGCTGACCGCCCGTGGCGACAGCCAGGATCGGGTCAACGGGCTGGAGGCCGGTGCCGACGACTATCTCGCCAAGCCGTTCGACGACAGGGAGCTGCTGGCCCGGGTGCGCGCCATCCTGCGTCGAACCCAGAGCCAGGCTCCCCAGCGCGGCGGCAGCTCGGAAGAGGTGCGCTTCATGGATCTGGTGCTGCAGCCCGGCCTGCAACAGGCTCGCTGCGACGATCAGTTGCTGGAACTCACCGCCACCGAGTTCGGCCTGCTGGAGTGCCTGCTGCGCAATCCGGGCCAGATCGTCAGCAAGGGCCTGCTCTCCGAGCAGGTGCTGGGCAAGAAGCTCGAACCTTTCGATCGGGCCATCGACATGCACCTGAGCAACCTGCGCAAGAAGCTGCCGGAGCGGGCCGACGGCCAGCCCCGCTTCAAGACGGTGCGGGGACGAGGCTACCTGTGGCTGGAGCAGGCATGAAATCGGCCCGCACCTTCAACGGCCTTTCCACCCAGATCTTCCTCTGGTTCTGGTTCATCCTGCTGCTGGTCGTGGCCGCGGTGGTAATCCTCCCCACCCTGGACCCCCGCAACATCATCCCGCTGCCGGCCCACGAGATCACCCGTCTCAACAACAACCTGGCGGCGCTGCAACGGGGCGCGGATCCCGAGCAGGATTTCGATCTGGCCAAGGCCATCGATGCCGCGGGCCTCTTGCCGGTGGACAACATCTATCTACGCGATGCCAAGGGGCAGATGCAGTCCAGCACCCGGCTAAGCAAGTTCGTGATCCGTTTCATGCTCGACTCGGACAACCCGGCCAAGCCCATGCTGGGCAGCGAACACCAGCGCGCCATCGCCGGCCCCTTCCAGATGGTCCATCACGGCCAGACCTATCACGTCTATTTCGGTCTGAATGTCGAAAACTCCTACCTGTTCCTCTTCATCCAGATCCTGGATCACCCCATCCAGATCCTGGGCATCGCCATGCTGGTCAGCACCCCGCTCTGTCTGTTGCTCGCCTGGCGCCTGACCCGCCCCATACTGCAGTTGCAGCAGTCGGTCTCCCAACTCGCCCAGGGCAACCTGGAAATACAGATCCCCAACCTGGGGCGGCGCGACGAGATAGGCCAGCTGGCCGAACATGTCAGTCGCATGGTCGATACCCTCAAGGACATGATCCAGAAGCAGAAGCAGCTGCTCTCCGACATCTCCCACGAGCTGCGCAGCCCCCTGACCCGCATCCAGCTCGCACAGGCGCTGATCCGCCGCAAGCAGGGGGACAGCGCCGAGCTGGCGCGCATCGAAGGGGAGATAGCCCGGCTCGACAAGCTGATAGGGGATCTGCTGGATCTGTCGCGGGTGCAGCAACATGTGGAGGCGCCAGTGACGCTGCCCCTGGCGGAGCTGCTGGAGCCCATCCTGGACGACGCCATGTTCGAGGCAAACCAGAACGGCAAACAGCTCAGGCTCCCTTCCCTGCCCGCCGAATCCCTCACCATGTGGCCGGAACTGTTGGCCCGCGCCCTGGAAAACCCGCTGCGCAACGCCCTCAAGTATGCCCGCGAGTTCATCAAGGTGGACTGGTACCGGGAGGGACGGGAGTGGGTGATGACCATACGGGATGACGGCCCTGGCGTGCCGGTGGAGCAGCAGCCCCGGTTGTTCCTGCCCTTCTTTCGGGTGGACGATGCCCGCAACGCCAAGACCGGGGGCACCGGTCTCGGCCTTGCCATCGCCGCCGAGGCGATCCAGCGTCATGGGGGGACCATCCGGGCCAGCAGCAATCAGCCGACCGGACTGGTCATCACCATCCGTCTGCCCATGCCCTGACCTCCCCCTTTTCATCGGCACGGGTGCTGGGTATGCTGGCGCCCGTTTCGCACCAGCCCAGGATCCTTCCATGCTCGATATCGTGCTCTACCAACCGGAAATCCCCCCCAACACCGGCAACATCATTCGCCTCTGCGCCAATACCGGCTACCGGTTGCACCTGATAGAGCCTCTGGGGTTCGAGTGGGATGACAAACGGGTCAAGCGGGCCGGGCTCGACTATCACGAGTTTGCCGACATCAAGCGCTGGCCTGACTATGAGGCGTTTCTGGCGGCCATCGCCCCCCAACGGGTCTTTGCCTGCACCACCAAGGGACGCACCGCCCACTCGGCGGCCCGGTTTGCCCCCGGTGACGCCCTGCTGTTCGGGCCCGAGAGCCGAGGCCTGCCCATGGAGATCATCGAGAGCCTGCCATTCGAGCAGCGGCTGCGCATCCCCATGCTGCCCCAGAGCCGCAGCATGAATCTGGCCAACGCTGTCGCGGTGTTCGTCTACGAGAGCTGGCGACAGTTCGACTATTCAGGCTCGCTCTGACCGCTGACGATATTGGCAAGGTGGCCAGGATTCAGACTGACTGCGCCGTCCCCTGCCCCGCCAGCAGCCGTCCATCACGCTCCAGTCGCCAGCAGAGCCAGCCCAGCGTCAGGCCACGACCGGCCATCAGGGCACTCATGGCGGCCCACAGGGCCGCCACACCCCATCCCTGGCAGAACCACCAGATGGGAAAGAAGCCGGCAAACACCGCCACCAGCATGCTGTTGCGCATCTCCCGGGCCCGGGTGGCGCCGATAAAGACCCCATCCAGCAGGAAGCACCAGACCGCCAGCAGCGGCATGGCCACCAGCCAGGGGAGCTGACGTTGCGCCTCGGCGATCACCGCCGGTATGTCGGTAATGTGACGGATGAGCCAGTGGCCCCCCAGGGCAAACGAGAGGGTGAATGCCAGGGCGATCAGCAGCGCCCAGCCCAGATTGAGGACGATGGCCTCCCGCAGCAGCGGCCTATCACGCCGCCCGATGGCGCGCCCTACCATGGCTTCCACCGCATAGGCAAATCCATCCAGCCCGTAGGAAATCAGCATCAGGAAATTGAGCAGCACCGCATTGGCGGCCACCGCCACATCCCCCAGCCTGGCCCCCTGTAGAGTCATGAACACGAAGCAGAGTTGCAGGCACAGGGAGCGGATGAAAATATCCCGGTTCAGGGCGAGCAGCCGTAGCAGGGCCGGCCACTGGCGCCAACGCAGCCAGGCGTTGTGCCACACCCCGGGATCAAGTCGGCGCAGATGCCGGCTCACCAGCCAGAGCCCCACCCCGAGCGTGCTGTAATCCGCCAGCAGGGACGCTGCGGCCACCCCTTTCACCTGCCAGCCCAATCCCAGCACGAACCAGGCATCCAGCACCATGTTGACGAGATTGCCCAGGATCAGCAGCAGCATGGGACTGCGTGCATCCTGCATGCCCAGCAACCACCCCATGATGACCAGATTGCACAAGGCCGCCGGGGCGCTCCAGACCCGCACCGACACATATTGACCGGCATAGGTCTGTACCTCGGAAGAGCCGCCACCGAGGGCGATGATGGCCGGCAGGAACGGCAACAACAGGAGCAACAGCGCCATGCCCAGTCCGATCGCCAAGCCCAGGGCCCGCGCCAGGGTGTCGAGCTGCCCTTCGGCATGGGCTGCACCTTGAGCCTGAGCGGTCAGCCCTGTGGTGGACATGCGCAGGAAGCCAAGCAACCAGAACAGCAGATTGATGAAGGTCGCACCGACCGAGACGCCGCCGAGAAACCAGGCCTGGCCAAGATGACCGATCACCCAGGTGTCCACCAGCCCCAGCAAGGGCGTGGTGACGTTGGAGAACACCATGGGCAGGGCCAGGGCGAAGACGGCTCTGTGGCGGCGAGGATCCTTCAGCCAGGCGGGAATCAGCATGGTGCGCGCCGGGCTCACTCGCCAACCAGCCGCACGATGCGCGCGAAGTCGGCCACCATGGCCTGCATGTCCACGTGGGGCACCTCACCCGGTGCTACTTTGGGTCGGAAGGTGGCCACCAGCTTCCCCTCGGGGTTGATCAGCACGATGGAGGCGGAGTGGTCGATCAGGTAGTCCTTGCGATCCCCTTCCACGATGGAATAGACCAGCCCCAGATTGCGGACCAGAGGAAAGAGGGTACTGTGAGGTGCGGTCGCCGCCTTGAACTCGGGCTCGAAGAAGGCGGTATAGCTCTTCAGGCGGGCGCTGTCATCCCGCTGGGGATCCGCCGAGATGAATACCACCTGGCTAGTGGGGGCTATCTTCTTCAACGCCGGATAGACGCTGCGCAGATCCGCCAGCGTGGTCGGACAGACATCCGGGCAGTAGGTGTAACCGATGAACAGAAAGCTCCAGTGTCCCGTCAGGTTGGCAGGGGTAAAGGGCTGTGCATCCGCATCCGTGAGGGCAAACGGATTGATGTCTCGCCCCGCCGGGTAGTAATCGGCCTGTTCCGGCACCGCGGGCTGACTCCAGTAATAAGCCGCCGCAATGGCGCCGATGAACAGCAACAGCAACAGGTAAAAGCGTGGTTTAACCATATAAAACAAAGCCTTGCTTATGTTAGAAGCCCTGGGGGCAAAACCGGTAGGGGTCATTGTAACCCGCCAGCCCCCGCCGATGGCTAGTCTTGCATCCCGGCGGGAAAGCGTCTGTGCCATGGATAAGCCGCATCGGCGCCAAAACAAGAGCCCCGCTCTGGCGGGGCTCTTGTCTGTACAGGAAGAGGGATCAGGGCCGCAGCCTGTGCTGCGGCTGGGCACGTCTCAGGGGGACGCGCAGCGGGATGACGGGGGCAGTCCAGGGCTCATCCGGCAATCCGATGTCGTGATGACGGCGAAACAGACGAACCAGGCGGACAATCTTGTCTTTGGGGCACCCAAGCCAGATGGTCCAGCCATCTCCCTTGTGATAGACCCAGAGCGCATAGAACCATGTCATCCGACTGCCCTTGATGAATCGGGTGATGGAAGATGCGGGCGCTGCGGCCGGCACCGGATCCCACGGCGAGCTTGAAGCCATACCTGTCCTCCTTGCTCAACAGGTCACGCTGACGGGTCTCTTTGTCCTCAACGACGAACCAACCACGGCAGCGTACTGACTGTACGAGTCCCCAGTCTGAGGCGACTCTCCCTTCTGCGCACCGACCCGGCGATCATGCATCCCTGCCATGGCGTACTGCCCGGTGCGACTCCCCCTTCCCTGATCACCGACCATGACAGGGGCCTTATCAAAGGATATATCCGAAATGCATGTCGTGCGGCGAGACTGTGTGCACCGGAAGGAGAGGCGAAAAGGTGGGGAGGGAGATGCCATCGGCGATGAAAATGAAGAGGCCTCCCGCAGGAGGCCTCTTCATCGCATCGGATGCTTACATCCAGTCGGCGTTGCGGATCACGCCAACCGCCAGGCCCTCTATGGTGAGGTGCTGACTGGCGAGATCCACCTCGATGGGGGAGAGCTCTTCGTTTTCCGGCAGCAGCCATACCTGGCTGCCCTTGCGCTGGAAGCGCTTGACGGTGACGTCCTCGTCCAGACGTGCCACCACGACCTGGCCGTTGCGTACCTCCTGGGTCTTGTGTACCGCCAGCAGGTCCCCGTCCATGATGCCGATGTTCTTCATGCTCATGCCCTGCACCCGCAGCAGGAAGTCTGCCCGCGGGTGGAACAGGGCGGGATCCACCTGGTAATGGCTCTCGATGTGTTCTTGGGCCAGGATGGGTTCCCCGGCCGCCACCTTGCCGATCAGTGGCAGGCCGTTTTCTTCAGGCTGCACGTCCTCTTCTTCGAGCAGCAGACGAATGCCGCGGGACGTGCCCGGCATGATCTCGATGACCCCTTTTTTGGCCAGGGCCTTCAGATGTTCTTCGGCCGCGTTGGCCGACTTGAAGCCAAGCTTCTGGGCAATCTCGGCGCGAGTCGGCGGCATGCCGGTCTCGTTCATGTTCGCCTTGATGAGCTCGAGTACTTCAGCCTGGCGAGGGGTAAGGGGTTTCATAGCATGGGCACCTGTCTTTTTATACAGCACACTGGCAGTATATACAGTGCTGGGGCCAAGGCAAGGCGCAACTGGCATTTGTCGCGACCCGACGCACATTTGTCCCTCCCCCCGCTCTGAAGTGCCGACTCATCGTACCTCTCGGCGACAAGCTGTCGGTGATTTGCTATGCTCACGCCGCATTTTTTTGGAGAGCAGACGCACATGTCCCTTGGACAGAAGATTTCCAGAGCCATCCTGCAATGGCCGGTCAGCGGCTTGGTCAATCACAAGAGCCTGCCGGAAAATCCCATCACCGAGCTCAAGCTGGATCCGGCCAGACCCATCGTCTATGCCCTGAAGACCAGCTCGATCACCGACCTGATGACCCTGCAACAGTGCTGCGAGGATCTCGGCCTGCCCGGCCCCTTCACGCCGCTGGAGCTGAACGGTCAACTGCTGCCACGCTACGTCTGTCTGGATCGTCCGCCTCCCCTGTTCGGCACGCGCAACAAGCCACTCCCCTTCCTGCAGGAGTTCCACCAGCTGCTGGACCTGCACAAGCAGGATCCGGCGCTGGACATCCAGGTAGTACCCGTCACCCTGTTCTGGGGCCGCGCCCCGGGCCGGGAAGGCGAGGAGGCCTCCGGCTGGAACATCATCAGCAGCCTGGCGCCCAACCGCCTGAAGAAGGCGCTGATCGTGATCCTGAAAGGGCGCGAGAACCTGGTGCGCTTCTCCCCGCCCCTCTCCCTGCGCTACATGGCGGACAAGCACGGCACCGACGAGGCCATCGCCCACAAGCTGGCGCGGGTGGCCCGCACCCACTTCAGCCGCCAGCAGCTGGCCGCCACCGGGCCCAAGCTGCCGAACCGCAACCTGCTGTTTAAGCAACTGCTGGATTCGAGCGTGATCCAGCAGGCCATCGAGGAGGAGGCCAGACGGGAAGGGATCAGCCTGGAGAAGGCGCAAAAGCGTGCCCACGGCTACATGGACGAGATCGCCTCCAATTTTTCCTATCGGTTGATCCGCCTCGGCGAAAGCTTCCTTGGCTGGCTGTGGAACAAGCTCTATCGCGGCCTCTCGGTCAACGGAGCAGAGCAGGTGCGTCAGCTGGCCCAGGAAGGGCACGAGATCGTCTACGTCCCCTGCCATCGCAGCCACATGGATTACCTGCTGCTCTCCTACGTCATCTACCACCAAGGCATGGTGCCACCCCACATCGCGGCGGGCATCAACCTCAACTTCTGGCCGGCAGGCCCCATCTTCCGCCACGGCGGCGCCTTCTTCATCCGCCGCACCTTCAAGGGCAATCCGCTCTACAGCACGGTATTCCGGGAGTACCTCAACCTGCTGTTCGCCAAGGGCTATTCGGTGGAATTCTTCACCGAGGGTGGGCGTTCGCGTACCGGTCGCCTGCTGCCCCCCAAGACCGGCATGCTGGCCATGACCCTGCAGGCCATGATGCGCGGGCTGGACAGGCCGGTGACCCTGGTCCCCGTCTACCTCGGCTACGAGCACGTGATGGAGGTGAATACCTACCACAACGAACTCAAGGGGAGCCGCAAGGAGAAGGAGAGCTTCCTGCAGGTGCTCGGCATCCTGCGCAAGCTGCGCAACTATGGCCGTGGCTTCGTCAATTTCGGCGAACCACTGACCCTCAACAGCTACCTCGGCGAACATGTGCCCACCTGGAAGGAGAGCATCGGCCGGGAGGAGCGCCCCGAGTGGATGGCCTCCACCGTCAACCAGCTGGCCGAGCTGCTGATGACCCGCATCAACGATGCCGCCGCCGTCAACGGCTTGACCCTGAGTGCCCTGGCCCTGCTGGCCGCCGAGCGCCACGCCCTGACCCGGGACGAACTCCAGGCCCAGCTCAACACCTATCTGGACCTGCTCAAGCAAGTGCCCTACAGCCCGCACAGCACCATGCCGGACGAGGACGCCAGGACCCTGCTGGAGCAGGCGATGGAGCTCAACAAGTTCGAGGTGAGCGAGGACAAGCTGGGCCAGATCATCAGCCTGGACCGCTATCAGGCGATCCTGCTCACCTACTACCGCAACAACATACTGCACCTGTTCGCCATGCCCTCCCTGGTGGCGGCCCTGATCGAGCGGTGCGAGGGGATCTCCCGCAGCGAGATCGTCGCCCGCTGTGTCGACATCTACCCCCTGCTCAAGACCGAACTCTTCCTGCGCTATGAAGAGGACGAGCTGCCGGAACTGATCGATGCCCTGCTGGCCGAGCTGTTACGCCAGCAACTGGTCGAGGCACGCGACGGCGGCTACTGGGTCAACCCCGGCAACCAGATGCGCCTGCTGCTCTTGGCCGAAAGCATTCAGGAGACCCTGCAACGCTACGCCATCGTGCTGACCCGCATGCTGGCCCAACCCCACATCGAGGCGGAGCAACTGGAAGCGGACGGCCTGATGATGGCGGAGCGCCTCGGCACCCTGCACGGCATCAACGCCCCCGAGTTCTTCGACCAGAAGCTGTTCAGCACCCTGATCCACACCCTGCGCAGCGAAGGCTATCTGGATCCGGGCTGCAAACCGGATCTCGGCCGCTTCCAGGCATTGGCCGACAACATAGTGCCGCTGCTTAGCAACAAGATCCGCCGCACCATCCAGGCGGGCAACCGGCTCTGAGACGTCGACACCCAACAAAAAGGCCGCATCATGCGGCCTTTTTTCATCCAGGAAGGGGGGCGGGTTAGAGGTAGTGAACCATCACCCCGAGCAGCACCAGCGCCCCCACGTAGTTGTTGTTGAGGAAGGCCTGGAAGCAGGCTTCCCGCTGCCGCTCCCGGATCAGTCGCTGCTGGTAGACGAACAGCGCCGCCGCCCCCAGCAGTCCCCAGTAATAACCTGACCCCAACCCCATCAGCTGCCCGATCCCCAGCAGGATCAGCAGGGTCGCCAGTTGCAGCGCGCCGATGATCCGCTTGTCGTGGCGGCCAAACAGGATGGCGCTCGATTTCAGCCCCAGCTTGAGGTCATCGTCCCGGTCCACCATGGCGTACTCGGTGTCATAGGCGATGGTCCACAGCAAATTGGCAAGAAACAACAGCCAGGCTTCCGGCGGCAGGGCATTGGCCTGAGCCGCGTAGGCCATGGGAATGGACCAGGAGAAGGCCATGCCGAGCACCAGTTGAGGGATGGGGATGAAGCGCTTCATGAAGGGGTAGCAGACTGCCAGCAGCAAGCCGGCAAAGGACAGGCTGATGGTGAGCGGGTTCAACGTCAGCACCAGGGCGAACGAGAGAAGCGCCAGCACGGCGAACAGCACCAGCACTTCCCGCTCGGCGACCCGCCCCATGGGCAGCGGTCGTCCAGCGGTGCGTTTCACATGACCGTCGAAGTTGCGATCCGCATAGTCATTGATGACACAGCCGGCGGAGCGCATCAGGAAGACGCCCACCACGAACACGGTCAGGATCCAGGGGTCAGGCAGGCCACCAGCCGCCAGACAGAGCGCCCACAGGGTCGGCCACAGCAGCAGCAGGGTACCGATGGGCTTGTCGATGCGGGCCAACTGCGCATAGGCCAGTCCCCGCTCCTTGGTTAACAGCTTCACTCCAGCTCCTTATCCGATGGCAACGAATGAGACGATAGCGAGGGCAGGAAAAGTTCATGGACCAGCAGTGGCCATTGCCCCAGAAACAGGCGGGAACGACGCCCCCAGACGGTGGCGGCCGGACACCAGGGATTGCTCGCTATCTCGAAACAGGCCAGTTGCAGGTGATCCCGCCGCGCCGGTGCATCACCGAAAATGCGCTCTCCCAGCGGCTGCTCTCCCAGATCCTGCAAACCGCCCCCCTGCAAGGCCGCTTCGGCAAACAGGGTCCAACCCAGGATGGCAGGCCCGCCATCACCGTGCAGGATCACCTCACGGCACATGCCCGCGGGGGCCGACACCGCCACCAGCGCCTGCTCGTCCACCGTCAGCGACACGGCGCGATTGCCGAGCAGTTGCACCGAGAGATGATGATTGTAACGACGCAGGCGCCGGGTCATGGAATCGGCCTCCAGCAACCAGGGACGCAGCGCCTCGGGCGGTTCGCACTCTGCAGGCGCCCGCCACGGGACGAGCTGGACGAGGGGAACAGTCAACTCGGACTTCACAGCTTCACCATCCGGAGATTTCCGTTGTCAGGTTAAAAACCGGTTTATTATCCGTAAATCAATGGCGAATTGTAAGAACATCCGTGCTTGACGGCCCCGATGGCAGCATCAAAAATGGGGCATCCGTCGCTGCCGAGCCATCCAGATGAAGATCTTCAGAATTCTGCTGCTGTCCCTGGGGTGTACCCTCTTGAATACACAGGCCTTCGCCAACGAGGAAGAGGCCACCGATCCCGCCTCCTCCGCCGTCCAGCCGGGATTCGCCTATCACGCTCTGGATCCGGACATCATCACCAACTACCTTGGCGACGGCAAAACCCTCGGCTATGTACGGGTGACGGTAGAGCTGATGGCCACGGACGCTGCCGACCTCAAGTTGCTGGAGCAGCACGACCCCCTGATCCGCGACGCCATCATCCGGCTGATTGGCAGCAAGACGGGCGCACAGATCAAGTCCCTGGTGAACCGGGAAGAGCTGCGCAAGGAGTGTGAGGCCAAGGTCAATGAGCTGCTGGTCAAGGAGACAGGCAAGAAGGCGGTCCGCGAGCTCATCTTCACCAAATACCTGTACCAGTAACCACACCGGGAGGGGTCCCGCCCCTCTCACCCGTTGCATTCACTGTCGAGGACGTCATGGGTCACAAGACGCTGTGTGAGTGGCGCCGTCACGAGATCCCCGCCGATCTCAAGACGCTGCGCAAGATTGTGCGCAAACCCAAATTCGTGTGTGGCAAGTGTGCCCGCAGCGCCAATGACAAGGATTACCTGTGCCAGCCGCTGCGGCTGAAGCATAAAGAAGGGTAGGTACCTCTTCTCACGAAGAGGTTCACGCAATATTTCAGAAGAGAGAGGAAGGCTGATTTATTGATCAGTCCAGCCATGGCGACCCTGTTCAAACAGGCGACGGGCCTGCACGTCGTTGGGACAGACGCCGCGATACTCCTCTCCCGACCGTCCTGCCAGATAGAGATGCTCGGGTCGGCAATACCAGGCCAGCCCCTTCTGGCGACCCAGCTCCCAAAGGGCAACGTCCACTTTTTCCCCACACTGGGTCTGGTGAAATGCCACCCGATCGCCAGCAAAACCGAGCTTGCCGTCCGCCTCTCCCACGTCGCTCCACGCCTTCTCGCAAGGGTCGTCGGAGTTGGAAACACAGCCCCCGAGCAGGGCGGCACAAAACATGATGACGAGTGAGCGCATATTCATCCTTGGCGTCGTTGGAATCGTTGTTGAGCCGCTGCCTGCCTCGTACAGCGTCATTTGAGCAGTTCATTCTAACCAGCCCGCCCCGTTCTCACCAAGGGCTGCCCCCCCTCGCCACACAAAAAATCGGGCGGGCACCAGGCCCGCCCTCAGGCGTTACAGGGAATCACTGATCGTCGAGAGGGTCATAGTCCTGCCAGCTCTCGTCATCCAGTTCCTCCAGCTCGTCTTCCCAGGATTCCGGCTCCCAGTCATCATCGAGATCGAAATCAGGCGTCTGCGTACCCATGCTCATTCTCCTTGGATAGTGCACCGGCCTACAAAGTCTATCCAGAATAATGGGGCTCGCCAGTGGTTCCGCTCAGAGCTTGACCAGGGTGCAGCCAGCCACCTGGAGTCATGGCTCCGGTGGCATCCACGCTCTGCTCCAACCCGGTGACAGACCGGGCGAACACGGTCGGCTGGCAGTTCCCGCGCAGGGCGACGGTGCACCGACCTGGTCTTCGGTCACAACGCCTTGAACATGCTTGCATCGCCCTGTCGTGGCATCGCTCGTCAGGTGCTCTGGCGCTTTTGCAATTGAAAATCCAGGGCGAGGCTCATGCCGGCCACCTCCTCGCCCGCCAGTTGGCGCAGGATCAGCTCCGCCGCCTCCCTGCCCATCTGGTGATAGGGGATCCTGACCGAAGTCAGCGCAGGATGACAGGCGCGCGCCACATCCAGATCGTCGAAACCGGCGATGGCGAGCTTGCCCGGCACGCTCAGATGGCGGCGCTGGCATTCGAACAGCACCCCGGCCGCCAGCTCGTCGTTGACGCAGATCAGCGCATCCAGTTCGGGCCAGCGCAGCAGAAACTCCCCCAGCATGGCCGCCCCAGTGCTAAAACTCGGCAGCTCAGAGGTATTGATGATGGCGTCCGGGGAGAGGTAGTTGTCCAGCAGCGCCTTCTGCCAGCCCTGCATGCGCTGCTGCAGCATCCACTGCTCCTGGCGGGCACAGAGAAAGCCGATGTTGCGATGACCGCGCTCGATGAGGTGGCGGGTCAGCTGATAACCGGCATCGAAGTTGGAGACCCCGACGTTCATGTCGATGGGATGGCGCGCCATGGCTCCCACCTCCACCACCGGCAAGCGGGCCGCCTGCAGGCGCTGCCGGATGACCTCCCCGGGATCCCCCCCAAACAACACCACGGCGGCCGGATTGTGCTGCAGGAAATTGCTGAGCAGGCTGGCCTCCTGCTGCTTCAGGTGCTGGGCATCCCCCAGCATGATCTGGTAGCCCTCGGCGAGCAGGGTCTGCTGCAGCCCGGCAATCATGTCACCGCAGGCGCGCTCCGCCAGGCTGGGGACGATGACTACTATGGTCTGGGAAGTGGCGGACGCCAGCGCCCCCGCCGCCCGATTGGGGATATAGCCGAGTTCATCCACCGCCGCCTCGATGCGCTCTCGCATCTTGTCTGACACCAGCTCGGGGGTGCGCAGGGCGCGCGACACCGTCATGGCTCCCACGCCAGCCAACTGGGCCACGTCGTTGAGGGTCACCCGACCCGTGCTGCGGCGTTTTTTCGCTTCTGACATCCTTTCCCTTCCTCGGCATACGGGCATTCACTTTAAGGCAAAAGCGGGGCACTGACTATTTGCTCAAACCGGATTTTACCTTCTTTGAGGCCGATAAGGGGCAGGATGAATCCCTTCTGTGAGAGAAATGATAGCGCTATCACAGATCAATGTTAGCGCTATCTGGTAGCGCTAACTTTCGGGATCAAGCTCACAGTTATCAAGAGGCAAGATCGCTAGATTGGCGCCATCCTATCCAGCCCGGACACTGCCATGCTGACCCAATTGCTGACCGAGGAGGTCATTTCCATCGAAGCGGGCGCCCGCGACTGGCGCCACGCCATCGAGCTGGCCACCGCCCCCCTGCTTGCCAACGGCACCATAGAGCCCTCCTATGTGGCGGCGCTCTATCGCTCCCACGAGGAGCTCGGCCCCTACTACGTGCTGGGCCCGGGCCTGGCCATGCCCCACGCCCGCCCGGAAGACGGCGTCAACCGGTTGGGACTGGCGCTGACCGTACTGAAAGAGGGGGTCAACTTCGGCTCCGAGGGCAACGACCCGGTGCGGCTGCTGGTCACCCTGGCCGCCAGCGACAGCAACTCCCACGTGGAGACCATCGCCCAGCTGGCCGAACTGTTCATGAATGAAGAAGACGTGGCGGCCATCATGACGGCCACCAGCAAAGACGACATCTTGCGCATCCTGGCGCGTTATTGAGTGGCGCCCTGCGCCCGACAGAGGAAGAGAACATGAAGATTCTGGTTGTATGCGGACACGGCCTGGGCACCAGCCTGATGATGGAGATGAGCATCAAGAGCATTCTCAAGGAGCTGGCCGTGACGGCCGAGGTGGATCACCGGGATCTCGCCTCCGCCGGCAGCGAGAGCGCCGAGATCTTTGTCGCCACCCGCGACATCGCCGAACAGCTGGTCAGCATGGGGGTCGACGGCCGGCTGGTATCCCTGGACAACATGGTCGACAAGGCCGCCATGAAAGAAAAACTCGCCATCGCCCTGCGCGAGCTGGGCGCACTCTAACCCCTTTGCGACTGTCTGGGCGGCTGGTGAGCCGCCGCTTCCATCTGCTTGGAGCTGACCATGGAATTTTTCAATTTTCTGATGTTTGACGTGCTGTCGGAGCCGGCCGTGCTGGTTGGCCTCATCGCCCTCATCGGCCTGATCGCCCAGAAGAAACCGGTGACCGAGTGCATCAAGGGCACGGTCAAGACCATCATGGGCTTCGTCATCCTGGGGGCCGGCGCCACCCTGGTGGTGAACTCGCTGGGCGACTTCGCCACCATCTTCCAGCACGCCTTCGGCATCAAGGGGGTGGTGCCCAACAACGAGGCCATCGTCTCCATCGCCCAGCAGTCGTTCGGCAAGGAGATGGCGATGATCATGTTCTTCGCCATGCTGGTGAACATCCTGATCGCCCGGCTCACCCCGTGGAAATTCATCTTCCTGACCGGTCACCACACCCTGTTCATGTCGATGATGGTGGCAGCCATCCTTTCCGCCGGCGGCATGAGCGGCATCCCGCTCATCGCGGTGGGCAGCCTGGTGGTCGGCGTGACCATGGTGCTGTTCCCGGCCCTCGCCCACCCCTACATGAAGCAGATCACCGGCTCGGACGATGTGGCACTCGGCCACTTCTCCACCTGCTCCTACGTGCTGGCCGGCTGGATCGGCGCCAAGTTCGGCAACAAGGCCCACAGCAGCGAAGAGGTGCAGGTGCCCAAAAGCCTGCTGTTCCTGCGCGATACCCCGGTGGCCATCTCCTTCACCATGGGCATCATCTTCCTCATCACCTCCGCCTTCGCCGGGCCCGAGTTCGTCGCCAGCGTCGCCAAGGGCAAGCACTGGTTCATGTTCTCCCTGATGCAGTCCATCACCTTCGCCGCCGGGGTCTACGTGATCCTGCAGGGGGTGCGGATGGTCATCGCCGAAATCGTGCCGGCCTTCAAGGGGATCTCCGACAAGCTGGTGCCCAACGCCAAGCCGGCGCTGGACTGCCCCATCGTCTTCCCCTACGCCCCCAATGCGGTGCTGATCGGCTTCCTGTCGAGCTTCGCCGCCGGTCTGGTGGGCATGGTGCTGCTCTACCTGCTGGGGCTCACCGTCATCATTCCAGGCGTCGTGCCGCACTTCTTCGTTGGTGCGGCGGCCGGGGTGTTCGGCAATGCCACCGGCGGTCGTCGCGGCGCTCTCCTCGGTGCCTTCGCCAACGGCCTGCTGATCACCTTCCTGCCGGTATTCCTGCTGCCGGTGCTGGGGGATCTGGGCTTTGCCAACACCACCTTCAGCGATGCCGACTTCGGCGTGGTGGGGATCCTGCTCGGCCTCATCGTACGCTGATCACTCTTGCCCATCGGGGGCATGGCCGACGGTGCCATGCCCCCGCTCATCTTCCCGCACTGCCAGCCGGGCCCCACCAGCCCGAACAACGTCGAAATTATGTGCAAACACAGTGCGTTGGATCGGATTTTCACCCCATAGCGGCAGCATCTGACAGGGGAGTGCGATATGCTGATGCGCTGACGTTCAACCCGACCTCGCTCGAGGCCCTTTCCATGAAATACCTGGTAGTACAAACCAAACAGATAGGAGATGTGCTGATCTCCACCGCACTGTGCAACAACCTCAAGCAGCACGACCCTGCCGGGGAAGTTCACTATCTGGTCATGGATTACTGCGCGGGCATGGCAGAGGGAAACCCCAACATCGATCGATTGATCGTCATCGAGAAGGCGCGCCGCAACGAGTGGCGCTACATGAAGGATTTGCTGCTGGGCATTCGCCGCGAGCGCTACGATGTGGTGATCAACAGCCAGGGCCAGATGATAGGTCTGCTCACCTGCCTCATCTCCGGCGCCCGCCTGCGGATCGGCTTCGACTCCTTCCCATGGCGCCTGGGCCACAACCGCATCGTGCGCTTTCGCCATGACACCGAGCATCAGGGCAACAGCACCCTGGTGGACGACCGGTTTTCACTGCTCAAGCCCCTCGGCCTCGCCAGGGAGGATCGCAACTACTATCTCTGGCTCAGCGACGAGGAGAAACAACGGGGGCGCGAGACCCTGCTGGCCGCTGGCGTCGACCCGACCCGGCCACTCATCGCCATGGGAGTGAACTCCCTCGGGCATTACAAGCGCTGGCCCATCGACTGCTTCGCCAAGGTCGCCCAGTGGCTCATCGAGGAGCACAATGCCCAGATCCTGGTCTATTGCGGACCGGGGGAAGAGGAGTACAACCGGGGGCTGAAGCCGCTGCTGCCAGAGGCGTTGCAGGCCAGCGTGTTTGACCATGTTCAGACCCGTTCGGTACGGGAGCTGGTGGGGCTCTTCGCCCATTGCCAGCTCTTCGTCGGCAATGATACCGGACCGCGGCACATGGCGCAGGCGCTGGATATCCCCCTGCTCACCATCGTCTCTCCCCTCGGACACTCCGCCATTGCCAATCCCGTCTCTCATCCCCGTTATCGCTTCGTCGACACGGGTCGTCAGGATCCGCAGCAGGAAGTGCGCGAGGTACAAATGCAGCTGGATCAGCTCTGGAGTCAAGTCACACCAGTCACCGGCAAGCAGGCAGATGGAGACATGGCTCCCCTGCCCACTGTCTAGCACGGTGATGCCATATCGCCGTCATTTGCGCAGGCGGAAGAACTCCTTCTGCCATTCATAGAGAGACCCTGACCAGCCTTTGGCCTTGGCACGCAAGAACACAAGACCGGATGAGCGTTTCCAGCTGTGCTGGAACCAGTGGGTCATGTAGCGCTCTGCCGCCGGCTCGAAATGAATCGCCTCCCCCTGGTAGTTGTAGAAATAGTGCACGGGGGCGATCAGGGCGGTATCCCCTGATGATGCCAGCTTCTCCGAGACCAGGTGTGTCATTATCTCCGGCCCCATGTACATGGGAGAGGACATGATCTCCTGTTCATAGAAGCGCACCAGTTCGGACAGCATGGCCGAATCTTGTCTGGCGTAGATGACCGCGGTGCCGATCAGCCGATCGGATTCGTAGCCAACGCCAAAGGCCACGGACTCGAAGAGCGGGAAGGGATCCTGGTTGATGGTGACATCGGTATCCAGATACAGACCCCCTTCCTGAGCGAGGATCTTGAGCCGCAGGTAATCGGTCACGAAGGCCAGCAGGCCTCGCCGGTAGCACTCCCGGGCAAAGGTGCACTCCTGTATCCAGCGTTTGACCTGCGGATCCGTGTCCAGCCAGAGCTTGTAGTCGTAACCCTGCTTGCGCCAGTCATCGATGCACACGTGCGCCAGAGGAGGCAAGCGGCTGCCGAGCCAGATGGCGTGAATGGTTCTGTTGGTCGCACTCATGCCTTGCCCCCCGCCTGTTTCATGTTCCACAGGGCCATCCTGACGAAGCGGTAGAAGCGATAGAGTTCACGGGTCAACTTGAATCCCAGCGGAACTTTCTTCAGCACGACCTGATTCTGGATGTCGCTGCCCATGTCCCGCGGACTGTAGATGGCATAGGGAATCAGGCCGGTACAGATGAGCCCGGTGCGATAGGACTCACCGATGAAGTTGTCGACCGAACAGAGCCACCGCTGGCTGTGGGCCAGCAACCGGCGGGCCCCTTGGGGAGAGATGCTGTATCCCGTGGTCCAGCACGAGTTGTTGTGCCAGAACATGAGCTGCATGTTGTCCACTGTAGTCAGGGCCGTGGCGGTACCGATCTGGGGTTCCACCTTCACGTACTCGTACTGTTCGTGGATCTTCGGCAGGGTACCCACCACCTCTTCAAAATACTGGGTGGGCAGGAAATCGTCTTCCAGGATGAGGATGGGCTCGTCGAGCTCGACACACTTCTCCCACAGCAGATAGTGGCTGGCATAGCACCCCTTTTCCCCGGGCGTCAGCGGTCTGCTGCGAAACCGGATCCTGTGCTGATCATCCGGCAGGGCCTGCAGCCGCTCGGGCAGCCCCTCAAAACCGTTCACTGCGCTGAAAAATTCGAAGGGGATGCCTCTGGCAGAGAGCACAGACTCGACACGACTGCGCCGCTCGACGGCCCTGTCCAGACTAATGACGTAAATTTTCATGACCTTCCTTTCCAAGCCTGTTCAGTTCCCAATGCAATGCGGTCGAGTAGATGGCGCCCATGAAGACGCTGAATACCCACTGCCCGGAACGCATGTAGAAGAATGATTCGAAGTTGTTGATGATGAGCCAATAGAGGATGAAGGAGATGGCCAGCATCTTGATGAAACGGGACGAAACCGGACAGCACAGCACCTGGCGGAGCACCGAGAAAAGTGTGCCATACAACACCAGGAAACCGGCTACCCCCCAGCACACCAGTGTTTCCATGTTGGAGTTGTGCAGGTGACGAAACTCCCGGGTAATGTAGTCAGGCAGCGTCTTGGAGAGGGTGATCACCAACGACTGGCTGCCATAGCCTGTCCCGAAGAAGGGGTGAGCCAGGAACCACTGGATGGCCTCCAGCCAGGTCTTCAATCGCACCCCGATGCTGAAGTCCCGTACCTCGTTCCAGTTACCCGTCAGGATGGCATGCACATCCCCCTGATGCACGAAGCCGGCCAGCAACCGCTCCCGGATGAACGAAACCTGATACAGCGCCAGCATGGTCATCAGCAAGATGGCGTAGGTCAACACCACCTTGCGCCTTGGCCAGTGCTCTCCTCCCCCCAGCAAGGGGAGGATGGCCAGCGAAGCCGAGATCGCCAGCCAGGACTGACGGGACTGCAGAATGACGGAGAAGACCCCGAACAACAGGATACCGAGCAGGATCCCGGCATTGCCCAGCGACAGCTTCCTGAATTTCGATGTAAGCAACAAGAGCACAAAAAACAGGAAGCAGGCACCCGCGATCAGGGAGCCGTGCTGGGCATTGCGGTAATTGAAATCTACCCTGGCCCCATCAAGACCTGTCTCCACGATGGAGAAGAAGGAGGAGTGATAGGCAAAGGTGAAAATGACACCGAGGCAGAAGGTCAGCAGGGTGATGACAATCCGGCGCGGGTCCCCCTTCAGCCAGTAGGCGAGACCAAGGAAGAAGAAGAGGTATGCCATCGACTTCACAGAAGGGTATTTGAGGGCATAGTCGGGCACGAACTGTCTGGATGCGACCCAGCTCAGGCTCTGTACCACCAGGGCCAGACAGAGCAGTTGAAAGATCCTGTTCCTTGTAAAGAAGGCCCTCTCCACATAGAAGGCCATCAGGGTGGCCAACACTATGATGGTCTGGCAGACGTCGGCGATCAGCTGAATCGAATCCTTGAACAGGGTGTAACCCAGAATATTCAGGAAGATGAAGTTGCCGAACGCCTGGCCGTGAAAGATGCGGAGAAAATCGTCACTCGTCGATGAGTCATGATCTGTCATACGGAGCAAGGTGTATTCCCTGTCAGGTTTTTCGGAAGACATAGTTGCCACGGATCTTGCGCCACAGACCGAACATGTCTGTGCGGGGGAAGATGGCGATCCGGCGGATCTGGAACGGATCCCGGTGCATGGCTCTGGGGCCGCTGTTGGTGGCCACAGCATAGCGATAACCGGCGGCAACGGCCTGGGATTTTGCACTGTCGTTCAGATCCCCGTAAGGATAGGCAAACGAGATCAGGGGATGGCCGAGCAGCTGCTCCAGCCAGGCCTTGTTGGCCTGGATCTGGTGGGCCTGCTCCTCTGGGGGGAGCGTACTCAGGCGGGGGTGAGTCAGGGTATGGCCCCCGATCTCCACATGACCGGAGGCCACCAGCGCCTTGATCTCCTCCGGGGTCATCAGGGTCACCGGGGTATCGGGGTGGGTCGGGTGCTCCACATCCCAGCGATTGTGATCCTCACCGGTCACCACATAAACCACCGCCTTGTAGCCATACTTTTCCAGCAGCGGCAGCATGCGGGTGAGGTTGTCCCGATAGCCGTCGTCCACGGTGATCATCAGGTACTTCTTGCCGTATTGCAGCCGGTGGATGAACCCGTTCTCCGCCAGGTCGGCAAATGTCAGCGTCTCGTAGCCCAGCCACTTCATCAGCTTGAGGTGCTTCTCGAACATGGCGACCGGGAGCCAGGTGCCATGCACCCCCTTCTCGCTCTCGTGCTCGATGAAGCGGTGATACATGATGACCGGCATCTCCCGGCGCAGGGTCTCGACCACGGCATCCTGATAGACGGATTCCAGCCCGGTCACGATGCCTTGCAAATCATACTCTTGCAGGATCCGTTGGCGCACTGGGTCTGGCACCACCTTGGAGGCCAGCGCCGAAGGGATCTGCGCCTTCAGACCGGCAAAATCGATGGCCAGATCCCTGGGGCCGATGTCGCCGAAGTTGCTGGCGAGCGCCTCGTCCAGATTCTGCTCCGTCACCAGACCGATGGCCCTGGCTTCGCCGATGGCAAACGCCGGACGACCGCACAGCAGCGCCTCCATCGCCACCCGACCGGCACCGATCACCAGATCGCAGCCCGCCATCAGGGCGGGCACATCGTCCACATAACCGACGAAGTCGACCTTGTCCTGAAAACGGGCAAAACGCGCCGGCACCTGGGTACCGCTGACGACGCGCACCCGGCAGGCTTCCAGATCCAGTACCTCGTCCAGCAACCGGTAGCAGAGCTCCCCCTTGGGACCGCTCAGCCGACCAATGATGGCGATCACCGGTTTGTCGTTGTCCGGTATCGGCACGGGCTGGAACTTGTCGGTCTCGATGCCGTTGCGCAGCACCTGCACCATGGCCGGGTCCACCCCCAGGTTGTCGATGATCTGGCTGGCGATATCCTCGCACACCGCCACCGCCCGATAGCCCAGCGCATGGAATGCCTTGCGGGAGGCGTGTACCGGCTGGCGCCCGTGCACCGTGGTGATCATGGGGGTGCCGGTCAGCTTGCAGGCGACGTAGCTGCTCCAGCCCGAGGCGCGCGAATGGGCGTGTACAAGCTGGATCCTGTGCTTGCGGATCAGATAGATGAGATAGAAGACGTGCCAGAAGCGGCGCAGGATGCTGCGCTTGTTGAAGCGCAACCGAAAGACCGGCCCCAGAGTCGGTTTGGTCAGGGTGTCAGAGACGTAGAAAACCTGGTGGCCACGGCGGGTCAGCTCGTTGCCGACCGTGGTGGCATAGACCTCCGCGCCCGTCACTTCGAGCTGGGAGAGAGCCATCAATATGTTCATGCAAGCGCATCCGATCGACGGGTGGCCAGAGCCACCCGTCAGAGGGGGATCAAGCCCGGTTCAACCAGGCCATGTAATCGGCCACGCCTTCGGCCACAGTCTTGAACTCGCCGTCATAGCCGACGCCGCGCAACTTGGTGAGATCCGCCTGGGTGAAGCTCTGGTAGCGACCCTTGAGGTGATCCGGGAAGGGAATGTATTCGATGGCGCCTTTCTGGTGATGCCTGATCACGGCTTCCGCCACGTTCTGGAACGGCTCAGCCCGGCCGGTACCGCAGTTGAAGATGCCGGAGTGCTGCGGATTCTGCCAGAACCAGAGGTTCACCTTGCAGACGTCGTCCACGTAGATGAAGTCGCGCATCTGGCCGCCATCCGGGAAGCCGTCACAGCCCTCGAACAGCTTGGGATTGTCCCCCTGCTTCACCTGGGTATTGAGGTGGAAGGCCACGGACGCCATGGAGCCCTTGTGCTGCTCGCGGGGACCATAGACGTTGAAGTACTTGAGACCCACCACCTGGGAGTTGATCTCCGGCATCCAGCGACGCACGTACTGATCGAACAACTGCTTGGAGTAGCCGTAGACGTTGAGGGGCTGCTCGAACCTGGGATCTTCGATGAAGTTGTCGTTGCGCCCGCCATAGGTCGCGGCGGAAGAGGCGTAGATGAAGGGGATTTCCCGTTCGATGCAGTAGTGGAACAGATCCTTGGAGTACTCGTAGTTGACCTCCATGATGAACTTGCCGTTCCACTCGGTGGTCGCGGAGCAGGCGCCTTCGTGGAAGATCACCTCGATGCCGTCATCCCACTCCTCGAATTCGTCACCGGAGACGATCCGCGCCTGGAACTCGTCCTTGTCCATGTAGTCGGCGATGGTGAGGTCGACCAGGTTGACGAACTTGGTGCCGTCGGTCAGGTCATCGATGACCACGATATCGGTCCGTCCTTGAGCGTTCAGCTGCTTGACCAGATTGCTGCCGATAAAGCCAGCACCGCCAGTTACTACGATCATGGAGTTTGCCTCGCGTACGTTGTGGCCCCGTGTGACTGCCTGTTAAAGCTGTGTATAGTGGGCCAATTTGAAATTGCCGAAAAGTTTATCACGGGCCGCAAGGGGATTCGACCTCGATGACTTTTCCCCTTCGGGCCCGGCAGAGGGACCAGCGATGAAGACCAGAGACAGGATCATCCACAGCGCCACCGAGCTGTTCAACGATCAGGGCGAGCGCAACATTACCACCAACCACATTGCCGCACACCTTGGCATCAGCCCGGGCAACCTTTACTACCACTTCAGAAACAAAGAAGACATCATCCACTCCATCTTCGATCAGTACGCCCGCCACCTGAGCGACAGCTTCACTCCGATCCGCAGCAGCGAGATCCGGCTGGAGGATCTGATGGGCTACCTGGATGCCATCTTCTATTTGATGTGGCAGTTCCGCTTCTTCTACGCGAACCTGCCGGACATCCTGAGTCGCGACGAGCTGCTGCAGCAGAAATACCTCAAGGCACAGGAGCAGCTCCGTGCCACCGTGGAGACGCTGCTCAGAAGCCTGCGCGAAGGCGGCATCATCGCCGTCAGCGATGAAGACCTGCCGGATCTCGGCCAGACCATCAAGATGGTCGTCACCTGCTGGATCCCGTTCCAGATCGCCCAGGCCCCGGCCACCCGCATCACCAAACCCCTGCTCTACCAGGGGGTCTTGCGGGTGCTGTTTTTGCTGCGCCCCTACGTGCAGCCACAGGTGGCCCCCCAGATACATCAACTGGAGCAACATTATCACCAACTGGCCCAACCAGCCGGGTGAGATCTGTTTCACAATTGTTGATTATCAGCATAAAAATTTGAATTTATACGCAGGGATTACAGTAAAATGTTGCCCATTCTAGGGTCTGTCGGCGTTTCGTCGCGACCGTGACGACGCCGAACCGTGCGGGTTGCACGGCCCGGGATCCTGATAACACAGTCGATACAGCAATGAGGACCGAGGATGTCTAACGGATTCTATCGTCACCTGACCGAACAGCTCGAACAGGTCAAGGCGGAAGGGCTATACAAGCAGGAGCGCATCATCACCTCGGCCCAGCAGGCCCAGATTGCGGTGGGCGGCGAGCAGGTACTGAACTTCTGTGCCAACAACTACCTGGGGTTGGCCAACCACCCCGACCTGATTGCCGCCGCCCATCAGGGGCTCGAGAGCCACGGCTTCGGCATGGCCTCCGTGCGCTTCATCTGCGGTACCCAGGACCAGCACAAGGCGCTGGAGCAGAAGCTGTCCGCCTTCCTCGGCACCGAAGACAGCATCCTCTACTCCTCCTGCTTCGACGCCAACGGCGGTCTGTTCGAGACCCTTTTCGGTGCCGAAGACGCCATCATCTCCGACGCCCTCAACCATGCCTCCATCATCGATGGGGTGCGGTTGTGCAAGGCCAGGCGCTATCGCTACGCCAACAACGACATGGCCGAACTGGAAGCCCAGCTCAAGCAGGCCGATGCCGACGGCGCCCGCTTCAAGCTGATCGCCACCGACGGCGTCTTCTCCATGGATGGCGTCATCGCCGACCTCAAATCCATCTGCGATCTGGCCGACAAGTACGATGCGCTGGTGATGGTGGATGACTCCCACGCCGTCGGCTTCATCGGTGAGAACGGCCGCGGCACCCACGAATACTGCGAGGTGATGGAACGGGTCGACATCATCACCGGTACCCTGGGCAAGGCGCTGGGTGGCGCGTCCGGTGGCTACACATCCGGCAAGAAAGAGGTGATCGACTGGTTGCGTCAGCGCTCCCGTCCCTACCTCTTCTCCAACTCCCTGGCACCCTCCATCGTCTCGGCCACCATCAAGGTGATCGACATGCTGGCCGAGGGTCACGACCTGCGTGCCCGCCTCAAGGAGAACAGTGCCTACTTCCGCGAGCGCATGAGCGCCGCCGGCTTTACCCTGGCCGGTGCCGATCACGCCATCATTCCGGTCATGCTGGGGGATGCCAAACTGGCCGCCGAGATGGCGAGCCGCATGCTGGACGCCGGTATCTACGTGGTGGGCTTCTCCTTCCCCGTGGTACCCAAGGGTCAGGCGCGCATCCGGACCCAGATGTCCGCCGCCCATACCCGGGAGCAACTGGACAAGGCGATCGATGCCTTCATTCGCATCGGTCGCGAGCTCGGTGTGATTTGATCACATGGCTGGCTGATTAAAACGGGGGCCAAGGTTGGGCCCCATTTTATTACCCTCTGTACCCGGCATGGCGCCGTGAGGAATCTGTCATGAAAGCACTCTCCAAACTCAAATCCGAAGTCGGCATCTGGATGACCGATGTCCCGGCTCCCGAGCTCGGCCACAACGATCTGCTCATCAAGATCCGCAAGACCGCCATCTGCGGCACCGACATGCACATCTACAACTGGGACGAGTGGGCCCAGAAGACCATTCCCGTCCCCATGGTGGTGGGGCACGAGTATGTGGGAGAGGTGGTCGCCGTCGGCCAGGAAGTGCGCGGCTTCGCCATCGGCGATCGCGTCTCCGGCGAAGGCCACATCACCTGCGGCCACTGCCGCAACTGCCGTGCCGGTCGCACCCACCTGTGCCGCAACACCATTGGTGTGGGTGTGAACCGCCCGGGTTCCTTCGCCGAATACCTGGTGATCCCGGCCTTCAACGCCTTCAAGCTGCCGGACAACATCCCCGATGAGCTGGCCGCCATCTTCGATCCGTTCGGCAACGCCGTGCACACCGCCCTCTCCTTCGATCTGGTGGGTGAAGACGTGCTCATCACCGGCGCAGGCCCCATCGGCATCATGGCCGCTGCCGTCTGCCGTCACGTTGGCGCCCGTCACGTGGTGATCACCGACGTCAACGAATACCGGCTGGAACTGGCCCGCAAGATGGGCGCCACCCGTGCCGTCAACGTGGCCAAGGAGAAGCTCTCCGATGTCATGGAAGATCTCGGCATGACCGAAGGGTTCGATGTGGGGCTGGAGATGTCCGGGGTGCCCAGCGCCTTCCAGGACATGATCGACAAGATGAACCACGGCGGCAAAATCGCCATGCTCGGCATTCCGCCCTCCACCATGGCCATCGACTGGGGCAAGGTGATCTTCAAGGGACTCTTCATCAAGGGGATCTACGGCCGCGAAATGTTCGAAACCTGGTACAAGATGGCAAGCCTCATCCAGTCTGGCCTGGATCTCAGCCCCATCATCACCCACCATTTCCATATCGATGACTTCCAGCAGGGCTTCGAAGCCATGGGCTCGGGCAAGTCCGGCAAGGTGATCCTGAACTGGGATTGACGACGCGCGAGGGGCGCCTTGGCAATCAGCGCGCCCTCTTTTGTTCAGCCTCACTACACCCGGCGTATGCCGGGTTTTTTTATGTGGCATCACCCCTTCCCGCTCTGCCACTTTGTTTGCAGATTGCTTAACACTTCACACACAAGCGTTTAAATGGCTGTAACTATTCGGTTATAATCCCGTCGTTTTCTGGGGATAATAAGAGCCTGCTGGGAGTACATGAGCGTGTTGAAAAAACTGAGCTATTTGCTGGCTGCCGGGATGGCGGCTGCCACTCTGTCCGGCGCCGTCCTTGCCGCCGATGACATGTCGACAGAGGCCATCGCCGAGCGTATTGCCCCGGTTGGCCAGGTTTATACCGCCAAGGATCTGGAAGGTATTGCGACCGCCGCGGCCGCGCCTGCGGCAGCCTCCTCAGGCCCCCGTGACGGCGAGACCGTGTTCAAGGGTGCCTGCTTCGCCTGCCACGATACCGGTGCCGCCGGCGCCCCCAAGCGAGGTGACAAGGCCGCCTGGGAGCCACGCATCGCCCAGGGCTTCGACACCTTGCGCAAACACGCCATCGAAGGCTTCACCGGCAAGGCTGGCATGATGCCACCGCGGGGGACCTGCGCCACCTGCAGTGACGAAGAGATCGAGAACGCCATTCACTACATGATCGACAAGCTCTAAGTAATTGAAAGGGCTCCTCTTGCAGCCCTTTCAATCCCATCACTTCCGACTACGCTTGAAGGTAAGTTTTTTCGGGAGTGTTGCATGTCAGTTCAGCCCACCACACCGCCAGACTCGCACTCCTTGCTGGCGGTCGTCTCCTCCATCATGGATTTTCCCGCCCCCGGCATTGCCTCCCCCGAGGATTACGCCCGACTGGTCGGTCTGCTGGACACACTCTGCCCTCTGCAACATTTCGCCATGCTGGGGCTGGCCGACGGGGGGCTGAACTGGCGCTACACCTATCAGCTTCCCGACGTGTTCAAGCAACAATTGGGACGGGAAGAACCTCGCCTCACCGAACAGCTCACCCGGCTCGATGAAGGTCAGGGCTGGTGCGTGCAGCCTGTGGAGCATATCGACGTGCAGTGGTTGCTGGCACGCAGCACCCCGGATCAGGCACCCACCCTGAGGTTGCTGCTGGAGTGCCTGGCCAAACGCCTGCACGAAACCCAGACCGGTACCCAGCTGGCGGGACAGGCTTCCCCTCTCATGCAGCGGGATCCCCAGTGGCAGGAGAAAATCGAGAAGATCGGCCGAGTGATGCGCCTGGCTCACAACCTGCCTCAGCATGCCCTGTTTGCCCAGTTGGAAGCTGTGTTGCGCCAGATGCTCTCGGTCAGCGACATGTTGCTGATCCGGCTGGAAAACCAGCGACTGGAGCGACTCTATCCACCACACCTGACATACGACGATGACATCATTCGGGCCATGTGCCACAGCACCAACAGCGTAGAGCGCCATGAAGAGGGACTTTACTGGTACAGCCTGCCCCTGCGCCAGCAGCAGCAATACTTTGCCCACCTCATCCTCAACATGACCCGGCCTCTGGAAACCGATGACAGGCTGTTCCTCGATTTCCTGCGCCATCAGCTGACCCTGTTGCTGGAGCTCAAAAGGGTGCGACAGCAACTCGATGAGCTCAACTCGGAGGAGTCCATCAACCAGCGACTCCAACAGCTGCGCCAAACCAACTTGAGGTTGCAGAAACGGCTCAAGCATCATCAGGAGCTGGAGCGGCGGCTCCAGTTCAATGCCCTGCACGACCCGCTGACCCAGTTGCCAAACCGGGCGCTGCTGATGAATCACCTGCATCATGCCATGACCCGCTACCGCCGTTACCAGACAGCCGGCTTCACCCTGATTTTCGTCGATGTGGATCACTTCAAGCAGGTCAATGACGCCCTGGGCCACAGTGCCGGCGATCAGTTGCTGCAGGAGCTGGGCAGCAGGCTGCAAGGCTGCATCCGGCAAAATGACATGGTGGCGAGGCTCGGAGGGGACGAATTCGTCATCTATCTGGACAACAGCCAGCGGGAAGAGGACATCAGCCCCGTGCTCAATCGCCTGATTGGCCGTATCGGCCATCCGTTCCGGCTCCAGGGCAACGAACTGACCATCACCGTCAGTCTGGGGGTCGCCAGTGTGACGGAGCAAACGGCCGATGTCAGTGAACTGCTGCACCAGGCAGACCTCGCCATGTACCAGGCCAAGCGCAACGGCCGCAGCCGCATCGTCATGTATTCGGAGGCCTGTACCGAACAGGCGGGGTCACCGGAAGAGCGGCTCTTCAGAGCCTTGCGGGAAGGGCGGATTGTGCCCTACTTCCAGCCAGTGATCAGGCTGTGTGACAGCCGCCTGGTCGGACTGGAGGTCATGGCGCGCTGGATAACGGAGGAAGGGGAGCTCAAGGATGCATTCGACTTCATTCCTCTGGCGGAACAGTGCGGCCTCATTCAGGATCTGGACCGCCAGATCCTCAAGCGCACCTGCCAGCAACTGAAGCTTTGGCAACCCGCCTCCGGGGTCGGTCGTTTCAGGATAGCCATCAACCTCTCCGGCAAGCACCTGGCCAGCCACGAGCAGATCATGCAACTGCTCACCATCATGGAGGAGGAGGGTGTCATCCCCGCATGTTTCATCTTTGAGTTCAACGAACGCGAGCTCTCCCGGCAGAGTGCCGACTCCCTCACTGCCCTGCATGAACTGAGGGCGAAAGGGATCCAGGTCAGCCTGGATGACTTCGGCACCGGCTTCTCTTCCCTCAACGCCCTGTTTCACTTCCCGGTGGATTACATCAAGGTGGACGATAGCTTCACCCATCGCATGTTGAACTCACCCAAGGATCTGGCGCTTATCCGCGCCATGCGGGACATCTGCCAGGACCTCGACTTCACCCTGGTGGTCGAGGGGATCGAAAATCAGCAGCAGTTGCAAAAGCTCATCGAGCTTGGCTGCGCCCTCGGGCAGGGGCGCCACATCTCGCCCCCGCTGCCGGGAGCCGATATTCCCCCTCTGCTGGGTCAGGCTTCCCGAGAGACCAAGCCTTCCGACCTCAATCCTTCTTGAACAGGGCCCGCAGGTTGGCGACACCAACCTGCCCCTTCTGCTGGCGCTCCTCGGCCGTCACCTTCTTCTGGTTTTCCCACTCCAGGTCATCCTGGGGCAGCTCCAGCAGGAAGCGGCTCGGCTCCGGCCGCACCGACTCGCCAAACTGGCGGCGCTCCTTGCAGAGAGTAAAGGTCAGTTCGGTCTGGGCCCGGGTGATCCCCACGTAGGCGAGGCGCCGCTCCTCCTCCACATTATCCTCGTCGATGCTGGTCTGGTGGGGCAGCAGCCCCTCCTCCATGCCCACCATGTAGACATAGGGAAATTCCAGCCCCTTGGAGGCGTGCAGGGTCATCAGCTGCACCTGATCCGCCTCATCCTCCCCTTCGTTGCGCTCCATCATGTCCCGCAGGGTGAGCCGGGTAACCACCTGTGCAAGCGTCATCGACTCTTCCAGCTCGTCCCCCTCCAGCATCTCGCTGATCCAGCGATAAAGGGTGGAGACGTTCTGCATCCGCATCTCTGCCGCCTTCGGGCTGGGAGAGGTCTCATAGAGCCACTCCTCGTAGTGGATCTCCTTGATCATGTCCCGCACCGCCTCCACCGGATTGCCGCGCAGCGCCTGATCGCCGAGCCGTACCAGCCAGTTGGTGAAGGCCTGCAGGGCGGATAGACCGCGCCCGGAGAGGTGTTGCTCCAGCCCCAGCTCGAAGCTGGCGGCAAACAGGCTCTTGCCGCGCTGGTTGGCGTACTGGCCCAGTTTTTCGAGGGTAGTGGGGCCTATCTCGCGGCGCGGCAGATTGACCACCCGCAGGAAGGCAGTGTCCTCATCCGGGTTCACCAGCAGCTTGAGGTAGGCCATGATGTCCTTGATCTCGGTGCGGGAGAAAAACGAGGTACCGCCGGAGATACGGTAGGGAATGCGGTTGGTCATCAGCGCCTTCTCGAAGATGCGCGACTGATGGTTGCCCCGATAGAGGATCGCGTAATCCTTGAACCGGGTGCGGTTCATGAACTTGTGGCCCATCAGCTCGGCGGCGATACGCTCCGCCTCGTGCTCCTCATTCTTGGCAAACAGCACCTTGAGCTTCACCCCCTCGTCCAGCTCGGAGAAGAGCGCCTTGTCGTAGACATGGGGATTATTGGCGATCAGGATGTTGGCGCACTTGAGAATACGCCGCTTGGAGCGGTAGTTCTGCTCCAGCTTGATGAGACGCAGATTGGGGAAATCTTCGTTCAGCAGCACCAGGTTCTGCGGCTTGGCACCGCGCCAAGAGTAGATGGACTGGTCGTCGTCCCCCACCACGGTGAAGCGGGCCCGCTCGCCGACGATCTGCTTCACCAGCTCGTACTGGCTGGTGTTGGTGTCCTGGTATTCGTCGACCAGCAGATAGAGGATCTTGTTCTGCCAGCGCTCGCGCACCTCCTGATTGCTCTTGAGCAGCAGGGTCGGCATCACGATGAGGTCGTCAAAATCCAGAGCGTTGTAGGCCACCATCTGGCGGTGGTAACGCTCGTAGAGCTGGGCCATCAGCACCTCTTCCGGGCCGCGGGCGATGCGCATGGCGCGAGCCGGCAGGATGAGGTCGTTCTTCCAGTTGGAGATCTGGCTGATGAGGGCCGAGAGCTTGTCCTTGTCGTTATCGAGCTCCGCCTCGGTCAGCTCTTTCAGCAGCGCCAGCTGGTCGGTATCGTCGAACAGGGAAAAATTGGCCTTGAGATTCAGGCTCTTGTGCTCGCGGCGGATAATCTCAAGCCCCAGAGTGTGGAAGGTGGAGACCATCAGCCCCCGCGCCTCCTTGCGACCCAGGGTCTGGCCGACCCGCTCCTTCATCTCCCGCGCCGCCTTGTTGGTAAAGGTGACCGCCGCTATGTTGCGCGCGTTGTAGCCGCACTGCTGTACCAGATAGGCAATCTTGTTGGTGATGACGCGGGTCTTGCCCGATCCGGCACCCGCCAGCACCAGGCAAGGGCCGGAGACATACTTGACCGCTTCGTTCTGATTGGGGTTGAGCTTCATGGGCCGGATCTCTTGGCTTATGATGAGGGGCGGCATTGTAGCAGAGATCCCGCAGGCAGCCGAAACCGGGCACGGGATCCCGCCACTTCATCTTGTGTTTGCCCGCCATTTTCCGGATCATGACCGACTTTTCCAGACGAGATGAGGGGAGCATGAATCAGCAACAGCACGCCCGGCTGCGCGGCCAGTTTCCGGCCTTGGCGCAAGAGGTAAACGGCCACCCTCTGGTCTATCTGGACAACGCCGCCACCACCCAGAAACCGCAAGCCGTGCTGGATGCGATCAATCACTACTATCGGGCCGACAATGCCAACGTGCACCGCGCCGCCCATGCCCTGAGCGGCCGGGCCACACGCGCCTTCGAAGATGCCCGCAAGACGGTTGCCCGCTTTATCAATGCCCCTCGCAGCCACGAAGTGATATGGACCCGTGGCACCACAGAGGCGATCAATCTGGTGGCCCAGAGCTGGGGGATGAACGAGCTGAGGGCGGGGGATGAAATCGTGCTCAGCACCCTGGAGCATCACGCCAATATCGTCCCCTGGCAGCTGGTCGCCCAGCGTACCGGTGCCGTCATCCGGGTCATCCCCCTCGATGAGCGGGGCGATCTCGACATCGCTGCCTATCTGGCCCTGCTGGGACCACGTACCCGACTGGTGAGCGTGGCTCACGTCTCCAATGCCCTTGGCACCGTCAATCCAGTCAAAGAGATGGTGGCAGCGGCCAAGGCGGTCGGGGCCCTGAGCCTCATCGACGGCGCCCAGGCGGTGGCCCATCTCGTGGTGGATGTGCAGGCTATCGGCTGCGACTTCTACGCCTTCTCCGGCCACAAGCTCTATGGCCCGACCGGGATCGGCGTGCTGTGGGGCCGCACTGAGCTATTGGAGCGGATGCCCCCCTGGCAGGCCGGCGGCGAGATGATAGACAGGGTCAGCTTCAGCGGCACCACCTTCAACACCCTGCCCTTCAAATTCGAGGCAGGCACCCCCCATATTGCCGGCGCCATCGGCCTGGCCGCAGCCATCGGCTTTATGATGGAGCAGGACAAGGATTCATTGGCCAGCCATGAAGCGGCGCTGACCGACTATCTGGTTGCCGGACTGCAACAGGTGCCAGGGCTGCGTCTGGTCGGCGAACCCGGTCAGCGCGCCGGCGCCATCTCCTTCCTGCTGGACGACATCCACCCACAGGACGCCGCCACCCTGCTCGACATGCAGGGCATAGCCCTGCGGGTCGGCCATCACTGCGCCATGCCGCTGATGGAATCGCTCGGTATCGGCGGCACGATGCGCGCCTCGCTGGCCTGCTACAACAATCGGGACGATGTCGACGCCCTGCTGGCCGCCCTGCACAAACTCCGTGACTTCTTCTAAGGCAGACAATCCAATGAACAGCCTCGCAACCTACACCCGGATAGGCGTTGAGCCCGACGCAAATAGCATCCGTCAGCAGTTTGCGGCAGCAAACGGCTGGGAGAACCAGTACCGACTCATCATCCAGCTCGGCAAACTGCTGCCTGCACTGCCCGGCGAATGGCAGCAGGAGGCATTTCGCCTCAAGGGGTGTGAGAGCCAGGCTTGGTTGAAAGGGGAGAAAGGTGAGGATGGTAACTGGCACTTTGCTTGCGATTCCGATGCCCGCATCGTGCGCGGTCTGATTGTCATCGTGCTGGCCGCACTCAACCACCAACCCGCAGCGACGATCCACTCCTTCGACATGGAGGACTATTTCACCGAACTGGGGCTGGAGAAACACTTGAGCCCGTCGCGGGGCAACGGGCTCAGAGCTATCGTGTTGGCAATCCGGGGGCTGGCCGTCTAACCAGCCTTGTCCAGTGGTCGATCAGGCTGCGCCAATCGACCCTGTGTCTTCATTCCCGGCCTCTTTCTCGGCACGGGCTCCCCGCTCGGCAATCTTCTTCAATACCCGGGACGCGGCGACCAGCCCAAAGGTGGCCGTCACCGGCGTCACGGCGCCAAAGCCGGAGGCGCAATCCATCTTCATATTGCCGTCGCTGGCCGCCTTGGCCTGGCAGGTGCCGCCATTGCCATCCGGATAACTCAGCTGCTCGGTTGAGAAGACGCACTCCACCCCGAATTTGCGCGCCGGGTTCTTGCTGAAGTTGTGTAGCCGGCGCAGGTCGGAGCGCACCTTGGCGGCCAGCGGATCCTGAATGGTCTTGGCCAGGTCGGCCACGGTGATCTGGGTCGGGTCCATCTGCCCGCCGGCACCGCCCGCCACAATCACCGGAATCTTGTTGCGCTTGCAGAAGGCAATCAGCGCCACCTTGGCCTTGACCGAGTCGATGGCATCCACCACATAGTCAAACTCCCGCTTGATATGCTCGCCCAGGTTGTCGGCGGTGACGAAGTCATCCACCTCGATCACCTCGCAATCCGGGTTGATGGCACGGATGCGCTCGGCCATCACCTCCGTCTTGAGACGGCCGACCGTCCCCTGCATGGCGTGGATCTGGCGATTGGTGTTGGTGATGCAGATGTCGTCCATGTCGATCAGAGTGATCTGGTTGATGCCAGCCCGAGCCAGCGCCTCGGCCGCCCAGGAGCCGACGCCACCGATCCCGACCACGCAGACTTTCGCCTGGCTGAAGGAGCCAAGGGCACGCTGGCCATAAAGACGGGCTATGCCCCCGAATCGCTGTAGATACTCTGCTTTCATACCACCACCTTGCTTGAGGGCGGCCATTATAGCGGCAACCTCTCTCAGGGGCGATGATCGGATGATGGCGGTGTTGATGTGAGGGGAAATGGGTGCTGTCTCGGGAACGAAAAAAAGCCCAGTCGTTAGACTGGGCTTTTTAAGTAGTGGCGGAGCGGACGGGACTCGAACCCGCGACCCCCGGCGTGACAGGCCGGTATTCTAACCGACTGAACTACCGCTCCGCATTCGGTTAGCTTTCGCTAAATCTTTTGCTGCTTGTTTGTGAGGTGTCATCCTCGCAGCCGGTTATGTGATTCTTCACATCACCGTTTAATTGGGTGCCTGGCAGTGTCCTACTCTCGCATGGCGAATGCCACACTACCATCGGCGCTACAGCGTTTCACTTCTGAGTTCGGCATGGGGTCAGGTGGTTCCACTGCGCTATTGCCGCCAGGCAAA
>Ga0209935_1001272_pt1 | contig 42162 bp, 30 predicted proteins | sample ThiBio_1000_plan_2_FD_183958 | JGI IMG/M metagenome (GOLD analysis project Ga0209935, IMG submission 183958) | Wastewater bioreactor microbial communities from Cape Town, South Africa - Thiocy_cont_1000_plan (SPAdes) | ecosystem: Engineered > Bioreactor > Thiocyanate-remediating >... | reverse complement strand
TTCGGATGGGGAGCGGTGCATTCCTCGTAGTATGGTCGTACCCGATGCTCTCTGCCTCCATCCTCCCTCTTGTACCCCTCGACCATCGCCTCTCTCTCTCTCTCTCTCTCTCTCTCTCTCTCTCTCTCTCTCTCTCTCTCTCTCCTCTCATTCCTTGTTGAGCTGCCGTTGAGCTGCCTCTCATCGTGCGCCCCGACGGAACGACGCGACGGCTGCTGCTGGTGGCGCAAGCAACACCGCTGGCTGCCAGGACACCCGTCGAGCCAATGACAACGCGTACGCCGTGCCGCGGGACGCTCGCGCACATCCAGCGCCATCGCACACACACACAGCATTCCAAGCGCCGTGGTTGGTACGTCGCAGTATCGACCTCGAGTCGCGTGCTTGGCCACAGGCGACAGGGCAATTGGTGGTGGGCGAGCTCTTGGGACCACGCACCCCCTCACGATGAAGCCGCACGAACAGGAACGAGCAAGCACTGAGGATGACGATTCCCAGGCGGCAGCGAAACAATGCCTGCACGAGGCGACAGACTCGTGTGTGTGCGAGATATTTATCACGGCAGCGATACTGATACATCATCGATGAGGGCAGCAGTGGCAGTGAGGGCAGCAGTGGCGGCGGGCAGCAGGTTCCGAGGCATTAAGAATGTGAGAGCGCTGCTGTAGAGTGGCCGGCCAAGTTCAGCGACAGAAGCTCACAGTGGTGCACAGGACGGTGACGTAGGCGTAAGGTTGGCTTCCAACTTGGTTCCTGTTGAATGCGCGTAAATATTGCGTGAGCTTGCCGAGATCGAAGGAGACCGAGAGAAGAGAAGAGAGATCGAGATCGAGATCGCGTACACCAACGTGGCGCTCGGCTCGCTTGTGTTGTAGCTGCCAGCGAAGGTCATGGTCGACGGGCAGGCAGGCGCTTCAGGATACGGGCATTTGACCGCACTGGAGAAGCCTTGGTTGTAATACGAGTACACCACCGAACTGCGCACCTCGCTGTACCAACGGCATTACGTCAGCAGGTTGAGTAGCGTGCGGGCACTCTTATTATCATTGGTAGGAAGCGAATTCGTACAACAAGCCGGAAGCTTGCGTTTGCGCGATACAAACGAGGCAAGCAACGAGAAGTACTACGATAGATGTGCGATGCATGGTAGCTTGGCAACAAGGAGCGAGCGAGGGTCAGACGAGAGCGAGCGAGACGCGAGAGAGCAGGGCAGCAAGTAAAAGGTGAGTGGATCGGCGCAACTGCTACAGAAGAGAGACGCTGGAAGGGACGGAGCTTTCCATGGAAGGTTCCCTCAACGAGCTGTTCCAGAGCGAAGCTTCCTTCATGTGCGACAGCTCGATCTCGTATTTCATGGGCTCTCATGAGCTCCACATGGTGTAACTGCGGCCAAGATTGAGGCGACTGTGAACAACACTCGGGTTGGAGCAGCTTTAATACATGGATTTGTGTGTCTCTAGCCCAAATCCTTCGACCTCGTGGTCGGCAGTGTGGGCTGATGACCGTAGCGCCATCGCTCGCCTGCCCTCTCGACCAGCGAGCAGCTTTCGGCCTGGAGACGAGCATCCAACAACGAGAATCACACAACACATCAAAATGAAGAAGCCCGCCACAGACGCTGCCAATCCAAGGTCGCCTCTCCACGATCCAGTAATGTAAGGATTGCATTGCCTGCCGCCTCCTCCTGACAAGAGCACTGCAAAGTTCGTAAAGTGGCTCGTCGAGCCGCAGATTTGTGTCGAGTTGCTCATCGAGAGACACTTGTTCTCGCATTGCCAACGACCGCTCGAGTCGATGTAACCGAGACACGCCGAGTGATAGCTCGTGCCTCGATTGATCGAGAAGCACAATTGAGCTGGAGACGACAGCTGTGACGTGCCGTTGGCGAGTGTCACATCGATCGCCAACGAGCCCACTCGAACATTCGAGAGCCGTGCTGCCGAGTTGAAGACCGATGCGCTCACTGGTGCGACCACCAAAGTTGTGGCCTCTTCTGAGCTCAGAGTCACTGACGCTGAGCGACCAGAAGGCGATGTCACAGTGACCGTCGTGCTCGAGCCATTGGTTGCAAGTGGCTGGACCACTGGAGTCGCGATCGTCCAGGTGATACCTGTGTCAAGCAGAACAAGAGGCTCATCCAACGGCGGTGGGAGCTCTTGAATGGTGCCGTTGTTGGTGTCGTTGGTGCGGCTGACCCTCGGTGGTTCAGGAGAGACTGGTGCTGTTGGAGGTGGTGGCGGCAAAGAGTCGGCTGGAGTGTCTACTTGCAGTGGTGGAGGAACAATGCATGGCTCGCATGGACCTCCGCAATCAATGTCGACCTCGCCTTGATTGCGATATCCATCATGACACGATGCCGTTCCGATGCAAGTGACCGAGATCGGAAGCTCCGGCGACACAGCAGCGCCGAGTTCACGGGCGGACTCTTTCTATTTCGCCCATATATCACCTTCTCGTACTCGCCTCTGCTGGTGCCTAGCAGCGACTTGTCCAGCGACTTGTCCACGGGATCGGCATTAGAGTGAGCGCCCGAATCGTCGATGTGTATTTCGTTTCGTTTCGGTTCGGTTGGTTTCATGAGCGACAGCGTTCGATCATGGATGGATGGCTTGCTCGAATCGAGTGGCACACTGCACTGCTCTCTCGACTGCAGCGCTGCTCTCCAGTACTGTATCGCATCAGATACCACGCATCAGCCCAGTGGCACAGCGAGCTGTTCTCATGTCTCCGTACTTGTGCCAACGGAGCGACTTGCGCTTTGCCATTGCCTGTGGAACTGGCGGCGATCGGGGCCACTGTATGATTGCAATACTTGGTCGACATCGAACAAGACTCTCGAAAAACCTGCCATTGTAATGGAGTGGTGGAGGTGCTCGATTCCGGGAGTGAGTGGGTGGCCAAGACACCATGGCACGAGTGGGCAGGGCCATCATCGTACTGGAGGCACTGATGTGCAACTGGATGGCGCGAATGAAATATGGCACGGCATCGAGCGAGCAGCCGAGAGCCAGATGCACGAGACCGAGACTGGCGTGCGCCTCTGCGTACTCGGCAAACAGCTCGATGGCATGTTCAAAGTCGGCCTTGGCATCGTGGTACTGCTTGAGTAAATAGTAGCTGCGGCCGCGTTTGTTGATCACGAACGGGTCGATCGGCTTGGAGCGCGCGGTGACCGTGTGGCCTCGGACAGCACGCTGCAGGTCGTTGATGGCCTCTTGCGTTCGTCCGAGTTGTAGCAACGAGAAGCCCTGAGTCGATGGTTAGCTTGGGCTGCGGCACAACCACCCACTCTCGTAACTGTGGTGTCGTGTCGCGCGTACTCGATTGGTCAAGGGAAAGGAGTCGTCGCCATCAAGCGTGATGGCAAGTGTAAACTCGGCGATGGCACGCTCGTGCTCGCCGCGCGACTGGTACGCGTAGCCGCGACCATTGAGGGCGTCAATGTGGTGAGGCTCGTACGTGAGCGCGAGCGAGTAGCTCTCGATGGCGTCGTTGTAGCGTTCGAGCGAGCTCTCGATGTTGGCCTTCTCGACCAGCGCCGGCACCGACTCGCCATCGAGCTTGATGGCGTGCGTGAGGTCGTCGAGTGCCTCGGCCAAGCGGTTGATGCTGCTGTACGAGGCGCCGCGGTTCGAGTACAGAACCGCGCTGGGCGCGAGCTCGATGGCGCGCGAGTACAGTTCGATCGCCTCGGCGTAGAGACTGCGGTCGAACATGATGCCGGCAATGTTCGAGATCACTGACTCGTTGCACGGATCGAGCGCGAGAGCCACGCGAAAGTCGGCGAGTGCCTCGTCCTCGCGCTCCTGGCGCAGCCGAACAGTGCCGCGCCAGCGATAGCCCACCGAGTCGTCGGGTCGCGCAAGCACGACGCTCTGCGTGTCGATCTCGGCCTCGTGCAACAGGTCACTGTTACACAGAGCGGCCGCGCGCCAGATCAGAACGTCGGCACGTCGATGCTGGAACGAACGTGCGCCAAAACGCTCGGCCTTCATCGGGTCCGAGCGCGCCAACAAGCGCTGCAGTCGCAACGCTCGCGTAAAGAGCTTGGCGGCCATCGTCGTGTCGCTTTCGTACAACTCGATGCCCTCGTCCACCACATTGATAATCTCTTGGTAATGATCGTCATCATCATCGTCATCGTCATCATCGTCATCATCGCCGCTCCAATACATGATTGATCGAGGTATCGCACGCTGTGATCGAGATGGAGAAGCGATAGAAGTGAAGCAACAACGCAGCAGCTCGCGTTAAGAACAGTAACCTCCACACAAGACTCACCTCGACTGCCACTACCTCTACAAGCAGCTCAACGAGACTAATTACACTGGCTCTCTCGCGTGAATATAACACGAGGTATAGATAGTTTAGTCAAAGTGCGAGTGTACAATAAACACACAACCTCGAATCAACCGATTGCATATCGATGGTCCATCGACGCTCCTAAAGCGAATCGGTATCATTCGTCAAGCATACAGAGAGTGAGGCGGAATGGAGTGGAATGGAGTGGGTAAGAGTATACCACGCTTACGACATTGAAAGATCCAACGCCCTCAATGGTACCCAGCCGGCAGCGCCAATGGCATTGCGTACGCGAGCCCAGCCGATGCTCGTGTCGACAGCCACCAACTCGAGTGTCTCTTGTTGACAGACGGCGATGCCAGTTCGAGCGTAGATGCGACTGCGACCCAAGAGTGGAACCGTGGTGCAGTCGCAATTTGCTTGAACGGTAGCGGGTAGCGAGCGACCCTCATGGCAATCAGTGCGAATCGCGGTGGCACCGCCAAAGGCACATGTGGCCTTCGCATCCGGCGTGTCAGTCTGCTCGCTGAGCGCGAGGAGGTTCATGACTGCCATAGCGACACCTTGGAGCTGGCGACAGGTGCCCGAGGCATTCAATAGGCTCTCGCGATCGCACGCCAGCAGTACGAGCTGCAAGAGTTCGAATGGCAGGTCCAAGAGGTGCAAGTCGTTTGTCGCCGACTCGTTCAAGCCACACTCTACTGCGGTACTTGCACTCGTCGTGCCGGCAAGCGATGGGTCGCAAGGAGGAGGAGAAGAAGGCGAGGCCATTGACGACGACGACGAGGAGGAGGTAGCCTGTGGCGAGGTGATGGTCTCCACCCACTCGGGGATACTTCGAGTGGGATAGCAAGCAATGAAACTGATACGACCGGCGTCCTGCACGATGCGGTAGGTATTGGCATCGATCCAGTCGAAAACCGACTCGACCTCTCGATCGTCCGAAACAAAGGCGCAGTGCAGAGATGACGCGCGAACTCGAGTCGTGTAGTCGCGAAGCAATTGGCATGAGCTGCTCGCAAGCAGCTCGTCGAGATCCGGCATGCGCCACAGCAAGCCGTTGTGGAAGAGGCGGTTCGAGTTGAAGGCCCACGGCACGCGAGCGCTCCCGAACGTGAACGTGAGCGCCCTGGCGCGCGGCGTCGGCCACTCGCGCATACGCTCGACGAGCGCAAACTGCTCCTCAGTCTCGTGCGCACTCGGGTCAATCGTGCGCTCACGAAGTGCCTCGGCACGCCAGGCATCGATGAAGCGCTCGGTGGCGAGGTTGCACATGTAATCCCAGTAGTCAAGAGACACGAGTTGCTGGGGCGGCAGCCGGTGCAGCTGCAGACTCGGAAGTGCCGCGAGGGCTGCACCGCACGCTCGACCACACGAGAGCCTCTCATTGATCAGGTGCAGCACTTGGCGAACGACACGCCAGTAGATACCAGCCGCAAGTTCCTGCACCCCTCAATCGAATGGATGAGTGAGATATCGTGAGTGAGTTAGTTCGATCGTTCGTTCATGACGTACATCGCGAATATCAGCACTAGTATGCGACGAATCGAAATCGATCATTCCAGTGCCACCCCAGAACGAACCGACAGGGATGCCAGTGGTAGCCAAGCGTATGGTAGGCGAGGGTGCGATTCCAGTGGTGCGGCGCGAGAACGACGAGTAGCCCGTGAATGTTCGCATGGGGGCGATTCCCGTAGTAGCCAACCTGGGCAGGGAGTCAGAGCCCGAGAGCGGTGAGCCTCCGGCGCTTGGCCTCGATTGATAGCGCCCGACAAGCTCGCCGCAAGCGAACGACAATGCAACGAATGCCTACACCAACACTGGCATCAGCATCAAGAACGATCTGCAACGGCAGGCGTCGGAATCTCCATACGTCGGGGTCGATGCCGAGGAGCTTGGCGGCGGCGGCGTTGGCTGCGGTGTCGTTGCTCGCGACGTCGCAATGCTCGACGTCGTGACACGCATGGATGGCACGAGCAACGAGCTGCAAGTCGGCGAGTTGTTGCTCGGAGAAGCCCAGCGTTCGGAACGCGGCGCCGATCGACTTGTAGCGCGAGCTCTTGGGATCGCGCAGGTGCTCGAGCATCGGGATCGTGCTGGTGGTGAACGACGTGTAGCGCTCGAACATGAGCTCGACCGACGCTGCCACCGGGCGTAGCCTGGGAGCCGCGCCACTGGCACCGATACTACCCGAGCTGCTAACAGAAGCAGCAGCAGCAGTAGTAGTCGTGGTGGCAGTGGCGGCATTGTCAGCGGGGTGGTCGTAGTAGAGGGTCACGTGGATCGAGCCATGGGGCAGGCGCCATTGCTCGGGCGAGTTGGTCTGCATCATCGAGCCGAGTATCACGACGGCGGCCGTGAGTTCGTTGTAGAGTGTCGACGAGCCGGCACACGCAGACATGAGCGCCGTTTGAAACGACTCTCCCATGACCTCGGCAGAGTCGCCGCTGCATCACACACATCACACACGCGAGATATCGAGAACGATCGCGAGAGATATCGAGATATAGAGATATCGAGTCGATCGATCAGCGAGGGCAGGATAACGCAATGCTGTGGCACTCTCTCGACGCTTGCAACCAGTACCATATGACGACACTACGACGGCGACGACGATGGCCGTGGTCCGGCGTCGAGGAGCTCGTGGCAGCGAGGTCGGCGAGCGCGGCCTGGAGAGCGCGCGCAGCGATGGTGTCGTCGGCGCACTCGCGGCACTCGTGCGCCGTGTGGTTGGCGCGGCTCCACGGCTGGCCCACCTTGCCGTGTGGACCATGCGGCGTTCGAGCGGTCAGGCTCTTGAAGAAGCCGAGGAACCTGCTGCTCGCCATCTGGTGGGGCGCGGTGAGGCGGTGGGGCGGGCAGCAGCAGACGACGATGATGTGTGGGAGAGGGAGAGTCTCGCGACCTCGACGACATTCGCTCCCTGCCGCTGCCCCGCTCACTCAACCCCTCGACCACACGATAACACGATCACACGATCACACGATCACACGACCACACGACCACACGATCACACGACCAATCGACCACACGATCACACGATCACACGATCACACGATCACACGACCAATCGATCACACGATCGCACGATCACACGATCACACGACCAATCGATCACTCGACGTCTCGATCTATCGACCAATCGATCATACGATCTCTCGATCTATCGACCACTCGACCAATCGACCAATCGATCACACTATCACACGATCACATGGCTACTCTACTTACCCGATGCTCGAGTGCCACTGTTTCATCGACAGCCACTCGCAATGCCATGCGATCCGTGCTCGTGGCTGCAGCAGCCAAACCTCACGGCCGCCGCAGCCTCGCCACCACGCCGAAGCAGCCGCATCAGCCACAACAGCAGCAGCAGCCCAACGCTCCTAGGACCAAGGTGTCAGCTTCAGACGTGGCGGATGCCCTCGGCAAGAACCTGGCGCAAGGCCGCTCGTCAGGGTTCAGCAACACCTTCCTGCCGATGCTGGGCATCACGGCGCTGGCGGTGTACGCGTGGCAGATGCGCTCCAAGGCCAAGATGCTCGAGGAGCGCAACCGCGAGCTGGCGCTCGAGCTCTCGACGCTCAAGGTCGAGCTCGCCAACGCCGCGCTGCGCCACAAGCTCCTGGCCACGCCCAACGCCGCCAGCCCCGCCAGCAGTACCGCGAGTCCCGACGCTAAATAACAACCAATCCCGAGGGGTCTTGTAGTCGGAAGGGGGGAGCGTCATCGACGTCGAGGTCGTCGAGGTCGTCGAGGTCGCCATCTGCTCGCTGCCCGCGCCGCCGTCACGTCGCTGTCGCTCGTGAGTTCGTGTGCCAGTGCCCAGGTCCCAGTTCCAGGTGCAGTTCGTGAGTGTGCCAGTTCGTGGGTGGCACGCTTCGGAGTCCGCGGCGAGCATGGGGCACAGCGACAAGGCCAAGCACAAGAAGCACCACTCGAAGAAGAAGCTCGTGTCGCGCGCCTTCGATCGAGCCAGGGCCTTCCTGCGCCGAGCTGCGACCGATGACGCCGACGCCGATATCGATACCACCACTACCACTGCTGCCGAGCTCGATACTGATGATGGCGCCAAGGCCACTGATACCACGGACACGGGTAGTTCGAGCTCGAGCGATGTGACCGAGGTTGCGAGGTCTGCGAGCGCCGCATCGTCGTCATCGTCCGCATCAAGCAAGTCGTCTCGCAAGCGCAAGCGCGATGCGGCGGACGCGTCGGCGACCTCGCACGAGTCACAGCCACAGCCACAACAGCCTGAACCAGAGCCACAGCAGCGAGACCCCAAGCGCCGCAAGCGCCAACACCACGACGACGATGACGGCGACACCACTACCAGCAGTACCAGCAGCAGTAGTGCTCCTGCTCCTCCTGCGCCTTCCAGCATCAGCAGTAGCAGTAGCAGCACGACGAGCGGCACGCCGCGAGCGCCAGCGCCGACAGCGGGCGACGGGCTGCTGCCGACGCCGCCGCCGTCGCTGAAGCTGCTGCCGAACTCGCTCTCGATGCCGCTGCTGTCCTCGCCGCGCCACCACCAACAGTACCCCACGCAGCAGCAGCTGCTGTACCAGCAGCTGCAGCCACTCGGTGGCCATCACAGGGCGCCGTCGTCCTCCGACGTGCTGCGCTTCGTCGATGTACGTCGTCGTCGTTCGTTTGTTCGTTCGGGCCGTATCGCTTGGGCTCACTTCAACTCACGACCTCGCTCTCGCTGCCACCTGATCTCTGTCCCTGTCTGTCTGTCAATCTGTTGGTAATGGGGTGTGATGTGTGAACCAGGCTCCATCTCTCGAGTTCCGCATGGAGGAGCCACCGCGCAACATGACCTACATCCGCACCAAGGTGCCTGCCGCTGCTACTGTGCTGTGTGGCTCTTCTCTCCCACCACTACTACGCCACTCTGACCACTATCTCTCCTACTGCTCCTGCTGCTGTTGTTGGTGTCGATGTATCTCCCAACAGGACGTCCAGAATGCAGTTCAATGGGCGTTCGAGCTCGGTAGCAATCCGCCTTGGATCTTCTTCCGTGTACGATGCGAGAGCCTCCTCACACTCACTCACTCACTCGCTCTCTCACTCACTCGCGCGTCACTCTCGTAGAACCGACACTTGATCAAGAAGGTAGCCGTGATTCTCGTCGGATGCCTGGACCTCGGCGAGGTCGGCACGTGGAGCCACACGCTGCCGTTCACGTGCTCGCTCAGCCGACCGATCAAGACCGTGACGCCGGGCCACAAGAACCGCCTCTTCTCGGCCGCGTCCGCCATGCTGTACTGCACGCCCGCCGACGGCAAGAAGAAGCCGCCGCAGCAGCCGACCTTGCTCTCCGATCTGCCACAGATTCCGATCAAGGAGCTACGTACGTTGAATCGAGAGAGAGAGAGAGATTGCGTTCGATTGGTGACAGCTGCCGTGCTCGAACGACAGTTCGCAAGAGCAAGGCGCTCGTGCTGAGTCCACAGCAGTTGCTCGATAACGAGTACGCGCTTCCTCCCGGATTCATGAACGCCGTGGCAAGCATCAATCGAGCATCTTCCAGCTCGAGATCCAGTGCTGCGTCAGGTACGAGAGCCATCACTCACACATGGATCGAGCTTCTCACTCCTGCTCACTCACTCTCGATCACATTCGCGTGAGTAGAGGAGAAGCTCGATGTGGGAGCCCCGATATCGAGAGATGCAGTGTCACGCGAAATGGAGAGCTTCGTATCGACCAAGAAGCTCGCAGACGTGCCCAAGGAGCGCTTGCTGTTGGCGTTGGATTGCGAGATGGTACACGCAGCTCGGAGCTCGCTCTTCTTCAACGCCCGAGCGTGTGAACGCCCACGAACTGACTATCGAGGGACCCCTTCCCGGCATAGTGCTTGAGTGGCTCGAGTTACGAGTTGACTCGCGTGAGTGTAGTGGATTCTAATAGACAGACCGTGTATGAGACGCTCGTCAAGCCACCGACAGCCATCACCGACTATCTAACGAGGTACTGCCGCAAAGCGTGTCACTCTCGGCCTCTCTCTGATACAAATCACTCTCTCGACCACACGCACGCACACAGATATAGCGGTATCACGGAGGAGATGCTTCAGGGCGTGAATACGACACTGAAGGACGTGCAGAAGGCGTTGCTCGAGCTCATCTCGTCCGAGTGCATTCTCGTGGGTCACTCGCTCGAGAACGACCTGAAAGCTCTCAAGGTTCGTTGTCAGCTCTCCCACTCACAATCACTCTCTTCTGGTGATCTCACGAGCTCCGTCACGCGAATGTGTCGAGTAGTTGTATCACACCAAGGTCATTGATACGTCGGTCGTGTTCCCGCACCCTCATCCGCCATCCAAGATGTCGCTCAAGTCGTTGGCTCAAAAGTACCTCAACAAGTCCATTCAGAACACCAACGCTGTGTACGTTGGATTGTCACCGTGCAGCACACTTAGTTACGGTCTACTATCTCTGACACTTGCCTTCATTCATTCATTCATTCATTCAGTGGCCATGACCCAACGGAAGATGCCGTGACGGCGCTCGAATTGGTGTTGCTCAAGGTACATCGTGGCGATGCACTGAGCGAAGAGGTGCAAGAGAGCATCTTCCAGCAACTGGCACGAGCCGGTGTCAACTCAGCCATCGCGGACAAGAACTCGATCGTGCAACCGCACTTGCTGGCGAGCGCCACTCCGACGCCTGCTCCAAAGTCGAACCAGCGCGCCGTGACACCGGGAGTCGTGCATGCGAGTGCATGCGAGAGCGATGCGCAATCGATCGAGGCTGTCATATCGCATGCCAAGCCGAGCAGTTCGACGCGCTTCATCTTTACGCAGCTGCATAGCCTCACGGCCTTGCACTCCGAGTCGGCTACCGCACATCCTGCCGTCAGCGGTATGCTGCCCACACATTCTCTTTCTTTGTGGTCTCTCGCACAAGCCGAGATTGTGACGATACAACTATGTTTGCAGATCGCGAGGGCTACGAGGCCGCGTTACGAAAGATTGATGGCTGGATCGAGTCCGTGTACGAGACGCTGCCGCCACACTCGCTCTTGATCGTATCGAGTGGGCAAGGCAAACCAGGCCAAGTTCGCGCGTACGTACCCAATGCTGTCTCGTCTTCCTCAAGGTACTCACTCGCGTCCTGGTGATGTAGACTTTTGGATCGTAAATCGAATGCCAAGGACGAGAAGGAGTGGTCGATTCAAGACGAGATGTTGCTCGAGCGGTTGGTGACGGCACTGCGCGAGGGCTTGTCGTTCTTTGCATTGAAGCCCACACCTGCGCAGTGAAGGCGCACATACAGTGAGAGATCAAATGGGATCGTACGAGAGTGTATAGCAGCCTATTTCATGAGCTTTATATCTACAAAGAAGCCGTGAGTGAGAGAGAATGCGTGTTCTACAAGCGAGCAAGAGAGGGAGACAGACAAGACAAGACAAGACAAGACAGACAAGACAAGACAAGACAGACGAGGTACAATAAAATATCGAGGCCCTCTTCGAGAGTACGGAGATCCTACGAGGATTGCGATAGAGAGACAGACAGACAATGGAGAGAGCGGGAGAGCGGGAGAAAGCTATTCGCGACACGAGACAGATGTGTGTCGCGTTCCAACTTAGGTAGTCGAGGAGGACGAGACCGACTGCGGCATACCAGCCATGCCTGGGATGGCAGTGACGCCAGGCATGAATGGCGCTCCGAGGAAGCCCTCGTAAAAGTCGTCGATGCGCTCGAGCTCCTTCTGGTACGGGCACACGACACACGCACAGCTGCTGCGCGACTTGCCGGAGCCGACGGCGCGCGCGGCTCGTTGTAAGCCTTCGGGCGAGAAGAGATCGAGCAGCGCCGAACATCGCTCGGTGTCCTTGGCCGAGCTGCTGCGCAGCAGCTTGCGGATCTTGGCGGGCTTCTCCTCTTGCGACAGCGTGTTGTACACTACCAAGAAGCGGTGGAACGACTGGTCAAAGTTCGAGTTGAGCAGCATCTCTTGGTGGTGGTTGGCATCGCCTGCGGCAGCGCCCGAGCTTGCTGAAGCAAGCGCGCCGTTGGTCGAAGTCGAGGTCGAGGTGGTGGAAGTGGAAGTCGAGGTCGAGGTGGTGGTGGTGGAGGTCGAGAGCGGCGCAGACGATGCGAGCTGGTCCACATCATCGCCCGAGGCCGACGACGACGACGATGAGGAGGAAGTGGCAGCGAGCGACACGATGGCCTTGGGCTCGGTCGAGAACTGGCTGTTACCGAATGCCGACGACGAGGACGACGCCAGTGACGGGGGCGGTGCGTGCCACGACAGACCCGTGAGCGACGATGACGATGACGAGAGCGACGACGACAGCGGGTGGTCGTTGGGAAGCGACAGGGACGACGACGACGAGTGCAGCGCCACGGTGTCGAAACATCTGTCGATCAGGCGCTGGTGCTCGGAGGTCTGGAGCTCGATGCGGTTGATGGCCTCGGCCACCATGTCAGCCAGGGTGCGCTTGCGGTTGGGTTCTCGTTGCTTCAATTGTTCGGGTTTCGAGATGACCTGCGAGCAACGAGGCACAGAGTTAAGCAACCATCACCAACAATGACGACATGGTTACGATGCTTGCGATGATTGAGATGGTGGCATACCTTGACTGGTTCAGAGAGCAGTTGCATGCCAGGACTGTGCAGCAGGTTGGTGGACGGGTTGAGGGCCTGCACCTTGACGCGGAAGAACATGTCCTCGTGCTGCGAGGTCAGCACCTTGAGGCGCACCTCGAGCGTCGCCTTGCTGCCATCGTCGGTGACGCGCGTCTTGTACTCGAGCGGCTTGATGCGCACGTAGTCGACCTTCTTCTCGACGATGGCGGTGCCGGAGGCGGCGGCGGCAGCGACGGCGGCGGCCGACGTGTCGTACACGAGCGAGGCGTCGAGGGTCAGATGGTGGAGGTTGATGTTGGCGTTGTAGTGGATGTTGTTGATGAGGCCGAGCTCGATCGTGAAGGGCGCGTTCTTGACCACGACGTGCACGCGCTTGCCGCCGCCGTCCTTGCCGACCTTCTCCTCGGACGGCGACGTCTGTCGTATCAGCGTGAGGCGAGGCCCGGCCGCCTGGTGCGCCAGCTGCGGCAGACTCGGCAGCGTCAGGTTGTGTGGCTGTTGGTGGTGCAGGAGATGGCCCGCCGCCTGCTGCTGATGGTGGTGGTGCGCGCCGAACATGTCCGTGCCACTGGTGCCCATGAGCGACAGTGGCACGGACGACATGGACGACGACGACGACGAGGAGCCAAGCTGGTGCTGCTCGCTGTCCGACTCACAATCCGACGACTGCGGCGTCGACGAGGCCTCGGACGATGACGACGATGGTGTCGGTGGCGGAGACGGCGCCTTGGCTCGCCGTCGTGGTGTGCGGCGTCGATCAGACATGGTTGTAGTAGAGGAGGTGGTGGTGGTGGTGTATTGGTGGCGTTGCAGGACTCAGCGCCACTCCAGCTTGGTTGGTTTGTGGCGCGGCGTCGTGTCGTATCGTACGTAGCAACCGCACAGCGAACCTCGCCAACGAACTTATGCGGCAGACGGCAGCAGCAATGCTCCAGGAGGCGACAGACGAGAGAGAGCCGAGAGACAGAGAGAGCGCGAGAGGGGGCAGCAGCCACGAAGAGGCCGAGAGCGAGGTGGCGAAGTTGCTTGGTGCGTTACGAACAGCAACGGCTCCTCATGCCGTGCGCGCGAGAGAGAGACGAGAGGCAACGACAATGTACCGCGCGCAAAGAGAGAGAAGAGACAAGAGGCAGAGGCGCACAGAGGCCAAACGATAGAGGCGCGGCGCTGAGGGAGAGGAGAGGCAGGGCTGTGCGCCTCAGTGGCTCGGGTGTTTTATGGTTCTGGGGTGCGTTCCTCGTCGTCGCGCAATGGCGGGCTCTAGAAAAGTCGAGTGAAAGTTCCTCGTGCCCCGGTCGGAAAGCGCGTTCGCGAGTTCCACGGAAGCCTCTGCACCAAACTGCTCCGCCTCTGGTCGCTCTGTCTCTGGCTGCCGCTGCTGATACCCTCTCGCTCTCTGTGTGGGAACGCGACTCTTCTTCCGGTGTGACTTCTTCTCGCTGGCCGAGGTGTGGAGGTGGTGTTTCTTCGTGGCTCGAGGGCGAGGTGGGAGTATTCATTCGTTCGCCTGCCTCGCGTCGCACGCACGCACGCACCACATTACCTCGCGCCTTCTTCTAAATCAAGGAGGAGGCCGAGAGAAAGAGCAGCAGCATCTTCGCGCCGCCGCCATCGCCTTCATCGACCTCATCGACCTCCGCCAGTCTCCTGCCATCCTCATCCTACCCACCGCCGCACCGCCTCATCGACGTGCCGCGCCCTCCTCATCCTCGGCACGCGTTGCTCTCGTCCTGTTCTTGTCCACCAACATCGCCAGCAGCACCAGCAGCACCGCTCACGGACCTCTCTCTCCCTCCATCGAGCTCTCCGTCGCGCGCACCAAGCCCAGCGACCCCCGACTCTCCTTGCGCGCGTGCGAAACTTCACAACGGCGCCACGCGGCACCCGGTGCACCAGATAGAGCGCACCACCGCAGCCAACAACCGCGAGCGAGTGCGTGCGAGGGGCCTCAGCGATGCGGCTTCGCTGTAACCGAACGCAGTAGCACCACCACCACCTCGCACCTCGTACCTCCCGCACACGAGCGCGACTTGCTTCGCACCAACAGCGAGCACCGCCGTGCGCACCACCTGTAACTCCCCCACACCCTTCTACTCTTCCACACTCACTCTCTCGCGTACCATACCAACATGAACCATGTACGTGGCGCGCGCGCCGTGGGTGGCTCGGTTCGTTGATTCGATCATTCGTCGTTCGGTCTCGAGCGGTCCACGTGGCTCCCTCGCGCTGACGAACGACCGTGAGCTCGGCCCCCGCGATACACAAGTCGACTCACTCGCTCTCCCTCTCTCGTATGCAGCTAACGATCATCGACGATTACTTTGGCCAACAATCGGGAGGAGCCAAGGCCTCCTCGCAGCGAGAGCTCCACCTCCACCACCACCAAGCGCCCAATGAGATCCCGCTCTGCAGTACGCTCTCTCTCTCTCGAACTCTCTCGACTCGTCTCTCTCGCTAACTCGCTACCAACAGAGGTCAAGCCTGGCGTGTGGGACACGCTGAAGCGCAAGTTCTCGGGCGAGTCCTCGCATCCATCGTCGTCTGCCGCTGCGATGGCGGCGTGCGACGACGACGCCATGGTCGCGCGCCCTCCCGCCAAGCGCCGCCGAGGCAACAACAACTCCAACTCCAGCAGCCACCACCACCATCACCACCACCACCACCAGCCTCCCACCGCCAGCAACATTGGCAGCAGGATCAACAGCGGCAGCGGCGGCAGCAACAAGCGCGTGTCGGTCGAGATCGCGGGCGCCATCAAGAAGCAGCTCGATAGCGCGACGCTGAGCGTCTCGCTCGTGGGCCCGGTCGGCATCGGCAAGACCGTGCTGCTCAACACGATCCTCGAGGCCACGTCCGAGATCTCCGACGTACAAGCCAAGGCCGACGCCGTCACTCCCTCGTCGGCTCCGCTGCTTCCCATGGTGTCGAACGCGCTCGAGTTGATGGCGCTCGCTGCCGAACGCCATCATCCATGGAACTCGACCTCCGGCTATCCTCGCTTGGTACTGCTCCATCCTCCCTCCATCCCTGCTCCCTGCTCTCTCATACTCATCTACTCATGTTGTGTGTATGCTTGTGTAGTCTCACGAATCAATGCAATTCGAAGACCTCCATACGGCCGAGAGCGACTTCTTTATGAAGATCGACGTGGCTGCCGAGCTCAGTGCGCGCAACGTCGTCAACGAGTACCTGACTCCGAGCGGCTTCAAGCCCGTGCGTCTCGACGACTCGCGCGCCTACTTTATCCCGCAACAACGCGCCGAGGGTTCGTCGCCCAGCATCACCGTGCGCTACGGCTCGATTGTCGAGTTGGTGGTCACGTACCCGACCGAGAACGATCTGCGCAAGGCGCTCTTCCAGCTGCACGAGATGGAGTACGGCACACGCCCGTGTGGCTTCTTCGAGTACCGCGCTGCGACTGAGAACTACGAGCGTGTGCTCAAGCGTCGCCGCGCCGATATTCCACCGAACCTCACGCAAAGCCCCAACCAACTGCCGATCCCTGAATCGCTCCTCCACAAGCTCGGCAAGCGCCATCGTTGGGTCGGTTCGGGCCACTCATCCAACCTCGATCGCATCTACATCCGTGAGATGCTGGCTGCCGTCATCGACGACATTGGCTGTTATGCGATCGAGATCATTCTACACTTTCCATCGACCTTGCTCAAGAACAATATCCAAATCACTTTGGCTGGTATGTGAATCCTCTTCCCCGTTCATCCATCAACCAACCAACTAACTGATTGATTGCGACGATGTTGTACTGTAGATTCATTCAACCTCTATACTCCAGACAAGATGAGAACCATTCGTGCCGTCGAACAGAGCAACCTCGTGTTGGTAGCATTCGATTCGAACGACGGCCTGACGGAAGACACGTGTAACCTGCTCTCACTTTCGAGCTTCCTCGTTCGCTTGCTCGAGGATCGCAACGGCTCCTCCATGTCGCGCCGACTCATGCTCCTCGAAATGTGCGAGGCCAAGTCGCGCGACGGCTCGAGTGCCGATATGCTCTCGATCGAGACCACCAAGGCTCGTGCCTTGCAGCAGTTCCAAACGCTCCTCGAGCAGTCGGCGCCCGAGGCCGATACTGGCGTATTGCTCGAACTCTCCAAGAGCCTCACGGTCTTGCAACTCTACCCGCTGCGGTACGCCGCTCTCTCGGCCGCCGCCGGTCCCTCGAACGCTCCGTCGTCCACTGCCTCGGCCGCCTCCAACGCCGCCGGTGGCGGTATCGTACTCCGAAAGTCAACCGCCGCCGGTCGAAGCATCTCCCACGCCGGTAGTGATGCCGCGTCCTCCTCCTCCAACCTCGTCACCATTCCGCTGCACATCTTGGCTCCCGCCACCACCATCACCGAGGCCAAGTCCCTGACGCACTTGCCGGCCCTCATGTACACGATCCAGACCATGCAGCTGAGTCTCTGCGCCAAGAACCTCCAGCGCAACGAGCGCTTCTCATTCTCGTCGGCCTCCTCGTCGGTCCACCAACCTGGAAGCGCAACGTCGTCGCTCTCGTCCTTGTCATCACCGCTCGGTTCGATCCGCGACTACTCCTCGTCTTCGAGCGGCTCACCCTCTCCGCTCGTGTCGCCGGTCGCATCGACTTCATCGTTTACCGCCGCCCCGAGCTCCTCGATCGCACCGCCGAGCAGCACAACAGGGAGCGCCGCGCAACTGCGTATGCAGACTCTCTCGGCGCAACTGATTGCGATCCTCTCGCGCTGGAAGAACGACCTGGCCTCGGTGCTCCCGACGCTGCACGCGAGCTTGCACCACAAGGCGCAGCAGTGCGTGCAGCGAGCCATGGCCGAGTTCCCCAAGTTCAAGCAGAGCTACATGCAAACCGACGAGGCGTGCCGCATCATGCTCAACCCCGAGCACGAAGGCCGCTTCCTCGGCGTCGACATGGTACAGCTCTTCTGCGGCAAGCTGCTGCACGAGATTCCACAACTCTGGCACACGCTCGTGGTCGCGCGCTCGACCACCAGCCTCGAGCCCGTGATGGATACGCTCGCGAGCCTGCTCAACGAGTGCAGCGCCATGGTCAACGACGACACGTCGCCGCTCGATCGTATGCGTTACCAGAAGCTACTCGACTTCTTCAAGGGCGTCAACGATCACTCAGTCAACAACCGCATCCAGTCGCTGCAGCGCGAGCTCTCGTTCGACACGCTGCAGGCCACCAAGGAGGCATGCGTCAACTCGCTCAAGGTCAACATCCTCCGTCGCTCGCGCAGCATCTGCGGCGTGCGCCAGTACCACAAGCTCGTGCACGACTACCTGCCGCAGGTGCCGTTGCTCGCCGAGCAAACCATCGCCTCGCGATTCGATGCCGCCATCAAGCGTGCCATCTCGGTACTCGATCAACTCGAGGAGGAGCTTCACGGAGTCAGCCGTCGTAACAGTCAAGCCCTCTACGAGAGCGACATCACTCCCGGTGGTCCGGATGATGTTTATCCCTACGATACTGCAGCGCCCTCGGCCTCACCCGCATCGACCACAACGACCACAAGCACGACAGCCACGACCACCACGACAACAGCAACACGCGCTCACGTCTCGCCCATCTCGTCTCTCGCTGCTGTCGCCGCTGCCGCCGCCGCTACCGGCTCCATTCCGGCACCGCACATGATTCTCGAGTGCTCGAGTCTTGGCGACTCGGCCTCCGAGTTCCAGTTCGAGCGCCTACCGCCGCGAGGCACGCGTGGCAACGACTTTGCAGTCTACGACGACTCGTCGGGTCCGCAGCTCTTCTCGGCGCGGCGATGGCACTTTCAGTTCGGCTCGCAGGGCGCCAAGCTCAACGAGCGCTACCAGCGCCAGCTGATCGAAGCCAACCTGCGCCTCAAGCAGGTCGAATTCGATGGCAACGTGCAGTTCCGTGCCCTGGCCTACCTCGTGTACGGCACGCAGGAGCTCCACAACGTCGTACGCCTGCTCGTGATGGACGAGCTGGCGCGCCACAGCGCACTCTACGCTCGCAAGCTCTCGAACGCCGACTTTCAAGAATACGTCTGCACCATGGCCAACGAAGGCGTGCGTGGCGACCACATCACGCTCCAGGCCATGGCCAACGTCTACGGCGCCGACGTACTACTCTACAGTCCCATCTTCTTGCGTCCATTGTTGATCGAGTCCACCAGTCGCCACACCAATAACGTCTTCCCAATGGCCTACATCAACGCCGCACACTATCAGCCGCTCGTACTCGATGATGGTTCATCGGCTGCATCTGCACAACGGCCACCGCATCATCCGCACCATCTCCTGAAACAACAGCAACAACAGCAACAACAACAGTCACAACAAGATCAATCGCAAGCGACTGCCACTACTACAACGAGCACCACAAACACAATGCCAACAGTGCCCGTGAGAAGCAAGCCTACTCCTGGAGCACCTACTCCCGGAGCGCCTACTCCTCCTGCTACCGCCTTCGTTGTACCGCCGCTGCCGACTTCCACTCGTGCTTGGCCTCATCGCCTGACGGCCTCATCGAGCCTCTCGGCTACTCGCTCGCCTTTGGACCACGAGGACGATGAGGACGACGACGACGATTTGATGGAGATCCCGGCCGTCCCAACAGCGCCCCCGCCAACGCCAGCGACCTCGGTCGACGCCGATACTCCTCCGATCCAGTTTGCCATCGTCGGCTCGGCCTCGCCTGCCACTGCGTCGCCCAACTTCTCGTCATTCGCCAACGCTGCTGCCATGGCCGCCGCTGCCGGCAAGACGACGACAACAACCTCGAAAGCATCGCCCTTCCCACCTCCTGCTGATCCGATTGTCATTACGCGATCGCCATCGCCCTCGCCATCGTCATCAGCTTCGTCGTCAGCGTCCTCATCGCTGTCGACCTCAGGTGGAGCCACAGCGATCTCGAAGCTCTCGAGCTCACTGCACTCGTCCGCCAATCCACTCTCGCTGTCGTCATCGCTCTCGTCGTCCTTGTCGTCCTCATGGAAGAAGCGAAGCAACCAAGTGCTGCCAGCCTTCTCGCCCTCGCCGCAACCGATTTCCGAGTCGCTGCTGCGGATCTCGAACTCGGCCTCCGAGTCGCCCGAGCTGCTGCCGTTGAGTACTTCACCGTCCGATGCACCAGTGGCCACCGAGGAGTCGATTCCCATCGTGTTGCGTCATAGCTCCAAGGCAGACGCAATGGATGAGGTTCGATCGGCCACCCCGACGCTATCGGCAACTGCCACCGCTGCTACTACTGCTGCTGCGGCTGCTATCTCCTCCTCATCAGTCGAGACAACACCAGCAAGCGAGTCACCACATCGTACAGCGAGCATCCTGATGCAACTTGCGTCTCTACCAGCAGCGAGTGGCTTTGGCAACTTTAGCGGAAGCTTCTTGACGAGTTCGTCGTCCGGCTGTGCCATCCCGACGCTCTCGACCGCCGAGCGCGTTTACATGGCCAACAACGTCGGCACGTACGCCGATTTCCACCTGACCAACGACGAGCTGCAGCTGCACTTTGGTGCCGGCAGCAGTAGCCATTTTGGAGGCGACGAAGATGGCATGATGCTCGACGGCGATAACAGCACCGGCGACCGACCAATCAAGCGCCGCCGCCGTATGGACGAGCACGTACGCCAGCCCCAATGCGCTGGTGGTAATGGCGTCGGTTGTGGTATCATCAACAAGGTACCGTCGCTCTCGAGCCTCTGCATCGAGGTTGTGTGCCGCAACGTCGATATGCTGCCGGAGCTCGATGGCGCGCTGCCCGAGGAGATGTTGCAGCGCATAGCGTCGTGCCTGATTGCGCACGGCAAGATGGACGACTCGGTGCTCGAGCGCCTGCTCGACCCCTCGATCACGATGCTGGATGTTGCGTGGTGCAAGCGCTTCACGAACATCTCGTGCAACCTGATCGCCGAGCGCTGCCCGCGCCTCACCAAGTTGTCGCTTGCCTACTGCACCAACATTACGAGCGACGGCATCGTGGCGATCGCCAACCGCTGCCGCGAGCTGCGCTTCATCAACCTCGAGGGCTGTGCGGCCGTCGGCGACCCGGCCATCGAGGCGCTCGCGACGCAGTGCGCTGGCCTCGTGTCGGTGAATCTCGCTGGCTGCGTCATGATCACCAACTCGGCCATTCGGCTGCTGCGCTCGTGCCCGAGCATCCAGGCCCTCTCACTCAAGCGCTGCACGCAGATCACCGACCCGGTGTTCGAGGCGCTCGGCAACAGCCTGCAGGCGCTCGATCTCTCGGAATGCAGCCAACTCACCGACACGGCCGTCATGAACATTGCACAGCGCTCGGACAACCTGCAGACGCTCAAGCTTTCGGGTCGCAACATCACCGACGCCTCGCTGGCTACGGTCGCCGACCAGTGCACGCAGCTGCGGCACTTGGAGCTCGTCGGCTGCGAGCGCATCAGTGACAACGCCATTCGCACGCTGGCACGAATGTGCACGCGATTGCAGAGTCTCAATCTCTCGCATTGCAAGGGCATCACGGCGCAGGCGTTCCAGGTCGACCCCGAGTTGCAGTTCCCGATCGAGTTCTCGAGCACCACCGCCACTGGCACGCGTGTCAGCTCCAACTCGATGCTGGTCTCCACGTCGTCGTCAGGAGCCGTGCCGATCGCCGACCATGGCCACGGCCACGGTCACGCCCACACCCACGCCGTACCGCAACACGGCTGCAGCGACGGTATGCACAACCTGCATCGCCTCGACCTGACACATTGCTTGAGCGTAAGCGACGAGGCACTCGGCTACATTGCGTACTACTGCCCGAACCTGCTGGAGCTGACGCTTGCCGAGTGCGAGACCATCACCGACATGGGCCTCGCGCGTATCGCCGAACGCTGTCGCTCGTTGCAGACCATCGAGCTCTCCAAGTGCCTCAAGATCTCGGACGTCGGCATCGAGGCCATTGCGCGCAACTGCCGCTCGCTACAGCGCGTTGGCCTGCGCCAATGCGACGTCTCGGACCGCGGCATCATCGAGCTCACGCGCCACTGCCGCAAGATGACCGAGCTCGATCTGACGTCGTGCGAGCGACTCACGGACCAGAGCGTCAAGCTCTTTGCGCAGGCGTTCCCGCTGCTCGAGAGCCTGTGCATCGAGGAGCTGAGCGACCTGACCGACGTGTCGCTCGAGAGCCTCGCCGATGGCTGTCGCAACCTCCACACGCTCAAGATGGCGTACTGCCGCCTCTCGGATCGCGTGCTGCACAAACTCGCCGTCGGCTGCCCGGCCATACGACACCTCGACATCTCGTACTGCAACAACCTCTCGCTGCGTGCCATCGAGCACGCGCTCTCGTTGTGGTCCAACCTCGCTTCGTTGACACTCCGCGGCTACAACGCCCTCACCACGCACTTTCCGCCACACCCGACACTCGAGGTGCTCAAGCTCTCGTTCTGCAAGGGCGTCGAGGATGGCTGCATCGTGGCGATCGCCGAAGGTTGCCCACGATTGACGCTGCTCGACATTGCCTGGTGTGCCAAGGTCACGACCAACTCGATCGGTCGCCTCGTGCGCGATTGTCCCAAGTTGATGTCGCTCAACATTCGTCAGTGCTCGCAGATCTCACCGCGTATTGCAGGTTTCATTTCCTCACGTGGCATCACAGTGTATCGTTGAGTTGAGTTACAACTATCCCGCAACTCTCATCTTCTCTCATCTTCTCACTTGAATTACTCTTTGCTTTGTGTTTTGCTTGATTTTACGATATCGTTCTTGTACTATTCGTTGCGAGCTATCGAGTGTGTGTTTATTTAATGCAATGCTGCGGCACTACTATCATCATCATCATTATCATCATCTTATCATCTCATCAATCAATCGATCACTTGTATCTGGCTACGACTACCAACACACGAGAGAAAGAGAGAGAAGGAAGGATCTGTACAATGTAATCAACTCTAAATGAATGAGAACGAATGAAATATGTTTCGTATCCAAAGCTTCGTTGTATTGCAGTCAAACAGTAGTTAGAGATGGGGAGAGAGATAGAGAGAGATAGAGGTACAATGTGGAGATGGTGCTGTGGTGGTGTTGTTACAAGGTTACAAACTCAGTAAAGTGGATGTTACCGAGTGAATCGCCAATAACGATAGCGGTACCGTTGGCTGGCGTTGCGATCGCTGTTCCGTAGCCCTTGCACAGGAACTCGGAGACCAACGACGCTGACTGGAGGTCCCAGATCTTGAGCTTGCGGTCGTGTGCCACCGAGAGCGCTCGCCTGCCGTCAGCGCTAAAGAGGCACGCGTTGATGCGCTGGCCGTCGTGCGCGTGGTCGATGACGATGCTTGCTTCCTCGCTCGCAATGTCCCACGTACGCAGCGAGCCGTCGTAGCTGCCCGAGACGGCGCGAGTTCCCGCGGCATCGAAGGCGCACGACAGCACCCAGTTGCTGTGGCCCGAGAGCACCGCCTGGCAGCGGTGTTGGTCCCAGACGCGTAGTGTCTTGTCGTGCGAGGCCGAGAGCGCGAGCCATCCACCGTCGTTGCGCGAGGCGGTGATGGCGCAGTGGTTGATCCAGTCCTTGTGACCGATCAAGACCTTGCGGCATTGCGGCTGAGCCGGAGCTGCGGCGCGTCCCCCCTTCTTGTTGCCGCTCGTGGACGAGTCAGGCGTGCTCCACAGGCGCAACGTTCGATCCCACGAGGCCGAGACGATCGAGTTGCCGTCGGGAGTGAAGGCGCACGCGCTCACCGCATTCTGGTGGCCGAGCAGCAAGGCCAGCGGCTCGGCATCGTCCGTGCGCCAGAGCCGCACCACCGTGTCGTCCGAGCACGAGAGCACCGTATCACCGGCGGGCGAGAAGGCGCAACCGTTGACGCTTCGCTCGTGGCCGGCGAACAGGCGCACCTTGCGTGCTCGCGCCACGTCCCAGAGGTTGAGCGTATTGTCGCGCGAGGCTGTCAGTGCATGCGTGGCGTCGGGCGACAGAGCCACGGCGTTGATGCACTGCGCATGGCCCGAGCCGCCGGCGCTCTCACGCTCGGCGTTGGTGTCCCAGACTTTGACCGTGCAGTCCTCGGAGGCCGACACGATCTGCTGCTTGACGGGCGAGAAGGCGCACGCACGCACCGTGTCCGAGTGGCCCTGCAAGGTCGTGACCTCGGTTCCGGCCACGGCGTCCCACAAACGCACCGAGCCATCGTCGGCGGCGCTCGCAATCAACTTGCCATCGCGCGACCAGTCGCAGCCGTTGACGCGCTCCGAGTGGCCGCTCATGGTCGTGATGATGATGGCCTCGACGGCGTCCCAGATGCGCAGCGTCATGTCGGACGAGCACGACACGAGGCGCTTGCCGTCGGGAGACCACGCACACGCAGTGATGGAGCCCGTGTGGCCCTTGAGCGTGTAGGCCTCGGCACCGCTGTGCACCTCCCAGACCTTGAGGTTAAAGTCCCACGAGCCGGTGGCGATGCGGCGGCCGTCGGGCGAGAACACGGCCTCGGTGATCCAGTCGAGGTGGCCCTTGCACGAGCGAACCAGCGTGCCGCTCTGCACCTCCCACACCAGGAGGTTGGTGTCGCGTCCACCGGTGGCCACCATGCGCGAGTCGGGCGAGAAGCCGCACGCAATGACCGACGCCGTGTGTGCCTCGAGGCGGCGGTGCAAGCGGCGCGAGCGCACCTCCCACACGATGGCACTCAGGTCCTCGGAGGTCGACACGAGCCACGCGCCGTCGGGCGAGAACGCCACGCGGTTCACGGCGCTGCGGTGGCCCGAGAGTGTCGCGAGCTCCTGCAGCGTCGTCGCGTCCCAGAGCTTGACGGTGCCGTCCTCGGAGGCGGTCGCCAGCAGCCGACCATCGGGCGAGTAGCGCACGCACGAGACACTGCGCGTGTGCGCCACCGTGGAGCCGTTCGCCACCTCGGCACCCGAGAAGATGTCCCACAACGACACGGTGCAGTCGGAGCCCGAGGTCGCGAGGCGCTGTGCGTCGGGCGAGATCGACACCGAGGTCGGACACCACGAGGCAATGTCGCCTGTCGCGGCATGGTCGTCGTATCGATCGGTCGTCGTCTCGGTCGGGTGTTGTTGCTGCTGCTGCTGCTGGCGACGCAGCGTCTGGAGGCGCGTACCACCGAGCGCGTCCCAGACCTTGATGGTCTGATCGTCGGAGGCCGACACAATGTGCTTGCCGTCGGCCGAGAATGCCACGGTGTTGACGGGCTTCGAGTGGCCGGTGAAGGTGTTGACCACGGTGCCACGCTTGGTGTCCCAGACCTTGACCGTGCAGTCAGCCGAGGTCGACACCACGTGTCGGCCATTGGGCGCGAACGCCACCGAGCGCACCGAGTTCGTATGGCCACGCAGTACGCTCTCGGCCGCACCGCTCTCGACCGACCACACGCGCACCGTGCAGTCCCACGAGGCCGACACGATGCGATCGTTCTCGGGTGCGATGGCGCACGCACTCACGGGCTTCACGTGGCCCGTGAAGGTGCGCACCAGCTCGCCGGTGTCGACCGCCCACAGCTTGAGCGAGCAGTCCCACGAGCCCGACACCACGAAGCGGCCGTCGCTCGAGAAGGCACACGCACTCACACGTCGCGAGTGGCCCTTCAGTGTGCGAATCTCGGTGCCGAGCTCGGCGTCCCACACCTTGAGCGTCTCGTCCCACGAGGCCGACACGATCTTGGAGCCGTCGGGCGAGTAGGCGCATGCCACGACCCAGTTCGAGTGGCCGACCAAGGTCGCGACCTCGGCACCCGAGCGCGCATCCCACACCTTGAGCGTGCGGTCGCGCGAGGCGCACACCATGCGCGAGCCATCAGGCGAGAAGGCGCACGCCATCATGGCGTCCGAGTAGCCCGAGAGCGTCAGCACGCACGCATCCTGCGTCTGCGGCTTGTTGATCCATCGCACCCAGGCGCTGACGGCTCCCGACACGGCGTCCGGTGCGCCGCGTGCCCACAGCTCTCGTGCTGCCACCGCGGGCGCCGACGAGTCGGGCTGGTTGGCTGCCTGCTGCAGAGTGAGCTCGGCGTGTTGGCTCAACACGTGCGCGTTCGCCGTCATGAAGCGATAGAACGACTCGAGGCGCGACGCTGTAGCCTGCTCGTCGTCCGAGAACAACGACGAGCTCTGCGCCTGCGACGACGTGCTCTCGAGTGCGGCGTACATGTCACCGACGAGATCGAACGTCATGCCGAGCGAGCACTTGCGGCGAATGAACACCAGATCGCACAGCAACTCTTCGAGCTGTTGCTGCTGGCCCGAGCGCAACAAGTGGTACGGCAGCTCCGAGAAGGCGCGCGCGTTGTTGCTCGCCCACGTGCGATCGCCGGTCGGATCCGCGAGCGCCAGATAGAAGGCCGCCAGCTGCGAGTGCAGGTGCACCGCATGGTCGCGGCGAGTCATGTAGCGCTTGTGCGCCACGGTCGCCAGCTGCTTGTGGAAGAAGTCGTACGACGGGCACACGCCGCCGTGACCATCGTCGCCCTCGCCGACCACCATCAAATAGTCCTCGAGACCGTGGTAGAGCTGTGCCCAATCAGCGCGTGACATGGTGCGCTGACGAGTGCTCTTGGTCGAGGCAGTGGTCGTGCTCGCTGGCGGAGCCGTAAGTGAGCCGGAACCCGATGAACCCGATGCGGTGCTCAATGTCGAAGCGGAATAGCGCGAGTAGCTCGATCGAGACGTTACTGGCTTCGGTGCCGTCGTTGTTGGCGCTGCAGTTGCAGTGGCAGTGGCCGTGGCCGATGCAGCAGCGGTCGAACAGGCAGCCAGTAGAGTCAAGAGCTCACTCTCGAGCAAACCATTTCGCGCACACAACATGAGCGAGAGAGCGGTCTGCACCAACTCTCGGCCGTGATCATGCTCGAGACGCGCCAGCACATCGACAAAGAGCTTGTCGATCGTCGGCGGCAGCGCCTTGATGCGCTCCTCGAGTTGCTCGTAGACACCAAAGAGACGCAGCTCGTGCGACGCCACGACGAGCCAGAGCGGCTTCTTGGCGTCGAGCTTGCGCAGCATCATGCGCATCTGGTTGTTGGCCGGCGACTCGTCGAGCTTCTTGCGGTACTCCCACAGCAGCTGGCGCACGAGCTCCTTGCACTCGGGCTCGGCGAGTGCCGCCACCTCCACCATCGGGAGCTCGGGCTGTCGCAGGCGCAGTGCCTCGTGTGCGGGCGAGCGCGTGTATGCACTCACAATGACACGAATCGGCGGCTCGGACGGCAGCCACTCGAGCGACTGCGCACGATCGCGGTCCGACAGTTGATTGAGGCCGTCGAGTACCAACACCACCGGTCGACCAAAGGACGCGTGCTCGAGGAAGCGCGGGAACACGGTCTTCAGCTCCTTGTAGGTGTCGGGCACCTCGTCCTTGGTGCCGGTCAGGCGCTTGATCTCGAGGCACAGGCGACGCAGCGTGTGACGAATGTCGGTCGAGCCTTGCGCGCCGCCGATAAAGTGCGTGAGCACGACGGCGCCCGGACGCACCGACTGGTAGTGGCGTGCAAAGTGCGCGAGCAGCGCCGACTTGCCAAAGCCCGCGGCGCCGTGCACCACGAGCGGGCCGGCGGTCTTGCTGTCGGCGAAGCGCACCAGCTGCTGCACGAGGTCCTTGCGGCCGACAAAGTTCTTGGCGCGCTTCTCGAGGAACACCTCGTGCTGGTGGCGCTCGTGAGCCAAGCGCTCGCGCTCCGAGGCACTGATCAACTCGAGTGCCGCCGCGCTGCTGTCTTCGTCATTGTCGTCGATCTCAGGGAACACGTCGCAGATGGCGGCCCAGAGATCGTCGAGCACTCGCTGGCGAAAGTGCTCGAGACCACCGGCGCTCGGCTTGCCGTCGACCACGCCGGCCCACGTGGCCGGATACGAGTCGAAGCATCGCACACCGGGTGCCGAGCGAATGCGCTCACGCAGCTGCTCGATCAAGTCGCGCTGCACGCCGTCGGGTGCCACGAATGACGAGCGGTACTCGGGCGGCACCTCGCGCTCGGCGAACGTCGGGTCTCGCAGGTAGAAGAGCGCACGCGAACCGGCGGCAGCCGGGTGGAAGGCGCCGTACTCGATCTCGAGCTCGGTGACCGATCGGCTCGGCGGGTAGTGTTGCAGCCATGCGAAGCGCGGATCGGGCGACACGCGGTACTGATCGTAGACGCCTCCGTAGCGCGTGCCGAGCATGCCGATGAAGAACGGACGGCAGCGATCGACCTGGTCGAGGCAGGTCTCGAGCGCGCTGCCGGTGCGGCTCTCGTCGCCCGTGATGCCCCAGCGCAGATCGACCTCGTAAAAGTTGATCTTGCGCGCCTTGCAGCGTTGGCGCAGCTCGGGGAACACGAAGCGCGCCAGCACGTCACGCTCGCCGTGCATGTCGAGGAAGGTCGACGAGACGAACACGCGTGCCGTGCGCCACTTGCCGCTCTTGGCGTCGTGCAGACGGCGGAACAGGCACGAGCTCGTGTGGTTCTCGAGCTGGTTGCACGGCACCACGGCGCTGCAGCCGACGGCCTTGCACTTGACCGGGCGGTACTCGCACTCGAGCGTGTGCTGCTTGAGCAGCTCCTTCTTGACGCGCTCGCCGCAGCCTTCGTGCGCGCACACCTGCACCACGTCCATGAACGAGAAGACCTTGGACGGACGCGTGAGCTCGCGTCGCTTGGCGGCTGCGGCCTCGAAGCGCTCGAGCGCCCGCTGCAGGCCCTTGGACTCGTCGATGCGTTGAATGTACTGCACCTGGTTGCCATCACCGCGCTCGGCAATGTACTTGAGGATCGCGTCGCTGAAGCCGTTGATCACGACATCGTTCGGATGCGCGGCGGCGACCGCGTCGCGCGCATTGTTGCTCGACATGCCGAAGCGCTTGGCGTTGAGGTTGACCGACACGTACAGCAGATCGGGATTGATCTCCTGGCGGTACTTGTTGAGGATGCCGCTGATGCCCATGACGCCGGCGCCGCTCGCCGTCACCATGTCGTTGTAGCCCGGCGCATACTGATCGTCACCGAGAACGATCACTTGATCGATGCGCTTGCGGTCGCGAATCAGCGACTCGAGGTAGTCGTACGGGAACTCGACGTCGCCCGAGGCGAGCGTGTCGCACTGCGCCAGAACCACGCGCATGTTGTCGAGGATCGTGCCGTCGATCAACTCGACCGCCTGGTGGCTGCCGTTGAAGATGCGGAAGTCGCACTCCTCGCACATGTACTTGCACATGAGACCGAGCAGAATGCCGATCTCGTGCAGCGTACGCACGCTACCCATGTTGCGTGCCGTCAAGCAGCCGTTCTGCATCGAGGGCGCCACGCTGCAGAACACCACGGTCGAACCACGAATCGGCTTGACGTTGTGCACGGTCGCGTACTTGACCGCCGTGTCGAGCGCCTCGCGGTACTGCTCGAGCAATCGAGCCGTCGGCATATGGACTGGAATCACCATCTTCTTGGCTCGGCGAACAGGAGCTTCCTCAGAGCCGGCCTCGGCAGTGTTCATCGAGGCAGCAGCGGCACCACCACGACCACCACGAGCCCCACGAGCACCACGAGTGGCAGCAGCACCGCGAGCACCTCGAGCACCTCGAGCTGTGGCAGCAGCACCACGAGTGGCACCACGAGCACCTCGAGCACCACGACCACCACGCCCACCACGCTCTTGCGTCGTGGGATTGTTGAGGCGCTCTCGCTCCTGCTCAATGTCGAGCGCCAACTTGTCGAGGTCAATGTTGATGGCCTCATAGGCCGAGAAGAAGGCGAACGGGAACTGGCGACTGTTGGCGACCGTGCGCTCGTCCTTGAGACGGCTCATGACCCAGCGATGGTGCTTGGGCGAGATGCCGGCGAGGATCATGTTGCGCATGTTGCGCAGCATGGCCATGAAGGGCAGCTTGCGATGGTCGATCAGCTCCTCCCAGGTCGAGGCCTTGTTGCCCTTGGCCGAGAGCAGCGTCTCCCAGGTCTCGGGCACCGGCAGCTTCATGCGCTTGCCGGCGCGGTCGGGCTCAAAGTCGCCGTGCAGGCCGCTGGCTCGGAACTCGAGCTCGCTCGCCGGGTAGCGCTTGCCCAGCACGCACATGACGTGCGGCATCGGATGGCTGATGTGCAGCTGCCGAATCACCTGCTTGATGGTGAGCTTCTTGGCCGGCGGCGGCGGGGCGCTCTTGCCCTGCGCCTCGAGCTTGGCGGCCTTGATCTTGGCCTGCTTTCGCTTGCGCTTCTGGCTGTTCTCCTTGTTGTACTTGCCGAGCTGGTACGAGTCAAAGTCGGCGAACTTGAAGCTCATGGCCTTGCGCAGCGCGGTCGGCAGCGCGCGGCCCTGCAGTCGACGATTCGGCAGCTGCTGGTACAGGGCCGCGACGTCGAGCCAGTCCGACGGCAGACGCACGCATTGCTTAAAGTACTTTTTGAGGAACGGCGCACACGAGTCGAGGTTGGCCGCGATCGCGAGCATGAAGTTGGCGGTCGAGCGGATGTTGAGCTCGTCGCGCACGTACAGCGCCAGCTTGAGCACGAACTCGGGATCGTAGCACGCCACACGCTCGATCAGATGCAGAATGAACTGCGAGCGTTGGTCGCTCTCGTCCGTGAACTTGGGCTCGCCAAGCAACGACGCACACACGGTGTTGACCAGCTGAACCTTGAGAGCAAAGAGGTCGACGGCCTCCATGGTCGAGCTCGAGCTCGAGCTACCGCCGTTGTTGCTGCCGCCGCTGCCGCCGCTGCCGCCGCCTGCTGCCTGGTTCTCGGACAGCTCCGCAAAGCCAGAACGCTTGTTTTGGCCGGAGTTCATTTGAGATGGATACCCAAGGCAAATCGAGGGGAGGGAGGGGAGGGAGGTCGGTGGTAGTTGAGCGCGCGAGAGAGAGAGAGGCACACGAAGGGGACGAGGGTAACGAGTGAATGAGGAGAGGAGGGAGGTGCCTGAGGGAGGAGGAGGGTACGCTGCTCCTGTTCCTTGGCTCTGCAGGTCGGAATAGACCGGGAATGCTGCTTGAATGACCTCTGGACCTCGATGAATATCAATCTCGACTCGATACCTCGCCTTCGAGGTTACAGCGAATCCTTCGAGTTCGCCACTACTATCTCGCAATATCCAAGAGTCTCGCGAGCCACATCGAAAGATAGACAGACCTTCACAAGAGAACGAGAGTGCGTTTGTTGTGTTTTGCTCGCTTGCCCATCAAACGCACTCTCGCTCTCCTCTCGTTCGCATGGGCAACTCCATCTCTCCTGAAGGCTTCGGTGCGTGGACCAAGGCCGAAGAGGTCGCTCGTGCAGGCTCGGTCTTTCTGCGTGGCCGCACCTTCCTCATCACTGGTGCCAACTCGGGCATCGGGCGTGAGACGGCACGCGTTTTGCTTCGCCATGGCGCCACGGTCGTTCTCGCGTGTCGCACGCAGCCCACGATCGAGTCGATCGTCACCGATGTAATGCGAGAGGAGGACGAAGAGGAAAGTACCGCCACCAACAGTAGCGACGATACCAAGCCCGTGCCACCCGATGCCGCGACTGGCAGCGAGACGGCGAGCGAGGAAGGCGAGCGCTCGGTCGAGGTCGTCGTGCCACGTGTGGCGATCGATCGCGCCGACCTGCTGCGCCGTATCCGCATCCTTTGGCTCGACCTGAGCTCGCTCGAATCAGTGCGCACGTTCGTGCGCGAGTTCGAGGCCACCGGCTCGTCGTTGCACTGCCTCATCAACAACGCCGGCGTCATGATGCTGCCCGAGTACGAGCTGACGGTCGATGGGCTGGAGCGCCACTTTGCCATCAACCACCTCGGTCACTTTTTGCTCACGACCTTGCTGCTGCCGACCTTGATTCGCTCGGCCATTGCAGGTACGACACGAGAGCGAGTGAGAGAGCGAGAAGACGCGTGAGAGATTCTACTCGCGAGATACCGAGCGATGGGTAGATTAAGAGCCGAGCGGAAGAAGTGCTAGATGCGCACCACCACTCTTCTCCGATCTTACTGGATATTTCGCCACTCTGGCCCACTCTCTGGCTCACTCTCTCTTGCTTGAATTGTAGCTGAGCAACCATCACGAATCGTGACAGTATCGGGTCACGCTCTCGAGGCGAGCTGGCCGTTCAACGTCGCCCACATTCCACCTCCCCCTCAAATCTACAGCTCGTGGGCTGCATACGGCTTCAGCAAGCTGTGCAACGTCTTGATGTCCAACGAGTTGCATCGTCGGTATGCCTTGCTACTATTGGCTTGTGTGCATGCGAGCCTCCACTGACCCGAGGCCTTGTTGCGATCGTCAAGCTTCTCCGAGTACGGCATTCTGGCGTGCTCCTTGCACCCAGGCGTCATTCACACGAATCTTGGTCGGCATCACTGGGCGGCCGATGCCTTCTACGCTGTAGCCAAGCCACTCACCAAGACGATTGCCGAAGGCGCTGCGACAACGGTACGCGTTCAGGACTCCTGACTGACTGACGGCACTCCTACTCGACTGACGATTTGTGCCTTGCACAGGTCTACTGCGCCATTATGCCTGGCATCGTTGGCAGTGTGTACTACTCGGACTGCAATCCTTACGCAAGAGTGCCCGAGGCCTCGAACATCAGCCACGGCAAGCTGCTCTGGCAGGCGAGCGAACGCTTGGTGCAAGAGAAGACGCACTTGGTGTTGTCGCAAGTGCTACGCGAGTGGAACAGCGCTGCCGGCACTCTGCCGGTGGACGAGGAGCAGTTCAACACACGCAAGCCGAACGCGGACTTGATGGTCGAGCGCGAGCAATGGATGTCGGACGACTCCTCGAGCACGTGTCTGCTGTGCGACCGAGCCTTCACCTTCACGACACGCCGATCGCACTGTCGCTTCTGCGGCATGCTCGTGTGTCGCTCGTGCTCGCGCAACAAGATGCAGGAGCAGGTCGAGGTCAAGGGCGAGAAGCTCCATGTCGGCTTTGCCGAGCGATGTTGTGACTTGTGTTGGTGTGCTCGACATTGGCAGTGAGCCAGTGAGCCAGCCAGCGAACGAGCCAGTGAGCCAGCGCTCTTGTATCTACCACTCAATCAATCGAATCCATTCTCTCATACGAACGAGCCGCCAGCCTACTTGTTGGTCTTGTCGTCTTGGTCGGTTCGTTGATACTCCTTGAAGCGCTTGATGGCATTGGCCAAGAAGGTCGAGTAGGTCTGCGGCTCGAACGGTGGATCGCGCAGCGACTTGTCGTTGTGCAGCTGCTCGATCGGTGCCAGCACGGCATCAAAGTGCGGCTCGACGAAGAACGGAATGCTCAGGCGCTCGACACGCGTGAACAGCACGCGATGGTTGGTGGCAATCAGCCGCTCGTTGGTCCAACGCTGCAGCGCGAGGCCCGTGTTGATGACGAGCGTGTCCGAGAAGGCAGGCACATCGAGCCACCGCTCGGCTTCTTGACCTGCCACAGGCGCCGCCATCACCTGCAGGCCGCCGACATCGCCTTGCCACAGGATGGTCAGCAGCGCCGAGTCGACGTGCGTCTCGCAGCTCAGCGCCACCGAGCCGTCGGTCGTCACTGGCTGCGCATCGGGCGCCTGGGTCGGATAGTAGTTCAGTCGCAGCGTCGACATGGTGTGTCGTCCAGGAGCCAACGAGCTCTCGAACGTGTTGTCAGGCAGGCCGAGTCCGATCGCGAGAGCGCGCAGCAGCGCACGACCGAGCTCGAGCACCGCGTCGTAGTACGCCGACATGGCCTCCTTCCAACCGCCGAGACTCTCGGGCCACCGAGTCACCTCATGGAACGGCGGATTGCCTGAATGACATTGGCACACCACGATGCATCAGAGAGCGAGTGTTGGGGGCTCATTGTTCATCATCGGGTTGGGAGCGAGCAGATACCCATGGCCTCGATATCCGCGGCACTCATGGTCGGCGATCCGAGATCGAGTCCCTCCTTGCCATTGACCGTGGCCGGGAAGTAGCCTCGATACGAGTTACTACACGCCTCCCCCGGAGAGAGGGCCAATTGAATGAACCATCGATGATTGTTGTGTGATAGGGGTCTCGATATCAGAGCTCATGTCAAGCCAGCAATGTCGCTCGCTCCCTCGCTCGTACGAGTTGGCGGCATTGTACGCCACAGGAGACAGCGCCAGCTTCTGCTCGACCGGCAACGCGAAGAACTCTCGAGCACGCCTCACGGTCTCGGCCAACATCTCGGTGTTGATGTTGTGGTTCTTGATGCACAGGAATCCAATGTCGCGGCATGCCTGTTGCGATCGAGATCAAGTGAGCGAGCGAGCGAGCGAGAGCAGCGTGTTGGGTTCGATACGAACGTGCGTGATGTCGTCGATACACTGGCGAACGACCGCCGGATCGGCATCGGTCGTGAACAATGGTGCCACGTCGATGATGGGGATGGCAGTCGTGTCTGCGGTAGCTGCCATGGTTCGTGGCGTTGGTGTTGGTGGCGCGAGGCAGCGAGCGGAATGTCGAGGTCTCTCGAGCGAGCGACCTCGATGTTGGTTGTGTGGTGGTGGCTGCTTGGTGCTCGCGGGTTCTCACTGAACAGGACAGGGCCTCAATCCATCTAGCAAAGGCCAGGACCAAGGCCAAGACCAAGAGCACTCTCTCCATGGCTCGACCATTGAGTCGTCTCGTCGCTGATTACGTGGTGGTGGGCGCAGGATCAGCAGGATGCGTGATGGCTAGTCGATTGTCGCAGGGCGGCAAGGCGAGCGTCGTGCTGCTCGAGGCAGGGCCGCCCGACTCGAGCGCCTTGATCCACACGCCGATGATGATCGGCACGTTGGTCGGACACTCCAAGACCTTGAACTGGCGCTATGAGACCGAGCCTGAGCCGCAACTCGATGGACGGCGCTTGTATTGGCCGCGAGGCAAGACGCTCGGTGGCAGCTCGTCGATCAATGCCATGGTGTACACGCGCGGACAGCGCGAGGACTACGACCACTGGGGCCATGATCTGCAGCTCGATGGTTGGAGCTACGAACACGTGCTGCCGTTCTTCAAGCGCTCACAGAACCAAGAGAGGCTCGCGCCTCGGAGCGCAGCCGACTCGCAGCAGGAGCAGCAACGTCGTGCGATCGATGCTCGCTACCATGGCACAGGCGGACCTCTGAATGTCACTGATGGTCGCGCCGTGTCGCCCTTGAGTCACAAGTTCGTCGATGCGGCGCAGGAGCTCGGCTGCCCGACGACCGACGACTTCAACGGCGCGTCTCAGGGTGGCTTCGGACTCTATCAAGTGACGCAGATCGACGGGCAGCGATGCTCGACCTCGCGCGCCTTCCTGTCGTCGAGCGTGCGCCAGCGTCCGAACCTCCACATCGTCACCGATGCATTGGCGCATCGTGTGTTGTTCGACAAGACGCGTGCCACCGGAGTCGAGTTCTCGTTCTCGACCGGCGGCTCCAAGCAGACGCAGACCGTGCACGCCAATCGCGAGGTGATCGTGTGCGGTGGTGCTGTCAACTCGCCACAGCTGCTGCAGCTCTCGGGCATCGGCGACCAGCAGCTCCTGCATCGTGTCGGCGTGCCACTCGTACATCATCTGCCAGGTATTCCATTGATTCGATTCGATGCACTGAATCTGATTCGATTTATTGATTGATTGATTGATTGATTGATTGATTGATTGATTGATTGATTGATTGATTGATTGATTGATTGATTGATTGATTGATTGATTGATTGATTGATTCGATTGATTGATTGATTGATTGATTCGATAGGCGTGGGCCAGAATCTCCAGGACCATCTCGACGTGGTCCTCATGTACAAGGAGAAGCCAGTCAACGGTGGGTGCCTCTCGCTTCCCATCACGGTGCCCGGGATCTTGCGAGTGTTCTACGAGTTTGCCAAGCACGTGTACCTCAACAAGCGCGAAGGCATCTCGACCTCGAACTTTGCTGAGGCTGGTGGTATGTGCCACACGATACGACACGACATTCGAGGGTCTCTGATTGGCCTGCGGTGGTGCTCTCAGGCTTCTGGTACTCGGACGATCGATTGATTCCGAGCGGCCGACCCGACATTCAGTACCACTTCATTCCGACTGGCGTCGAGGATCACGGACGATCGAGGCGGCTCCTCGGTCACTGCATGTCGCTGCACGTGTGCCAGCTTCGACCCAAGAGCCGCGGCTCGATCGAGATCTCGAGCGCCGATCCCACGCAGCACCCGCGCATCAAGGCCAACTATCTCAGCGAGCCCGAGGACCTCGAGGTGTTGGTCAAGGCGACGCAGCAAGCGCGTCGCTTCTTCAAGGACACCAAGGCGCTCGGGCAGCACATCGACCTTGAGATGAAGCCCGGCAGCCGCGTTGCGACCGACGACGAGCTGCGCGCTTGGATTCGAGCCAAGGCCGAGACGGTCTACCATCCGGTCGGCACGTGTAAGATGGGTCTCGCGAGCGACGAGATGGCAGTCGTCGATCCACGGCTGCGAGTTCACGGCCTCGAGGGTCTGCGAGTGGTCGACGCATCGATCATGCCGACCATCGTGTCCGCCAACACCAACGCACCGACCATCATGATCGCCGAGAAGGCAGCGCAGTGCATCCAGGAGGACCACCATGATCTCTAATCCAGATAGCTACAGCCATCAGGCTTTATTGGTTTGAAGGCATTCCGAGTGAGATTGATTGACAGAGCCATACAATCCTCGCACAATACACAGCTCGTTCGGCATAGATCGACATTCGCTTCGTTGCTCGCTGCCTCTCGCATCTCCCCTCTCGATGACCATGGCCCATCGACCCCACCCAGGCCTTCTACTCGTGCTGCTAGCGGCCGTTGTATTCGTTGCCCTCCTAGTACCACAAGCCGAGGCCAACTGCTTATGTACGCCTGCCCCATCGCCTCACTCGCCAGCATCCACCACTGATCGAGCTCACACCATCGCAGCTTGCAAGACCGTCGTGTCCTCGGGCCTGTTGGTGCTTCGCCAGTTCGAAGCCAACATCACAGCCGCCTTGGATCAGTACTGCGATGCGCCTCCTGCTCCCTTGTGCAACGCAGCCGTCAACAAGACGCTCCCGATCGTGATCGAGTTCACGCTACATCTGTTGAACTCGCCTGCGGTCGAGGGCAACGTCACGAGCCACATGGACGCGCTGTGCAAGGCCCTGCCGCCATTCTTCCTCAACAACGTACGACAACGACCAATACGCAGCACCAAGTGGTCCTTCTCGTCGGCTCTAACGTGCAGTGGCTTGGTGCAGTGTATCGAGAACACGGTGCCCAAGTTGTACCACGCCATGGTGAGCTTGGTCGAGGCTGTGCTCACGGCGCCGCAGTTGCAGGACGCGCTCTCGAACGACCTCAAGCTCTTCTGCGAGGCACCGCCACCGCTTCTTGCGTCGATCGTACGTCTGCCGCGATGATGGCGCACCTCGCGGTGCTCCTGCTGTTGTTGCTTCGGACTCACATTGAGGCCTGGCTTGTGCAGTGCTCGGGAATCATCAACGCAGTGGTCGACAAGGTGCTCAACGCCTCGCCGAGCAACATCTGCAAGCTTCTCGGCAAGTGCTGAACGAGAGCACGAAGCGATCCAACCACGAGCAGCGGATGGATGTGTTCGATATATCGCAGATTGTGTGTGTAGTACTGCCGCCAATCGTTCAACAAGCGAGCCCGACGTGCGGCACAAAAAGGAAGGAAGGGGGTATGGACATCATTGGCGGGAGGAGAGGATTGCGGTCGGTGCAGAAGCGGTGTGCCGGGCCCGCGAGGACCCGACGTGTAGGAGGGTTGTGCCAGTGGGTACCCGCTGGCACGCGGGGGTTCCCCCGCGAGTGTGAGCTCGCGAGGGTGCTGGTGCTCCGACGGAGCCGAGGGATATTGGTGCGGTTGCAATGGGGAGCTCTCGAAGCTCCGTACTACTGCGGTATCGATAGATGGTGTTGGAATAACTCGAAGTAGCACCTCAAACCATTGCGATCGCATCGCCACGACGCTGCCACCATGTCGCTGTTGCAGACCCGAGTGCTGCGTGCTTGCCGACGCGAACGAAGGCAAACACGCAGCGGCCCACAACAGTGACAACGAGCAAGCCATGACCGCCATATCTCTGTTGCCTCCGTATCTCCCTGGATGTGTCCGAGGGATGTTGCACTCTGCCTCAGCGTTATGGCCGTGGCACGAGCATCGCGGCGCGAGGTATGGGTGCTGGCCGGAATGGAGTGAGAACGCTGCACGAAGGTTGGGGTCTGGGGTTGGATGAATATCTCCGGAAGGGATTGCTTGTTCGATTGATGTCATGCCACGCAATCAAGCAATCAAGAGACTGAGAGAGAGAGAGGGAAGGAGCGAGGTTTATAAGTTATTGGGAGCTATGGGGGTAGGCTGGCTCTCTCAGTCGGCGATCCATCGACGATTGGGCGAACGAATCAAGCCACGATGCTCGCACAGGCTGGCGATCGTCTCGGCGTCGTGTGGCGCAATGACGTCCTTGCGCACCATGCGGCCATTCGCGTCGTACCACCGGATCTCGGGTACAAAGTCAGGGTCCATTCGCTCCAGCGAGAGATGCTCACTGAGAGAGGGCCACGAGTCAGCATCGCGCACGGGAGCTAGCACGAGAGCAAGAGAGCCATCACGTACAAGAAGCCCGATTGGTTGCGCTCAAACTCCTTGGCACCAGGGTACTTTTTGCGGAACTCGCAGCCCGATGGCACCTGCTCCAATCCAATGCGCGTGTGGCACGCGTAGCAGTAGGAGCGTGAGTGGCACGAGATCGACGCATCGCTGGCGATATCCAAGCGCGTGCTGCGGCGTGCTTTGCGGCATACGTACACGAACGACACCGCGCACGATCGGGCCTTTGGGTGGCTTTGCCGCAATCGCAAGGCACACCACCACCACCAACACCAGCACCAATACCGACAGCAAACGAGAGCGTGCCACCATCTCCAAGCTCGCCCAAGCAACACCAGCAACACCAGCAACACGTGCAGCTACGACAACGAAGCAACAACAAGAAGAGATCGAATGGCGCCAAGCAGCCACGTCACTCACCCGGGGTACCTTCTCTTCGCTCCTCCGCGAAACCGCGAAAGTGCGAAACCAAAACCCACTCTTCACATCGAAACGTGAAGTGCTCTCGCTGCTGGGTGATGCTGGTTGTTGTGTATTCTTGTGGCCACCCGTGGCCAGGGCATAAGGTACATATCGCGATGCGAAAGGCAGTGAACGGAAAACAATAGAGACATGGCAGCTGGCGCGCATCAGGCGCCGCCGCCGTAATACATGGGAGCTGGCGTTGGCGTCATCGGGGTCGCGCCGGTGTTGAGCCCTTGGTACTCGGCCCACACCTGGAAGGCCGTGTACAGCAGGTAGCAGAACACCAACAGGAAGCCCGATGTCTTTTGCAGATGGAACTTGCCGATCAGTAGCAGCAGGCCGTACAGCAACAGTGCGGCCACGAGGATGACCGTGGTCCACACGAGCGCCGTCGACTCGATGCGAATGTCAGTCTGGCTGGCGAGCGTGCCGATCAGCCACGGGAAGCCGAGTGCCAAGCTGATGTTGAAAATGTTGCTGCCTAGCGCGTTGCTGACTGCCATGTCGGCCTGCACTCCAAACCGCAGTGAGTGGGCCAGCTGCGGAGTGGCCGGAGGAGTTGGAGACGTACCATTCCACGACGAGCGACAATGAGAGAGCTCAAGCAGTCGGGTGCCGAGGTTCCCCATGATACAAAGATCACTCCGGTGATGGCGGTAGACACTCCGAACGAGTGGGCGGCACGAGTGACCAGATACACCATGGCCACCGTCAAGCCGGCGAGGTACAACAACGACCCGAGGAACGTCACCACATACCAGTTCCTCATCCTGCACCCAGGAACGAGCTCTTGTCAGCAGGTGATACCCTGTGCGTGCAAGAGATGTGGGTATGGCTTGTTCGGTCGTACGGGCTCTTCTCTGACACATCGGGCAGCGTGAAGCGGAACAACAGAATGTACGGCATGATGATGTACTTGTACACGCGCCAGAACGGTGTGTCCTCTTCCTCGTCATCGTCGATCTCGGAGCCCTTCCCGTCACCGTCAACCAGCAGCGTCTCGAGCTCCATGTCGTCGATGTTTCGAAAGTGGTTGTATCGCCGCGCACACCACGCGAGGATTTGCCGATTGAACGTCAAGAAGATGCCATAGACCAGGTACCACAGCACCAAGATCAGGCCCTACGCACCGTCAATGTCAGCTACAATGCCACTCGAGATAGCCATCATGCCACGCCAACACACGCACCTCCCACCACTTGACGTGCAAATGCTCAGTGAAGGCGATCAACAACGCCACGGCACCAGCATAGAAGATGAAGTCTCGAATGATCGGACCTTTCGTGAGCTCGAGTCCATTCGGAGACAGCACGGCACTGAGTGATTGGATGGGATTGATGGGATTGATGTCAGCACGAACTTGGATGAGTCGAGATGGGACATCGCATCGTACCAGAGGCCAATCACGAGGAACAAGTTGAACAACGCCGCGCCCACGATGGTCCCCATTCCTACATCATTTGGCGTCGCTGTTGTTGTTGAACCGACCCAATCCAATCGATCAGGTTGTGGTTCGATCAGAGTCGGTGTCGCTTCAATCAAAGAGATTGATTGGGTTGGTCGTACTGTCCGACGAGAAGATCACAGAGCCGACGTTGGTGAAGAACTCGGGAGCACTGCATCCCAGAGCCATCAGCGTGGCTCCTGTCGATCCCAAACATCGATACCCCAAAGATCGAGACCCCAACATCAGCGTCACGCCATGGTCGAGGAGTGCGGGCATCACCGACGAACCTGCGACATCGTCCGACATGCCGACCTTCGAGGCGATGATGTTGAGCGACTCGACAAAGTAGTCGTCGGCCGCGTACGCGATGCCGAGGAACAAGTAAATCACGAGCAACACTTCGATCGAGGCACCGACGAAGCTCTGCTCGAACGCCAAGAAGCCTTGCTGGAACGAGTGCCAGCTGCTCGCCATCGGCTGCTCCTCGTCATCCAACGCCACGACCTTCAGCCCTCGCTGCGTCAATGATGGTGGTGGTGATGGTGGTCGTGGTGATGGATCGATGGCCGAGTGGTCGAGATCGACGAGGCGCGACGCGAGGCACACGACGAGAGTGGCGGCGAGGAAGCAGCAGGCCGTGGCGAGCGCCAGCTTGCTCGTGGCTCGCTGCCGCCGACCTCGCTGCTGCTGCTGCTGCTCGTTGGCCTCCTCCGCTGCTTGTGCTTCTTCTTGCTCGTGCCCACGCCGCCTCCCTCCTTCTCGTCGTTGTTGTTGTTGGTGCAGTGTGACGGCTCCCATTGTGGGCCAAGAACGAAGAGCTGCTCGCCGCAACGCCCACAACAACAGCAGCAGCAGCAGCGACAGCGAGCAGGCAGCGAAGGAGCGACGAGGACGAAGAGCGACGAGTTGTGCGTCATATTCGGGGTACGCGGCGAGAGAGATACTCGCGTAGCTCAATGACGGGCGTGGGCGCGGCCTTAGAGCAGAGTCTCGCACATGCCTCTCAGGAAGACAGCGAGCTCAAGGCATGCATTGCCTTATCGATCGTCTCTCGCTCTCTTCTTCTTCTGCTGCTGCGTCGTCTCGCGTTTGTGTTCTTTCTCTTTCTTGGTTGGTTGGTTGGTTGGTTGATTGATTGGCTGGTTGGTTGGTGCTGCTGCTCTGTATCTCTTTGTGGATTGTCTCGATCATGTCTTCTCAACGAAAACTGGATGTGGCGCTTTGTATGGCTGCTAAAGGGGGCAGGTTGGAAGGGATTCGGTCTCTTCTTGATCGACGTGCCAACATCAATGCTGTTAATGCCGACAACGAAACACCACTCCATTATGCATCTGGCAATGGCCGTCATCAATGCGTCGAGCTCCTTCTTGATCGAGGTGCCAACATCAATGCTGTTGATACCGACAAATGGACACCACTCCATTATGCATCTCTCAATGACCATCATCAATGCATCGAGCTCCTTCTTGATCGACATGCCAACATCAATGCTGTTAATCACAACAACAGTACACCACTCCATCTTGCATCTCGCTTTGGCCGTCATCAATGCATCGAGCTCCTGATCGACAGAGGAGCAGACAAATCAATCAAAGATGTACGTGAGGATGGTCGTGATAGCTTGCTGCATCTTCTCTTGATATGAACCATCTCTCATCCAATCCATTCGATCCTCAGCGCGACGGCAAAACCGCTGAACAACATGCCAAAACACCAGAGATTGCTCAATTGATTCGAGATCGAGGTATCTTGATCTATCTATCTATCTATCTATCTATCTATCTATCTATCTATCTATCTATCTATCTATCTATCTATCTATCTATCTATCTATCTATCTATCTATCTATCTATCTATCTATCTATCTATCTATCTA
>Ga0209935_1001269_pt1 | contig 42221 bp, 46 predicted proteins | sample ThiBio_1000_plan_2_FD_183958 | JGI IMG/M metagenome (GOLD analysis project Ga0209935, IMG submission 183958) | Wastewater bioreactor microbial communities from Cape Town, South Africa - Thiocy_cont_1000_plan (SPAdes) | ecosystem: Engineered > Bioreactor > Thiocyanate-remediating >... | reverse complement strand
CATACATCAATCTCATTTCTCGTTATCCCCCCCCCCCATGCATGCCCCAGAGTTGTGGAATGCCGCACAGCTGCAGGTACGTCATGATGCCAAGATATTTTTGACCCCGGGCTTTCAGATGATTCGTCTTGGGAAGATGCATGGCTTCATGCGCATGTACTGGGGAAAGAAGATCCTCGAATGGTCCTCCAGCGCACAGGCACGATACACTTGACCCGCTTCGCCTTCCCTTCTCACCCCCCGTCTTCCAGGAGGCCATGAAAATCGCCATCCGCCTGAACGACAGGTTCGAACTCGATGGACGCGGTAGAGTTCAACACAGTTTTATATATATTACTCAATTCTCTCTCTTTCTCTCTCCTTTTAGACCCAAATGGGTACGTTGGTTGCGCATGGTGTGTCGGAGGAGTTCATGACCAAGGATGGGCCGAGAGAGCGGTGTTCGGCAAGGTTACGGGAGGGGTTCCACGGCGGCGAATGGATGCTCACCTTGGTTCTTTCCCCTGTATAGGTGAGGTATATGAACTTTGCTGGTTGCAAGAGGAAATTTGATGTGGCAGCCTACATACAGAAGTATGGCAAGAACAGCATCCAAAGACTTCTGAAATAGGAAACCCTATTGTTTGTGCTACTTTCTCAAATGAATTTTTTTTTTTTTTTTTTTTTTTTGTGTGTGTGTCCTAAGTTAAATGGAGGGGATAAGATGCATCCTCTCAGTTGATGACGGCATGCAAGGCCACGTGGTGACGGAAAAGAGAACGCATGGCGGGGGAGACCTCGTGAGTCCCCCGCAAGAATTCCTCGGCAGGGATGTAGGAGCAGTCGTCGGGCACGTAGAAGATCTCCGTATCGAGGGGCAGCCCGTTGAGTCCCATCACGAAGCCCTCCCATCGCATCATGCTCTGGCCGTACGGCCAGAATTCTAATACGGGTCCCTGGAACTGCACGGGGGACTGCGTGTCCTCGGTCTCCCAATAATTGAAGGAATGCTTGGGGCCTGAATGAATGCGAGAAGAATAAGAAAGAAAGGACAAGAGAGAAAAAGAAGGAGGGAGGAGGAAAGAGGATGTTTAGATGCATTCTATATATATATATATATATATATGCTATGAGCTATCACCTGCCCCGAAGGCGTCATATAAGTAGTGATTGGTTTTGATGTAGCTGTGTCGTTCCGATTGCGTCAAGCTGTACTGCATATCCCGGTATGGCAGCCGCGTAGGCCATTCGGGCTTGAGGGGTCCGTTGACGGGATAGGTCGGGACCAGCTGGCACGAATTGGTTGCCAGGGTTATGATGTGGAAGGTGCCGTTGACGATCAGCGTGTTGGTTCTCGCTCCGGTGCTGACGTCGACCCACACGTTGCACTCTCGCTGGTTCACCCAATCGTAGTAGTAATGCCCGGTCAAGGAGAAGGCCACCGTGGTGGGTTCTCCTTCAGAGATATCCTGCAACCCGAAGTCGTTCCCGGTGTAATGGCTGATGGCGTGCCATTGAGGCGGCCATGCCTTCCCCGTCAGCTTTGATGATCTCGACGGATGAGTCCCGGCATTGCCGCGCTCCTTGTGTGTGAGGGTGCTGGGTATTGGAATGTGTTTCTGAGTTCGAGCTGTGCTACGAGGGGCTGAAACTGTCGCCGACTTGCAGGACGACGGTGGCGTCAGGAAGTAATCCATGTTCGGCACGTCGTCAAACCCTGCGACCACGCCGGAGAACTCCAAAATGACCGGCGACAGTTGTTCCCAGGCGATGCGGAACGGAGTGTCGGTGGCGGTTGCATGCCAGTAATCGATGGTTGAGGAAAGCACGTCGCCGGGTAATTGCCAATGCAGAGTCTGATATTATCAATGCGAGTAATGATTGAAAGCGAGAGGGGTGGAAAAGAGGAGAAGGGAGTTATTTTCATCGATGCATTCTGAAATGACAACTCTGTCAGACCTCAAAATAAGTCCCATCGCGCAGGTAATACTCCCAACCCAAAAACTGGAACCTCCGTTTCGATAAAAAGTCAGGCGAGAACGATGAAGGCAGCTGGTATCGCGCCGCATCGGAAACCGAACCGACAGCACAAGCTGCGGTCGGTCCGTCGACCACATAGACGGCTCCGCTCGGGGTGATCACCTCGTGCACCTTTCTTCCGGTATCCGATTGCGTCAAGGCGTACGATGCCGCTCCCTTGGTGGAGTCGTAGAAGAATATCCCTTTCCCTGATATACTTATGGTGTCCTGATCCGAGCGAAGTCGATTGAGAATGAGAGCCGGGTCTCAAAATATAGAAATACATATATATCTGTATGACTCATACCTGGAAAGGCCAGAAGCCGTCATCGGCCACCATCACCTCCGCGTGCCACTGTTTTGGCCAAGTGATGTAGCCTGGTGGCGGTTCGTCTTTGCGGGAAGAAGAAGTGGTCGCAAGCGAGGAAAACAGCAACAGGCTCAACAAGGTCCAGAGACCTGCCATCTTATCTTTTCTTTGGAGAAGTTCGACGAAAGGGGAGCGGGGCCGACAACGCCGAGCAAAACTACTAAGTACCCAGTCATTGTTCCATCACCTTCATTAACATAATTTTTTGTAATTATACATAAAAAGTACTACTCCTACTACTATAACTAACAATTGCGTTCAGATGCCGGTTTTATTCCAATCGTGGGCATATTAATAGATCGCAATCACACAACGGAGTCTGGTTTCCGGGTTTACCACGAAGTGGAAGTGATTCGCTCAACAACACAAGGAAATTTGAAAAAGTCTTTTTTCTGTTACCTTCAACGACTGCAGATGCACGTTCCCATAGGACAATCTGCAAATGAGGGTTAACACGACTTACGATAACCCCAAAAAAACCGGGAGGGGAAGCCCCGCCCCCCCCGAATTTCCGTGTTTTGGCCGTTTCACCATTAGTGCAGAGGACCACTATGAAGTGGGATAGACACGAGACTCTACTCACACTATGGTCTTCTCATTAATGGTAATGTTCCCTCTGCCCTCATTTAAACGAGTTGAGGTACCACCTAACAGAGTGGCAGGATGATGATCAGGACAAAGTCGGAGCAGAGGCCTGTGGCAAGCGATGTGTTTATTGTGTGTGTCTGAGTACAAAGAATAAACTGAGCAGAGTATTCTTATATAGCCTCGCTGAAGAGGTAGGGAGCTTTCTTAATTAAGAAAGTTCCCTCTCTATGAATGGCTAAGGAGAATATAGAGAACATTCAGAGAGGTAGATTGGCCACTGGAAAGGTCGGGGAATGAGGAGTGTAGACAACCAAGAGTCCTGATGATCTTGATGTCGCGATATATTCCTCACTTATTCTCAATTCTTATTCTCGTAACGGTCACTCTCTCGTGTCCTTGCGCTCTTCCCCTTTGGATTTCCGCGCAGAACTTTATTTCATTCCCGAAACGAGTTCCAACGTTTGCTCCTTAACAGTGCTGTGCAGTGGTGACTTTTGATCACAGACAAGAGAATGGTCATGTCTCCCAACAACCTGATACTCAGCGTATTCGTGTCAGTCATCGTAGTTGTCTTTCTTGCAACAGTGCATGCCCAGAAGCAGCCCATCAAAGGTCTGACAGCGATGGGCATCCAATATTTCAGACTTGGCGGGAAGATCGAGTTCCCGTACATGGGTGAGCTGTGGGCTCATCCCGGAGTCTATTCGGGCGCCGTCATCAACGTCCTGTGGGCACAACTCGAGCCCCAACAAGGCAGCTACGACTTCAGCCTCATCGACGGAGCGTTGGCCAACATCACTTCGTACAACGAGGCCTTCCAAGGGAAGGGTTACCCCGAAGTGGTGGCCAAGTTGAGGGTCTATGCCGGACAATCTTCGCCACCATGGCTCTTCCAGTTGCTAGGCGGGCCTTACACTCTCAGCGATCAATACGCACAGCCTTTCAACGTGACGGCCTTCTGGTCTCAGGGTTACCTGGACCTGTGGCAAGCCCTAAACACCCAGCTGGCCAACAAGTATGATGCCATGAACTCGGGCATCCAGCAAGTCTCCGTCTCTCCGTGCTCCTCGCTTACAGATGAGCCGTTCATCCGACCGCTCGAGGGGGTAGAGCTGGAGGTCCTCGTTCCGGCAGGATTCAACGACACCACCTACCAGCACTGTCTTCTCACCAACTTCAAGGGCTACTCGGCTTGGACTAATACAGTGTTGGATTACCCCATTAACCTCTATCAATCCATCGACGCTCAACCGGAAGTTGTGTACGATTACAACTTCACAACCCGGGTGATCACAGAGTTCAGGGCGATGTACGGCTCACGAGCTGCGTTAGGCAACCACGGCCTGCAACCTGCACCTCTTCCATCCGATTTACAACCGGTCTTCGATGATTTCTTGGGGTTTGGACCGCCCATCACTTTTCAGACGGTTGGGCCTACGGGGAACAGATCATTTACTGACGCAACCATTGCGCTTGGTATGCTTTTCTTCAGAAGGGGTTATCGAGTTATTTTTATTTTGTTTTTTTTTTTTGTTTTTTTTTTTTTTGTTTCTTTTGGAATCTAGATCAAGATTCATTCACTGCCACCTCCTATCCTCCTACCTACCTACGTAGGTATCGCATACGAAGCGCAAGAGATCGAGGTGTGGCAAACCACGGCAGCCTATGGGCATGCACCCTACAGCGAAGAACAGTTGGCCTTCTATGCCGCCGAGTTGGCGAACTCCACTGGAACACCCAATCCGACTCCAACAAGTTCGGCTGGCCAGACAATCAGAGCACCTGCGGTCGGCCAGATTCTTGGCATGATAATGGAGCATCTCCTGTGGTCTCAGGCCCCTTCATAAGAGCTTACCTTTCGATAGCGATGTGTGCTCCTCCTACGCGTAATTTAAATTTAGATTCAATTTTGTTTTAGGGCTCCAAAAATACAGCAGTCAAAACCTCCTTTTTTGAAATGAACGTTAAAAAGACGAATAAGCACGTACGAATTGTGCAACTGATCGCTGTCGAAATAAACTAAGAACGTCAACCATCCTGATAACGTCATCTGGTGCGGAGGTTGGGCACCAGAAGGGGGGGAAGAAAAAAAAAAAAAAAAACCAAAGCCAGAAAGGCTGCTTGTGTGAGGGGGTGTGTTTGTGGCTAACTCTGTGAAGCTCCGGTACGGAGAGAACAGTCCGGCACCATATCATCTTCAGTCAGGGACACAAACAGATGGTACTAGACTGCATGCTGTGTATAGAATAACTTTGGCCTGACTAAAAGCGATCGTGAGAAGGGCCAATAGTGAAGTATCGGCAAAAAGAAAACTGTGGGCCTGTTAGGAGTTGTTGTTGCTGTTGTTGTAACATCAGGTTCAGGGTCTGTTGTTGAAGCAAAAGGAACTCTCCAAATGTTGCTTGCATGTTGGTCAGCACTCCTTCTTGCCAATTGATGTGTTGTTAGCAGGTTTTTGCCTCCTGTCCTTGTTCGTTGTGTTACCGTAACTTAGACTAAGAAAATTAACACAAATAAGACAACACTTCAGGCTTATTTGTGTCCGCAAACCATTTTGACTTCCTCTTTGCTAGTGCAGTACTTAGCTACAACACCACAATATGTTCTCAACACCCGCTGTTCCCTGCGGCATCGTTCAACCCCCGATCGAAAATCTTTACCCTAGCCTCAACAACCCTCTCCTGTACAATGCTGTCCAACAACAACAACGCCCTGTACCACAACATCTGCTCTTCTCCCCTCAGCTTGTGCACATGAAATCTGCGTACTACAACACTACTGCTGCCGCAACTGTCGTAAAAGAGGGGGAGGATGAATCCGAAAAAGATCGTCGTCTGTTGATAGACTTTCTCCTCAACCAACAAGATAGCCGGGCCGCTTCGTCCAGATACAACAACACGACCAGACAACCGCCTACCTATCCCGGGGAGGGAGATGAAGATTATCAAGACGTGGGCCCTTCCGTAACGAATCTTGCGCCCCCGCCTTTCAATTTGTTCAGCTCTCCACACAACAGCCACCACAACAGCTGCAACGACCTACCTTGTTACTCGAGTATTTCGAACCACAACAATCACTGCAACAATAATTATGGCACCAAACATGATCTTGTTCTGCCAACATTCAACGGCAAGAAGACGCGGCGGAGATTGACGCACGAGGAGTTGTATCTGTTGGAGTCGGTCTACACACACAACCAAACCCCTGACTCCTTCACCAAGATAGAGCTCTCCAAGATGCTCTGCATGAGCCCGCAACAAGTCAGCAACTGGTACGTCCCAGTACCCTTTTTTAAATCCTCATCATCATCATCATCATCATCATCATTATTTATTTTTTTTTTTTTGTTCCTCTATTCTATCTATCGTCAAGATTTTTTATTTATTCTTTTTTCTTTCTTTACCTCGCTACATTTCCTTTTTCTCGCCCGTTTTTTTTTTCCTTTCCCATGTGAAAAAAGGTTTGTGTTGCCTGTCTTCTCCCTCATCACCTGCAACAGGTTCCAGAACAGAAGATCGAAGAACAGGAAGGCGCTGCAATACCGGAACGCCAAGAGACTGAAGATGGAACAAAAACTTAAGAGCCAACCACAACTCCAATTGCAACAACACTAATGGAACAGCAGCACAGCTGTGCACAAAACAAAACAAAACAAAACAAACAAAACAAAACAAAAAAAAAAAAAAAAAACCATTCATTGAAGATACGAGAGATTTACCTTCCCCTCCTTTGCAACTGCCCCTTGCCTCAAGTAGTTCAGCACGCAGAGTTCCTTACAGTATTTTAGGGTTGGCTTATTGTGATGCGCCCAGCAAAAACTGTAACTGTACTGTTGCCCTGAAAAATCGAACCAGTCAGCGCGGTTCTTCAAAAGAATTACTGGACTTTGTTGGCCGACTTCGAAACCTTTGTGCGAAAGGTAACCAGTTTATCAGCAATGCGTTTTGTTGGTGCAGCCCAACGCGTGTATGTGGATAATTACTCGGTCCAAGAAAAAAGCTGTTGGTGCCCTTGTTGTAGGGTTTTGGCGGGAAGCCAAAAAGGCTACTTTCTCATTCACCCCGCAAGCGGTTCAGTGTCACCATGACGGCACACCGAGCAACGGCGCAGACTGCAAACCGGGATATTCCCTTGGACAAAGAGAGAGAGAGTGCGGTGTGCACAAGGAGAGGACGGTCCGTTTATATCCATTTGAACACCAAAAAAAAAAAAAAAAAAAAAAAAAAAAGGACCTGTTATCCTTTTGACAGACACCATCGAGAGCGTCAAACAAAGACTGACACCGAAGCACCGGCTTGCAGGGGCGATAATAATAGGCGTTGCCAAGGAAGTCGCGGGTGCTGATATCGTTGCCCCTGTTGCTGAAGACAATCCCGCAAGGCTGTAGATATATTTCCCCACGGTGCCGGAACAGACATCTCCTGTAGCCTCCTCAGCGCTGGCCGAGAAAACCCCTATGGCACCGAGCACCACAAGAAGGATGCAGAGTTTTTGTAGTCGGAGTCGCATCTGTGGCCTGGGTGATTGTTGACGGAAACATCATCAATTGTGGGTTAATTTGCTGCCTTGCGTAATCCCTACGTACGGATGACCAGGCGATGCGCAACTCGGCCCTCCAATCGCGGACGTCAGAATCCTCTGGCACCGTTTCAGACGACACGATAAGGTCTTATCTCCCCTTGGTATGATACAGACACCTCACCGGACACACACCACGACATGAAAGCTGCCCTCTTGTTCATGGCCGCTCTCGTCGCCATCTGCTCCGCCCGCGTTGCGGTGCGAGTGGCACACGCGTCCTCCGACGCCCCCGCGGTCGACGTCTACGTGAACGGCACCAGGGCCTTCGCCGATGTCAGGCCGCTCGATGTCATCAGGTACGCCATCCTCCCCGCCGCCACCTACAACTTCAGGGTCGTTCCCGCCGGCCAGCAATCCCCCGTGGTCATCGACGCCACCGTAGACCTGAAGGACGGGACCCCCTACACCGTCGCCGCCATCAACAGGTTGGCCAACATCGCCCCTCAGGTCTTCGTCGACGACTCGGAGTTTCCCCCCGTCGGCCAGGCCCTCATCCGATTCGTCCACCTTTCCCCCGACGCTCCCGCCGTTGACATCGCCGTCAAGAACGGACCCACCCTTTTCAAAGGTACCCCCGCTCCCTCTTCTTTTCTCGCAAACCCCTCGCGCCGCCTTTACCCAAACCTTTCCCTTCTCCGAAACAGGTGTCGCCTACAAGCAAGCGACCGACTACATCGCCGTCAACGAGGGCAGCTATGATCTTCAGGTGAAGGTTGCCGGAACCAACACCACGTGGCCCTGCAGGTTCCCTCCGTAGGACTCGAGATGCGTCGCCCTTACTCCGCCTGGGCCGTCAACGGCGGAACCCTTCGCGCCGTCCTCTCCAAAGACCTATAAAGAGTTACGGTATTTGTTGGAAAAGGCTTGAGGCTAGCCTACATATATTTTATATCTATATAATTTTTCGACGCACACAAGTATATCGCAAACCAGATGAGCCAAAAGAGCTTCTCTTTGGTGATTGATATCAAACTCGCAAAGGTGTGGATTAGCCAAAGCCGGTGGTCGACCATGCAGTGGCAATGAACAAGAACATGCAGCGAATGAAGCTCGCATATGCTGGTAAGCTCGTTAGGAAACAGGTGGGAAAAGACGCTAGTGAGGAAGAGGAAGAGGAGGAAGCGGAGGGAGAAGAGGAGGAAGGAACAAAGGAAAAGAGCCTACCCCGCAAGACGGCTAGCGCATCCAGCAAGCCTCCAGCAAAAGGAATGAAGCGAAAGAGAGCAACAAAGCGAGAAAGAAACAAAGACAAAGAATCAGCCATCCACCAACACCCCCCTTTGGGCACATGGATCTTGATTAAATTCACACCTTTGGTTTTCCTATCTGTCATCGCTTGTTCTACGGAGACCACTAGAACAACAGGATTTCCCGTGCAGGGGTTCGACGTCTGTCTGGAGGCGAATTGGATAGGTCTGGACCGAGGAGTTCCAGGTGTAATTAATTTTCCTTCTGCGATTATGTCTCAGGCGGAAGATGACGATCGCTGCGATGGGGAGCTTCAATTCATTTCTTACGCACACTCTACCGCCTAGGATGAGGCTGTTTCTCTGCTTGTTAGCTTGCCTCTGCTTTGGTCTCAATGTGAGCTCGCAGAGACACATGGCTCGTTACTTCTACAACGAGGCGGTCGAAAAGCAGGCGCTGTGCAATGACAGTAGTGTGCTCCCAACGCGGCACCAAAAAACTGACTGATCTCTATCGCTCAGACACCCCTGGCCTGTTCTATTTTGGGACGTCATCCACAGGGTCTACAAAGTGGATCATTTGGCTGGCTGTAGGTTCAAAACCCCCCAAAAAGATCCATGTTAACCCACAGCGGAAAAATAAAAAATAAAAAAAAAAAAATTACCCAGGGCGGAAGCGAGTGCAGCAGTAACGCCACATGCGCGCTGAGGTGGAAGCAGCAGAACAATCTTATGAGCAGTGCGGGAGCTTCTCCCGCCACAAATGGGGTAAAGTATCAAAAGATGAAGAACCTGGTCTGATCAAAACGTTCAGGGTGGCCTTTTTTCAAACAATGAAACCATTAATCCAGACTTTTGGGACTTCAATGTCGTTCTCGGATATTACTGCTCCAGTGACTATTGGTCGGGAACGATCTCAAACTCCAGTGTTGGGGGATGGTCTTTCCTGGGCAGCAACCACGTGCCTGCCATGATATCCGATCTGACCGATCCGGCGATCATCCCGTATCCCAATCTGGCCAATGCTACCGAGCTTCTGTTTGGAGGAAGTTCAGCGGGAGGACAGGGCGCTTTTCAAAACGCCAATCGCTTCAGATCTCTTACGCCCTGGATTCCTAAGATACGGGTCGCCATCGATTCAGGTTTGGTGGATTTTCCACATGAGGTTTGCTGACCCCCCCCCCCCTCATCATCATCAGGGTGGGTGACCAGTTTTCCTTTATACAACGCTTCGGTGATCGATGGCAAGTTGGGCAATGCCACCTTGTTTCCATGGGAACCTCTCTTCGACGCTGATTGTGCTGCCGCGAACTCTGGAAGCGCGCTGCAGAAGCAAGAGTGTTTCATCGGGAACGTCATCTATCCGTTCGTGCAATTCCCGACCTTCAATCACATCTCCTTGACCGACCAAGTGATCTCTCAACAGAGACTCGGAGTCCCAGCAGTCACAGCGGACACCCCGGCTGACGTCATCGATTATCTTGTTGCCTATGCCAATGCCACCCGATACGCCCTTGCCGCGGCCAAGGTCACTGCGGGGTTCAGCGAGATGTGTTATGAACATACCGCCCTGGGTTCCATGGTTTCTCCGGTGACTGTCTTCAATGTGGGGGTATTACAAGCTTTGGCGGACTTCTATTATGATCGCGCGACGGTGCATCTGATTGACTGCTGCACCGAATTCAATTGCAACCCGAGTTGTCCGAATGAGGTCTGTCCCGCTTCTGCTGGAACCTGTGGGCCGTATGTCGAGAATTGCCCGGATATCCTTGCTTCTACTTCCTCAACTTCTTCTTCTTCTTCTCTGTCCTCTTCGGGAACGCAGCGTGCTTTTAGTCATCCGTTGGCTGGTCTTATCTCCATCATCGTGTATGAAGCATTTTGCTTGAAATGAAAACTTTCTTTCCTTGTGCCCCACACTACAACATTTTTGTTGACTCGGTTTTAGCAATGGAGAAGTCGGACGCAGAGGAGGAAGGGAGCGAAAAAATTGAGCTAACAATAGAAGAAGGGGATGAAGTTGAAGTCGTGTACGAAATGAACTTGTACAAATCACTGTCCCTCGTGAGCTCTGTGCATATCATATATTCTCACAGCTGCGTCCGTCGATGAGTGAATGCGTTAACATTAATATCCTTCAACAGCAAAGTGTCAAGGTATAGACAATTGGAGTTTGTGCGCCATTGTCTGCTGAATAACATGCTGTATTTCAGGGTATTTGGGGTGTGCGTGCTGCCTCCGGAGTCAGGGAGATGGAAGAACCTTGGTTTCATTGAAGGATGGATATCTTTTATGACAGCCCACGGGAAAAATTTGTCGACTTTTATAACGTTTTACCTGTTTGTCTCAAAAGGTGACTTGTTTTATTATAATTTTTTAACCAATGTGCTGCAAAGATGATGTGCTCAGAAGTAACGCTGAAACAGCATGGCACTCAGGCAGAGCAAATAAAAAGCTATTAAAAAAAACGGGAAGAAAAAAAATAAAATGTTAAAACCTCACAGAGAATGTGTTTAAATGATTCAGCAGTATTTGGTGATCCACTGGTGCAACTAAACATGGTTTCCCTTTAGTGCTTCTTCAAGACAGGAGTCCGAGTTCCAAGGACATCCATTCTCCCTGGCCCATTGCAGCACCTTAGGTTGTGGCACTGAGAAATTCCTTCCCCCTGCCGCTGCGCTCCAGATGGATACATAATCCCAGGGACAGTTATTCTCCGCAGCCCACTGCAGAACCAACAGATGCCCTCCCCTTGCTGCAGCATTGCAGGTGGATGCATCCCAAGGACAACCATTCCCCCTGACCATTGTAATATTGAGAGATGCCCTCCCTTTGCTGCCGCAGCACACACCGCTGAATTTCAAGGGTATCCATTTTTCTTGGCCCATTCCAGCATCCTCACTGACACCACAACCGAATGCAGTGGGATCTTTGGCGGGTGTGATTGGATACTTCCAAAGAAAAGATTTCTCCATGTGTGGCAGCATTGAGCAGCGATGGATTGAGAGTCTCCTGCAAACGAGAGCACATGGTGGATGAGTTTGATGGGCAGGGGACCGATGGGGGAAGATCCTTGCTCCTGTGTGGCTTCTCATCTTTTTTTTTTTTTTTTTTTTTGGATTATTGTCTTAAAGGGGCATTCAACAATGTAACCAAACGAAGGGAATTCTACACTCGTCGAAATCACTAACAATTGCACTTAACCTCGCATGGCTTGCTTTTATCACTTAACAAGTCGCCAGGGATGCCAGGGATGTAGTTCCGAATTCCTCCTCAACTGTCATCGCATCCAATTTTATCGTCTTGGTACATCTCCTGTGGGTTCCCGTATGAGTTGCCAAGTCTAAATAAGCAGCTCCCAGAATTCTACATGAATCTGGTATCGCCGCCCAAAATGGAGTCTCCGGCAGGATTCGAACTCACGACCTGGGGGTTTTAGGTCCACTGGAGCAAGCACACGGAACCAGTGCACCAAGGGCCCAACCCTCTAGAATAAATCTTTTGCCTTTTTTTAAAAAAAAATTATTATTCTTCAAATATCAAAGGTATAGATCCCTGGCTGAAGCAATTCGAGATGAGTCTAAGGTCAATAGAGTCTTTGTTCTTGATTTTCCCACCAACAACCATAAATGAGCATTTTGAGTGTTGAAGAAACATGTTGCGGAACAGGCTGGAAATGACCTCACTTGATACTTTTTCATTGCACATAGCGTGGGATGTCAGGGAGTCATGCAATTCTTGGCTGAACATGATGCTCAGTCCGTTTGTGAGTTTGTATTCATCGCGGGTAATTTCTTTTCCCCCCCCCCTCGTTTCCCATGACTCCCCCTTCTCTCAATTCTCATGCTTTCGCCTTTCTCCACTCCTTCATCCCCCCTCCAACAACATAATTCTCCCCTTCCTCCCAAATTCTTCTCCACCTGGTGGCCTTGTTTGAGTATGAAAATTAAATCCTTCCAGGATGGCGGTCGATCGACAGAGAATCAGATGCAAGCCTCCGCCTCACCAGGGTTAATGATTGGCTTGCCAAGGACTGGCCGCAGTTGGCTGCCTGGATCGACATGTTCATTCGCTGCAGGCAATATTTCTTTGAAGCTCCTTGGGACCGGCAAACATGGAAGGGGTCTGGCAGGGCCCTTGTGTTCATTTCTGATGATGATCCGCTCACCATTGAGTCGCAACAAAACAAGAGGAGAACCTGCCCGAAGTGTGAGTTATCATCTGTCCTGGTTAGAAGCACTTCAGTGAGGCCACCCTGCCCTCCGGTGTGACCGCCCAGATCTTAAAAGCCACCAAATCATTCAAGTACTCACCTTCTGAAGTAAAGAAGGTCTGAGACATTGAAAACCATCTTCATCGAGGAGTTTTTTTTTTTTCTTTCAAACAACGAGAGTAAGCTACTTCCGCCCAATCGATCCGCTTGCAAAAAAGCGTTTCAAACGTAATACAACCCAAAAAAAAAAAAAAAAAAAATAATAAAAAAATAAAAATATAGAGTGTAGAGAAATGATCAAGTGCCAACATTTTAAGTAACAACAAATGCAAAGCAGTTGCTTCATGTCAAAGCAAGCAGGGACTTTAATGTTAATGCTAATCATGCCTTTTAACAAGTTGGCAACTGTGTTTTGTCAATGGTATCATTTTCTTTCTAGCATAAACAAAAGCTCTTGATTTTTGGGTAAACATTGCTACGTTTAATAATAGCCATGAGAAAAAACAGTTTGAGTTGCTGCTAAGTAAAACAGAAAAGACAAAAAAAGTGGCACTAACATTTCTCATAATTAGTACTTGTTTACAACACAAATGATGATGTATGGTTGTACGAAGTAAGGCGTATTTAGAGGCCTTGTAAGTTGAAACATGGAAATGCTAAACACAGTTTTTTAACTTAAAAAAAAAATAAAAAATAATAAAATGCTCTTAACTTTCCTTTTTCTTGTAAAGCACAACAGCTCTATCATAAAGCATTGCCTAACACTCAGCACTCCTGACTTTGAAAAGTGATCTCAAAAAGCATCAAAGGATTTTCAGGGGGCCTTGTGCATTCAAGAGAGCAAGGAAGCCAGATTTACAAAAGTCATTGAAGGGAGCCAAATCCTGTGTCACTTGTAGTTGGATCCTGTGGTGGTAGGCTTGTGAAGTTGATGGCCTGATATGCTGGCGCAAAGAAAGAGTTTTGGACTGTTCCCAAACCGAAGTCGTAATTGGCAATCTTACCAGGCTGTTTTTTGTTGTTGGTTATTCTATAGTGATAGGGACGAGTACCTTGAAGCCAGTGCTGTCATCGGGATTGTTATAAAAGCTTCCACTCGGACCTGAGCACCCTACTTGGAAGGAATAGTTGCTGCTCCTTCCTAGTACATTATAAGTGCTGTCCCAATTAAAGTCCACATATTCAAATGATGCGTCATTCTAAGCAGATGGTGGTGAGGAAACATATATATATATTTCTATATGTGCGTGCGAAATATTAAGCTAAGTACTCACCATGCAACCATAGGCGTCGCTGTACACATTCTCCGTAAAAAGAGCAACATTTCCAATGTTCTATTGTGGAAGGTTTGAGGGACGAGAGGGCGTGGAGAGAAAGATATGTTCTTATTGTTTGGGAACGGAAAACTTACACGGAAGTCTGTGAGAACGAAATGCGCTTCTCCCAAAACATTCTGTGTAAGGCATGTCACATATGATTCAACAACAATTTAAATAGATTTAAGTGCAAGGGGAGGGAGGGGAACAAACCTCTCCCGTTGTACCGGGACCCTCTTGAATTATACCATAAGGACTTGATCCAAACTGAGAACTGTTCAATTGAAGTGTTTCAGTATAACGCGTTAAAAAAAAAAAAAAAAAGGCACGACAATATGTTGGAAAGAAAGAAAAGTCTGCTCTTTCCCATAAATCATATCTCCGGCACCCATGTTGCTCGAGACTGGTAATCCGACTGAAGCAAGAGAGTTCTGAGACATATCGCTAGCAAAGATGAAATTGTCTCCATTACTATCGAGGGAATACAGTCCGTAGGTGTTCCCAGATAATCTGCCTTCAATCTGCAAGGGTTAGCGTGTTTGTTAGAGGGTATAGGTTTTGGAGGAGGGAGGATAAAAAGAAGTACAGTAGAGGCACTGCGTATGGCCAGCAGTGCTGTTCCAGACAAGACCTGATAGGAATCCGGTGGCTTGCACGTTTTGGATGTTTGCTATATATCCAAACAAAAAGCCATCCCAATTACAACTGGTTTCTCCCAGGGCGGGAGTTCCACAGCTCGTTGTGATGCCTATATCCTTTATCATCCCTCCTCTGAAAGGAACACATCAGGTTCTTTAGCCTCAAGAGAGCATGAAAAGAGAAAGAGAGAGAGAGAGAGCATGAAAAGAGAAAGAGAGAGAGAGAGAGAAAAAAAAAAAAAAAACAAAAAACACGTACAAATTGGCTGGAGTAAACGTCCAGGCCGGGGTTTGGCTTTCCGCCGCATTTGCAGTCCAATCAAAGATCGAGACATCTGCTCCGGCACCTACCACAAAGACATTCTGGGTCACCAGCGGCTTTTGGAAGGGATACACTCCCGGCGGCACATAAAGGAACATTCCGTTCTCATTCGCCAAAGAAGCGCAGCCGGTGAAGGCATCTGTGTTATCCTGAGCGCTTGTGGAACCTCCGCAGTCGGTCAAAAATGCAATACCGTCTGTTTGAATAACCTGTCACAGAAGCCAACAGGCCGACCGACAGTATTATCGCTACCAACAAGAGCCGAGGAATCATCGCGCGGTTTCCCAATTTCTATGATCTCAACCAACGCAAAATGCCGTGTCGTCAACAATTTGCGGAAACTCTAAATATGGTTCGTAGAGGGTTTATTACTTCTTCTGTTCCTTCCTGGCCAGAGGTTGTTGGAGATGCGTTTTCTTCTGGTCGTCATGCTTGCTGTCCTACTCCCTGCTCCAGCTTTCTCTCTAAGCTGCAAGCGAACCCTCGATTTCGTGTCCGACTGTGGATGCTCTACTTCGCAAAGTTTCGACAACACTGCCGCTTGGGTGACGTGCGTTAACCAGTCTCTGGCAACAGGCTACCCGATTTTCGTGCCTCTAGGCAATTTACTTCAGTTCTCCCATCTCGACTCCCCGTTGGCGTGAAGCTTCAAGGAAGTGGTACCTCAATTTTCAACTTCAATGCGGCGGTTCTGCACTCTCCCGCTTGGACAGTGTATTCGCAAAACCCTGGGTACCCCTCTTCTCATTGTTGTTGGTGTTTTTTTTTTTTTTTTGTTGCAGGCAGGTCGAAGTGGAGTTTGTTCCCTTTCATGCTTTGCACGATTTTTGTTACCCTACACACGTGAGTGTTCCCAGAAAGGAACCAGAATATGTGAATTGCTAGCGCTTCTTAGAACATCATCCGAGTGTGATTAGTTGGCAATAAAAGTGAATTCTTTCTCAGGCGATGACAACCTTTTCTTCCTCGGGGCCAAGGGCAAGATTGAGTGTCCCCAGTCTCGCCGAGATGGATCTCCTTGTCCTACGTTTTTTGATGCCAACCACCAGCAGTCCTATTGTAGCGAGCAGCAGAAAGAGAGCGGGCACCACTATCAAAGCGAGCAGAGGCAACAAATCGGTGGGCGATGACCCGTCTCCGTCACAGCCCGCAGACTGATCCGGGGAGTTGAGCAGCACACTGAAATCGGGGTCATATTGCATCGAGATGGCAAACGAAGGGATCGTTAGGGTCATAGCGCTCAGGGATGGAAAGGCGAGAGATATCTCGGCGATGGTGGCTCCATCGAGAACAACGTATTCGGGGAATTGTATGGTCGTGGTGGTGCTTGCGGATGTGAAGGCGTAGGTGGCTATCCCAGCTTGGGAGGGAGGCAGCTGCTGCTCGATGGTAGTCGTTTTGGGGTTGGCAACGATTTGCATCGCTATCTCGAGCGAATTTGTTGGCGAGAGGAAAGGCCAATCTTGGGAGGAACGGAAGCGCGTTTTTTTAGGGTTATTTCCTTTAAGGGGGGGGGGGAGAGACAAGGGATTTTGTTGAAAAATCTGGTACCCTGAATTGAGAAGGTGAGCTTCGTCTGCTGTGGCTGCAAGACAAGGCTCAAATTAGTGTATTCGATTGTTACATTATTTCGTGTCAGCAGATAATCCCATTGAAACTAAAAGGAGGGGGAGGGGCGAGCTTGAGGGTGGTGATTCCGCATTCACATCAAGGATAAACCCTTACCCACGTCTGATTATTCTGATAGGAGAAGCTGACCACCGAACTATTCGAGGTGACGTTGGCCAAACTGTACCCGTCATATCCGCTCAACGGAAACACAAACGACTGAACCACTTCCCCGGTGGCCTCGATTTCAGCGATCTCGGTGAAGAGAAAGGTGATCCCCAATCCTGGTGTGTTACACTGATCTGGGGGGAGGCACAATTCAAATGGTGTTGTTGTCGAGATTGATGAGCACTTTACCCTTGACAGCAAAGGTGATGTTTGGGGTGGCTCCCATAAAGTTCACATCAATGGAGGAATTCGATTGGAAGGAAATAGATCCATTTGCATTGGGTTTGATCGAGCAATCTGCCTGCTGTGGCAGTAGGGAAGGCGGGCACGTGCACCCACTGGCGGTGCAGTTGCCTATTCCTGCGCATATCTGTTGGAGAGAAAGGGGGGGGGGCAAGGGGAGAGGGGAAGGGAAGGGAAGGGAAGGTTGAAGAGATAAGAGGGACCAAGGGGGAGATTTTTATACCAAACCGGTTCTGTTGCTGGGGCTGCACGGATGAGGATCGTTGATACAGAAAACGAAATCGGTTATCAGGAAGTCAGCAGATGCCTGCTGTGAAGCCGATACAAATCCCAGCCACGCTCCAGCACCATCTGTAGCAAAGTTGGGAAGATAGCTCCCCGGGATGACGATGGGGTTAGGATATTTTCCGTTATACTCTATGGCGATGGTCCCATTCCGATACGATATTTGTATGGTATACGCTCTGTTTTTTTTTGTGTGGGTTGTGGGGATGAGATAATTATTTTTTCTGTCACGCTATGAAAAAACATTGGCACTCACGTGTTGTTTGCCAGAGGGGGGTAACTGTTTTGCACAGTGATGTTGTTCGTGCCAGCTCCAACTCGGGTAGCCACCATACCAACATGAGTCTGAGCAAACAACAAGGGAAAAAGGAGAAAAAAAAAAAAAAAAAAAAAAAGAGGTAGGTGGGGGTGTTAGGCGAGGCTTTGTAATTTTGTTTATGTAACCCACAGTGTTGGATGTGCGGTTGGGATAATGTTCGGCAACAAACACAGCAATGCCCTGGTGCAATTTGGCGAGAATAGCCCCGAGCGGACTGCCAGATTGTGAGGGCAGATGGAAAAAGACCCCAAGCGGTATCCCCTGCATGACAAAGGCAAAACCGTCTCCCGGTGAGAAAGGGTCATCCTTTGACCAAGTGACAATGAATCGGTACGAACAACTCCATTCGGTCTGTTGACAACCCCGGGGGGAGGGTAGAAGCCTTGCGGTCAATTACCTTGAGGAGGCGGGGGGGGGGAGAAATTGCAACACTTACACCGGGTGGCACCTGGGGGATAAACCACGCCTCCGCAGTCGCATTGGGTGCTAAATTGAGAAGGGCTAACCCTTCATCAGGAAAAAGATGTGCGCGGTTCCACAAGAGCATATCCCGGCCGACCCAATCTCCTCCTCGGGTCCGGTTGATGAACACGGTCCCGCCTGATAGCGGGCACGACAGGTAACCGATCTGGCTTCTCGCTGCGCAAGCGAAACACGACACCGCCAACATGAGGACTACGATCACGTGGCCTATGTGTTCTCTCATCATGCCTCTTGCTAGTTGCGCGGTAGGTGTGCCTAAATTAGCCCAAAGTAATTCCTTGGCAAGGAAAAAACAACAAAAACAAAGGTGGTAGGAAAAAAGATGCAAGATAGCCTTTAGGAGTGCTGCCTCTTATGGGAGAGGGGAAGATATTTGGGAAGGCCTTCCCAGCAAAAAGTGATCCCTATGCATCGAAAAAGGAACTTCAAACTTAGCGCACGAGAGCGGAGTGAGAAAACGTTGCAGTTTCAGCTTAGGTCGGTGCAAAAGACTGATTACGGTAGTTTTAGGGTGTTTTTCGGTATTACGACCTTTTTCTCCGCTTCGGAGTACGTAATAAGCAGTACTTTACAACTTATGTCGAAATTGCAAACGTCTTCAGTAGATGTGACAAAACTCTCCTGAGAAATAGTCAAAAACAGTTGCTTTCGTAAATTCGGTCGGGGAATACTGTACATATCCTGGCAAACTCGCTTGTTCCGCGGATGTGCGGATGTTCAATTTTGGTTGATTTTTATGGGTCCAAAACCGTTGTGTCTACGCGACATCAACGGTCTTGCCGCCTGCGAAAGGCTTGTGTTCTTACAACAAGACCGACTCTGCTGAGGTTTTTGCGCAGCCTACCTACCCTTACTGAAGCAGCAATAAACTTGAAGTACTGCAAGAAGTTTTATTTTCGAACAAGTATTTCACCGCGTCGGTCCCTTTCCCTGTGTGCAGGATTCCTGGTAAATAGAGGAATTTCCACTTTGCTTATTGCGCATGTGCCGGGCTGGGCCAGAAGGAAAGAGCTGCAGGAGGCAAAATGTCTTATGTGGCGAGCGTGGCCTACTGTGCAGCACGTGATGTCGGGAACAAGTTTTTCTTTCTAGGCACAAGTAATTCAGTCAATTCTTTTAAATTGAACCGAGGGAAGATGCTTGTGAAGGGATTCTAATTGTAACTTCAAATTTCGTAAGAACCCCCCCCATTTGCTAAAAAGTACTGTTCGCTCCCGACATCACGTGCTGCACAGTAGGCCACGCTCGTTTCGTACGACATATATTCCTTCTGTGCCCGCTCGATATCGAGAATTCTTCCTAGTAAAATGTAATTCCTATTTATTTGTGCCCTGATGATGTGATTGAAGGAAATCCTCTCAAATGGATCGGGGTTTAAATGTGAAGGAGTCGCTGCCATTCCTCTTTGCTCAGCATGGCCTACCGCCCATGCCTCACCTCAACCTCGCAGTTACTGCGCACGATGCTCGCCGCTTGTTTGCTGTTGCTGCACTGTGAGTCAGCGGATACCGCAACTTTGAAGCCTATCCCACGAGGACTAATCTACTTGGGACCTCTCGGATTTCTGGACGCCGATAACACCCCAGCCACCTTTAACTTCCCGCAGATGCTCGCACCTTATCCTGTTGGGATTATGTCCGCCGTCGTACTGAACGTTGCCTGGTTCCAACTCGAGCCCACACCTGGCGGCTATAACTTCACCTTCATCGAAGACTTCCTTGCTGCTCTTGATCAATACAACTCTGCAAGGCCCGCCGGTGTCCCCGCTACTGTCGCGAAACTGCGCGTAATGGCGGCTGCCGCGGCGCCTGATTGGGTGAAGACATTCAACGGCACTGTTGCTCCCCTCAACATCAGCATAACGGTGGGAAGCAAGACCACGATCATCCATATCCCTTATTTTTGGAATACAACTGTGCGTGGAGATTGGCAAAGGCTGCAAACAACCCTGGCCGCCGCTTATGATTCGGATCCCCGCATCGCCTCCGTCACCGACACTTCATGCATGAGTCACACAGGAGAACCGTTGATCATACAAGCGGGTCCATATAACGTGCCCAACCTCCTAGCAGCAGGCTACACGGATGAAGCATACATCACATGTCTTTACGAATCCTGGATGGATTACTCAGCTTGGAAGCAGAGTCCTATCGACAGAGCGTTCAACCCCTTCCGGACAATTCAAGGAGGCACTAAATCAAACTACACTTTTGCTCCGGATCTGATGGTCTATTGGGTGGGAGTGCTGGGTTCGCAAGCAATCTTGGCCCAACGATCTCTCGCATGCGCACCCCCTGAGAACAACAACACTCTCTTGCTCGAGCAGTACATGGGCACTCTAGGATACCCGATCCACTACCAAACATGCTCACCCTATGTCAACTGGTCGGTTATCGCTGAGGCACTCCTCTACAATGGGACCGCTTTGGAGGTTTGGAGCACTACCGGTGGAACTCCGGGCTTCAACGCTTATGACGCAGCAACGCTCTACGCGTGGGACAACGAGCTAGGCTACTATCCAAACGGCCAAAATTCGACCGATTCCACCACCGCTAGCTCAGCTACAACCTCCTCCGCTTCGGAAGAAAGGCCGCTGTTTTCCGAATTTGCAACCTTGTTGCGGTTGTGGTACAACGAATGAGACCCATTTTGAAATACACTAAGGAAGTCGCGCGGGTATAAAGTTACTTCATGTGAACAGAATTTATTCACCCCATATTTGCATGCCCTTCTCAGCGTGCCAACGGTTCCAGAACTCGTTTACTTTGTCCTCTACAAAAAATGCTTGTTTGTCTGTGGAGTTGTTGATTACCACAGGCGAGCAGTCCTTCCGCAACATAAAAGCCTGTGGAGAAGGAGTCCAAACTCCATAGGCATGACCACCTGTGCCATGTGGTAGTTCGAAATGAATTAAGGAAGAATGATGGAGGGTGTTGGGTACCCAAATCACCACACTCTAGGCGAACTGGACTCTTGGGAATCAATTCCATCTTCACTTCGGTCTATTCATATCGGTCAGACCCGGCCGCTTCGCCCTAACGGTTGGTAAGTCAAAAGTCGGTGGCTGGACTATGCGATGTACATGTACAAACGGGTACAGATATTTTCTGAAAGTGTCCACTCCCATTCGGCCTATCTAAGGGTTTGTTAACATTCAGCAGATTGGCAAGAGCTGGTTACCATAGGGAACATCGGACACCCTCGTCACGACGATGTGATCTTCGGACACAATGCGAACATCAGCAAATGATGGCTCTCCCGGTTCTTCTGGTCTTGAAGGTCGGTGGAGTGTTGATGCGCTGGAAGCGCGTTGGCGACCTGCATTATATCGTTGAGCTGCGCGAATTTGCCGCGCATCCCACTCCCATGGCCGCCGGAGGGCGCGGCCGGTTGCCCGTTGGGGGTCGCCTATGCCCTACTTCCGAGCTTTTTCAACATGTTGTGATGTGTTGTGAAGTGACCACAATGATAACTCATGCTACACGATCGAGCTACTTATTACGTCTTGCCCGATGTTAATCGCTTGCTATTCTTTTGATGCTTGGGCTTCTGTCTGTACCAATAACATCATATCGGAAAGAATCGAATAACGGGTTGCAGGCTCAAGTCTACACTGCTTGTTCCTTTTGTGCGCCAATTGCATGGCTCTTGCCTTTGGCCGCTTCACAGAAGGCACCTCAAATGCAGTCGACTGGCTGGATTATGGGTTAGCAAGCAAATTGCATCATCCGCCGCAATAATAAAAGAAGTACAACCAGGCTTTGAATACAAACCAAAAAAAAAAAAAAAAAAAAAAAAAAAAACCCCAACTTGCAGCATGCTGGGTGCTTATTACTCGGAGTTCACGGAGACAAGGTAACGAATGAAAATCGGAATAATGATGTCTTTTTTTTTACTTATCCCAAATTGTTCAGAATTACAGCCAAATCCAAAAAACTGCTGTGGTTTTATTTGCTAAAAATTTCATACACTTGATGCTCTGCGCTTGCTCTTGATACACTTTTTCTTGTAAGTGCACCAACAAGCCCAAAAGCATCAGTTGCAAAATTTCTTTTGTCTTTGATGCCGTACTCGGGCCGCGAAAGTATAACTTTTGCAAAGGCAAGAAAAAGCAGATCAAGAGTGCAAACAACGGTTTTCTGGGTTTGGCTGTAATTTTTTTTTTTTTTTTTTTCTTCTCGGTTTTGTTGAGATAAATTTGATCTTCAGCAAAACCACAAAGATAGAATTTGAACTCCGCCCTAGGCGAAGCAAATATTTGCCGACAAGATGCGTCGCTCGTGTAGGCTTGTGGCCGGGGCACAAATTGTAACAGATATGTGGGATCGGGACCTCTTGCAGATTTCCTATTAAAATGTGTAATCCTAAACTTAGCCCACGCAGAGTATGTTGTCAAGAGTGGAGAGCAGCCCTTCTCCTCAAACTCATCCCCGCTTGTTTGCAACTTCAAGAATTGGGGAGTTTAACAAATATTAACTCTGTAGCAGTGATTCGAGTGTGATGTGGACTAATGATAATCAATCACTAGCGAGTATATTATGGCCAACCAGGCTTAACTGAAAACATAAAGACATCCGATCTCGCTCTACCTCTTCACTCCGGGAGTATCCCGTTGCGCCTCTACAATCGTCCTCTCATTGGTCCATATCGAACACCGCCTCTCGAGTACTCGTCCTACATTTTTTCCTGGAAATAATGCCTCTATGTCGATGGGGAGTCGTTACAACTCGCTACTTATGCCGAGTGAAAAAATAAGATGTCGTTATTCCAGTCGCCGTGGTTTAGGAATAATAGTACCTTTTATTGCCAAATGATAACTGCAACAAGGGCCAAGACAACAATAATGGGCAAGTAGGGATAAATGCGCTTGCACACTCTCCATGCCTTGGCAGCCAGGATCTTCTTCGTCGGTACCAGTATAGGGCCGCTTTCTATGGTAGAGAGCATCTGTGCGTAAAGTTTGAGGAATTTCAAGTCCTTCACGGGATCCGGCTCTGGCGGTTCAAACAGCTGCCGTTCGGGATTGTATTGCATCATGTAGTTATTCATCATTACCCAGTCATCCGCTCTACATGCTAATGCTTCGGTTATCACTTCTTCATTGCCTTCCGCCCGCGTAACCACCAACATTGTGCGGATAGCTGTGTGTGCGTGTGAGAAAGAGAGAGAGAGAATTAGCCTACATTTAACGCGCAATCTGTTTTCGAAGTGCACAGCCGACTTGAGAGCATCTTTTCCCTTGCTACCATCTGCCACCACAATCACGATGTCAGCGCCTTTGAACTGTCTGTGTGAAACAGGAAGAAAGATCTTCTGTTCCACTCCTTTCTGTTGTAAAGTCTGTCCTGCTCGCACTTTGCCAAGCATCATCTTGCAGGCGTACTTGACACGTTGTTTTGAGGTGGCGTCTGTGTGGAAGCCCTCCGAATCATAGAAATACGCACAAGTCTTTTCTTGTTCGTGATCGATAAGTGTGAAAGGGCCATGAAAGGCTATCGTGCCGGGGTATTCTTGTTTACCTACTCTTGCTAACATAAAGTAGCTATTCTCAAAAGCTGCTATGATGCTATTTATCAGGCTTGACTTGCCACTCCGTCCATCTCCTATTCCAACTAAAATCAGTTAAGCTGAAGGCGTGTTGTGTGTTGTTATTGTTATCGCTTGTTTTTGTTGTTGTTGTTGTTGTTGTTGTTGTGGAGTGTGTGGGATGCGCGTGTACACAAACCCGCAACGACTATTGTTGGAATGTTATCACCAGACATCCAGAGGAAAGGTGTGCGATCGTTTGTCAACTTATTAAAAATAGCGCCCGGGGAATACTCCAGCAACTCTTTTCGCAGAGTAGCGACATTCTCCGGGCCATACTTATGAGGCTTCCTCCACCAAGACAAGCCACCACCCCCTGCCGACGTAGCAATGCCCTCCAATTTCCGGGAGAAATTGTTGCATGCTGTGCTGAGGTGGCAAGCATGCACACAGAAAAAACAATTCACCAAAAATCAAGGTCGTGCGGATGGCTGCAGTGCACTTTTTCACTCCTAAGGATAGCGACTTCTCACTGCAATATCTAAGTGCTGAATCCAGCTATGCCACACCCGAAGAATTGTATGACGCGATTAAGAGATCTACCGCGCGGGTGATGGTCATCGTAATTGATGTGTCCAGTTTGATCGATTCTCCTAAGTTGGGACTGCGGGAGGGACCCTTTGCTGCTACTTTCGCTCTCATAGAGAAGCGAAAGAAGAAAGGTATGTTTGTAAACTGCCTTACAGGTCCGGTGTCAAAACTTTCTCAGATTTCGGTAAAAGGTGATTGGGCTGTCTAATTGCAGCCAGAGTGTGATCGATTCTTTTAAGAACAGCTTTGGTACAGATGTTATTACTCGTGTTAGTGTTCCTTTGAAGCGAGATGGAGGTAGATTTCTTTTAACTGCGGATAAAGAAAGCTAATTTTTATTATTATACAGATTCAGAAGCCGTGCTCTATGCCGCAGCGCTGAAAGTGGCTAACAGATTAGCGATTAGAGAACAAAAGAGAGCGCAGACTAGCACCGCTCTGTCATGGATAACTAGTTCCGTCGTTGCAATCTTGCTCTCGTTTTTGCTATTCTACCGCAGCTTCGTTCCCTGTGATTCGAATGTGACCCCAATCCAACTGCCTGCTATGCAGCAGAACTGGCGCCCATTCAAGACAGGCTGTCTGAACATCTTTCGCTTCTGAAAAGCGTTGGTATAGGATTGAAACAAATCAACCACACGCTATCCCTCATCCACGATCCTGATGCAGCTCCTGCAAGGCTTATCGTGTTCATCGAACGTGATGTTGAGGAACTGCTGGCATCTCTCGAGGAGAGCAAAGATAAATGGAGGAACTCAGCTCCGGAAGATATCATCACACAGGCTCTTGCAAAAGGAGTACAGACCTGCCATTACGGCAAACAGATTGTTGTGCGTCTGTGCGCTAGACTGCCTTACGTGGGCTTGGTGCCTATGAGTTGGGGCGCTGGCTTTACGCGAGGAGAATAGAAAAGGAATCCTATTTTTCTTTCAGCGCTGTTCCATGAGTGCTCGCACATATTATTTATCTCTCCGATTTGAAGCTTACTCCCCAGGTTACCAGCCACTTTCCCAACAACGGCAGCTCAGCACAGAGTGCGATGGGTTCAGTGGTGAGAGCGCATTTGCTCAAGTCCTCCACCATCGGCGTCATCTCAGCAGCGTGCACACAGGCGTCGGTGAGGCCTTGCAAACTAGTCAAAGACTCTTTAAACTTCGGGGAAAGAGCTTCCTTCCAATAGAATCAAGGCCGTGTTCCTCAGCTCCTTCGTTTCCGCAGCTAACCCATCGGTCACTTCGTGCCGCCAGTCTCTGTTTGAGGCAAGGCCGCAAATCTTGTATTGTTGTTGTTGCGAGGGTACTATCGCAAGGGGCAAGCCCCTGTAAGAAGAGGAGGTAAAAGATCAACCCGGCTAGAATGCTACCACCCGTCCAGTTCAGCACCCATTTGAAGTTTTCCTTCCTCTTCTCCTTCCTTTTTGCTCTGCTGCAGACATCCAATGCCTGCCCGTAGAGTAACACATGGGTACCTTCACATATTTTTGGGTTAGAAGCTCTTCAGATCAGATCTGGATAAGCATACTTGGGTCATCAGTTACTATATCGTCAATAAGGGTGGCTGTGGAAAATTCCCATACTTGTGGCGCTTGTTTCATGTTGTACATTGCCACGATTGCTTTTCCGGGAAAAACTGTTCAGAAAAAGCGAAAGGAACGAAAAAAAAAAAAAAGAAAGCAAAAGACGGGAAAAAGAAAGCGCACTTTGTAATTTTGAAGAACAAAGAACTATGGCAGCCGCATAAGGTCCATCCCGTAATCCGAATTTTCCTTCTTCTTTTCCTCCATCGACAATGAGAATGGCCACATCTTCAATCGATGAGGGTTTGAAGATGTTGATTTGTTCTAAAAAGGTCTTCACTATCCCTATAACGGATGAAGTCCACTTGGGATTTGGTAGCGAAGGAGAGGTTCAAAGCTCTGGGGATGAAAATGTGGACCGTATCTGACTGAAAGCGATACATATGACGTTTGCTGTAATTGATGTTAACAAAAAGCCAACGCTTTGGACTTTGCGTTTTATGCCTTCCAGTGAGCATGCTAGCTCTCCCTGGGTCCAATCATCTGCCCCAAGGCCCGCCATGCTGCGCTGTCTTTTTGTCCAATCATCTGCTCCAAAGGCAGCATGCTTCAAAAATTCATTAAGAGCAGCATGGTCACCGCTCCCTACTTATGATGCAAGAAAAAAAAAAAAAAAACAACAACAAAAAAAACCTTAGAACAAGCAGCAAATACAGCAAGTAACCTCTCTTGTGGCACAAGATGATCCCATCACAACCAAAGCATTCCTCGGTTCTAGTCCGGATCCAAAAAGTAGACACGACGAACTTGCAGGGAGAGGCACTCGAGGACGCCGTGGCACAATACCGTCGGGAGCAGCTGGAGCACAGAGTTGGAGATCTCTTCAAGCAGTGCACTAACAGCACCGACTTGATGTTGCGTTCAAGCCAACGCATCCCAAGTATCGTGCTCGTGGGTAAATTTGTTCATTTGTCATTTTATCAATAATCTAATACTATCTCCGCCAAACAAAGGTGAGCATCGCTGTGGGAAGTCTAGCCTTATCAACAGTATCATCGCTGCTTTGATAGGGGAGTACCAGATGTTGGCGCCTATCGGCACCGAAGGATTCGCAGGCACAGTGCACTTCAGTGGGCCATACCCGGTTGTGGATCGGATGTCCGACGAGAATTCACCGAAGACTTGTGCCCAGTTTTTCGATGCCGAAGGGTTCGGTCCCTATCTGAACCGCGAGGGTCGGGTCCGCATGGCTTGCGACATGGTGCAAGGCTTTCAGCAGCTGCTCGGTAAGGCCTTGATAAACCACTCCGATGCCAAAGGACCTAAAGCTTGCCAGATCCGACCCAACGGCAAGTACGAAGGCGTTGATCTTGTGCTGGTGGTTGCATCAGCAGGAGGAACTGAAGAAAAGATTCGCGAAGCCATCGGCCTTGAACGTGAGCTCAGATATCAAGGTAGGAGCCTCTTTTCAGTGCCGACATAGAAGCTTTTTTTCACCCAAAAAAAACAAAAAAAAAAAAAAAAAAGATGTTCGGACCTTGTTTGTGCTTACGAGGGCCGAAGGAAATGAGAACAAGTTGCTATAGGTTGCAGAAAATCATCCTCCCGATTGGAGGGCTGTGGAGAATTACAAGCTTGTTCGGCAGGGATGGGAGAATCTTCTTCCCGACAATGACCCGTTGAAGGACATGACGATGCTGAAGCTCTATGCCAGCATGCTGTCGGCCATTGAGGGAATCCATCATGTTGAACCAGTGCCTTCCCCATCACCAATCATTATATGGTTAAAACATAATGGCTTCTTCCTGTTAAAACTTCTGGTGGTAGTAATTGTTGTTGCAGCCATGGCATTACGAAGTAACGCTAAATAAATCTGTGCCAATAACCTCTCCCTCAAACCTTCTTCAGTTGGGTTGTACTTGAAAATTATTTGGTGCCATATACATACCAGATATCAGCAACCGGGACCAAAAAAGGAGACAACAACCTCAGCAGCCACTATACCCGCAACTTCCAGAGATGCTTCGGAAATCCTCATCCTCCCTCCCTTCATCGAGCGGATCCGAAGGAGAGGATGGCAGAGGCGGGGAAGAAGGCGAGCGCTCACAGGGACACATACAACAGCAAATCAAGAAGGAGCTGGTCTCGATGCGAAGCAGCCTCATCAACCTTCAACGGAACCTCCTCACAGCCCTGAATGCCTTTAACAGCATGGAGCTCATCATAGCCGCGGAAGAAGAATGTTCTGCTGGGGGAGCCATACTGTCAAGGAATTCCCCTCCCATAGCACAGCTTCACGCTGGACCAACAGCCACCACAACTACAACGCCGCCAGGCAATACAACAACAACTCCTACAGACTATGCATGGGAAGGGCGAAAGAGACGCCGGACGACACTGCAAAGGGGTGAGTCCCACAGATCTGTGCGCGATCATACGGTGCTGGGATTGTTGCCCGAATTGGTGCTGTGCATTCTCGCCTACCTTTACTCGAGATCTCTCTGCCAGGTCTCGCTCACCTGCACCCATCTGAAATCTCTGGCGGATTCACAGCCATGGCAGGAACTATTCGATCAAAGCTAGAGCTCTCTTGGTTGATACTCCGAAGCCTGAAGGGACATGCAGCAGCAGGATTGTCATGGAAAGGCCACGTTATTGAGGCCCGCAAGGTTTCGCGCAAATGGGAGCTCGGCGGAACACAGACCACCTTAATTGGCCACAAAAAGGCCATCAAGAACCTTCAGTTCCGACGGAATCGGCTTCTGACCTGCGATGAGACCGTCATCAAGGAATGGGATCTGGAAACCCTGAAGCTTAAGGAGTCCTTTGCAAATTCGGACCAGAAGTTTCTGACCTTCCGATTCGACGATGAGAAGCTGATGGTGAGCACAGCGGACACGGTGCGGGTCTATGAGCAGCGCACCAAGAAACTCCTATTCGACCTCGAGGACATTTTCTCGCCCATCATTTCGCTCCGGTTTGACGGCCAGCGAATATGGACCGGAGCATGGAGTGGGTCCATCGCCTTATGGTCTGCAAGGGATGGGAAGAAGATGGTGGAAATGTCCGGCCACAGCAAACCTATCTACTGTATGGATGCTCAGGAGGATCTCGTGGTCACAGGTTCATCGGATAAGTGGTTGAAGGCTTGGACTTCCTCCGCCCCCGGTTCCTGTTTGCACACCCTGAAGGGACACACGAGGACGGTACAGAGTGTGCAGTTCGAAGGACACCTGATTGTCAGCGGCTCGAAGGATGCCTCGATAAGATTGTGGGACATTCGTTCTCCCTCGCCTTTGATCGGTGCGCTAAATGGACACACCGCTGACGTCACCTGCGTGCGATTCGATGCCACCAAGATCGTCTCGGGTTCAGCAGATCAAAGCATCAAGGTATGGGATATGCGCACCCACAAATGGATGTATAATCTGGTGGGCCATTCCGCCGGAGTTAGCTGTCTGGAATTCACCAATGCCATGATCGTTTCTGCGGCAGAGGATGCTGAAGTAAAAGTTTGGCGCTTCGATTTTCGGTTGGAACAGGCTCGCGGGGACTGATGCGTTCGGAGGAATTGCTCCATTGGCTCACTGCTATCCTCTCCCTGATAGTCTCCTACTTCGCAAAAGTTCACGACCTTTCCCATGTTTAGGAACCTTTAAGCTATATAAACAATGCCCTCGTTTTAAATGTAAAAGATCCACCGAGGCAAGTGCAAGCTCTTCTCTTCAATTACCACACAGTACATTCACAACGACGAAAATCTCGTTCCTAAAACAATGCCCATAGATGGATTGGCGGCACCGGCACAGATCTTCTTGGTGCAGACGGGGGTGTTCTGATGCAGACATGCGGATAGCGAGATCAAGATATTTTGAGCGGAGAAGTCTCGGTCCAGAGGCAAAACAGGATTGAGGAAGATGTGAAGGCACATCGACAAAAGCAAGGGTGTTGCTAGGGAAAGAGTTATGAGGATGAATAGGTGTTGGGGGGAGACAGTATGCAAGTCCTACTAATTCTGAGGACGGTTGTGTCACTTCCTATCCGGGCGCGGTTGAGGAACTCAAGAAAGCAAGCTAGCAGTTGATATTGTTTTCAGTCATCACCGTCGACGAAAACTGAAGGGAAATACAGGAAAGAGTCACTGCCCCGAACAAGGAGGGCATTGGATCACAGAAGCAACAATTAAGGGAACGTAAACGGGACTTCCATGCCTACTTAACCGCAGGGCCAATCCAACACACCCAGGGCCAACAATGGTGGAACCTCATCAAGCATCATTTCATCATATGAAAGAAAACAAAGGTGGTGTCACCTACGGATGCCTACTAACTTGATGACGCCAGGGAACCACTACCTCCTTTGCAACGCTTTTGGAAACCTGCGAGCGCGAGGGAAGATGGAACGGCCTCTCCTTTCAAGATTTATATGCGATGCTGTTCAGCACCTGTGAGCGACTGAATCACTTCCTCGCCTCAAACGGGTGGCGTTATCGTAGGGATGGCATGTATTCGTTTGATGACTTCCATTTCACTTCAACGGTGTGGAACGCATGAGCTGCACACTTCCAGTGAACATGAAATTGGGCATAGCTGTGTATACGACTTGGTTTTGAGACGGTGTGTTGAAAGGAAAAAACAAAGCCTGTCTCCTTCTGCCATTGCTCTCAATTATTTGCCCATATAGGGAGTTCTAGGAAAGCGAAAAGAACTGGGGCTAGGTATGGGCCACAAGGGTTTGCAATTGTGCTAGGCTTGATGGAGAGGGAGTGCATTTGCTTTGCGCATCCGTTACTCACCAGCAGTGTAGTTGTTGTTGCCGGAAAGATGGCGCTGGCTCTCTTTGAATATGTTTAGGCTCACACTATCCGCTTTTTCCAGGAGACAAGAAGGATCAAGCAAAGCAAGAACACAAATGCTTCGCGGAATACGGAGGTGTTTGAAATCGTTTATTCCACTTGGGCAACTTCCCTGGTAAAAAAAACGGTTATTACTTTTTTTGTCCACTAAACTGTGCCACACAGACAGATTGCACAAAGGTACCAGGGTGCAGATTCACCTTCCGTGAAGAAGAAAAGCTATGGAGCGTTCAACCATTGAGGACGGACCTCAGTAACCTTCTCGAAACGCAGAATCTCAGAAGCACCATCAGCCAGCAGCTTTCGGGTACCAATGAACAATATGGAGAGGAGAGTGAAGGCTTGGGGCAGGAGGTGACATGAAGGTCTGGTGTGAATAAAGTAATGTTTTTATTCGTGCGTGTTGCTGAAGTACTTGGAAACAACTAACACCTTTGATTCTCCACCGCCATGGATTGTGATCTCTTTGATTGAAGAGAAAGGAGATCCTACATCTGCTACATGCGAATGCCTTCTCTTCCGGGTATCCACATCTCTTTGTTCTTGCTGGGTGCATTTTCTTTTCCGACAGCTGCTTAACGCTTTGTAGTGTTGATCATACCACATGAAGCCTTGCCTGCGAGCAAAGAAGAGCAACTTCCTCGGAGGACCCGAGTAACGAGATTCGTTCAAGAAACGTGCTCGCCTTTCCTTCCTGTCATCCACTCCCGCCTCGGGGGAAGAGAAGCAGAGTTGGATCTCGGGCAAGAGGAATTGCGTCCAATAGCGTTCATCGAATTCGACCAGCCATGCACAACAAAGAAAACGATTCCATCGGAGATAGATGGTCTTGCGTACGCCCGCACACTCCATATTGGCTTGAAGCTGCGGCAGATCTTCGAGAGGGAAACGGGAGGTATCGGCCAGGTGGATGGTGCACTTGATCTCCACCAGGTGCTCCTCCCCGCCGTGCAAACAAAGTCGACCGTCAGCTTTTCCGCTGAGTCGAGGCTCGCTTGCCGAGGTTCGAGTGATCTCATCGGCCACATGCCATCCGAGGGCTTGCTCCAACCATCTCTTGCAGACGACCTCTCCATCGATGCCATACATCTGGATCAGGGTCGCTCGGGAGTAGCCATTCCGAGCGATCCGATGCACCCTGTCGTGTTCCTGTGGTGATATCCTCGTTGCCTCAATGAGGGCTTTGATCTTGCTGGATGAGATGCGGTTCGCCTTTCTCGATCTGGCATATTGTTCGAACGACGGCATCTCTTCACACAGGGGACCAGAGTGGGCTGCCGAGCGGGAAGGAGGGGTTCCGTTGTATCGAAATGAGCGGATCATGTCCTTTGCTTGTTCAACCCGGTTCATAGGGTGATCTTTGTTGTACCATCATGGTCTCCTCTTTGAGGTGGGGAAAAAACAATTTTGGGGGAGGAGAAGAAAATGTGTTATTTTTTGATATGATCCCCCAAAACACGAAGCAGGATTACATACTAAAAATTATTCCACGCTGAGCACTCTCCTATTTTTTCGGAGGTCACCAAAGTCATCTTATGTGTGAAGAAAGTTTTTGTTCAAGATCTTTTGGTGCAGGCCTTTTCATCTCAGACAGAGAGGATACCACATGCGTGGGTCTTTCAACCGCCACCAGTTGGACCTTTGATACGTATGACCAGCAGCGGTTCTCGTCCCTTTGAGCAGTTGTGGAAGCCATTCCCCCCCCCCTCTCTTCTTCCCGCCAAACCAAAAGCATCCTCCTGAGAACTAAGAGGAGGACACCGCGCAAAAATCCTAAGTCGAAAAAAAAATTTTTTTTGCGCAAAAGATACCCCCCCTTGGCCACCATCCTGGCCTAATTCCTGAATTACGATTGGTTAAAAAACTCCGACATGAAATGAAGCCTCTTCCCAGAATTGGACGCTTTTTTCTTTTTTATCACCCGGCGCTGGATGTGCTTCTGAGTTCGTTTGAGAAGATTATCCCATTGGGCTGCTGAACTTCATTGATGCATGCACAGAAGAATTTTTCATGCTCTCTTTAGGCCGCCAAAAGAAACAAATATTTGCATGCAGGTGCTTTACCACACACCCTCCTTCTTTGTTGCTGCGGGATAGATGGACAAAGGGGGTGACTCCTCCGAGGTACGCAAACAATCAGGAAAGCGTTCTATTCAACTGATGATTTCTCACGCGAACAAGAATCGGTTCCCCATCAAACTGTCGATCATCTTCACCGTGGCACACAACAGGTTCACGATGTCGGCCGCATGGAGGTTCTCTTCAGCATTGGTCGATGAAGGATGCACACCCTTGCGAAGGTGCTCAATGACAAACCTCTCGGCTGCCCGGACCACGATCTCCCACAGGACATCGTCCCGGCTCACGTGGTAATAGGAACTCCTCTCCGGCGTCCACAGGTGAAGATAGCTCTCGTCGACGACTCCCGCCGCCTGTATCTGCGCATGGACCTGCAACAGGTATTCCTGATGAGGGAGGATTCATCAGCTTGCCGCTCAGTGGACATTTGGCTTCGTAAGTAGCGACAACACTTTCCTCCTCATTTACCACGAGCCGATCAGGACTGACTCCCAGCGAGAAGGAATCATAGTAGAGGGGCCAGATGCCGGTTTCCTTCAACACACCGCTCTTTGTCCCCAGGCATGCTCGTTGAAATTCCAGGGCGGCATCGGGTTCATGGAGCCTTCCATATTCGAAAGCCTTTTCATCGCTCTCTTTCTTTTTTGGAATTGGAGGGCAGCAACATCTTCTTTGCCTGATATAACTGCAGCCTCGTGCGAAACCTGCCCAGACCCAGCTCGGAGGCGGTGAGATCGAAATCCTTGCGCGCCTGCACCCATTCCTCTGTGCCTTGCTTGAGCGAGGTGTAATGGTCTGTCCTTCTTCGAGGTCGCCTCCATTGTATTGGTAGAATCTCTCCGTGTTGGTAAATCTATTTTTCCTGAATAATTTTTTTTTTTTTACATTTTTATTTATTTTTTATTTTTTAATATTAATATTTATTTATTTTTATTTATCAAGGTTTTGTTAACAAAGTTAGTATTGTTCGGTAAATAATTAGCACCCCCGGACATTCTAAACAATCCCTCCTCCTCGGAATAGTTGAAATGGAATCCACCGACCCGAAGGCCAGCACCGACAAGATACATAACAAGCAAGCTCGAGGACCCGATGACGTCCTTGTGTTATACGAACCAACCGAGGAAGGCGAACGCAGGTGGATCATGTTGCATGTCCTTCTACGCGACAAAGTATCGCCCGAGTCGATCCCCAAAGAGGAAGCACTGAGGTTGCCCAACACCTTCGACGACTGGTGCGAATGGAGGGAGCAGAATGCCAAGGAAGTGACCGGCACCATCATGTTCTCCGAATCCCCGGACAACCCGAGGGACATGCTGATCGAGAGCCTGTTCATCGAGAGAGCCTACAGACGGCAAGGCTTCGGCACCCGGTTGGTCGAAGGGATGAGAAGCGTCTGCAAACAGAAAGGACGCTCCCGTATGTTGGCTGCCACCCAATTCAGGGCCAAGGCCATGCCCTTTTGGTTGGCGATGGGTTTGCTGCGAGATACTAAGACAGGAATTCCCTACATCCCGGTTGTTTCCCACCCTGACACCAAAGAAATGGAAAAGTGATTTATGGCCCAATTAATAAACAAGGCTATTCTTCCCTTTGGAGATGAGTCCTTGTTGATAACCCAAGGTTAAAAAAGTCTGCCAGCCCGGTGATTCAGACAGCAAGTGCCGTCCTTATTTCAAGAAAGGCAGTATGCAGAAAAATTCTTCCTTGGCCTTTGCAGCCGTGCGGTCTCAGATCTCGAGATATTGATTGATAGATCAGGCAGTATAGTGACTTTCGGGTCAAGATGTCATATCACATATATATATGAACACACTTTGGAACCTGATATTATTTGGTCAGAGTCTTCTTTCCTCTTCTAACTCTTATCATGTTCCTCATTCTTGCTTCAAGCTCATTACACTGTCACATTGTTTGAAAACCTCACCCCTTTTGAGTATATCAAATCAAATATATTATCTCATAATATATATATCGCAAGCTTGCACTCCGTCTTATTTGAATGCAGTCATTGCTCGTGAGTTGTTTTTGCATTATATAAAATGTGTACACAATGGTTCGGCCAGAATGAAAGGGTGGTTCCTCACATACACCAGCCAGTCTTCGTTTTCTTTGTGAACAAGAAGCTTGTTTTCTCAGACACAGCGATTACCTAGGGACATGGCTCTATAATCTGTGGACAATAATGCCGATTTCATTCCTTGGCCTCTCAACACCAATCTCCTCCAGGTCCCGGAGGAAGGCGGTGCGGAGGGTATTAAAATAAACACAATGTTTAAATGAAATTAATGCTGACGGGGATTTTCGCTCTTGCTGGAGCGGAAAAAAAAAAAAAAACAGAAGGCATGCGCCACACGACCCGGCTAAGTGCGAACCAGCAGCGTGTTTCACGTTGTAAGCGGGATGAACTGTACGATTGCTTCGTTACATTTATCATGTCAGCTAAAGAGCTGGGAGAAGAAGAACTTCGAAAGCGCTTGAAGGAACGCTCCATCCGTGTTACAGTCCTCCGCCCGCTTCTTGTGGAAGTGATTGACCTAACGGTAACTGAATGCTGTTGTTTGGTACCCGTTTAACTTGGAAAAAGCAGAATGACGAGGTCGATAATGTTGGTGAGACAGGAACGCCAACAAAACCGCTTACAAAGCCGCCACAACGAAAAGGAGACGAAAGTAAAGAACAAGATGAACAAGGCGTAGTAGGTGAGGAAGGTGAAGAAGAAGATGAAGAAGAAGGTGAAAAAGAAGGTGAGAAAGAAGGCGAAGAAGGCATGGAAAAAGAAGGTGAGGCGGAAGAAGGCAGTGAGCAACCAGAAGACGCTGAAGAAGATGAAAAGGAAGGTGAGGAAGCAGGAAAAGATGCCGAGGAGGAAGAAGAAGAAGAAGACGACAATGAAAAAGACAAAGAAAAAGGAGGTGAGGACAAGAAGAACAAAGGTAAAGAAAAGGAGAAAGGACAGAAAGCTACCGGCAAACGCAAGGGAACAGAAGGTCCTGATAAAACGCGAGCCAAAAAGAAACCCAGACGAGTTCCGACCCCAACCAAAGAGAAAAATATCGGCAAGATGCTGGAAAAATGGAAACGAAGATTGGTCCCTGACCAAAATGTGCTCGATGTCATTGAGTTTGTGGAAGCAGAAGACGCACCTCTTCAAGGCTTGACAGCAGAAGAGGTATGTTACTATTTATTTTTATTTTTTTTTATTTTTTTATTTTTCTTATTCCTTTCACCTAGGTCCACGAGAGAGTGGACAAAGATGTGAACAACTTCACATCTGCCCGGAATATGACAAACCGTTCTGCCTTCTGCCTTGGACGAGACTTTCAAGCTGTGTTTCTCCGAAATAAGCAGGCAAAGAAGAACCCAAAGCTGTCAGAGGAAGCAAGGAAGCAACTCAACTGGGAGGCATGGCTCAAGACCAATTGGGGATCCGATATTTCCGTGTCCTACGCCAGGAAGTTGCGTACATTGTACCGCAATTTGGTGCAGTATCCTCTCTTCCAATATCTTCAGGTGCCTCTGCATCGGCTGTTGGAACAGAACAAAAGAATTAAGGAGTACTTGAAGACACAGCCAGAACAGCAAAAATTCTGGAGGGAAATTCTGGCATCTTGGGGTTGACAAAGGACCCAACAGCATTGTCCTTTGGATCTGAGATATGTGCTGTGACGGTCTCTTTCTCCTCTTCTTCATCCGAGTCAGAAATCCAGGCCCCATCCACAAGGACCATTGGGTGTGCCGCACCAATGGAGATTCCTCTGGGATTTTCGCGGCATCATTGCTTCCCTTGGATTCGCAAGGTCCCGCTTGAGCTTCTTCTGCCGTTGGTGTAGCTTGAGCATCCAACGAGATCTTCCGTTTTGTTCCGCGATGCTTGTCAGTCAACCCCAAAATTAATTGGGTCCCTTCTGGAAGATCTCTTTCATCATCCTGCAGCATCTGTTGGATGGTCACAAGTGCTCGTTTTGGCCATTATGTGTGTGAATTTTGTCCTTTATGTTTTTGTTGCTGCGAAACCATTTGATTCGACGGGGGTATGTAATCTTTTGTTTTGCGCGTTCGAAGCTCCGAAGGTTCGAATGTGGAACCCCAAATGATAGGCAGAGCTCATAAACGCAAAGGGCAAGACGACGCTATTCGTGACTTACAATGCGTTTCTCGAAGGTCTGGACAGATGGTTTCTTTGTGTTGTTGTTCTTGTAAGGAATAGCGGTGGTGAGGAATACTTTCTAGACTCCGTCGAGAGAAATGATCCGGGAACCTGGCGGGACTTATGAGGATTTGTTCCCCCCGAGTTGAAGATCCCCAGACCACAAGAATGGACCTCCCTCTTTGTACACGCTAAAAAAGAAAAAACACTTTTGCTTGTCAGCTTCTCCTTCCTCCGATTTGTTGTTCTGTGGTGATAATGCGGATTTGCAAGGTGATGACCAACAACAACCGGATCTTGTGAGCTTGTCCCTCTTCCCTCATTAAAATCCACTCAAAAGAAAAAGCTCCCGCCACAATACAGGTCAGTCAGCGGGGAAAACGGGCACGATATGTGTGTTAGCCTTATGCTCTGTTAGCAGCTTTGGACGCTATTTTCTAGGGGGGAGGTGTGAGGTGGGGAAACCAGGATATCATAATTTTCCATGCCAATAAAAATTCTGAAAACATTCCAGAGTGGCATTGCCTAAACACATTCCGCACATTCCACACATTGCAAAGTTGGCAAACAAAAAAATAATTTGGCTTTTTATGCCCTAGCTCATATTTTTATTTTGTTCATCGATGAATTCACTGAAATAAATTGGACAGGATGGACAGGCTGGACACCCTCTTTTTTGGGTTCTGCGCGAAATTTTTTTTTTTGTCAGACTTAGAAATTTCTCGGCCACCCGAACTAAAAAGAAGGGAATACCATCGTCGTAAGGGACAATTGTTTCAAACAAATATGCCGGGGTGGGAAGAAAAGAGAGGGGGGTTTGAAGTAGGAACACGTATCACCAGCACCAGATTAAAATATTCAGTGTTCAGATGATCTTCGCCTCTCCTCTTTAAAGGGTTGCAGTTCTACAAATGGCTTTTGGAGGGGGGAGGAGAAAGGGGGAGCTTCTTTTTTTTTTTTGTCGGAGCGCACAAAAGGGGACCCGCGCCAACCTTCGAAACTCACACGCTCTCTTTTTGTGCGCGTTGATGTTTCCACGAAAACGGTTTTGAGGCGGTGTGTTTTACGCGCTCGAGCAGATCATGGTCGAACACCTTTCAAAGCACCACAAAAACCGCTACAAGCAACAGGAACGGTGAACATGTGCGCAAAGGGGGGGGGAAAAAAGGGTAATTCTTTTATTATTATTGCGTAACACAAAAATTAATCTTTTCATTTTAGAAAAATACACTTTGGAACAGACTCCGTGGTCCCTATCGGTGGTGTTCTCCTTTCTACTTTCTCACAGCAAGGTGGGTAGATTCACTTATCCAAAAATCAATAGTAAATAAATCCCCTCTTTCAGTGGTGTGACCTGAGAAAGGATGCCAAACAGATTGGCTGTTTTCCTTTTCGTCGTCGTTTTGATGTCGAACGGGATCATGGGTAGCGCGGACGCACAGGGAGTCGCGGCAGACTTTGCCCTCGCGAACGGCTTGAACGAACCTCGGGGTGTGGCGGTGGAGGAAGCTTCGAGGGTGCTCTACGTGGCCGATACCGTAAACAACAGGGTGCTGCGTTACGATTCGATAGACACCCTCTCGGCCACAAGCGAGCCCGCGGCGGTGTTGGGACAACTCGATTTCGCGGGACACTGGGCCAATCAGGGTCACCCAACTCCCTCACAAGGTTCCCTCGATTCTCCTTTCGGTTTGTGGGTGGACTCTGCTTCAACTCTTTGGGTCGCCGATAGCGGGAACAGCCGAGTGGTGTGGTGGGCCAACGCGCACGCCCTTGCCAATGGCAGCCTCGCCACCGGTTATGTTGGCCAATCCTCGTGGACCACGGTCAACCTGACTCGGGATCCCGATTTCCTTTACGTCCCCGGAGGTGTGGTGACCGGTGCCGATGGTACCCTGTGGGTAGCTGATGGTGCTAACAGGTAAAGGGAACCCCATCCCCCTCTTAAATATGAGGAAAGGACACATTATTCTTCTTTCTTCAGGGTGATAGTCAAATATTCTCTCCCCCCCAATCGTTTCTGGAGCGCTTCCGGATGGATTCATCGGTCCCCCTTATGTGGATTTCACCGGTCCAACTCATCTTCGGTTCGATGCCGCAGGGAATCTCTATGCATCCGACACCCTTGGCGATCGAGTGGTTTGTGTTTCTCATTTATTCACACATGTGCTTACTTTCCCAAAAAAAAAAACAAGGTGTTCATCCCTCAGACGGAGACCTTGAAATCCATGGGCGCCGTTGCTTCCTATGTTTATGGTCAATCGGACGTGTACTCCAAGACCCCCGAACCAACCTCAGCGACCTCATTGAATTATACCGCTGGGTTAGCAATCGCTGCGGATGGGATGGTCGTCGTTTGTTCGTCCAATGATAATCGCGTCATGGTCTTTCCTCCTGGACCCCCTGTGAGCAATGACATCGCAGCCATCCAGGTTCTGGGTCAACCCGATTTCACTTCACACGTCTCCGGTTCCGCCCTGGATCGGATGTCCTTGCCTTACGACGTGGCTTACGACAGCGTGGCCAACACCCTGTGGGTAGTCGACACCTTTAACAGTCGGCTCCTAAGGTTCTCGAAGTTCATCGTGCGGGTGCAGAATCTTAATGAGTCCCTCGGTGTGGTCATCCCATTTCAAGGGCAACAGCCGACCGTGTTTGTTTATCCAAAAGGTTTGTTGAGAAAGGGGAATATCCCCCTCTCTCGAAAGCCCTAACCCAGAATATAGATCCCATGAGCGGTAGCATCTATCCCGGACAAAAACAATTGCTCATCCAACCGCAAGCCATCGAAGAATTGGACAGCAACAAGACGGTGATATCTGCTACCACTCTTCCTTTGCTTAATTACACCATCTCCACAACCGTCGATGCATGGGACAACCAACATTTTACATTTTCTTCGGCGCTTCATGGGGATGCTCAGGTATTTTTTTTGGTGTGGACTCTGTAACGTCCCTCACACCTCTCTGCCCCAAGTTATCAATACGATATTCTCTTTTTGCTGTAGACCAGACTCTGAACAGCAGCGGGATCTCTTTCAACACTTTCCCTTCGGACCTGAAGTTTGAGATGGCGTTGTCGGGATGGCCCTTCACACACCCATACAATACTTTGCGCTTGTTCCTCATGCTCAATGTGATCCCAGATGTCACCTCGCTCCTACAAAACAACAGCACCGACACCGGCATCACCACCTTCACACTCCTTTCGATGAACAAGACGATGACCACAACCATTCGGATGATCGGTTCTGGTACGGTGGATGAGGTCTTGAACAATCCGGTCTCCTTTTCCCTTGAGCAGAATCAAACCGATCCCGGTCTGCTAGCCTTGGTATTGGAGATCCCTTACTTCAACTCTTCCTTCCAATGTGACCCCGATTTCTCGGTGCTCTTGCCAAGCCAACAACAAGAGGACTCTTCGACCACCGATTTGCTACCCTTGTTGTCATTGATTGCGTTGATCCTCATCCCAGTGACTCTTGCAACCATCGTTGTCCTTGTGGCGCTCCTCGTGTGGTTGCGCAGACGGCATCTCTTGTGGGCCACTCGCAAAGGCATGACCGGCAATGTCACCCTTCAGCGGGTTGATGAGGATGAAGACAATGTATTGTAATACTTTGGGGGGGGGGGAGGTGAATTTGAGCATTACTCAGTCACCTTGGGTTTTTCTGTTTTTTTTTTCTCCCCAAATTGCTGCCGCTTGCCGGACCAATACTATTCAACAAGAAATTCCACGCTGTGAAACATGGAGGAAGACGAGAAAGGTGGCCAAGCAAAGGTTACGAAGGAAGGAATTATGGAAGGAGCACCACAACAGGCAAATGGCCATCACCCATCATTGCAAAGAAGAAGGCTTGATTCCCTAGCCGTGTTATTGCAAGGCGACAACGTTTGTGCTGCTGCCTTGTTTGATGGGAGGAGTCACCTCGTGTTAGCAACAAATGCTTGCGAGGAAAACGCATTGGTGACTGCCGTAATTACCTTCTTGAAAGTAACGGTCCAAGCCGCGAGGCGATTATCGGGTGACCTTGAGGAAAGAGCGAAAAATCGCTCAAGTAGTTTTCGAAGACTTTGATTGGTTTGTTGAGAAGTATTCAAAGATGATGGAGGAGATTTCGAAGCACAAGGATGTTCTCACCCATCTGGTGGAACGGACCAACCGCTGGCGTGAGCGCAAGAATTATAGAGCTGCCTTCAACAGGGCCATTATCAAAGTAGAGCGCTCGATACGCCACCACTTTCGCGTTTCCGGTTCGAAGGGTAAAAAAATTTACACCTTTCGATCCGCAAATTGTGGAGGCCATTGCACAGGGTAACATCATTGTTGTTACTGGAAAGCCCAGCATTGGTAAGCCTCAGCTTCACGCTGAAATGCGGATCCTGCACCATCTTATCACCCACAACCTTATCTCGAAGTCCACTCGGTACTACCTTGGGGTAGCGAAAAAGTGTTGTCCTCAGTGCGATGCCCCCGTTCGTGCTGTCAGCCAACTCTACGAGGCAGAGATTGCAATCCGAGGCACACACGATACCCTTGCGCGTGCAGCAATTCCCAAGTTTCTCTTCACAAATCAGAACCTTCAAGGGCTGTTTCTAAAAGCATTGGCTGTCCGAGGTTTGCAATTCACAAATTATGTAGAAGCCTTCAAACCTCCTAAACCAAGCAAGGGGACGAATCAGAAACAAACATTCACCCCCTCCACTTCTGCTCCTGGCAGCCCTTCCTTAAATTATATAGAATCATATAATAATTGAGAAAGATCAATAAATAAATGGATTGAATGGAGTTATTTCGCATAATCTACGCAACTGCTGCAACATTGGGCTTCCCTTTTTCCAAAAGTTAACACACACTGGGCACCATCTTTGTTAACAGGAAGTCATTTCGAAAAGGTGGGACAAAGTAGGGAGGGAAAGGGTGGAGCACTGTGAGCCAAGCTGAGTTGTTAATATGCACCAAGTGGGCCAAATACATTGTCCTCTAAAACACAAATGTTAGAATGAGGAATGGAGCAAAACGGGCTCACATGGAATGGGCCTTCTCTCTTTGGTGTTTCACTTTCCTTTGAACCTGGGACCGTGGACTTTCACCAGGTCCAGAACCTCCAAGAGGGAGGTGATTCTTTTCCGTATTTTTGCTGATGTGTTTATCGTCTCCCCTCCCGTAAAAAAAAAAAAAAAAAA
>Ga0209935_1001265_pt1 | contig 42387 bp, 28 predicted proteins | sample ThiBio_1000_plan_2_FD_183958 | JGI IMG/M metagenome (GOLD analysis project Ga0209935, IMG submission 183958) | Wastewater bioreactor microbial communities from Cape Town, South Africa - Thiocy_cont_1000_plan (SPAdes) | ecosystem: Engineered > Bioreactor > Thiocyanate-remediating >... | reverse complement strand
AATGGTATCAAAAAGCAGCGGAACAAGGAGATGCAGAGGTACAATATAATCTAGGCTCTATATATAAAACTGGTAATGGAGTAATCCAGAATTTTCAAGAAGCTGTAAAATGGTATCAAAAAGCAGCAAATCAAGGATTTGCAGAGGCACAATACAACCTGGGAAGGATGTATGAAAGCCGCCAAGGGGTAGTTCCGAGTTATAAAGAGGCTGTAAAATGGCATCAAAAAGCAGCTGACCAAGGAAATGTAGATGCACAATATAGCATTAGAAACTTGAATAGCTTGGAAAAGATGGGAGCTATAAATCCAAAATATTTATAATACATAAAAACCTTCATCATCTTATATAAGAACCTGTTTAGAATCTTTGAAGGTGGATTTGAGGTCGCATTGCTGGAAAAAGGAAGATATCCTCCGGCAACTGATTTCAGGTTGAGATAATGTCAGCCAAATAAAGATATACCTATAAAAACTTATCGACCTAGTAAAGTGCTGTTTTTAGAGCACTGTTTCCTGTATCGAAACAGTCATATCAAGCATAATAAAAATCGTAAATACCTATTCTACAATTTAAAATATTTTTCATCCTGTTGACTATTTTTTTATAAACACTTGCAAATATACAAGCTAGCAGCTAATATGGTTATCTTTAACTATTATAAACTATGAAGAGCAATTACAAATTAAGCCATAGGTTACTAGCTTGTATCTTATTTGTTAATTTATTCTTACAAAGCTGTAGTAATACATTTAATCAACTTACTCCTCAAGAAAAAGAACAATCAAGCAGAACTCTAAAATTATCAGATAATTCTTTAGTCAATACATATAAAGAAATTGTAACATCAGGTGGTTACTTAGCTTCTTTCTACGAAGATGATGGCGAATTAAAAGCAAATCTAAGAGCTGATGAAAAACAACGAGAACCTAATTATCAAGGAATTCCTGTAGTGGTTGAAGAAGGTACGGACTTAGCCTCCTTAACTAAGTTAGATCCTATAACACAGAGAAATCGGATTCCGTTGAGTCGTAAAAATGGGAAAATAGATCGAGTGGTAATTTTGAATGGTGAGGTTGCTGGAGGGATGAAAAAAGGTCATAATTCGAGTAGTTCTACGCTTCTATCCACGTCCCATTCGTCTTCTAACAATGATGAAGATAATGGATCTAGCGAAGATCGTAAAGTAGATTTTGAAACAATAGTATTGGAGAAAGAGGAAAAAGGATTGGCTAGTACAGGCGAAGAAGTAGTAAAAGAAAAGGAGGTAACTACTAAGAAGAAGAAGAAGAGAGAAAAGAGGAATAAAGACAAAGAAAAAGAGAAGGAAAAAGAAAAAAATAGAAATGTGGGAATAAATAAAAAACTAGAAAAAAAAATAGGAAGCGATCTAAATGCTCTAGCAGCAGATATGAATGCTCTATCAATAGAGGAAGAAATAGAAGATGATAAGCAAGAAGATGCTTCTGCACAAAATCATTTGGCTAATAAGTACTATTATGGCGAAGAAATAGACAAGGATTATGAAAAAGCCGTTGAATTGTATCGAAAAGCAGCGGAGCAAGATTTTGAAGATGCACAATTTAATCTGGGCTGGATGTATGAAAATGGTAAAGGAGTAACTCAGAATTATCGAAAAGCTGTAAGATGGTATCAAAAAGCAGCTGATCAAGGCCATACAATTGCACAATATAATCTAGGATGTATGTATGAGAAAGGCCAAGGAACAGCTCAAAGTGACCAAGAAGCGATAAAATGGTATAAGCAAGCAGATAAGCAAGGTTATGCACGTGCACAATATAATTTAGGTGAAATATATTACTATAGTGAGAGTTTAGAAAAAGACTATAAATATAAAAAGGCAGTAAAATGGTATAAGAAAGCAGCTAAGCGAGGAAAGGCAAATGCACAATATAGCCTGGGTTGGATGTATGATAGTGGTCAGGGGATAAATCAGAGTGATAAGAAAGCTGCAAGATGGTATCAAAAAGCAGCTGATCGAGGATATGCGCGTGCACAATATACACTAGGAATTATGTATGAAGAGGGCAGGGGTGTTGAACAAGATAATCGACAAGCAGCGAAATGGTTCCAAAAATCTGCTCAACAAGGATATGCGAAAGCCCAATCTAAAATACAGAGAAAGCTTGAAAAATTAAATGAACAGCTAAAATCTGGTAAAGAAGAGATAAACTTTACTGACTACTCAGAATTTTATATTCCTTTCTATCGAGGCATCCATTACCTACCTGAACTTTTTCCAAATAAGAAACATCGGGACGCTATCCGCCAGGCTAAACAGAAAGATTTGCCTTTATATAGTGCTAGCGCTTGTTCAGCATCAAAATTAGGTTTTCTTGCTCCTGGCTTCGATGACCATGAGTCAATCAAAAATAATGCTGAAATTATTAAAGCAGCTTTAGATAGTTTAAAATCATTTTTTCCGGAATCATATCATAAATTTCATGAAGTCTATAGTAACAGCCATCAAGAATTTCATAATCGACTTCATGATCCTTTTCTGAAAACCAATGTTGCAGATAGCACACAAAGATCGCAGGCTTTTTTTAACTATTTAAATTTTCTAAAACAACAGAAAAAAGATACACGCGATTTTGAAATAGAGGCAGCTATCTTAAGAAATCCACATGTTTCTTTCTGTCTTATCCCACGACATGCAGTTAAATATGCCTTAGGAGATAAAAGTTTTTATAACCCTGAAGGAGAGCTGTCACCTCTCTTATCTCCTGATTACGATGCCTATGGTAACCCTACAAATCCCGATCTTGGAAAAGTTTATGTAGCGCTTCTACCTATACAAGATTTTTGCGTGATTGATCCTTATATAGTTGCTCGGAACCATGCTTTAGGAAATGTTCGAATCGCCACTCATCATCAAAATAATATCTTAAAAGAAAATGAAGTTACTGTTTCTGGTTATCTCCCAGGTAAGCTAGTTATAGAAACAAGAAATATATGTTGTCCTAACTTTAATGCTGATTCATGTCCAGGTGATTATAAGAGCAAATATGGAATGGATGAGGATAAAGTATAACTATTTTAAGGAAAAACTTAGGAATAAGTCAACAAAAGACAATAGAGAAATTAAAGAATTATATGAATATATCGCTTCTTACCAAGATAGCGTACTTTCAGCGTTTGTTGCTAAAGAAGCCAGCGAGAGGGGAGGAATATTAATTTATCCTGGATTTGATAATGATTTTGTGCCATTTCCTCTTTCTGGCCGAGCTGCTGATATCTACGCAGAAATCCATAAATATAAAAAGCATGCAATATGTATTTTCCCAGAAGGAGGAAAAGACTCACTTAGTTCAGAAGAGATTAATTATGTAGCCCAAAAGCTTAAAGATAATAAATCTGTGCAAACGTTGTCAATTAGGAATTTTAGCATTGGAGAGAATGGGTTTAAACTTTTTGCTGAAATTCTACAAATAAATAAACATTTAACTATGTTGACGTTAGAAAATACTGTTCCAACTAAACAAGGGGTAAAGGCGTTAGCAAGTGCTTTAGAAAATAATAAAACTTTGACTGATTTAAATATAAAGAGAAATGTGGCAGTAGGGAAAACAATTAAATCTATTGCAACAGCTCTTGAAAAGAATAAGACCTTAGAAAGGTTAGATGTAGGAGAAGTAGAACTTACAACAGAGAAGGCCGAATACTTAAAAAAACTATTTACAGGAAAAAAAAGGAGTAATACTACGCTTATATGGATCAACTTAGATGGTAATAGTATTTCTGATAGCTGTAAGAATTTAATTCTTAATGGGATTGATAAGAACAAAAAATAGTTAGATGTTGATTTAGATGATAATAAAAATCGAACCTGAAGAGGGGCTCAAGAGATCGTGAACTGTTATCTCAATAATAACTTCATAGGCTAACAAGAACATTTGTACAGAAAATTACGGTGAAAGTGAAGGAAGCCGGTGAGATAGAAGTTAAAGTGGAAGCAAGGTAATTTTAATTCGTTCTTGAGAAGGAAACAGCTATGATGTGGTAGCCTTTTCCTATACCGAAAAGGCTATATTAGGACTTAATATTAATAGTTTTTTCCCGTTAGGTTTGTAGAAGTATTATTAATATAGATAAAACTAACAAACAATAGGGGCGCTTTATTTTTTCTCCTAGGCATTGTGGCCTATAACAGGGCTTAATCCCCGTTAGGTTTGTAGAAGTATTATTAATATAGATAAAACTAACAAACAACAGGGGCGCTTTATTTTTTCTCCTAGGCATTGTGGCCTATAACAGGGCTTAATCCCCTGTTGTTAGTTACAGGTAGTTTCAAATAGAAGTTCAGGTTAAAGACCTATTATGACGGGATTGAATATAACCTGTAACATGTTAGTCATTGTTGAACCATTTAAACTTTAACTCACATGCAATTTACACAGCTTTTAGGAGTAGATATAGCAAAGAACAAAATAGATGTTGCTTTAAGCCAAAATAAAGCCAATGCCCCTATGGTAAACCACCAATTTGCTAATAGCTTAGGGGGTATAAAAAGATGTTGATTTGGCTTAAAAAACAGGGAATAGCCTTTGACAATTTATTGGTGTGTATGGAAAATACAGGTATCTATCATCGGTCTTTGGTTGACTTTTTACAAAAGGAAAAAGTCTTTGCTTGGGTAGAAAATCCAGTTACCATTAAATGGAGCTTGGGACTAGCCAGAGGTAAAACAGACAAGATGGATGCCCAAAAGATATGTCTTTATGCATTCCGCAACCAAGATAAGGCTAAAGCTTATAGTGCTAAAGATCAGTCTATACAAAAAGTATCTCATCTATTAGCTGCCCGGGAAAGGCTCATCAAAGTTCGCAAGATGCTCTTAGCTCCTATTGAAGAGCTAAAAGAGATGGGACTCAAAGAGGAAGAAAAGATGTCAAGAAAAGCATGTAAACAGACCTTGGCAGCCTTAGATAAGGAGATTAAAGCTATAAACATAGATTTAGAGAATTTAGTCCAACAAGAAGGAGAGTTACAAGCAAGCTATCACTATATTCGTTCTGTAGAACATGTAGGTCCTATAACAGCCTTACAGCTACTAGTTTATACCCATGGCTTCGAGCGCTTTGATAGTGGAAAGAAATTAGCTTGTTATGCTGGAATAGCGCCATTTGCTTATCAATCAGGGAACAGCATACGAGGAAGAACGCAGGTACACTCCATGGCGAACAAAACCTTAAAAACATCCTTGCATATGTGCGCTTTAAGTGCCATCCGTCAAGGAGGAGAGTTAAAAAACTATTTTGATCGTAAGGTGAAAGAGGGGAAAAATAAGATGAGTATAATTAATGCGATCCGCAATAAGATTTTACAAAGAGTATATGCTTGTGTAAAGGCACAAAGATTGTATGTAAGATACCAACCAAATTAATGAACAACCAGAAATAAAATCTCTACTTTATTTGCTTTTACCATAGAAGTCCTGTTGACCATTTATTCACAAAAAATATTTGTCTATATTTCTTTCAACCATCAACTATTATGTAGTCTTTACCTCTAATAAAATATGAAAAGCAATTACAAATTAAATCATAGACTGATAGCATTGATCTTGCTATTCAGTCTATTTTTACAAAGTTGCGATAATTCTTATAATCATAATCAGCTTATTCCTCAAGAAAAAGAAACTGAAAGAAATGAAATACCCCCCCCTTCAACCAAGATTCGTAAGGGACTAGATTTAGCCTTATCCTTCCAAACAACTTTACTACAACAGTTACCTTCAGGTTATGAGCTAGGAGAAGCGTATGGAGAGGGGGATTGTTTTTTTGATGCCTTAGCTCAATGGATAAATAAGAGTAATCATACAGATCTAAATACAGGCAAGTATTTACGGATGCTTTGCCATGAATTTTACCAAAAGAATAAAAAGCTGGTAGCTGATTGGGATTTAAAAGATAACGGAGAAAAGGCAGAAAGTGAGGATAAATATGCTCAACATGAATATGCTTATTCTAAGATACAATACACGGCTGAGGAGTGTGAGAGTTTATTCAATAAGGATGTATGTATATGGGGAAGACCTTGGGTAGAAGGGCTTATTCTATGTCGAAAGCTAAATCTTAAGTGCATTTGTTTCATAGAAGTACTTCGAGATCCAGAAACAGACAATCCAGTTGTTAGTTACCATATGGCCAATCAAGAAGGCTATAAATCATCCATTAGTGAAGAAGAAGGACAAGCTCTAGTCAAGGAAGGTAATACTCCGGTGCTAGTAAATGTACAAAGAAAGCTACATTTTGTACCATTGTGGAAAAAAGGGGTAGATGTAGGTTGGTCGCAGAATATTATGAAACCTGCACATCGAAAAGTTAAAAATCAACAGAATGAACAAAAAGACTTACAAGATCTTCCTCCTTTAATAGAAGATAGAGAGCAAGAAAAAAATTTAAGAAGTAAGGACAAAGAAAAAGCTCAAAAACAACCAGTACGAAAAGGCAAAGAGAAGATTACGCCAGAAGAAGAAAAGCTAGAGCAATTCCGACGTGGTGAACAAGCTCATAGGAAGCAGAATTACAAAAAAGCTTGGAAGTGGCTATCCATAGTAGCCGAACAACAAGAACATCCAAAAGCTGGGCAAGCTACCGAATTACTAGCAAAAATTGAAAAGGGTGAAAAAGTTAGAGAAAAGGATGGAAGAAAAGAAATAGAAGTCGTAAAAAGGGAGGATGGAGAGTTATTGAAATCTTTGGCACAAGAAATGCATCAATCCACTTTTCCGCTTCCGGAGAAGACAACAAAAAATAAACCAAACCAAGCTACTTTTATCTCATTAGAAAGATCTTCTCTTTCGTCATCAATAAACGCTGGCAGCACTACTTCTCAAAAGCTTGAAGAAATAATCAAACAAATTAATAAAGTCCAAAAATATTATAAAAAGCTTAAATCTAATGAACTGCAGGTCGATTCTTTTATTATGAAAATAAAAGAGTCTTTACTACGAATATCCTGGCGAGTGAGTGAGATTCCTAGTTATGATAAATTCCACATGACTGCATATTTTCCAGAAAGAAATTGGCTTTTACTAGATCATTTATCTGATGCTCTAAATTCACCTTATCTTGCGAGCCCACAACGTTTAAAAGCTGCTGTATTATCTCTTTCTGAGGACATAATAAAAATTAAAGAAGCCATTCCTATTATAGATACAATAATAACAACACAAAAATTAGAAGAAGGCAAGGAAAAAGTAAAATTACCCCATCTACATAACCTCGTAAGTTTTTTTATGGATACCGTACTCTTAGGTAAAATGAATCATGCAATAAATATTGTTGTTGTTCAAGTAAATAGCGAAGGAATAGAAAGCTTTATTCAAGATGAAGAGAACAAAAGGTCACTTTTTAGAGCCTTAGAAATTATTGGAGAATGTGCAAAATATATAAGCCCAGAGTTAAAAGCGCTTTATAGGAATATTCCATGGCTTTCTTCAGATTCTCAGGTTAAGGGAAATCCTTTAACAACGATAAGAAACAAGTTTCACCATGATAGAGATAAAATTGAATTGGTTCTAAAATATGAATCTAATTTACTTAAATCTCTTGTTGTAGACCTAATATTCTTCCTCGAACAAGAAATTGGAAAATTATTATGTGAGCGTGGTCCAGCAATAGAAAAGCTACAGGACAATGACTTTAAATCGTTAAATTCTTCACTAATTTCCAAAATGCCTACCCCCTCTCTATCTCTCTACACTGCACAAGAATCAGTTGAATTTCACCAGGAATCAATTAGTAAAGAAGAAATAACCTTAACTAGGCCCCAAGAAACTTTAGAAACTATTTTAGATGTACTGGACAAGGCTCCCTCTGAATTAAATGGTTGGAAGATAAAAGAATTACTTAGTTATATCAAAGAAGGCAATGACGCAGTTTACAAGCTATTTTTAAAAAGAATAGCTCTCCCGGAAACAGAGAATACTTTTATAGAATTAGTGAGATCATTTTTTGACAACCAAAAAATAAGCGAACTCGGATTAGCACCCGAAGATATAGAAGAAAAATTTCGTAGTGCGTACCCTAAGCTAAAAGGAAAAAGATTATCTGAAAAAGAATTAGATGACGCTTTTAAGAAAGAATCTGGAGGAGAGCCTGCCCGGACTATAGAAGATATAAGAAATGGTATAAAAGCAGTTATACTGTATGGGAAAGGATGTTGTGCCAAAGATTTTCGAAAGAGCTTTTTAGATCCAGTCCTTTTTAGAGGGATGAGCCAGGAAGAAGGTGAAGAAAAACTTGAGCGGCTTAGATCAACGGTTTCTACGGATATAAGTAAAGAGGCTGTCAATGATCTATTTAATTTTAGCGAGGAAGAGAAGCAGGAAATAGAGGAGAAAGCAGCAAAAAAACTTCAAGACTCCAATAAAATATTGAATAAGCTAAAAGATATTCCAAAAGTTTCTAAAATAAGTAAAGGAGATATTTCCCAGCTTGTTGGTTTAACACATGCGGAAAGAGATACCCTATTTGGTATCCTATCTAAAGAACCTAGGAAGGAATTGGATGAAGAAGCTATTAAAAAGGATATTATAAAAAAATTAAACATAAAAAATCTTGGTAGTGAAAAGGCTATCAGAGAAAAGATAGAAAAATTTTGTAACCTTATAGGAGTACAATTAGGCGAAGAAGATAAAAAACAAATCATTGATTCAGTTTCTAAAAAGGACAAAAAAGATAAAAACAATGAGTTAATTAAACAACTTTTTGGTATCGCAGGCAGTATAGAAGGATATAAGACGAGAAACCAAGGAGAATTAATAAAAAAACAGCGTTCAGTAGAAGATATTGACTGTGTCCAGTGCATCCTTTCTGAAATACCTACAACAAAAGAAAAGTTTAAGGAACAGCGAGCTGAAGTTGAGGAAAAAATAAAATCAATATTATGTGGAAGAATTGATATGGAGGATAGTCATACGATTGATTTACTGCTTCAGACTGGCTGTTATCCAACTATTAAAGCCGAGCATATAAAAGCAAAATATAAAAAACTAAATACGTCCTCAGCAGAGTTGGAAAAAAACTTGAATAGTATTTTAACTCAAATTGATGAACATAAAACGCCGGGGTCTTACTTAAGGGAGGTAGTTGGCCATGAATGGCTATTACCACTTGACACACCAGATATAGATAAAGAGCATTTTCAAAAATCAGTAGAGGAGGCTGGCTTGAATTATAAAGATTTTGAACACTTATTTACTAAGAAAGAGAACCATGAACTAACTCAAGACGATATAGAAAATACCCTTAGCTTTATTGATTCTCATTTGAGCGGAGAAAAAAATAAAAGTGAGAGAGCTAATATTCTAAAGGAAGTGATAAAGCGTCTAATATCTCTTTCTGAGAAAAGTTTTAGAAAATTAGTTAAAAAAGCAGGTTATCCTTATAAACCTAAGTTTCAAAAAGTATATCAAAGAATTACTGATCGAAGTAAAAATGAGCCTACTCTTAAAAACCTAAAAAAAGGGCTGCATAATAGCATACAAAAACTGAATTTCATATTTGATGAGCTAGCAAGAATCGATCTAAATAAGGAGAGACGAGCCATTCTTCAAATGTCAGCTGAGTATTTAATTGAAGAAATAGGCCCATTAGCTGAAAAACTTACTGAAAGAAAGGATTTTCGAGATTCTCCTTATCTCTCACTTTCAAAAAGAAATTTATATTTAATTGCTATGTGTAGGAAAGCAACGGCTCATTATCCTTTAGGCATAGACGAAAGTTTAGTTGCATATCTTATAGATCAACTTGTACTCGACACAAGGGTCAGGCTTAGCAAGGACAATTCAGGCCTGCGAGCATCTTTAGAGAATTTAAAATTTAATAAGACAGGAGAAATTACAGGGGAAAATCTTGAGCAAAAGAGAATTGAGATCTGTGCAACCCTTGAAGGATTAGGTTTCAAAAACGATTTTAAATTATTTGGGAAAGCTTTTGGTTGTGATATCGGTGTACAAGGTGATTTAAATATTTTAGTAGAATATGACACGCTACAATTAAAAGAAAGCGAAGGAGGACAAGAAAAACTAATTGAGCTTGAAATTCGACTTAGCAAAGAGCTCAACGGAGATGTAAGAGTTTATACAGCTGATACATTAAGAGATCGTTTAAAAACAAAAGTTAACACTACTCATCTTGCTAAATTGAAGGAAAGCACAGTTTACACTTTAGAAGATATTATTCAAGGAAATAAATTTATAAAAATTTTTGAGGAAGATCGCTGGTCAGTTTTTAGATTACCAGATGGAAGAATATTTATGCGGAGTCAATATCTAGAAAAACAAGATTTAGAAAAGATATTTACATTTTTATTAGGAGAAAATTATTCTCTACGTATTCTTAAAGAAGCATTAGATGATAAGGAAAGGCTATTTAATTCCGTACTGGAAAAGCTAAAAAAATATGAAGGGTTTCCTGAAGAATATTCTTCTCAGCTTAATGAATTTTTTATCTTGTTTAGAAAATGGCTTTCTACCTACCATACTGACTTTAGCTTTTTAAGAATTCCCTTTTATAATAAATTAACTGGTATGGTCGATTACGAGTTTTTGACTCTTTTAAACTTGCATCCTCAAAATGGTTTGCTTTCTCTTGAGCAACTCCCTGAATCGATTTCTATTCAAGAATACAACAAGTTACATGAATTTTTGCGCACCTTGTATGTCCAATCACCTACTTCTGCTGTTTTTCAAAGAGTAGATCAAAGAGTTAGAGAAGCACACGATCTGGTTTTGGAAAAAAGAAAGATTAGAGATATTGCGATAACAGCTCAAGAGATCTGCGATACAATAATATGTAATAAAGAAAAGATTTTGAAAAATTTATCAGATTTTAAACAAATTAATGCAGCTACTATATTTAATGCCTCTTCTGTTCTTTGGATGTATAGGCATGAAGAACTAAAAAAAGAAAGAGAAGCAACAGAGTCTTTTAGAAAAGATAGGTTAAAGGACAAAAAAATTCTACGAGATATTATTAAAGAAAAATCTAGAAATTATATTAGAAAAATAATTAAAGCATTGATTAAAATAAATGAGGAAGAAAGAAAATTAATATTAGAATCAGCTTTATTAGGTAAAGAAATAGATCAGATATTAACGAAATATTATAATGAGAATGAAGAAAAAATTATTTTTTTATGGGGCATAACAGATCCAAATCAACGAAAGTTGCTTTATTATATTTTGAAAGAAAACGGGAAAGCTCATCCGGAGATTATTAGTGGGTTGAATTATTTTAGGTTGATTGCAAGAATAAATTTCGAACTTATAAAAAATGAGCAGGATAGAAGTAAGATATTAGAACTAGTTAAAGAGCACAAGGAAGTATTAGAAAGATTCAAATGTTACTTATTTAACACGTTTTTACATTCATCATTTGCTTCTTTGGCTGAGGACAGGCTTCGTCAAAGTTATCATATATTTAGCCGAATTAGGAATCCTCGGATAGTTCAGATTCTAATAGATAATAATGGTAATCTAGAAGGCTCAGATAAAAGGAAAGCTAGAAAAAAATTAGGGCAATTGGTAGAAAGAGATCTTACAAAACAATATTGTGAAAAAGTTGAAATGCCGTTCTCTTTTGTAACTGGTAACTTCTCCACAAGGTTAATGGATTTTTCAAGTGAAGTTGAATGTGTCCACCATGAAAATAGAGAAACAAAAAAAATACAGCTGGAACGAGATGTAGAAAATAATTTAAATCATCTTCCTTCTTCTTTGAGAGAATTCATTCTGCAAGGGAAAGATATCCCGTTAGCCAGAGAATCGGATACTATTTTAGGATTTGGTAATAGTGACATTTCCATTATACATCAACAAATTTCAGCTATTGGCCACTCTTCTAAGAGAATATTCATGAAACCAGAAATATTAACTGAGAATCTTCCTGATCTCATGGAAGGAAAGTTGATAACTGGAATAGGTATAGACATAAAAACAACTGGTACGAGCAAGCTTAAAATAGATATTACAGACTTAAATGATCTCATGGATATTCTAGGGTGGTCTATCAGAGAAAAAGCAGAATATAAGAAACACAATAATTTTGAATACGAGAATCTATTAATTAAGGAATATTATGATTTTCACCGTACGTATGGTCAGCTGGAAAAAGCGCAAAACAGAGCGAAAGAATATAAAAGAAAGATCTCTGATATTGAAGATAGATTGTCTCTTCCTCATGGTGAATATAGTAAAATGCAGCGCTTAAATTTAAAAGAAAAATTAGAAAACTATAAAAGGGCATTAGCACAAAATTTTAAAATTCAAAGGGAGTTACTCTATCATATTGCTGCTTTACCTTATACTCAAAAAAGAATTGAACAAGCTTTGCATGATCCTTATCTTATTGAAACCATGTGCAATAAGGCTACTGAAAGTGGAGGAGAAGCTATATTAGAAGAAGAACGTCAATGCTTGCAGAGAGAAGCCCTAGAGGAGGTTTGTTCTCATGCAGAGATAGATGTGGAAGTATCCGGCCCTATCCTTAAGAATCTGAATTGATAAAATCATGCTCTAACTGCCAGCTAAATTTTAACTTATACTAACTTACATTGATCACGTCTAAATTCAATTTTCATAATTTTGGGTTTGTTAAATAAATCGAGCTAATGGAGGGGTAAAACAGACTGATTATCTGCTATCTTACTTGTGTAAGCCCCAGTATTTGATGCTCTATCCCATCATCGATCTGTAGGTAAGCTACATCTATTCCCTCCATCAGTTGGAATATCCAACGCATAGTCGGGTTACTTATTTCTTGCTTGATTTGGTTAGGTAGCTTCTCTTGCTTATCCATAAGCATCTGCCGTAAATGTCTCTGCATCACTGAGTATACTAACAGACAAAGGGTCATTATCATTAGTAAAGACATAATCCTCGATGGCTTCTTTACATAAAATGAGGAAACAAAAAACTGCGGATCTTTCAGGAAGCGGAACCCTCTTTCTATACTAGCATTTTGGTTTTTATATGCTTGTATGACTGCTGGTGCACTTAACTCCTCTTCCTCTGTATTAGTGCCTATCACATAAGTAGAGCCTGCTAGTAGGCTTTCTTCTCTAGCTGATAACAAACAACTAGAACTAGCTTTCACTTGATAAACTCGATTGGTAGGTAAAGCATCCTTCTTAGGCCTGCCAACAGATGTATACCGCTCAACACTAACTATCGACTCTAATAGCAACTCATGGTAAGTAAACTTACTGCTCAGTTGGCTAAATGCCTTGCTTGCATCTTGCTGGCAGCTAAATTCTTGATTGGATAAATGCAATAGAGCACTCTTAACAGCTTGCCATTCTTTTTCTATTTGGCGATTGAGCGTTACTTCTGCTCTTGTTTTGGCTGCAGTAGAATATACTACCAACCATCTTTGCTCTATACCCAAATGGTTAAGCTTATGTAGCTAGTATTTGTTTTGCTCATCTATAGCTATCCACTCTCGGCTAGCTATACTGGCCTGTATAGCTTTACCTTCCTCTTGGTAGGTTTTAGGGATACGGGTAATAAACTTAATATGTGCCAGATTATTCTTATTGTCTTGATGATATAGCTTAGAGTCTGCTACCAGATAACGAGGACCCTCACTTTGCTTAAATGACTCCAACAGGTGTTGACAACGTGTTTGAAAAACCTTACTATCGCTGGCATTACCATCCAAGCAGCGCATCATTAAGGGAATACCTCCATCTTGGCTGGTAACTAACTCTAGCATGGCTTGTTTTAAGTCTGGCCGATGATCCTTAGAGTAGCCATGGGTTAGTTTAATCTCATACTCATCTGTATCTTGTTGATAAGCACCGCTTAGAGTAAAGCTAGTGGTATCTAGGCTAGTAAAGGAATAGTCTAGGTTGATTTGACTACAGAGGTGAGTTGCAATCTGACTAAAGAGCAGCTCACATCCATATTGATGCAGCTCATCTAGCGCCCGTCCTAAACGATGTCTATTGAGCTCTTCTGCTTGTATAGGCCGTCCAAAGAGAAGGTCTAATGGCTTAGTCTCAAAGAACTGAGGAGTTAAAGAGAGCGGTTTACTGACAAAGCCAAGTCCATTGATGATCATGGCTGCTACTGCTTCTCCTGTAGTAATATTGTGTTTTTGTGGGTTAGATAGCCTCTTATCGATAAAATTGATAATGTTAAACTCTTTTAGGGTGCCCATTACCAGCCCTAGGTGGTCTAATCTTTTTGTTTGTAGAATACGCATGGCCAAAATTATTGTTATCAAGGCCAATTTATGTGCTACTTTAAAAATTATCAAAAGTTAATAAACACCGTGATCAATGTAAGTACTAACTTAGGGTGTATAAAATTTTACTTTTTATGTCGGGATGGCAGGATTCGAACCTGCGGCCTCCTGCCCCCAAAGCAGGCGCGATAACCGGACTACGCTACATCCCGTTAATACTTAGGCAATATTTAGAGCTAGTAAAGCCCTGACATAACCTAAATTATATTAGACTTCTCGCATAATCTTCGTCTTTAGCCCTCTGAGTTCGTCAGTAATTTGCTCAAAATCCTCATTTACCCCAGTAAACTCCGGTTTCTCGCAAATTTCTTCCTGCTCAGAGAAATAAATTCTTGATTCTGCAAGAAGTCTATTTATAATTGCATATACTCTTAATTATTTTTCCTGGATGGCCACGCTCACTACGTGAGCTCGCCATGACGTATGCAGGTTGTCATTGCGAGGCAACGCCGAAGCAATTCAGCCTCTCTTAATAACCTATATCTTCAAGTAATTTACAACAAGATATAAATTAGTTATTGGAGTTCTTTCGAAACCGTCGCCTTTAGCCCCCTAGGTTCGTCAGTAAGTATGTGTCACTGGATTGCCACGGGCATTTCATGCCCTCGCAATGACCCGTTTTCCCACAAAATCCTTCCTGCCTAGAGAACAAAATTCTTGGTTTCAGAAGAACTCTATTTTCTTTTTCTAATATGAAAATAATCATGTGAAAATAACTGATGGATATTATAAATACAAATGATCCCTTAAGTTTGATCACTAAAATTACTTTTCCCCTACCTTTTTTGATACTTAGAACATGTGTAGTAGACTCAGGACTATTTAAGAGGCCTCTGTATTCACTAACTTAAAGCTTTCTAAAAAAGCAGTTGTAAATTTACCAGCCCTAAAATTTTTATCATCCATCAACTGTATATGAAAAGGAATGGTAGTTTTGATACCTTCTATAACAAATTCCTGTAATGCACGCTTCATTCTTACAATAGCCTCTTCCCTATCTTTACCCCTAGCAATCAACTTAGCAATCATGGAGTCATAATAGGGTGGAATTGTATAACCTGAATAGATGTGCGTATCTACCCGAATGCCCAACCCACCTGGCAGATGCAGGTTGGTGATAGTACCAGGGCTAGGTCTAAAATCTTTAAAAGGGTCTTCGGCATTGATTCGACACTCAATAGCATGGCCTTGCGGATAATAGTTTTTATTAGGTATCTTTTGGCCAGCCGCTATTTTAATTTGTTCTTTGATCAGGTCTATATCTGTTACTTCTTCGGTGATGGGATGTTCTACCTGGATACGGGTATTCATTTCCATAAAATAGAAGTTTCTATGCTTATCTACAAGAAATTCCACGGTTCCTACGCCTTCGTAGCCAATGGATGCAGCCCCCTTAATCGCAGCTTCTCCCATTTGTTCACGCAATTCTGGAGTTATAAAAGGAGAAGGAGTCTCTTCCACCAACTTTTGGTGTCTCCGCTGTATAGAACAATCACGTTCTGACAAATGAACCACACGTCCATGTTGGTCAGCCATCAACTGTATTTCAATATGCCTAGGTCCTTCAACAAACTTTTCCAGATACAGTCCATCATTGCCAAATGCAGCTTGTGCTTCTCGTTTAGCTTCATTCCAAGCTTTCTCAAAATTAGCAGCATCATGCACGATTTTCATACCCTTCCCTCCCCCACCTGCTGTAGCTTTCAGGATAATAGGAAACCCTATTTCTTGGGCAACAGTTAAACCTTCTTCCAAAGAGCTCAGTACTCCTTCTGAACCTGGTATGGTAGGAACCCCAGCTTGCTGCATCGTCTTTTTCGCAGTAGCTTTATCCCCCATCTTGTTAATGGCCTCTGGAGAAGGTCCTATGAATTTGATCTCATGTTCTCCACAAACATGTGCAAAGGAGGCATTTTCTGAAAGAAATCCATACCCAGGATGAATAGCATTCGCATTTGTCAGCTCAGCCGCTGCAATGATATGAGGTATATTCAGATAAGACAGCTTGCTCGCAGGAGGCCCAATACAAACGGCTTCATCAGCAAAGTTTACGTGAAGACTATCTTTATCTGCTGTAGAATACACAGCAACAGTCGAAATTCCCATTTCCTTACAGGCTCTAATGATACGTAGGGCAATCTCCCCTCGGTTGGCAATAAGTATTTTTTTAAACATGGCTCTTTCTTTAGTGTCATCCCCGCCCTTTGCTGCTGATCAAGCTAGGGGCAAACTCCAGCGGGGATCCAGTTAATAAATTATCTTCAAAATACCCTCTTTTTACTGGATTCCTGCCCAATTTACCCTTGACTTAATCGAAATGTTCGGGGCAGGAATGACATTAAACACGTACGTGCTTGCCACCCTATCTATGAGCTTAATTAAGTCAGGGATAAACTCCAGCATAAATCCAATATAACAGAGTAAAAATTGGTTATTCATCATTTTGATTCCATCTTTATAAAATATGAAGTTATGATCTTGCAATACCTAAGCTGGCTTTATCAAAAATAAAGGCTGATCATATTCTACTGGAGAAGCATCTTCGACCAAGATTTTAACAATCGTACCTGCTACTTCTGCTTCTATTTCATTAAACAGTTTCATAGCCTCTATAATACATATGATTTGTCCGGGAGTTACGGTATCTCCTTCTTGTACAAAAGGAGGATCTTCAGGCTTGGATGAACGATAGAAGGTGCCAATCATCGGGGATTTCACAGTAATGGTTCCAGCATTACTTAACACATCTGGAGCTATCACTGGTTGTGATTCAGTCTTAGATACTAATTGGGGAATTGCCGTAGCACTAAAGGCGCCACTTCCTTGTAATGCTATCGATGATTTACTAAGACTTGACTCCTGTAGGATAGCTAAATTTCTTTTAATACTAAGCTTGATTTCTTCGGTTTCTATATGAACCTCTTCCAAGCCTGATTTGGCAATAAAATCTATAAGTCCTTCTATTTCTTTTAACTTCATAGGTTAGTTTTTACACGCTCTACATAGGAAATCGTTCTTGTATCTATTTTAAGAATATCTTCATTATCAATAAATAAGGGAACTTGAATTTGGAGCCCTGTTTCTAACGTAGCAGGCTTAAGTGATCTGGTTGCTGTATCACCTTTTAAACCTGGCTCTGTATATACTACCTTAAGCTCTACAAAAGGCGGTAGTTCAGCACCAATAAATTTACCTGTTTCTTGATGAAATAGAGCATCTAATTGTTGTCCTTCTTTAACCAGAAGTGGGTTATCGATGGCTCCCTCTTCCAGGTCAAGTTGCTCAAACGTAGTATTATCCATCAGGTGATATCCTGCAGCATCTTTATACAAAAATTGGTAGGTTTTACGTTCTATACGGGCCGTAGTTATCTTGACACCAGCATTAAACGTATTGTCTATTACCTTGCCGTTTGTCAAACTTTTGAGTTTGGTTCGTACAAATGCACCTCCTTTGCCAGGTTTTACATGCTGAAATTCAACAATTGTGTAAAGACCATTGTTAAACTCAATACACAGCCCATTTCTGAAATCGCTCGTAGTAGCCATAATTTAATATATTTAGTTATCTTATTCTCCGTATGCCCAGGTAAGATACGTAGCACCCCACGTAAACCCTCCTCCAAAGGTAGTAATAATTAACTTATCTCCAGCTTTTAATTTAGGTTCATAACGCCATAGACACAGTGGGATGGTACCATCGGTCGTATTACCAAACTCATGAATGGTAATCATCACTTGCTCTTCTGGAATACCTATTCGTTGTGCTACCGCATCTAAAATTCTTTTATTAGCTTGGTGAGGCACTAAAAATTTGAGTTCTTCACGCTTTAAATTATTTTTTTTCATTAAATCAAGAACTACCTCCGCCATTTTTTCTACTGCAAATCGATATACCGTCTTACCATCTTGATACACATAATGCTCTTTAGCGGTAACCGTCTCTATAGAGGGAGGTCTACGGCTACCACCCGCTTTTAAATGTAGATATTGTTCACCATTACCATCTCCTTTCAATAGGCTATCCACAATACCATAGCCTTGTACATTGGGCTCTAATAAGACCGCACCTGCCCCATCACCAAAAAGTATACAAGTAGCTCTATCTTCATAATTTACAATACTGGACATTTTATCAGCGCCCACGATGATTACTTTTTTGTATCTACCACTTTCAATAAATTGAGAGCCGGTAATAAGCGCATATAAAAAACCAGAGCAAGCTGCCTGTAAATCATAACTAAAAGCATTGACAGCCCCTACAGCATGTGTAATGATGTTAGCAGTAGCGGGAGTAATCATATCTGGAGTAATGGTAGCACAGATGAGTAGGTCTATTTCTTGAGGATCGGTATTTGTTTTTTGTAATAATCCTTGTACAGCCTGAATCCCTAATACAGATGTACCTTGACCTGGGTCCTTAAGTATATGTCTTTCTTTGATACCTGTTCTAGTAGTAATCCAGTCATCATTGGTATCAACCATCCTTTCTAATTCATGATTAGTAAGTATATAATCGGGCACATATCCATGTACGCCTGTAATCGCTGCCTGTATAGCTGTTTTCATAAGCTAATTTTTTTATCTATAAATCAAAATTTTATTCAGTTAGTCCACGAACGGATTTTCAATATCAGCTATCACACAGAACTTCCACTTTAAGAAGCATGTAATACTTGGTTAATCAAATCTTTCCAATAACCTATAAATTTCTCTTCGTCTATATAGGGTGGTATATGTTTGTATGCTCCTACATATTCTAAGCTCACAAATTGGATGGTGGGATCTAGGGCCGCTAAGGATTGGCGCACATAATCTAAATGTTGCTTTTTATCATCTACCATAATTACCTGCTTGGGTCGAAAGCCAATATGTTGAAGGAATGAAACAAGGACTGGCCCTTTCATATTCGTTCCTGGCTCCCCATTCGCACATAAGATACCCCGATAGTACGTGGGACAATTTTCATTATAAGCTGGCAAGTCATCTAAGGCAATTTCCTTATTCGAGCAGTTATCTTCCAATACAATTCCTAAATCCTTCAACTTTTTGAATCTTTGTAACTCCATGGGAGCCTCGTCATTTAACTGTCCAGTCAGGCTAGCTGTTAAAACAATTGTTTTAATCTGCTGTGCTTGTATACGTTTAATAATTTCTGGGGAATCTTTTTCTACTAACTGCTGCTCAGCCACCTGAAGTGCTAAGGTGAGCACTTTGCGCCTTTGTGAGTCTGTTAAAGGATCAAGAATCTGTTGAAGTTTAGCACGATATTCAGGAATAGTCAAATAGATGAATGCAGGCAGACGGGGCATAGTAAGGGTAAGATCCATATCAAATATGACTAGGAGTTCTCCAGTTTGGGCCGTCTGTTTTGAGATAAATTCTTGTACTTCGGCTATACTACTAATACGTTTATAAACCGCATTCATAAGCCAATTGAGAGCTAACTAGCATTTCGCTCCATGACTACTTTACCTTTGTAATAAAGTTTATCTTCATGCCAATACGCCCTATGTGGCAAATGTAATTCTCCTGTAGTTGGGCAGACTGCAAAATGTGGCATAGACAATTTATCGTGAGTCCTTCTTTTATCTCTTCGAGTTGTCGAGTGTCTTCGCTTGGGGTGTGGCATAATGGATTTTTAATACTATTATTAACAATTATAATTTATACTTCTTAGTTTTACAATTTATTCTAGTTCTATTAGACTTCTTCTGAAACCGTCGCCTTGAGTCCTCTGAGTTCGTCAGTAATTGGTTCTTCCTATTTACTTACTGCAGTAAACTCCGGTTTCTCACAAATTCCTTCCTGCCCAGAGAACCCAATTCTTGGTTTTAGAAGAAGTCTATTGCCTTTACTTCTTCCTCCATACTAAATCGAGGGTGCAATTGCTTCATAGGTATAGCCAAATTTACAAAATCATAAATATGCTGTGCTAGTTCAATAGTAGAAGCTTGCCGATCGATCATGTACAAATCTACATCTAATTCTTTATTTTCATCTCCTATCTTAAAATGCACGATTCGTTCAATATTAATTGGATAATCAAATATTTCCAAAGTCCTATCGCAGCTCAATTCAATCTGTCCTTGTATAGAAAAGGCTAACTGAATATGCCGAGGTGTTTTATCTAGTTTTACTCGAACATCTAAATTACCTTTTTCTAAAAGACTACTTTCAAACAATTCAAAAAAATGATCATCTAATTGATACACTACCTCGTTGGTAGCAGTATGCGCTATAGGAATCCGAATGATTAAATCCTGTAATCGAATCACTTTACTGTATCCTCCTTAAACAGAATCTACAAAATATGTAGATTGGCTATTAATTTGGTAAAGTTAACATAAAGTATCATAATATTAAAATTATTAAGACCTAAGCAACCTCTAGGTATTAAAAAGCCAATTGGGAATGTGTTAAACTTGGTAGCTTAACAATTTAATCTTAATCCCGTGGCTACATCTAGTATCTTTTCAATTAGCAACTTGGATTAGTTACTCATCTTACGCAATTAATACTCTCGATTACTAATTTGGTCTGATAATTTGAAAGAATTCGAGCACTAACTTATCCCAAAAGCTTAGGAAAAAGTTTAAAAAAAACTGCCTTTTCTGCAAGGCGGTGACTTTTTTGCTTACTTTTTTTCTGCCACAAAAAAAGTAAGGCGCACCGCAGGCGAAATTTACTTTAAACAAGTAAAAGTCACATTACAAAGATTTTATCTAATTGCTTCTTAAGGGAGAAAATAAATATTGCGGTGTCCAGTTGCCTAACATGAGTTAGTTACTGACTTTTATAAAAACATCGAATTTATAAAACCATGCAACGCTCCCAATAGAAATCCAGGAATGATGTCTATAATCAAATGCTGCTTTGTAAATAAGCATGACAAAGCTACTAAAATGGGAAACACTAGTGAAAGTATTGGATAAAATGGATAGGTAATGAATGCTAAAAATACAGCGAATGCACAATGCATAGAGGGACATATATTATCTTCAGAATCATGGGTATGCACCAGATTCATAATAAATTTGGTAAGCCTATCTGTTGGCACTTTTCGAATTTGCTCCCTAAACTCCTTCTGGATACCAGTAGGAAAATAAACAAACCAAAAACTACTGTGTAAAAGCATAATCCAGGCTTGTAGGGCTGTACTGTGGTAGTTTTTCAGACAAAGCATCGCTAAGCTAAAAAATATGTAATATAAAGGGGAATAAATCCAAAATAATTCTGGAACAGCAGGAATTGCTTTGTCTAGCGCAGTAGGACGCAAATACCTTTTTCTAGTTAATTTATGGTTTCTTTGCGACCAAAAATACATCTGATAACCTCCTAATATAAGCATGTTTTTGACGCTTATCATAGCAATAATACTATATAGGCCAGTTAATCCCTCTATATTGCATACTACAAGCTTATAATCTAGCAGTAATTTGACTACAAAGGCTTCTAGAATTGAGGCTAAATTAAGCCACAGTATAGTTCTATAATTCATTTAATTAGTCAATCTAAAATATTTTGATAACAGCAGATAATATTCACTGTTTAAAGTTTTGATTTAGTAATTCAAGAACACATCTTTCTAGGCAGGTAAAGTTCCAAAAAAATATCTATCGTTTCTTTTCTACTTGCGCTAAATTTTTTGAGTTAGGCTTACAAGCAATAAATACTAAAACTAAAATTCCAGCTAATACAGTAAATAATGATAACACATGCCCCATCGTAATCGGATGTTTCCCAGCTATTAAGATATTAAAAGGATCCTTAAAAAATTCAAAAAAGAATCTAAAACTATAACTAACTATGGCAGCAACTCCTGCAATCACGCCATCTCGTATCTTTCCTCTTTTACGTTTCCACCATAAAAAAAGTACTATTAATGTGAGTAGATAAGAAAAGCTTTCGTACAACTGTACAGGATGTCTGGGTATGCCAAAAGCTTGTATACTTGCTACGTACTGTGATTTCTTATTTTTACTTATTGTGTACTCCAATGGGACATTGGGTGTTATGTATATATGTTCTTTTAATTCCGCGTTGGTACTTAGATAATTCCTAAATCTTTTTTCTATAAAACTCTTTACTTTCTCTTCATCAAGCCCAATGCTTGAAAAGGTACATTCTAATATAACAGGCACATAGTGATGATCTGGGTCAAGGGAAGCAGCAGGATTCTTTAATACCCGAACAGCTTTAATAGCTGAGGAATTATATTTCACTCCTTGAATAATATGGTTGGCAAACAAAACACCATGTTGATTATGGGTAGGCGTACCAATTATTTCTGAATTGATAAAATTTCCTATTCTCACAAAAAATCCCATGAGCACGCCAAAGGCTAATGGTGTTAAAAGCCATAAAACAGATTGCCCTTTTTTCTTTTGTTTAATCACTTTAAATCGGAAAGGAAATAAGCTAAAATCAATATGATAGTTAGCATACAACAAGGTTCCTACCATTCCACCTATTAAAGCACCATGATACGAGAGACCTTTATAACCCACTACTTCGAAATGAGGACTAAGCTTAATAGGGAAGATAGCCTCTAGTGGGTGATGAAAATAATACATCGGGTCATAAAAAAACACCTCTCCTAGACGTGCACCAATGAGGCAAGCAATTAAAATACACACTGTAAATCTTTCTACATCTTCTACTGGCCTCCCTTCTTTTTTAAAAAAATAATCAAGTAATTTACGGCCACTTAAGAAAGCTATGATAATCATTAGGCTATACCACCTAACTTTTAAAGCTCCTAGCTGAATCAATATTTCGTTGGGACTCCAAATTATATAATCTAGTATCATGAATTGTATGCTGTATAGTTGCTATAAAATATCTAAAATAGAACAAATATAAGAATGTTTTAAAGAATGGAGCTTAAATACAGTGGATTAAACCTACTTAAATAGTATAACTATTATTAATTAATCATCTTTTTAAGTATTTCATTCTTTTAGATTTTAGCATGATCGGAGCTAAAATAGCTGTTTTCTTAAAATTACCTGTACCTATTCTAAATTTTTGAGCAGCTACGACCAGCGGACGCGAATGAACAGAAACTTACGGTTCCACCACTGAACAAAATTTTCCCTGGTTACTGGACGGATAAAAAAATTCTTAGTTATGAAAGATCATCGTATAAAGGAATAATTGTAGTTTAATGTTTGATGGGTTTATAATAATGAAACATAATAAAATAATATGGATAAACACAAAGCAGATTATACCAATGCATATAAGGTAATAATAGTTCAACTGTTATTAAGCGTATTTCTATTTGCAAACTGCGAACATGTGGGTGTTCACCCTAATTCTGTTGATTCACAACCAACCCAAGAAAAAGAGGAAGAGCGCGTAACGAAAAGAAGAAGAATTGTAAGTGATGAGCAAGAAGATATGGGGTTGGCAGAGCAGTCAGAGATAGGTTTTGTTAGTTTTCCCATAGAGCTCCAAGCTTATATTTTATCTCTTTTGGATGGCAAGGATTTCCATAGAGCTTCTTTGGTTTGCCAGGATTGGAGAGAGGCTGCGTTTATAGCAGAAAAAGATAAAACGCTAGACTTGTCAGGAAATAAATTAGATGAAAAAGATTGTCAGGCATTGCTACAAGTCCCTTTTACCTCGCTGATCCTCAACAAGTGTCAATTAAAAGGCCAAGAGATTCAAATCCTCTCTCAATCTACGAGAATTAAGCATTTAGATTTATATAGCAATAAGATTAGAGACGCAGGAGCACAAGCCCTTGCTAGTGGTAATCTTTTTGCTCTTACTTACCTAAATTTGCAAGAAAACAGCATAAGAGATGCCGGAGTGCAGGCCCTTGCTAATGGCAATCTGGCTAATCTCACTTCCTTATATTTGAGTTACAACAACATTGGAGCCGCCGGAGCACAGGCCCTTGCTAATGGTAATCTGGTTAAGCTCACTTCCTTATATTTGAGTTACAACAACATTGGAGCTGCCGGAGCACAGGCCCTTGCTAGTGGCAATCTGGCTGCTCTCACTTCCCTAGTTTTGAATAACAACAGCATTGGAGCTGCCGGAACACAGGCTCTTGCTAGTGGCAATCTGACTGCTCTCACTTCTCTGGATTTAGAAAGCAACAGTCTAGGATATGCCGGAGCACAGGCTCTTGCTAGTGGCAATCTGGCTATGCTCTCTTTCCTGAAGTTGTATAACAACAGCATAGGAGATGCCGGAGCACAGGCTCTTGCTAATGGTAATTTAACTGCTCTCATTTCCCTGAATTTGGATTCCAATAGCATTGGAGATGCTGGAGCGAAAGCTCTTGCTAATGGCAATCTGGCCACCCTCCCTACCCTGGCTTTGTATAACAACAACATTAGAGCTGCTGGAGCCCAGGCCCTTGCTAGTGGCAATCTGGCTGCTCTCACTTCCCTAGATTTGTATAACAACAGAATTGAAGCTGCAGGAGCGCAGGCCCTTGCTAGCGGCAATCTGGCCGCTCTCACTTCCCTAGATTTGTATAACAACAAAATTGGAGACGCTGGAGCGCAAGCCCTTGCTAGCCGCAATCTGGCCGCTCTCACTTCCCTAGTTTTGAATAACAACAGCATTGGAGATTTCGGAGCGCAGGCCCTTGCTAGCGACAATCTGGCTGCTCTTACTTTCTTGAATTTGAATAACAATAGCATTGGAGATGCCGGAGTGAAGGCCCTTGCTAGTGGCAATCTGACTGCGCTCACTTCCCTGAATTTGAATAACAACAAAATTGGAGATGTCGGAGCACAAGCCCTTGCAAACGGCAATCTGACTGCGCTCACTTCCCTAAATTTGAGTGAAAACAGCATTGGGAAGAAGGGTAAAAAGGCTTTGAAAGCCTGGGCAAAGAAAAAATTTATCAAACTAGACTTATAAAGCTAATCTTCTAAACATAGTTGAAAGAATGATCATCTTAATTGTTATCGGAAGATATTTTCCTTTTCCAAGAGCAACCCCTAATTGCTTAGTATCCGTTTTCTTGCCATAGGACTTCAAACTACTTAACTTACTTGCAAGTTTTATATGTTTGCCGGACAAATGAAAAGATTCTTCCTCTAAAAGATTGCCTCACAAAGGAATAATTGTAGTTTAATGTTTGATGAGTTTATAATAATGGAGCAATAACAAAATAATATGGATAAATATAAAGCACGTTATACCAATGCATATAATGTAATAATAGTTCCACTGTTATTAAGCCTATTTTTATTTGAGAATTGCAATGAGTTAAATCTTATACCTGATTCTCTAGGCCCACAGCCAACCCAGGGAGTAGTTCAGCGTGAAACTATTTCAACTGATGAGCAGGCGGATACAAGGTTGGCTCAGCAAGCACATACAGGATTTTCTAACCTTCCCATAGAGCTTCAAGCTTATATTTTGTCTTTTTTGGATCAGAAGAACTTTCATAGAGCTTCTCTGGTTTGCCAGGGTTGGAGAGCTACTGCGTTTATAGCAGGGGAAGAGAAAACGTTAGACTTATCAGGAAAGAAATTAGATGAAAAAGATTGTCAGGCCCTACTAAACATACCGTGTACCTCGCTGATCCTTAAAAAGTGTAAATTAGGAAAGCAAGAGATGCTCATTCTTTCTCAATCTACTAGAATTAAGCATTTAGATTTAAAATACAGCAATATAGAAGCTATAGGAGTGCAGGCCCTTGCTAGCGGCAATTTTACTGCACTCTCTTCCCTAGACTTGGGAAGTAACTGTATACACAATCCAGGAGCACAAGCACTTGCTAGTGGCAATCTGGCTGCCCTCACTTCCCTGAATTTGGAAAGCAACAGTATAGGCGATACAGGAGCTCAGGCCCTTGCTAATGGTCATCTGGCTGCCCTCACTTCCCTGTATTTGCAATACAACTTTATAGGAGATGCCGGAGCGCACGCCCTTGCTAGCGGCAATCTTACTGCACTCTCTTCCTTGAATTTAAGATACAACAAGATGGGATCTGTAGGAGCGCAGGCCCTTGCTAATGGCAATCTGACTGCCCTCACTTCCCTGAATTTGGAATACAACAGGATAGGAGTTGCCGGAACGCAAGCACTTGCTAATGGCAAGCTTGCTGCCCTCACTTCCCTAAATTTGTATTACAACAGTATTGGATCTGCCGGAACGCGGGCACTTGCTAATGGCAAGCTTGCTAGCCTAACTTCCCTAGATTTTGGAGTCAACAACATAGGAGCTGCCGGAGCGCAGGCCCTTGCTAGTGGCAAGCTGGATGCTCTCACTTTCCTGAATTTGGGATTCAACAGCATTGGAGATGCCGGAGCACAAGCACTTGCTAGTGGCAAGCTTTCTCTACTTACCTCCCTGAACTTGAATAACAACAGAATTGGAGATGCCGGAGTGCAGGTCTTTGCCAGTGGCAATCTAGCTGCACTCACTTCCCTAAAGTTGAATAAAAACTACATTGGAGATGCTGGAGTCCAAGCCCTTGCTAGTGGTAATCTGACTGCTCTCACTTCCCTGCATCTGGGATACAACAGTATAGGATCTGCGGGAGCCAAAGCCCTTGCTAGTGGCAAGCTTTCTCTACTTACCTCCCTGAATTTGAATAACAGCAGAATTGGAGATGCCGGAGCACAAGCCCTTGCTAGTGGCAAGCTTTCTCTACTTACCTCCCTGAATTTGAATAACAACAGAATTGGAGATGCCGGAGTGCAGGTCTTTGCCAGTGGCAATCTAGCTGCACTCACTTCCCTAAAGTTGAATAAAAACTACATTGGAAATGCTGGAGCTCAAGCCCTTGCTAGCGGTAATCTGACTGCTCTCACTTCCATAGGTTTGAATTTCAATAACACTAAAGATGCCGGAGCCCAGGCCCTTGCTAATGGAAATCTTACTGCACTCACTTCCCTGAATTTGGAAGGCAATAACATTGGAGATGCTGGGGCCCAGGCCCTTGCTAGTGGCAAGCTGGATGCTCTCACTTTCCTGAATTTGGGATTCAACAGCATTGGAGCTACCGGAGCACAGGCCCTTGCCAACGGCAATCTAGCTGCACTTACTTCCCTAAATTTGAATAACAATTACATTGAAAATGCAGGAGTACAGGCCCTTGCTAGTGGTAAGCTGGATGCTCTCACTTCCCTAGATTTGATTTCCAACAGAATTGGAGATAAGGGTGAAAAAGCTTTGAGAGCTTGGGCAAAGAAAAAATTTATAAAACTAAGTCTCTAAAGTTGAAAGCAAAAATCAAGAATATTGTCTCTGACAGACATGACACGTTTTTGGATATTTTCATCCTGGCAATAGAACTGGACGTCTTACTATAAAAAATAGTTATAATTTGGTGGTTGATAAATCCTTATAATAATGGAATATAATAAAATAATATGGATAAACACAAAGCAGATTACATCAATGCATATAAGGTAATAATAGTTCAACTGTTATTAACTGTAGTTCTATTTGCAAACTGCGAACATGTGGGTGTTAACTCTAATTCTGTTGATTCACAACCTATCCAGGAAAAAGAGGAAGAGCACGTAACAAAAAGAAGAAGAATTGTAAGTGATGAGCAAGAAGATATGGGGTTGGCAGAGCAGTCAGAGATAGGTTTTGTTAGTTTTCCCATAGAGCTCCAAGCTTATATTTTATCTCTTTTGGATGGCAAGGATTTCCATAGAGCTTCTTTGGTTTGCCAGGATTGGAGAGAGGCTGCGTTTATAGCAGAAAAAGATAAAACGCTAGACTTGTCAGGAAATAAATTAGATGAAAAAGATTGTCAGGCATTGCTACAAGTCCCTTTTACCTCGCTGATCCTCAACAAGTGTCAATTAAAAGGCCAAGAGATTCAAATCCTCTCTCAATCTACGAGAATTAAGCATTTAGATTTATATAGCAATAAGATTAGAGACGCAGGAGCACAAGCCCTTGCTAGTGGTAATCTTTTTGCTCTTACTTACCTAAATTTGCAAGAAAACAGCATAAGAGCTGCCGGGGTGCAGGCCCTTGCTAATGGCAATCTAGCTAATCTAACTTCCTTATATTTGAGTTGCAACAGCATTGGAGCCGCTGGAGCACAAGCCCTTGCTAATGGTAATCTGGTTAAGCTCACTTCCTTATATTTGAATTACAACAACATTAGAGCTGCCGGAGCACAGGCCCTTGCTAGTGGCAAGCTGGCTGCGCTCACTTCCCTGAATTTATATAACAACAGAATTGGAGATGCTGGAACGCAGGCCCTTGCTAGTGGCAAGCTGGCTGCGCTCACTTCCCTGAATTTATATAACAACAGAATTGGAGATGCTGGAACGCAGGCCCTTGCTAGTGGCAAGCTGGCTGCGCTCATTTTCCTGGATTTGGGATTCAACAGCATTGGAGATGCTGGAGCGCAGGCTCTTGCTAGTGGCAAGCTGACTGCGCTCACTTCCCTATATTTGGGAGGCAACGAGATTGGAACTTCCGGAGCGCAGGCTCTTGCTAGTGGCAAGCTGGCTGCGCTCACTTCCCTAGATTTGGGAGGCAACGAGATTGGAACTTCCGGAGCACAGGCTCTTGCTAGTGGCAAGCTGGCTGCCCTCTCTACCCTGGCTTTGTATAACAACAGTATAGGAGATGCCGGAGCACAGACCCTTGCTAATGGCAATCTTGCTGCACTCACCTCCTTAAATTTTGGAAACAACAACATTGGAGATACCGGAGCACAGGCTCTTGCTAATGGCAATCTAACTGCTCTCATTTCCCTGAATTTGATTTTCAACAACATTGGAGATGCTGGAGCACAGGCCCTTGCTAGTGGCAAGCTGGATGCTCTCACTTTCCTGAATTTGGGATTCAACAGCATTGGAGCTACCGGAGCACAGGCCCTTGCCAACAACAATCTAGCTGCACTTACTTCCTTAAATTTAGATCACAACTACATTGGAGATGCAGGAGTACAAGCCCTTGCTAGCGGCAAGTTGAATGCTCTCACTTCACTGAATTTGAATAACAACTATATTGGAGATATAGGAGTACAGGCCCTTGCTAGTGGTAAGCTGGATGCTCTCACTTCCCTAGATTTGATTTCCAACAGAATTGGAGATAAGGGTGAAAAAGCTTTGAGAGCTTGGGCAAAGAAAAAATTTATAAAACTAGTTTTATAAAGCTAATCTTCTAAACATAGTTTAAAGAATGATCATTTTAACTGTTGTTGGAGGATATTTTCCTTTTCCAAGCGTGACAACTAAGCGATCCCTAATTGCTTAGCGTATGTTTTCTTACTATTGGACTTCAAACGCCAGCAACTATACATTAGAAATCTCCCGAAACCGTTGTCTTGAGTCCTCTGAATGCGTCAGTAATTGACTTTTCCTATTTATTTACCGTAGTAAACTCCGGTTTCTCACAAATTCCTTCCTGCTCAGATAACCCAATTCTTAGTTTCGGAAGAAGTCTATTATATCAATATAAGATATATCTATTAATGTTTGTAGGAACAATTATCTATTTTAAGTCCTTAAGTTAAGCTGTATCCCAAGCATAAAATATAAAAAGACTTTATATTTATTTTATTAAACATTCCCAATGAATATGCGCTATACAACCAGAGGCATTGTTTTAAATTATATGAAGTATGGGGAGACTTCTATTATTGTTAGAATTTTTACAGAGCTTTTTGGTAAGCAAGCTTATTTAGTACAAGGGGTTAGGGTACCGAAAGCTAAACATAGTATGGCCCTTTTCCAGCCATTGATGCCCTTGGATATGGTCGTATATCACAAGAAGCATACTACGCTACAACGTATCATAGAGGCAAAGTGTCATATCCCTATCGGTAATATATTAAGCGATCTTAAAAAGGCCACGATTGCCACTTTTTTAACGGAGTTACTCCATAAAGTTTTATATGAAGAAGAACATAATGAAGCTTTATTTCAGTTCTTGCTACAATCGATACTAAAATTAGATGAATTAGTAGATGGCCATGAATTATTTTACCTAGATTTTATGCTACAACTATGCCGTCACCTAGGATTGGGTTGTAATGCAGCAGCAGAAATGAACGAACAATTAGTTCGTTCAGGGTTTTCTGGAAAATTGGATAAGTCAGAATTAGCTTTATTGGATGCTTTACTCACCAAAGATATGGAGGATATTAAGCGGCCTAGTAGACAATCTGTAAGAAATTTACTAGCTGGCATAGTCAGATACTTTCAATTGCACATAGACACCCTAGATACGCTCAAATCTTTACCAATACTTCAGGAAATAAGCGGATAAACTAATTTGCAAAAACATAAGGATGAAATGATTTTATAGATGATGTCTGTAAAAATGAGGCACTTTACAGAAAATAATGTATCAGAAATATTAAGTTCTTTCTAAACCAAGGAGCTTGTTCTTTAGGCAAGAAGAAACTTGTTAGAAATCAGATTTTACTATAGTAATGAGGACTTTTCATAAATTACTGACGAATCCTAGGGGGCTAAAAGTGATAGTTTTAAAAGAATTCTATTTCACAAAAACAATGAAACGATCTATCAACCACTAAATTCAGATTACTCTCAAAAGGACTAATCAATACTGCTACTGGCGGTTGCCAGCAGCAGTATTGAAAACCATCTATCATTTAAATTTATTTTTAGTTTAAGCTTATATTAAATATTTAAGCAATGACTGTATAGATATCTAATCATTCAACTGCTCGCTTTTAGTCTTGTTTTCTATTCTTTCTAAAAGCATCCATTCCAAAAATATTCTTCTTTTTATATCTCCCTTCCTTATAGTCTATTCTAAGACTTTTAAGATTAGTATTAAGGTTTTTTAATGTAGTGGGAATTAATATAAATTCACCACTTTCGTCACGGCTTAACTGTGGTAATTTTGCCCTAGAAACTTGTGCCCCTCTTTTGTGTTCATATGCTTCCCAAGTTTTTATAGCAGCTTTATAAACCTTTATAGCTGCTTCTTGATTTTGTTGATTTTTTCTTGTTTGTGCAATCTTAAAAGCATCTGTTGCTATCTCTAAAGTCAATTCAGCAACGTTGGTAAAATTACCATGACTATTGCGAGTAGATTTGCTTCCAACAATTTTAGCAAATTTTCGATTTATTTCAGCTAGCTTTTGATAATCCTCAGCAAGCATATCTTGTATAGTCTCTCCATGAGGGACTAGATCTTTTTCATAATCTGCTAAACGTTTCCATCTTCTTAGTCCATTTTTTTGAACCACTAATGAATTATATATACCGGTTATATAGTCTTGTTCATCTTCTTTTCCTATCTTTTTTAGTGCTTTCATACTGACTAAGTCATCTTCTTGTTGTTTGACAAGAACTTTATTAAATGTTTCAAAACCAGCTTCAAAAATTTCTTGAACTTTAAGTTTTAGGCTGGGAAGCTCTTCTACCATTCTTTTATACGTTGTCTTTAATTTTTTAATGAATTCTGCGTCATTTGTAGCTAGATCAAAATTGGTAATACCACGGTTAAGCAGGAAAGCTTTAATTTCTTCGATTTTACTATTGTAATATTTATATAAAGCCTGTATACTTTGTTTATCAACTTGCTCTTTGCTATTATAATCGCCCATCAAGAAGTCAATATTATCGGCAATCTTATCTATTTTTTTCACGTCCTCAGACCCCCTGTTGATTTTTTTCTGTATTTCTGACACCTCTATTAACAAGTTATCATACCATGCTACAATAACTTTTTCATCCTTATCAAATTCTGAAATAGCTGTTTGGGTAGCATGTTCAAAATCTTCCCACTTTTTAATCATGTCAGCGTATAATAAAACTCGCGTATTTACTAGTGGTTCAAAACTTGTATCAGCTTCTTTAATATTCAACAATTTTGTTGACAACTGGCTGTACCAGGTTATAACTTTTTTCAGAGTCGTTTGGAGATACATAAGCGCGTTGAGATTGTTTTTGATTTTCTCAAGTTTGCTTAAAAATTCTTCTTTGTTATCCTCTATCATTCTTTTAAATTCCTCTTCAATAACGAAACTTCGTCTAAAATAAAGGAAATATACTTGATCTATAACCTTACCTTCATTATCTAACAATTGTAACGTTAAACCAGTTGCAATTCTATCTCCAAGCGGGCTATTTATAAGTAGCTGGGTATAAGTTCCTGTTTCACCGTCTAACTTATTCTCACCGATAACGTCCGCTAAATTTTTTTCAATAATAGAGCCTGAGAAACTTCCTAAGCTAAATGAAACATTTTCTGTATTTGTAAGGTTAACTTTAACCTCATTTAAATGTACACTCTGGTTGGTCGTATTTTTTACAGCTATACCAAGCTTTTGAATATCATAAGAGGTAGGACGTTCTAAGCTCACAGATAGCCCGATTCCTTTTTCAACCCAGTCTACACCTTTTCTAGCTATCTCTGTGTTGCCACGTTTTACAATGATGGTTAATTTAGCTGCTTGTTGGCCATTTTTCTGATTTATTTTAAATTTTATAGGCTCTAAAATAGCTTCAGATCTATCATAAGTCTTAGATCTATTTCTATTATACTCCGCTACTTCCGATAAAGCTACAACATTGCCAGCAACATCACCATTAGCTTTATAAAATTGGAAAGTAGTTCCATGATCCCCCTCTAATGTAACAGTAATTGCACTAGGGTCTAGTGGAACTAAACTAACTATTTGAAAGCTACCTTCTTGGCTGCCCACCAAACGTACTGGTGTATCTATAGTGACAGGATATTCACGCCATTCAACTAATACCGGTTCAGCTATATTTTTGTCTTTGTACTTTAACTGAAATTTAAAAGCAGCCTTTGTAGTTCCTGAAGCAGAATGTACGTACAATTTAATATCTTCTCCTAGATCATTACCTAATGCAGCTCCTCCTATCTTATTAATTCCAGGACCAGTAGGATCTTTTGAAACAGTACCTCCATTGTTTCCTTCCGGTTGTATAGCCAACGTTAAATCTTTTAATTGAATATGACGACTATTTGCTTCTTGATTTATTCTTAATTTTAGTTCATTTTGTGCTCCATATAAGATATAATTTGAACTGTTATCTATCGCAGGAACTACAATTTCTAACGATAAATTGAGCGGTTTGTCTTTGAATGTTTTTGATATCCCGTCATCGTCGATTGTAGTATCATCATAAATTAATTTGAAATTGAAATCAGCTTCATCTGCATCTTTAAAATCTAATTTAAAAATATGTTTGTAATCTTTAGTTCCCTCCAAATCACCTAGGTTTCTCACACCAGTTTGTTTTGTATCTAAAGTAGCAAACTTACCTGCTTGGTCTGAACTAGTATTTTCATATGTTAATTTTAATCCTTTCGCTGTATCTTTACCTCCATTTCTTACAACTACCGTCACTTCCTTCTTATCAACATCAAAACTCGGAGTGAGTGATAAAACAATATCTGTTTTTATAAGAACTTTCTCTACTATAGGTTTAGGAGCTTTAGGGCAGCTTTGCGCACAAGAAGTCCCAAATTTACACACTGCAGTCTCCTTGTTGCCAAATTCCACTGTGCCAAGATCATCGATTTTTTGTTCTTCCCCTGGCTTTAAACTTTGTACTTGAACTATATTATTTCCTTCAATTTTGGCACCCGGCGTTTTAGTCGCATTAATCTCAGTTGTAATTTTCCCACTTGTAGCAGTTTCTGTACCTATGTTTTTAACAGTAGCAGTCACCTTACCAGTCTCTGGATTATACTTGGCCTCTGTCACTTTTAACTCTGCTCCACGCTCCCAAGTAAAGTTAAATGGATCACCTATGTTTTGCCCCTTATACTGCAATTGTAACTTAAAGTTAGCTCGGTTCTCGTCTTTAGGATCTATAGTGATAGGATGAGATATCTTACCTGTAGGCGCTACCTGGGGTAAATCTAACATATAACGAGTAGTATTTCCAACTTGTTTAGCACCTATTATGCTAGCCGAATTGCCTGCTTGGGCATTTATTAACAACTTTAACTGATCTTTTTCAGTTGCCTCCAGACCCTTATTCTCAATTTCGATATTAGTGGTACGCTCTGTTCCTTTTATTTTTTCAGAATCTATTTTTGTTAATGATACTTCAGCCTGTTTAGGAACTGCTTTCCAGGTAACTTTTTTACTACCTACTTCCGTTCCTGCCCCATTTACTACACGAATCGTGAGTTCTAATTCTGTGGTTTTAGGAGCTGGCAAAATATTGATCTCCACTGTACAGGCAGGATTCGCTGCATTTAGAAAATCCTTTCTGGATACGTCTTTTAAAGACGCATTAATATCGGTAGTCCCTTTGGGCAAACCATTATAACTTATTTTACTCCCTATATCGCCTACCTCATGTGTAATAGAGGCTTTTAAAGTAAAAATTTTAAGGTCAGCTATTTTCTTTTTATCTTCCAGTTCAAAATTAATTTCAACAGTTTTTTTATCCCCCTCAAGTGTCTCAGGTAAAACTGTCATAATTATACCACCATCTTGGCTACTTCCTCGGTTTTTATTACACCCGCAAGAAACGATCTGGAAAATAACTAGTAAGCTTAGTAAGTGTCTTAGTAACAATGAAAAATGATAACGATTTCTAAAAAAATTCATACCATTGGGCTTTATTAGGTTATATAAATTGGTTACTTTAAAAAAAATTATTAAAACTCGCTAAACTCTACCTTTAGCATGGATTAGCTATATTAATAATTAGTTTGTTTAGATAAGTTTCAGGTTAGCAACTGTTAAACAAAATAGGCTTGGAAAATTTTTACTTACGAACAAGCGAAGCCTCTATTTAATATAAAGAAAATTTAATTCTAAAACCAAAAAATCAACCAACTAAAAACAAGCTGATCAAAACTTACAATTGGCTTATATACAATAGAGTTCTTGGTTATGCAAGAACTCTATCATATATACAAGAATAAATTCACCTTATTTTGCCTCATTACTCTGGATCCCTGCTGGATTTACTCACAGCTTCGGTCAAAGATAAGTGGGCAGGGATGACAATGCAGGAGGATTATCTTGTGGTGATGTCAGGTCCTCAGACCTGACACTTTCATTATCCTTCAAACTAACCTATTAAAGAATTATGCTTGTGTTCCTTGCTGCAATTTTTCGGCGTTATCTGCTAAGCGTAATGCTTCTATGATATCTCCAATAGCTCCATCTAATACAGCAGGCAAATTATGTATGGTATATCCGATTCGATGATCGGTAACTCTACCTTGTGGGAAATTATAAGTACGTATTTTATCAGACCGATCTCCACTCTTTACCATTGATTTTCTCTCTGCCCCTATTACATCTTGTTGTTTTTTAAGCTCCTGCTCATAAAGCCTAGCCCGCAACACCTGAAGCGCCTTCTCTAAATTTTTAATTTGAGACTTTCCATCTTGGCAACTGACTACAATGCCCGTAGGTAGGTGGGTAAGTCTTACTGCAGAGTAGGTCGTATTTACAGATTGCCCGCCAGGACCAGAAGAACAGAAAGTATCTTTCCGAATCTCATTCATATCTAAATTCACTTCTACTTCATCCATTTCTGGCAATACTACCACACTTGCTGCTGAGGTATGGATACGGCCTTGTGTTTCTGTAGCAGGTATGCGCTGTACACGATGTACTCCGGACTCATATTTTAGCATACCATATGCGCCTTCTCCAGTAATCGCACAGATGATTTCTTTATAACCTCCTGAAGTACTTTCTGTAGCATCTATCACCTGTAGCTTCCATTCCATTTTTTCTGCAAAACGGCTGTACATCCGAAACAAATCCCCAGCAAATAGACCTGCTTCGTCACCTCCAGTACCTGCCCTAATTTCTAATATAACGTTTTTGCTATCATTGGGATCTTTAGGTAACAACATCAACTTCAGTTGTTCTTCGAGCTCCCCTTTTTTTAACTCTAAGTTCTCTAATTCTTCTTTCGCAAGTTCTCTAAAGGCTACATCTTTTTCTGTATTCAGTAGGGCCTTAGCACTTTCAATATCTGCTTGATTTTTCTTGTATTCCTGATATACATGAATAATTTTAGACAGCTCTTTATAAGTTTTATTGAGCGTAGCATATTGCTTCATATCAGCCATAATAGCTGGATCAACGATGAGCTGATTAACTTCTTCGTATTTTTTTTCTATAGCTTCTAATTTATCAATCACGGTAGGTGCTTTCAGGTTATTGAATCAACAAAAATAACCTTTATTTCTAAGATCTGCTAATATTAGACTTCTTGCATGGTGTTATGAAAAAGCATCTTCAAAATGTACCAACTCTACAACATCTTCTTGCTGTAATATAGCAATGATGTCAAATCGAATTGGCTCATTCCAATGATGCTCCAAGATATAATTCTCAGCAGCTTTTTTGAGTAATCGCTGTTTATAAGATGTTACAAATTCTTCAGGATATCCAAACTTAGTATTTTTCCGAGCTTTTACTTCAACAAAATAAAGGCAATTGTTTTTTCGTGCAATAATATCTATCTCTGCTTTTTTATAACGGTAATTCTGTGTCAATATTATAAAACCCTTGTCTTTTAAATAGCTTGCAGCTAAGTTTTCGGATTCTTTACCAAATTGTTTAGGACAAGCTTCCAAAATAATTTCTTATTTAATCCTATCTAAAATTCTATATATAACTTGCATAAGATACAAGTTATCATCTTAACAATCTAGCCTAAACAAAATCTCTTAAATATGTTAATATGCGATTAATTAACTTTTTTCCTGTTCTTTTTCTAAGGCTATAACAGGAGGTACTGCTATTTGGGCACCATGGTCTGTAATAATTTTTATTACATCTAGAAATAACCGCTGTTGAATATCTCGATACTCTTGCCACTCCGTGGTATAAGTAAACGCATATATAGTGAGTTTAATAGAAAAAGGGCCAAACTCTGTAAAGTTTGCTGCTAGTCGTCTTGTTTTATCTAAGTCTGGATGAGCTTGCAACATGTTATTTATCCCTTCCAAAATTTTGGCTAAAATTGGAGCATCTGCATAACGGATATTAATCGTATCCTTAATCCTCCGATTAGTCATTCTACTAGCATTGATAATGATGATCGAGGAAAATACAGCATTTGGTACATATAACAGCTTTCTATCAAACGTTCTAATATGCGTAGACCGCCAACCAATATATTCTACAATACCTTCTATCTCTTTTTCTGGCGAATAAATCCAATCTCCTACTCTAAAATGTCCATCGGAGTGCACTACAATACCACCAAAATAATTGGCTATAATATGCTGAGCTGCTATACCGACGGCAATAGCAGAACCACTAACAAAAGCCCATATACCTGTAATCTGTATACCCAGAATAGGCAATAGTAATAAAGAGACAATTGTAAAAGCGGCTACACGTAAAATTTTACCTGTAGCTTGTATCGTAGTTTTATCCGTAGCTTGGCTTTTAAATCGCCCCTCCAAAAGGTGGATCTCAAATAGCTTAATAAACCTTATAAATATCCAGGCTAAAAGTACCAAGAGGGTAACTTTACGCACCTTCTCTATAATCGAAACAATAGAGCCATCTATATAAGGTATGATCCTATGGCTGTTGATAGAAATAGCTTCTATCCAAATAAAAATTAATAAAGGCCAGTAAAGCGCCTTCATCAATATTTTTGCTAGAAAATGCCCTTTCTTTCTCCATCTATGACTTAACTGATGATACAGGACATGTACCCCATAGGTTAATGCTATGGCTACAACAAATACAATTACCACATACAAGAGCCATATCTGGCTTTTAAAAAAGTTGGTAAGCCTTTCGAAATAGTAGGTTGATATTTGTCCAAGTATAAAACCCATACGTTTACAAATTATCTGCGTGATCTAGTTGTGTTTTGGCCTTAAATAATTTTATTTCTTGATATGTAAGTAAAGATAAGAGAATTACGGCAAACATTTCACTAAGTAAGCTAGCCCAAGCAGCTCCCTGCGTTTCAAACTTAGGAACTAATATAAAATGTAATCCTACAGCCAAGCATCCAGTTATAAGTACACTATACGTATATTTTTTCCCTGCTTGTAAAGGAATTAAAATACCTATACCCAATACATTAGCTAATAGAATGATCACTGGTAAAAAAGCATGCAACCGAAATATTACAGCAGCTTCAGGTATATATTTACCAGCTAAGAGCGTTATAATTTTATCTGCAAAGCACCAGTAAAATAGACCGATAACTCCTAAAATAGCCAAGCTTATCTTAGTAAAATGTTTAATATATGCCAATCCTGTATCTATATCTTTAGATAGTCTTTTGTACCCTATCGGATAGAGCGCTTGGATAAATGGCTCTAACATGCTTTCGGTAATTCTTGCGATCCTATCACCCAGTATATAGATGGCTACTACCGTAGGACCTCCAAACAGACCTAAGAAAATAGCTGAAAATCTCGAATAAAACATAACAGCCAACTGTGAAAAGAAAATATGCATCCCTTCTTTAATTTGTTCAATCATAATAGATAATACAGGCCTTCGCATAGGTATCGCCAAAGTACGATATAAAATGACTAAGGCTACAATTAATCGAAGTATATCTACCACACCTAATAAAATAGGAAATAGAACAGCATCTGCAGGTCCTTTGATAAATACAAATAGGCTTATTAAAAACAAAATCTTGAAAATCAAATTCAGTATATTAAGCCAGTGCATTTTATCTAATCCTTGAAAAACAAATGTAGGGAATAAGGTACTAGCTATTACAACTGGGAAAAAGCTTATCAGATAGACACGTTCTACTTGAATTCTAGGAACAAAGGCGATTAATAGAATCATAATCAGAAAGCATATACCTATTATGGCTAATTTGATACTATAAACCGAACTTACAATCTCACCAATAGTAGATTTATTTTCTTTATGCAAAGTAATTTGTTTCGTAGCTGAATATCTAAATCCATAGCTAACAAATGTTGTAAAATAAAAAGAGAGAGCTTTTGCAAATTCGAGCATACCAAATTTTTCTATACCAATTACCCTAATTAGAAAAGGAGTAGTAATCAATGGTAATACACGAGATATGCCTTTTAAAAAGGATAAATGGAAAAAATTGGCTAGAAATATCCTGGTATCTGTATGCATGATTTAAAAAAATTCAAACTGTGACTATTGTTTATAATTATGTACGTGCTTATAAAATTTTACTTTTTTATGGATAAGACTTCATGGTCTACTTTTTGAGTATGACTACACATAACTCTTCTAACTCTTTTACTAACACGTCTAAGCCCATCCCTTGAGCCATGGGCAAAAAAATATCCAAGGTTTCTTCAGCAATCTTCTTCTGTTTATTTAATGAAGGATGATATTGAATGGTACGCATGTTATGTGTACGATCTGCTATTTTAATTTGTACAATCTTTTTATCCGTTTCTTGTCGAGGTAGTAGTCTATAATGCATTTCATAATTTTCTAAAAAGTGTCTACGCCATGCCTCATTAAATTTAGTAACACCAGCTACTAAGTGTGCGATAGTTGGGTTAAACATAAATGCTATTTGTGTCAAGGCTAGTGTGGTGTCTTCTACCGTATCATGCAAAAGCGCAGCAATGAGCGTGTCTTGGTCCGTAGTGAAGGGTATCAAGATACAGGCTACTTCTATGGGATGATGATAAAAAGGTTCCCCAGATTTTCGCATTTGTCCTCGATGAAAAGTAGCTATATACTCGATAGCTCGTGCCATAACTTTTAAATCTATATGGCTCTCATTTCGTAGTAAATCTAGCAATTGCTTGCCTTTTTCTGATATTTTGAATCCTTCCATTACTAAAATAGTCTTTAATATATGGGACTTTATAAGCTTCGTTTTTTAGAAGATTGTAAGCCTTATTTTTAATCCACAGTAATTTAAAACTTTTATAGATATAAAAAAATTGTCTACTCCGTTAGCTATTTTTATTGGATGAGGTAGTTAGATTTTTTAATAGCAACTGTCTTGTCCTGAAATAGGTTTACACAAATGAACCGACAAATATGAACAAAAACAAGAAGCGTACAGTTATATTAGGACGAGGCAGACAAAGGCACACGCGAGAACGTGTGCACCAGCCGAAGGCGCTAGGAAGAACGAGTAGCAGGGAAAAGTGTCAGGGGAGACCCCTGATGGGGAATCTCAATAGCTACTTTAAGCCTTATTGTTAAAAATCACTCACGGTCATACCTACCTAGTTATCATTCCGTTTTTTATGTTTGCTTTTCCCCTGCGGATTGTTAAGCTGATATAAAAGTTTACGTATCGTCATGTAGATACTTAATACGGTAGAACCTACTGAAAATAAGCTCAAAAAAGCAGGGAAACGTAACTCAAAATATTTATCTAAGGTCAAGCCTATCCAAATAGAGATCCCCATGATGCCTATCATGCGTATACCTAGACTAGCGTATTCTAGATAATTATGAAGAGGCTTGCTGTGATTTTGCATGCTGATCAATTAACTCTACTTCTATCTTTTTATTAGGAAGGCTTCCGTTTCCTTTCCATGTACTTGTATCTTTCGTATTGACAGCTTGTTCTGAAGGACTCATTTTACATTTACCATTAAATCTAGCCCCTTCTTCAAAAACCAATTTATTGGTTATAATATCTCCTTGTACAATTGCTGTGGGCTTAAGTATAAGCAATCCTCCTACTTCTATGGTGCCATGTACCTCTCCTCCTACCTCTGCTGTCTGAGCTAAGACATTTCCTTTTACCCATGAAGTATTGCCTAATACCAGTTTAGATTTAGTAGTAATTGAGCCAATTAGCTTGCCTTCAATTCTAATATTTCCTGAAGTAGTCAGGTTACCTTCTAAACTTGTACCTTTTCCTATAATATTGCTTGAATTATTAATTTCTACTTCTTGCATCTCTTTTTTATTTTTGCCAAACATGGTTATGAATAAATTATAAGTTTAATATTTGACATTCTAAATCAGAATTAGAATGTGATAAATTTTTCAGGATTTACAGGGTTTCCTTCATACCATAGTTCAAAGTGTAAATGTGGCCCAGTAGAAAATTCCCCTGAATTTCCCATAATAGCTATTACTTCCCCACTTTTCACAAAATTACCTACTTTTTTCAACAAGGTAGCATTATGTTTATATATAGAAATTAAATTTTTAGCATGCTGTACTGCAATAATCCATCCTGTTTCTACTGTCCAAGTTGATAAAATTACTGTACCATCAGCTATACATTTAATAGGCTCATTTTCCTTACCTACAATATCTAACCCATAATGCTCAATTTGAACATTAAATGGAGTCGTGATCATCCCCTCAATCGGTGTAAAAAGCACTACATCAGGCAAATAACTTGGCAGTTGGTAAGAAGCTGCTGCAAGCTCAGAACGACTCACATGTACTTCTTTATCTACAACAGACAAATTATCATTTACATCGGTTGATTCTAAGGTATCTTTTTCATTTAATGTAGTTGGTTGGTTTCCTAATTCTCCTCCAAGAATATCTTCGACAGCATACTTAGGCTCTCCTTTTTCTTCCAGTATACTTTGAAAGAGCTTAATAAATTTATCTTGCTGTGCATTCTTCTCTTCCAACTTCTTTACAGTTGTATAGAGGTGCAATAGCTTATTATTGTTTTCTTGCTCTATGTAAGCTGGGTTCAACCACTTTTTTAAGATAGTATGAGAGAGAAATAGACCAAGTCCAAGAAATAGTATCAACGTAAAAAAGATTAATGTAATTAGCTTCGCATAACTCAGACTAAAAGTAGATCTCTCAGCCAAGTCTCCTTCATTACGAATAACGACCTGGTGTCTAGTAACAAACCAATTAATAAATGTTTTTTTTCGTTTCAACTTCAAAAAAATATAAACCGTACAATCCTTTACAAAGCTAACTATTTTTATAATTGCGACCAGTAGTAAACAGATTATAATTCACTTCCAACAATTCAGGAGCTCCGCTATTAGAACGCTTGCATAATCTACATCGTATTGATGGTTGTACCTATTTTTATTTTCTTATTACTTTTCCTGGATGGCCAAGTGGGTTGACGTCACTCTTAATGTGGTCCGTGAGTCACAGACCCGTTAGACTTGTAGTATAAATTAATAACTAATAAATATTATTATTGTTATAGCCAAAAGTTATCCATATGTGGGTAGCTTGGTAGGTGGGTAGGAGATCATGTGGATAACTTTTGGGATCAATA
>Ga0209935_1001263_pt1 | contig 42445 bp, 39 predicted proteins | sample ThiBio_1000_plan_2_FD_183958 | JGI IMG/M metagenome (GOLD analysis project Ga0209935, IMG submission 183958) | Wastewater bioreactor microbial communities from Cape Town, South Africa - Thiocy_cont_1000_plan (SPAdes) | ecosystem: Engineered > Bioreactor > Thiocyanate-remediating >... | reverse complement strand
TTGGTACCCTGCACACGAACAACGCCCGTAAGACCGTCGACCGTATGATCGACGTGTTTCCGGCCGACCAGCAGTCGCAGGTGCGCACCATGCTCGCCTCGTCGCTGCGCGGCGTGGTCGCCCAGCTCCTGCTCAAGAAGCAGGACGGCGGAGGCCGCGTGGCCGTGAACGAGATCCTCGTCGGCAACAGCGCCGTATCGGCTATCGTCCGCGAAGGCGCGACGCAAAAGCTGCAGGATGTCATCGTGGGCGGCAAGGGTGAGGGCATGCAGTTCATGGACGACGCCATCTGGGAGCAGCTCGTCGGCGGAGCCGTATCGCCGCACGAGGCTTACATGAAGGCCATCGACAAGCAGCGGTTCCGCGTCTTCCTGCCGGACGACGAGGCCGATCTCGCCAACTCCGCCGGAGCGGGTGACGACGCCTCGACTCGCGGCAACGAAAAGGGCCGCCGCAAGTAGCCCATGCAGAGCAGGATAACCCCCGAGCCCGTGAAATGAGCCAGAGGGAGTTCCTGCTCATCGACATCAGCAACAGCTTTACCAAGCTGGCCTTTTCCAGCCGGGGGCGCCTCGGTCGTATCGAGCGCATCCCGACCGCCACGCTTGCCGCCGGGACATTGCGAGCCGCCATCGGCACGCGGAAATTCCTTCATGCCGCCGTGGCCTCCGTGGTTCCCGGGAAAAATCCCGAGGTCGAGAAGGCCCTTGGCTCCGGCATCTGCTGGGTGGGCGCGGGAGTCGATCTCGGCATCGGCATCGACTATCCGCAGCCTCGATCCATTGGCGCGGACCGGCTCGCCAACGCGGTCGGAGCCAAGTTTCTCCACGGAGCGCCGGCCATCGTGGTCGATTTCGGCACGGCGGTGACTTTCGACGTGCTCACGCGGGAGGGAAACTATGCTGGAGGCGTCATTGCGCCTGGCCTCAATGCCATGACCGACTACCTGCACAGCCGTACGGCCTTGCTCCCGAAGGTGAAACTACGGGAACCTCGGCGCGCCATCGGTCGCAGCACCAAAGAGGCCATGCAGTCCGGCGCTGTCTACGGGTACCGGGGGCTCATCAAGGAGATCGTCCGGGAGATCGAGAAGGAAATCGGCGTCAGGCGCGGGCTGCGCCTCATCGCTACCGGCGGTGACGCCCGCCTGATCGCCGGGCAAACCCACATGTTTGCCGCAGTCGAGCCGCAGTTGACCCTTGAGGGAATCCGGATCATCGCCACGCGGAATTTCCCGCCTGGACGATAGATTTTACCGACGTTGCCCCCCCTCCGGGTCGCGGCGCGGTTGTTCCGATGTGCTAGCCGGGTTCCACGTCGATCGTTTCCACTTCGCCCGGGTGACACCGGATGGTGAGAGCCAATGGTCGGCAGCACACTGCGCAGTCTTCGATCGTGGTATAGGAACCCTCCTCGGTATCGACTTCGATGGCGAAGCTCTCGCCACAGAAGGGACATGCTATCGTTGTGTCTTCGATGAGGTTCATACGTCGTATACCTCCTTTCCCGGGGAAAAGCGTACGCCTGTGCCGGGCGTGACGCAACCTGATTTGCCGATCCTACCGTCATGGAGACGGGATCGCAAGGGGCGGAGCAGAGGTGTTTCCCAACTATCGCTTTGCAATTCCCCAAAACGTTCTAGATTCCAAGCCGCCGGAAACGGCCAAAACCACAACAATCAGAGACCAGAGATAATATGCTGACAGTAGGAGATCTATTCCCGGCCTTTCATTCCAAGGCATGCAACGGGCTCACCAGTGACGACATCATCGAAATCGACAACTCCACCTACAAGGGCAAGTGGACCTTCTTTTTGTTTTACCCGAAGGATTTCACCTTCGTCTGCCCGACCGAGCTCGTGGAGTTCGGCAAGCGCAACGGCGACTTCAAGGATCGCGACGTGCAGTTGATCGGCGGTTCCACCGACAACGAATTCTCGCACCTCGCCTGGCGCCAGTCGCATGCCGACCTGAAAGGCCTGCCGTACCCGCTCATCGCCGCCCAGAAACTGGCCGGTGATCTCGGCATCCTCGATCCCAAGGAAAACGTCTGCCTGCGCGCGAGCTTCCTCGTCGACCAGCATGGCGTGATCCAGTGGGCGACGGTGAACAACCTTTCCGTGGGCCGCAGCGTGGAGGAGGCCCTCCGCGTGGTCGATGCCGTCCAGTCCGACGAGCTTTGCCCGTGTAACTGGAAGAAGGGCGACGCCACCCTCAAGGTTTAACGAGATTTTACAGCGCCCGGTCGGCAACGACCGGGCGCACTTCTTTTATGTCCGCTCTCGAATCGCTCCGCGATAAACTTCCCGAGGCCGCCAAGGACCTCAAACTCAACCTCCAGGCCATTCTCCGGCCGGAAAACCTCACCCAGGATCAGGTCTGGGGCTGCGTGCTCGCCTCCGCCTTTTTCCTCGGCGATGAAGCCCTCACCCTCGCGCTCGTCGAGGAAGGCCGCGCCAATGGCGTGACCGAGGAACTCGTCGACGACGCACGCGCCGCGGCGTCGATCATGGGGATGAATACGGTTTACTACCGCTTCCGCCACCTGGTGGAGAAGGAGTCGTACAATTCCATCCCGCCCCGCCTGCGCATGATGCGCATGAGCCAGCTCAAGACCGACAAGGCCACGTTTGAGCTCATGTCGATGTCCTGCGCCGCGCTCGCGGGCTGCGGCATGTGCCTCAAGGCGCATGAAGCCACCCTGGTCCAGCACGGCATCTCCGAGGCGGGAGTCAATGACTCGATCCGCATCGCCGCCGTCCTCAGTGGCGTGAAAATCGCCCTGAGCATCGCCGCTTAACCAGCGAGGATAATCCTCTCGCGTCTTCCCGGTTTCGCTCGAAGCCGGGAAGAGGCATGCACCCACATAAGGGTGCCGGTTTAGCTAGATCCCCTCGACTTCGAGACGCTTGGCGTCGCTCCAGAGATTTTCCAAGCCGTAAAACTCGCGCTTGTCGTTGTGGAAGAGGTGGACGATCACGTCGCCGTAATCGAGGACGATCCATTGGCTGATCGGGAAGCCGTCCTCGGAGGCCGGCTTGCGGTCGAGTTTCTCGCGGCATTGCTCGCGGATCGACGAGGCGATGGCCTTGAGCTGCGGCTCGGAGGAGCCCGAGCAGATCACGAAATAGTCCGTGAAGGTGGAGATTCCCTGCATATCGAGGACGGTGATGTCCTCGGCCTTTTTGTCTGCCGCAGCGGCGGCGCAGGCGCGAGCCAGCTTTTCGCCGTCAGTCATTGCGGTAGAGTCGGTGTTTCTTGATTACGTCACAGGTGGCCACGGGGACCATATACCTGATGGAATTGCCCCGGGCAACGCGATTGCGAATCTCGGTGGACGAAAGTTCGATATTTCGGGAAATGATCGGCAGCCCGGAGAGAAACGGCACGCCCGCGCGGGTAAGAACCACGAACTGAACGAGTTCCTTGAGCTGGTCGACTTCGCGCCAGGTGTTCAGCTCCTCGAGATTGTCATCGCCGATGAGGTAGAACAGCTTCGCCTCGGGGTGAAGCTCGCGATACAGGCGGGCGGTATCGACCGCGTAGGACGGGCCCTCACGCTCGATTTCGCAGCGGTCCATTTCGAAATATTTCTCTCCCTCGATGGCGGCCTGAATCATTTCGCAGCGCACCTCGGCCGGGGCTGGCGGCTTGCGGAGTTTGTGCGGAGAGAGGTTGGCGGGGATGAAAACGATCTTCGACAGCTTCAGCCGCTCGAGGGCGTCGCGCGCCAGAAGCAGATGGCCGTTGTGGATGGGATCAAACGTTCCGCCGTAAAGGCCGATCTTGAGCGGGGAGGGATTCATTCGACAGGTGAGGGCAGTTTATGATCTTTGAAAGCAATATGCCATCCCAAGATGTGGGCCAGTTGCTTCTCGTCGGAGTCCCCGGTGCGGAACTCGATGCCGAGACGGCCAGATTTTACAAAGACCTCCAGCCGGGGGGATTCATCCTCTTCGGGCGCAACATCCAGACCCCGACCCAGCTCCGCAAGCTCATCGACGACCTGCGCGACCTCAGCGATGTCGAGCCGGTCGTGACCATCGACCAGGAGGGCGGGCGTGTGTCGCGTCTCAAGCTCATCGGCAACGAGCCGCCCAACGCCCAGCAGCTCCGGGACCGCAATGATCTCGGCTTGATACGCAAGCACGGCGATATCACGGGACGCCTCCTGCGGCTCTTTGGGTTCAATCTCGACCTCTGCCCGGTGCTCGATATTTCCTTCGACGATGAGGCGGACAATTCGCTGCGCGGCCGGTGCTATGGCCGCACGGTGGCCGAGGTGATCGAAAAGGCCGGGGCGTTCAATGAGGCGCTCCGCGAGGCGGGCATCCTGAGCTGCGGCAAACATTTCCCCGGCTATTCCTCCGCCGGGCTCGATCCGCATCACGAGCTGCCCTCGATCGACCGATCCCGCGAGCTGATGGAGGAGTACGAACTCGCCGTCTTCCGTGCCTTTGCCGACAAGGTGGACAGCATGATGATCGGCCATATCACGATCACCGGCCTCGAGGCAGGCGGCCCGCCGGCTTCGCTCTCTTCCGCCATGATCAACGGCCTGCTGCGCGAGGATATGGGCTTCAACGGCCTTGTCATGACCGACGACCTCGACATGGGCGCGATTCTGAATCACTACGGCTTCGACGAGACGATGCGCCAGGGTATTGCCGCGGGAAACGACATGCTCATGATCTGTCATCGCGTCGAGCTCGCCGCGCAGGCGAAGAAAGTCCTCGCCGAGCTTCCAGCTTCGGAAACCGAGGCCGCGCTGGGTCGGATGGCGGAGTTCAAGGCCAGGTTGGCTCCGCCGACCCCGTTTACGGAAGAGGCCTTCCGCAGCGTGGACTCGGAAATCTGGGACCTCCGCGTCGCCACTCTCGGCGAGGAACAGGCTGGACAGCGCAGCGCCGAGGACGGCAAGCGTTCTCCGGTCGAGCTGTACTAGATCCTTACGGCTCGCCGATCACCGGGTTGGCAATGACGATGGCCTGGGCGCGAACCGCCCGGGTCAGCACCTCCTTGCCGCTGGGCCGGGCTTCGCGGGCCATGCCTTTGTAACGCAGCGGCTGGTAGCCGAGTTCGATCAAAGCCTGCGTGGGAGCCTGCTTCAGCGCGGGCTTCCATTCCGGGATGCCGCCGGTCTCGTAGTAGAGGACCCAGGAGTGATCGGGTTTTGCCCAGCCCGCCACCAGCATGACGTGGCGGCGAGGGACGTTCAGGATGTCGCCCGGACGCAGCTCCTCAAAGCTCGCCAGCCGATCGCAGACGGCGGGGAGTTGGGACGAGTCATGCACCGAGGGCAGCTTGAGGCAGCGGGAAACGAATCCCGAGCAGTCCAGCCCGACGGCGTGGGTGCTGACGGCCGCATTGTCGGCCTGGCGCTTGGCGGGAGTGGAGACGTCGCCTCCGGCTTTGCCTGAGGCGATGCCGGTATCGAAGCTCTGGACGTCGTCAAATCCGCCCCATTTGTAAGGCACACCCTGGTTGACCAGTCCCGGCTCCCACCAGCCGTCCCGGCCATTGGCGGGCTTGTAGCTTGCGTCAGGTGTGTCGACCCGCACCCCGGCGGGATCGTTGCCATGCAGGATGTTCCGGGCGAAGGGCTGCCATTGGTGCTTTGTGTAGACCTGGGCGATGGCCAGAGCCTCCGAGGGCGTGACCTGAGAGGGTGCGGCGGGATCGCCCGGGAGCAGCGCGGGCGTGACAGGATTCCGCGAGGGAGTCGTAGTGGTGGCGCAGCCCGCGAGCACGGAGAGAGCAAAGATCAGGCAGTGACGGGAGAGGGCCTTCATGGTTCTTCTTGCAGGGAAAGAAAACTCCGCCGCATAGTGCGGGCGCACTAAGCTTAAGGAAAGCCCAATACGATGGTTACCGTTCCCTCCTCCGCGGTCAGACGATGGGTGTTCATCCTTGCTGGCTGCTGGGTTTGCGGGTTTGCGGCGCGAGCGTATCCCGAGGATCGCCCGGCATCCCGGACGGCGCTGGTCGTGGGCAACTTCCGCTACGAGGAAACGGTCGGCCCTTTGCGCAACGCCGGGAATGACGCCCGGCTGGTGGCGGCTGCGCTGCGGTCCCTGGGATTCCGGGTCCTTGAGAAAACCAATGTCTCTCGCGACCAGCTCATTCACGCGGTGGAGGACTTTCGCAAGACCCTTCCCGGCGCGGAGGTGGCGGTTTTCTATTACGCGGGTCATGGCATTTCGGTTGGCGGGTCCAATTACCTCGTGCCGGTGAAATCCGGATTTTCTCCCGACGGTGCGGATTCCGTCAGCCTGCGGATGAGAGCGGAGACGCGGCTGTTCAATGCCGAGCAGGCCGTCGCGGACATCACCTCGGGCGGAGCCGCCTGCACGATTGTCATCCTCGACGCCTGCCGGAACACCCCCATCGCCCGCGATGCCGGGAGCCGCAGCCTTTCGGTCGGGAGCGGGTTGTCGGAAATGACTCCGCCTTCCGGGTCCCTTATCGCCTTTGCCACCGATGCCGGGGAGATCGCCCTGGACGGGGAGGGGGCAAACGGACTCTACACCGAGGAACTCCTGAAGAATCTCAAGACGCCGGGAATCACGATCGAGCAGGTTTTCAAGCGTACGCGGGCGGGAGTCGTCCGGCGCTCGAAGGGATCGCAGGTGCCGGCGGAGTATTCCCGCCTGGTCGGAGACGATATTTATCTGGCTGGCATCACATCCAGCCCGGCAATTTCGCCACCCTCGCTCCCCACGCCGCAGCTGGGGAACCCAAAAGACGAATGGGCCCGGGTTCATCAGCTCGCCGCCGATGGAGACGGCGAGGCGGCTTTGCAGGCGATCCTTGGCATGGCGGAGAGCCAGGACGCGGGGGCGGAGGTGATCCCGCCGGTCGCGGTGGTCCTGGAGAACGTCAAGGATGACCTGAAAAAGGCCGCCGGGCCCTCCGCCGACGTGGAGAAAGCCGTCTCGGAGTGCGATCTGGCTCTCACCGTGCTGAGCAAGTGCGCCCTCCCCGGGGACGCAAAGGCCGTCGAGCTCTCCTCCAAGGCATTCAATCGCAAGGGTGACGCGCTCCTGCTCCTGGGCAGGCCCGCCGAGGCGCTGGATGCTTTTTCCCGGGCGGCCGAATTGGGGCCCGAGGACCCGTATGTGATCTTCAATCGAGGCCGGGCTCATCTGGCGCTCGGCCAACGGGACCTCGCCCGGGAGGATTTCCTCCAGGCCTCCGGGGAAAAATTCCGTTCCTCGGGAGCCCGGAAGCTCGCTCTTGAGGAGCTGAAGAAGCTTCAGTGATCAAATATTTCATTTTCTTGTGAAATTTCTCTTGCGGAACGAAAAATTCCTGGCATAGTTGGAATCGTTCTGGGGGGAACAGCAGGCCACCGTGGCATTCGTCGCGGTGGCCTGCATCATTTCCGGCATTTTTGCCAACCTCCCGTCGACTGCTGACGAGCCGTGATGCACGGTGGATGATTTTCTTCTTTTCGAGTGTCTCGAATAATCTTAGGGGCCAAGTAATAAGCCGCCTAATTGTTCATTGACTTAACCATCAATCGTATTAAATCTCTCCACCATGTCGCTTTTCCTGCTCAAGGAACTTCCCCGGTATGAATGCCTGCAGGAAGCTGCTGCGGACATTCCCGGTGCAGATGCCTCCATTTGCGAGGTCTATATGAACTTGCTTCACACCGGTGAGGTGATCGCTCGCGCGGAGGCGGTATTCCTCTCTCGCTTCGGGCTGAACCAGGCCCGCATGGTGTTGCTTTTTATCCTCGATGCCTCGCCGACGGGGAGCATGAGGTCGTCGGAGATCGCGGAGAAATCGAGTGTGAGCCGGGCGACGATCACCGGCATCCTCGATACGCTGGAAAAGGCGGGGCTGGTGGCGCGAGCCTCGGACCCGAACGACCGGCGGGCGTCCAATGTGAAAATCACCCCTGCGGGCGAAAAGCTGCTCGCCAAGGTAAGACCGGAGTTCATGCGCTGGTCGACCGAGACCGTCGGAACCTTGTCCTCCCCGGAACGCAAACAACTCGTCGCATTGCTTCGCAAGACCCGGCAATCGTTCGAGGAACCATCTAGAGGGTCGGCATCAAGGAATGGCTGCCATGATTAAAAAGATTATCGCGATAGTGCTCGCCGTTGCAGCGGCAGCCGGAGTCTGGCTCTTGCTGGGCGGCGTCAAGACCCTGCAAATCAAGGGGATGATGGCGAAGTTTGCCGATATGAAAATGCCGCCTGAGGCGGTGACGGCAATCGATGCGCCTGAGGAGGAATGGACTCCCGCTATTCGGGCAATCGGATCGGCTTCCGCCGTGCAGGGCGTCGTGGTGAGCACGGACCAGCCGGGCATCGTGGAGAAAATCGCCTTTGAGTCCGGCCAGAATGTGAAGCAGGGCGACCTGCTTGTGCAGCTCGATGTGAGCCAGGAACAGGCGCAGCTGCGGTCGGCGCAGGCCCAGTTGAAGCTCGCCGAGACGAGCCTCCAGCGGCAGAAAAACCTGCTGCAAAATCGCGTGAGCTCGCAGGCCGACTTCGATGCGGCGCAGGCCCAGTACGACCAGGCCGAGGCGCGGGTGCAGGAGGTTTCTTCGCTCATCAACAAAAAGACGATCCGCGCACCGTTCACGGGTGTCCTAGGTATCCGCATGGTGAATCTCGGCCAGTATCTCCAGAGCGGCGCGGAGGTGGCTCCGCTTCAGTCGCTCGATCCGATCTACGTGAATTTTTACCTTCCGCAGCAGTCGATCGGCGCGATCAAGGCCGGGCAGGATGTCGTCGTTCAGGCCGACGGGCTGGCGGACAGGGTGTTCCGGGGCAAGATCAACGCGGTCAACTCTGTCGTCGATGAAGCCACGAGAAACATCCTCGTGCAGGCGACGCTGGCAAATCCGGAGGGGCTGCTCCGGCCGGGCATGTTCGTGGGCGCCGAGGTGCCCCTGCCCGACAAGGAGAAGCGCGTGCTGATTCCCGCGACGGCGGTGCAGTTTGCCCCGTACGGCGACACGGTCTACATCGTCGAAAAGATGACGGACAAGAAAGGCGAGTCCTACACGGGCGTACGCCAGCAGGTGGTGAAGGTGGGCGAGTCCAAGGGCGACCTGGTGTCCATCCTCAGCGGCGTAAAGCCGGGCGAGCAGGTGGTGACCTCCGGCGTTTTCAAGCTCCGCCAGGGCTCCGCCGTCCAGATCAACAACGCGATCCAGCCTGCCAGCAGCCAGAAGCCAAAACCCGAGGATTCCTGATCCGGCGGGTCATCCCAACAGCCAACAGGCTATGAAATTCACGGATATCTTTATCAAACGCCCGATCCTCGCGATCGTGGTGAACCTTTTGATCCTGATCGCGGGTCTGGTCTCGATCAAGACGCTGAGCGTGCGTCAATACCCGCGCAGCGACATCGCCGTCGTCACGGTGACCACCGCTTTCATCGGCGCCAACGCCGATCTCGTACGCGGCTACATCACGACGCCGCTGGAGCGGGTGATCGCGAGCGCGGATGGCATCGACTACATGGAAAGCTCCAGCGCGCAGGGGGTGAGTACCATCACCGTACACCTGAAGCTGAACTACGATACCAACGCCGCCCTCACCCAGATCCAGGCCAAGGTGGCCCAGGTGCGCAACGACCTGCCTCCGGAAGCCGAGGCTCCGGTGATCGAGGTCGAGTCCAAGGACTCGGAGTTTGCCGCAGTCTACCTGAGCTTTTACTCCAAGGATCTCGACCAGAACCAGATCACCGACTACCTCACGCGCGTCGTCCAGCCGAAGCTCTCGGCCATCCCCGGCGTGCAAAAGGCGGATATCCTCGGCGCACGCACCTTTGCCATGCGCATCTGGCTGAAGCCCGACAAGCTCGCCGCGCTGAACATCACCGGCACCCAGGTGCAGCAGGCCCTCCAGGCCAATAACTACCTCTCGGCCGTCGGCAAGACCAAGGGGAGCATGATCGCGGTGAACCTGGTCGCGAATACCGACCTGCGTTCGGAGGAGGAGTTTCGCCGCCTCGTCATCGCGGAAAAGAACGGCTCCATCGTACGGCTCGGGGATGTGGCCGATGTGTCTCTCGGCGCGGAATCCTACGAGGAGGACGTGCGCTTCTCCGGCCAGAAGGCGACCTTCATGGGTGTATGGCCTCTGCCGCAGGCCAATACGCTCGACGTGGTGCGCCTCGTGCGCGAGGCCCTGCCCGACATCCAGTCCCGCCTGCCCGCCGGCATGCATGCCGACGTGGCCTACGACTCGACGATCTACATCGACAGCGCCATTCATGACGTGATCAAGACGCTCATCGAGACCCTCCTCATCGTGATCGCGGTGATCTTCCTCTTCATGGGCTCGGTCCGCTCGGTGGTCATCCCGGTCATCGCCATCCCGATTTCGCTGATCGGCGCGGTGTTCCTGATGATGCTGGCGGGCTTTACCATCAACCTGCTCACCCTGCTGGCCATCGTGCTGGCGGTGGGTATCGTGGTCGACGACGCCATCGTCGTGGTGGAAAACGTCGAGCGCCGTCTCCAGGAGGGCGAGACGCCGTTCCAGGCGGCGATCAACGGCGCACGGGAGCTCATCGGCCCGGTCATCGCCATGACCATCACGCTGGCGGCAGTCTATACGCCGATCGGCATCCAGGGCGGCCTGACGGGCGCGCTCTTCCGGGAGTTTGCCTTCACGCTCGCCGGAGCGGTCATTGTCTCGGGTATCGTGGCCCTGACCCTTTCTCCGATGATGTCGTCGCGCATGTTGCGCGAGGGCGATGCGGAGCGCGGGTACGCCGGGTGGGTGAACCGCCGGTTTGAGGCGATTCGCAAATGGTACTCGGGAGTGCTGGCAAAGACCATGGGCTATCGCGCTGCTCATCGTCCCGCTGGCCATGTTCTCGACCAATGAACTGGCGCCCAATGAAGACCAGGGATTCATCTTCGGCATCATCAATGCGCCGGCCAACGCCACGCTCGATCAGGTGACGCTCTTTTCCGACGAGATCAACAAGGCTTTCATGTCTGCGCCGGAAGTTTCCAACACCTTCCAGATCAATCTGCCGACAGGCGGCTTCGGCGGCCTCGTGACCAAGCCGTGGGATGAACGGGATCGCTCCACCGAGCAGATCGCCGCGGAATTGTTCCCCAAGACCGGCGCGATTGCCGGCTTGCAGGTCATTCCCGTGACTCCCCCGCCGCTGCCGGGCGGCAGCAACTTCCCGATCGAGATCGTCATTGCCTCGACGGCGGAGCCGAAAGAGCTGCTCGATATCGCGAACAAGCTGGTGGCCAAGGCCTTCGAGAGCGGGCTCTTCATGTTTGCCGATACGGATTTGAAGTACGACCAGCCGCAGACCGAGATCGTCTTCGATCGCGACAAGGTGGCGGCGCTCGGGCTGAATCTCCAGCAGGTCGGTGCTGACTTGTCCGCCCTCATCGGCGGCAACTACGTCAACCGCTTCCAGGTCCAGGGGCGCAGCTACAAGGTCATCCCGCAAATCAAACGAACGGAGCGGCTTTCCGCCGACCAGCTCAAGGAGATCTATGTGAGCGGTCCGGGAGGAAAGCTCGTCCAGCTCTCAACCTTCGCCACGCTGAAGAACTCCGTCGAGCCTCGCGAACTCAAGCGCTTTCAGCAGCTCAACTCGGCCACCGTCCATGGCGCACTGCCGCCGGGCGTCTCAAAGGACCAGGCCCTCCGCGTGCTCGAGGACGAGGCCGCCAAGCTGCTCCCGGCCGGGTTTGTCATCGACTACGCCGGCGAGTCGCGCCAGCTCCGCAAGGAAGGCAATACTCTCGTCACCACCATGGTGCTCTCGTTCGTCCTGATCTTCCTAGTGCTGGCGGCGCAGTTTGAGAGCTTCCGGGATCCGTTCATCATTCTGTTCGGATCGGTGCCGCTCGCGCTGTCGGGGGCGCTGGTTTTCTCCTTCCTGGGATTTACCTCGCTCAACATCTACAGCCAGGTGGGCCTGATCACGCTGGTGGGTCTCGTCGCGAAAAACGGCATTCTCATCGTGGAGTTTGCCAACCATCTGCAGCAAAGCGGATTAACTCGCGTCGAAGCGGCGATGCAGGCCTCGGTGACGCGGCTGCGCGCCATCCTGATGACCACGGCGGCAACGGTAGTAGGCCATACGCCGCTGGTTTTCGCCAGCGGACCGGGTGCAGCCGCGCGTAATAGCATCGGTATCGTGCTAGTGACGGGCATGCTCATAGGGACGGCTTTCACCCTGTTTGTCGTACCGGTGATCTACAGCCTTGTCGCCACCGACCGCAGCAAGGGCCGCAAGGGTCACGAACATCAGGCTCCGACGGTCAAGGAAGCCCTCGCTGTCTAGCTCGGATTCCCTAATCATCCCACACGCCCGCCGGGTCGAGTCGACCCAGGCGGGCGTTTTTTTTGAAAACTTTTTCTTGGCAGTGGCACATCTGCTGCTACTCCTTTCGCAGATTTCTGGTTGGCGCAACGTTGTTGGGACTTTTTAAAACAGCGGAGCGCAGGCAGGGAACAAAGGGACTGTAACCAAATTGTAAAAATCGGCTTCTTGTTGCGGCGAAAGCAGCAGCTAGAGGTTTGAGCGGACGAGACAATACAAGGAATGAAAAAGGGCACATTGATCAAGGTTTTGGCGGCGAGTGTGATTTTGACGCTCGCCAATGCAACGGTAATCCAGGCGCAGACGCAGAGTCCGGCAGTGACTGCCGCTCTTGCTCAGGCGAAGGCCAATCCCGCGAAGGCAGCGGCGATCGCTGCCGCGGCGGCGAAGGCGAGTCCAGCACAGGCAGCGGCGATCGCCGCCGCCATGGCTGCCGCATTTCCCGCGGCTGCCGCCTCCATCGCATCGAGCGTGGCATTGGCTGTTCCGTCTGCGGCGGCGTCCGTCGCCGGGGCTGTGGCATCGGCGGTGCCTTCAGCTGCGACGGCCGTGGCTAGCGCGGTGGCGACGGCTGTTCCGTCTGCGGCGGCTGGTGTGGCCGGAGCAGTGGCTGCAGCTGTACCCGCAGCGGCTTCGGCTGTGCAGTCTGCCGTCGTGGCCGCCGTTCCGTCTGCCGCCAGCGCAATCGCCTCGGCCATCGCGGGCGCCCTTAGCGGCACCAGCGGAGGAGGCCAGGGAGGCGTGCCAGGGACAGGCTCCACCACGTCCAATCCGTCCAACTTCAGTTCCAACTCTTCGCCGACACCGACTCCGCAGCCGTCGGCAAGTCCAACCCCAACTCCGGTACCGACGCCTACCCCCACGCCGACGCCTGCTTCGCCCTCTTTCTAGGGCGCACATGTTGAACCGAGGGAAGAAGCGATGAACCAAATCACTGGTACTGATGGCTCCAGCCACGACTCGACTCCGGCTTCTGCGGATCAGTCAATCGACAGCAGGGCGGACTTGCGTGGCCGCATATTGAAAAACGGAAGCGCCATGGGATTGATGGCGACCGTGGTCGGCATGGTGGGCCTTTCCATGGCTCAAACGATCAATCCCACCCAGCCCGGGGCAAATGCGGATCCGATCCCGAGTGCGCAGACGCGGGATATGTTTCGCCCCTTGATGCCGGCCTCATCCGGGCAGAATCTTGGTAGCGAGGCGGCAGCCGACGCGGTGGCGCCTTTGCAGCCGACGCCGGAAGCCATTCCGGACACGGAAAACGGAGTCGGAGCAAATGTCGACGCCTCCGCTCCCCCTGTTGAGATCGATGGCAAAGCTGTCGCCGAGGCGCAAAGGCGTCTCTGGCGCATCCGCCCCAAGGGCGGAGCGGCGATGGTCTATGACGACAACATCTTCATCAGCAATACGAATCGTGTGGCCGATGTCATCTGGAGCGTCACGGCCGGGCTTGCCTTTGAGATCGGGGACTATCGCAACCTGAAGGAGAACTTCCTCATCGCCGAGTGGTATGGCACCGGATACTTTTACACCCAGAATCCGCAGCAGAACGCCTTCAACCAGGCCGCCGCGCTTCTCGGCCAGTACCGCTGGAACAAGCTCACCGGCCAGATCGAGAGCCGTTACCAGTATCTGACTGGTCCGGATCGTGAGGTGGGAGCGTTCACGGACCGCCAGTTGTTCGTAAATGCGATCCGCTTCAACTACGACTACAGCGACAAGACGACGTTCGACGCCGAGTTCCTGCAGAATACGCAGATCTTCAAATCGTACCTCAACCAGTACGACTATCGATTGAAGCTCGGCGGCGACTACCGCATCCTGCCCAAGGTAAAGATCGGTGGTGAGGGAGTCGCAGGCATTCTCGACGTAGCCGACAGCCCGCTGCAATATTACCAGCAGATCCGCGGGCGTCTTCGCTATGATGCGACCGGCAAGCTGGCTTTCAAGAGCAGCGCGGGTATTGAGTTCCGGCAGTTCCAGGGGGAATCCGACGAGTTCAGGATCGAGCCCGTATTTTCGCTGGGGCTGGAGTATACTCCGTTTGACGGCACGTTGATCAGCCTGACCGGTTATCGCGATGTGATCGGCTCCAATTCTCTCGTGGGACAGAACTATGTCGCCACCGGATTCCAGATCTCGATCCAGCAGCGTGTGTTGCAGAAGTTCTTTGTCGGTGTCGCTTTCGGATACGAAAACGACACGTACTTCGCCACCGAATCGGACATCGACTCCAGCCGCGTGGATAACTACATCTTCGCCCGCCCTTCGATCAGCTACAACCTGGCAGACTGGGCCAAGACGGGAATTTTTTACGAGTATCGCAACAACGACTCGAACGAAAGCAGCAGCAGCTTCTACGACAACCGCGTCGGAGTGGAGCTGAATCTGACTTTCTAGAGCCGTCGGTGCGGCTGGTTGTAACAACAGGGTAGTAACGACGTTTTATGAAGAGTCTTACCGGTGTGTTGATGGCGGCGGGCCTGTTGATGGGCGTATTGACGCAGGCATTCGCGCAATCCGCAGCGGAGCCGTCCGACTACAAGCTCACAGCCAATGATCTGCTCGACTTCCGGGTGTTTCAGGAGCCCGAGCTCGATGCGGTGATCCGGCTGTCCGGCGATGGGACAGCGTCGTTTCCGCTGGTGGGTAACGTATCGATCGGCGGCAAGACGATCGGCGAAGCCGTGGAAATCCTGCGGACGCGTTACAAGGACGGCTATCTCGTCAGCCCTCAAGTCAGCCTGACGGTGCGGACATATTCCAAACAGCGCTTTACCGTGCTCGGGCAGGTGCAAAAGCCGGGAGCCTATGAAATGCAGGGGACCGAGGCGGTCAGCCTGCTCCAGGCGATCGGCCTGGCTGGCGGCTACACCCGCATCGCCGACCCGGCAAACATCACGGTGAAGCGCCGGGAAAGCGATGGCAAGGAGCGGGTGATACGATTCAATGCAAAGCGCATGGCAAAGGGGGGTGACGACGCCTCCTTCATGCTAAAGGCCGGTGACGTTGTGACTGTGGGAGAGTCGTTATTCTAGCCACATGCCCCGGTCGAAAGTCCTTTCATGCAGGAACGGTAATCGCCCCTGGAGCTTTATGATGTATGCCTAAAGAACAAGGAGAGATTCGGGACGGGAAGCCTCAAGGCGGACTTGCCGCTCTCGGTGAATACAGCGGCGATCTGATTGATTTTGACCGGCTGCTAAACCTCCTGCGCGCCAAGGCCTGGCTGGTCATCATGGTGACGCTCCTCGTCATGCTGGCGGCGCTCGCCTACGTGATCCGGACCCCGAAGCTCTATCAATCGCGGGCGCTGATACTGGTCGAGCAGTCGAGCCAGAAGGTGGTCAATATCGATGAGGTCGCCCAGGAGAATCCCCAGACACTGGATTTCATCAACACGGTGGTACAGGCCTTGACCAGCCGCAAGCTGCTGCTTCGCGTGGTCAAGGTGTGCAACCTGGAGAAGGATCCCACCTTTGCGCCGCCGCTCAAGAACGGAGGCAGGTACACGGACATCGAGCTCGCCGACCGTCTGGAGTCCAAGGTTTCCGTGCAGCTTCGCCGCGGCACCCGCTTGATCGAGCTTGTGGTCGAGGACAGAAATCCCGAGCAGGCGCAGAAGATCGCCTCGGCCTTCCTGAAGGAATTTCTCCGGGAGAACTTTGAACAGAAGATTGCCCTCTCCCGCGTCGCCAATGAATTTCTCCAGGAGGAAGCGGAGAAGCTGAAGGTCAAGCTGGAAGCCTCGGAGCGCAAGCTGCAGGCCTATCGCGAGCAGAACAAGGCGGTCTCCCTCGAGGAGCGGCAGAATATCATCGTCGAGAAGCTCAAGGAACTGAACACGAAGGTCACCGAAGCCAAGAGCAAGCGCATCCAGCTGGAAGCCGATATCGAGCAGCTCAAGCGCATTCAAAAAGGCCGGTATGAAGATATGCTGGGAATCAACAGCGTGAGTCAGCTTCCCCAGGTGGCGCTTATTCGCGAGCAGCTTGTCAACGCGGAGACCGATCTGGCGACGCTGAAAGACCGTTATCTCCCCAAACATCCCAAGTATATCGCGGCCGAGACCCGCATTGCCAACCTGAAGCAGTCGCTGGAGAGCGAAGCCAACCAGGCGGGAGAAACCTTGGCGCGGCTTTATGAGTCGGCGAAGGACTCGGAGTCGAAGCTCGAGACCGCCTTGCAGGAGCAGGAGGAAAAGGCGCTCATGCTCGATAAGGTCGCCATTCCCTACAACGTGCTGCAGCGTGATGTGGAGTCTGATCGAGCTCTCTACGAGTCCGTCACGAAACGCCTGAAAGAGACGGCGATCACGCAGGGCGTGGAGCAGGCGCCTTACCGCATCATTGAAGAGCCGATGGTCCCGAGCGCGCCGTCGAAACCGAAACCCAAGCTGGTGCTGATGGTGTCTTTGCTGCTCGGCCTGGGGCTGGGCGTCGGCGTGGTGCTGGTTCTCGACCTCCTGGACCAGTCTTTGCGTACTGTGGACGAGGCGGAGAGCTACCTCGGTCTGCCCGCCCTTACGGCCATTCCCGAGCAGAGGAAGGAAGGCATCGTCGAGCAGGTGAACGTGGCTTTGAAGGAAAAGAAGAAGCTCTCCAGCCTGCCCGGTGACCTGCTCAAGGAGCGGACCCGTCACATGCTGGGCAAAAACAAGTCGAATCCCGAAGCCGCCCGTCATCCTCTGATTTTTGTGGAGTCCCCGGCTTCTTTGCAGGCCGAGGCGATTAGAACCTTGCGGACTTCGCTCTCCCTGCTCGGCAAGCAAGAGGGGCGCCGGACCTACCTGTTTGCCAGTGCGATCCCGCAGGAGGGAAAGAGCTTTACCTCTTTGAACTTTGCTCACTCCCTTGCCCAGCAGGGCCAGAAGACGGTGATCATCGATGCCGACCTTCGCAAGCCGAAGCTCAAGGACGACCTGCTGCCGAAGAGCGGCGATCTCAACGGTCTCACGGATTATCTGAGCGGCAACGCCACCCTGGAGCAAGTGGTGGTCGCGACGCCCTATGAGAATCTCTCTATCATCCCGGGCGGGCATCGGGCGCCCAACCCGGCCGAGTTGCTCCTCGAAGAGCCCTTCCGCATCCTTCTGGAAAAACTGCTCGAGAAGTACGATCGCGTGGTCGTCGACAGCGCGCCGGTCAATGCCGTGAGCGATGTGCTGGCCATCGCCTCATGCTTCCAGATCACCTGCCTGATCGTGCGCGCCGGCAAGACTCCGAAAAAGGCGTCGCTGCGCGCGGTGAAGCAGTTGAAGAAATCGGGCGCCCGACTCGCTGGGTTTATCTTCAACCGCCTGCCCATCGGAGGGCGGAGTGCTGGGTACTACTATTATTATTACGGCGACGAGTATTCAAAAGACAGCGTCTACGGGGCGAAGGGCGCCTGAGTACTGAAGCTCCAAGGACCGACAGAACATCATGCCCGGAATCACGACTAAACCCCATGCAACTGGTCGGAGCGCAAGCTCGATGGCCAAGGGCGGTAGCCTGGCCTGGTCCGCTCCTGTCTGCGTGCCGATGGCAGCGGGAAATCCCGGCAGAAAGACTCGGAGGAAATGAGCGCGGCTGTATCGACATCTCCAAGGGCTGCTGGCTCCCAGGAAGCGGGGGAATCGCCCTATTCTCAATTCGTACCCAAGGAGAAGCGACATCGGTTTGAGGAAATCTGCCGCTTCTGGCTGGTGGTCACAGATATCATCGCCATCGTTGGCGGACTGGTGGGGGCTTTCTTTATTCGCTTCTCGTCGCTCTGGGATTTTGTGCCTTTCGCTGCCGGGTTTGCTCCCAATCAGGAAATCGCCATGCATCGCTACGGACAGAGCATCATCCTGGGCGGGGTGATGATGCTGGGCCTGCTGCTCTTTCTCGGGGCGTACAATGGTGAGACTCTGCTGCGCTTCCGGCGTTCATTTCCCATCGTCGTCAAGGCTCTGCTCGTCTGGCTGATCGCTTATCCTGGCATCGCGCTGGTACTGGAGTTCGATGAGCGTTTGAGTCGCGTCTTTGTCGTGATGTCATTCGTCAGCCTGATGGTGACGATCCTGCTCGGGCGTTTCATTGTTCAACGGCTGTTGAGCTCACTGGGATACACGGCGGCATTTCGCCAGCGTCTCCTTTTTGTCGACTGGACCGAGAATGCAGCGCACCTCGCGGCGGCGGTCGCAAAGGATGCCTGGCATCCCTATGATGTCATTGGCTGCGCGCCGCCTCCGACAAATACGTTCTCTCTCATGCCGCCCTCCCACGTGCCGACCCTGGGCAGCTACTCCGAGGTCGGCGTACTCTCGGAACTCGGGGTCGTCGACATCGTGATCCTGGCGGATGGAAAGCGCAGTGAGCAGGACGTGCTCGCGCTGGCCCGGCAGTGCGAAAAGAGCATGGTGCAGTTCATGGTGGTGCCAACGGGTTTCCAGATCCTGCTCTCGGGGCTGGAGCTTACCACCGTCAGCAGCATTCCGCTTCTCGGGGTGACCAAGCTGCCGCTCGACCATCCGGTGAATGCGACGATGAAGCGTATCGTCGACATCTTTGGCGCGCTGGTCGGATGCGCGATCAGCCTGCCTATTGTTGCCGTCTTTTGCGCTCTGGTGTATCTGGAGTCGCCCGGGCCGGTTTTTTACCGTCAGGTGCGGGTCGGCCGCCGCGGCCGGAGTTTCGAGATCATCAAGATCCGCAGCATGAAGCTGGACGCCGAAAAGGAATCCGGAGCGCGCTGGGCGTCAAAGGTCGATGATCGGCGTCTCAAGGTCGGGACGTTCATGCGCAAGTGGAATATCGATGAATTGCCGCAGTTTTGGAATGTCCTCCGGGGTGAACTCAGTCTCGTCGGTCCCCGGCCTGAGCGTCCCGAGTTGATCAAGCAATTCCGCGAGACGGTTCCTTTTTATAATGCCCGTCACAACATCGTTCCGGGCATGACAGGGTGGGCGGCCGTAAATGGCTTCCGCGGCGACACGGACCTCAACGAGCGCATCCGATGCGATATCTATTACATCGAGAACTGGAGCCCGATTCTCGACTTTCAGATCATGCTCATGACGTTCTTCCGCTGGGAGGGAGCGCACTAGATTTCACTTCAGACATCAACTCAAGAGGAGCTTAACATGAAAATGCCAAAGGTAATTGCGGAGATCGGGTGCAACCACAAAGGGGATATGGCCATCGCCAAAGAGATGATCATGGTCGCCGCCAGCTTCTGCAAGGCGGACGTCGTCAAATTCCAGAAACGAAACCCGCGTGAGCTGCTTACGGATGAGCAGTACAATGCGCCCCATCCGAATCCGATGCACTCCTATGGAGACACCTATGGGGCGCATCGCGAGTTTCTCGAGTTCAGCCCCGAGCAGCATCGCACGCTCCAGGCCTGGTGCGAGGAGTTTGGCACCGAGTACAGCACCTCGGTATGGGATCTCACCTCGGCAAAGGAGATCGCGCCCCTGCAGCCCAACCTCATCAAGATCCCGTCGGCCTGCAATCTGCACTTCGACATGCTGGGTTACCTCTGCGAGAATTTCGGCGGAGAGATTCACCTCTCCTTTGGCATGACCACTCACGAGGAGGAAGAGCAGGTGGTGGCTTTCTTTGAATCGAAGGGCCGGGCCGGGGACGTCGTCCTTTACTCCTGTACATCGGGATATCCGGTCGCGTTTGAGGACATCTGCCTGCTTGAGATCTCCCGTTTGAAGACGGCCTTCGGAGAGCGCGTGAAGGAGATCGGATTCTCCGGCCACCATCTCGGCATCGCGGCTGATGTCGCGGCGATCACGCTCGGCGCGTCCTGGGTGGAGCGTCACTTCACTCTGGATCGTACCTGGAAGGGTACCGACCACGCCGCCTCGCTGGAGCCCGATGGCCTTCGTCGTCTCGTGCGGGACATCCGTCACGTGGCGGCTGCGATCGAGTACAAGGAGACCGAGCTTCTGGATGTCGAGAAGGTCCAGCGGGAAAAGCTGAAATGGCGTCCGCGCGCCTAGATCGGCGAGAGAACGTCCCGACTCGGCCTGCTTCGGTGCAAATGCTAGTGTCTTCCAACCAATACCTCAGATAGGAATAAGGCGTCTCATCATGAAAGTCGTAGCGTTCATTCCGCTCCGGGGAGGGAGCAAGGGCATCCCGGGAAAGAACATCCGGCCGCTGGCCGGCAAACCGCTTTGCCAGTGGACGATCGAGGCTGCATCCGCCTGCGCGGCCATCGATCGGGTCTTTGTGTCGACGGATTCGGTGGTCATCCGGGAAACGGTGGAAGGCATGGGCCTCCCCAAGGTCGAGGTCGTGGACCGCAGTCCGGAGACTGCCACCGACACGGCTACCACGGAATCCGCCATGATCGAGTTTTCCGAAGGCAGAACATTCGAGGAAATCATCCTGATCCAGGCGACATCGCCGCTCCTGACGGCGCATGACCTGGACGAAGGCATCACGGAATATCGGCGGGTCGGCGCAGACAGCCTCCTCTCGGTTGTGCCGCAGAAGCGGTTTATCTGGAAGGTGGAGCCCGGCCTGCCGGCAGCCCCAGTGAACTACGATCCGCTCCATCGCCCGAGGAGGCAGGATTTTCAGGCCTACCACGTGGAAAACGGGGCGTTTTACATCACCAAGAGGGAAGGCCTGCTGGTCCATGGCTGCCGACTTTTTGGAAAGATGGCGGCCCATGTGATGCCTGAGGAGACGTTCATTGAGCTCGATGAGCCGGCGGATTGGCTCGCGGTCGAGACCATGCTCAAGGAGCGCGGCGCCGCCTCATCCGACCTGTTCGCCAAGGCTCGTCGCATCAAACTCATCGTCTCGGATGTCGATGGTGTATTGACAGACTCCGGGATGTACTACTCCGAAACCGGCGACGAGTTGAAGAAGTTCAACACGCGCGATGGGAAGGGGTTTGAACTCCTGAGAAACGAAGGGATCAAAACGGCGATCATCACCTCGGAAGACACCCGCATCGTCGAGCGGAGGGCGGCAAAGCTGAAGATCGATTTTCTCTATCAAGGAGCCAGGGACAAGGTGCCGGCCTTCCGGGATCTGCTGGCCAAGGCAGGAGTGACGGCTGACGAGGTTGCCTATGTGGGCGACGATCTGGCCGACGTGCCGATCCTGGAGCAGGCAGGCCTGGCGGTGTGTCCCGACGATGCGGTCGATGCCGCGCTGGAGTTTGCGGACCTGCGTACCAGGGCCCGTGGCGGCGAAGGCGTCGTGCGGGAGGTGGCCGAGATGATATTGAAGGCAATCTCGAAATAGCTGCCTCCATGCGACTACTTCCTGCAAATGCCTTTTGCCATGATGCACCGCGAGATCGCAGTGGGTGGGGCGATGTTGTTTTGAAGGTCGACTGATATGGGGGAATCCTTGGAAGCTCCGGGCCGTCGGTCGGAAAAGGGAAAGTTCCTTTCCATGTTTGATGGCATCAAGACGGAGTTGGCGTCAGCGCTCAAGAGCAAGGCGGCCCGGGCGGTCGGCAAAAATACTGGTTGGTTGATGGCAGACCGGATATGCCGACTGTTCGTGACCCTCTTGATGACGGCATTGATTGCTCGTCACCTGGGACCCAGGGAGTTTGGAGCGCTTAACTATGCGATGGCCTTTGTCGCGCTATTTTTGCCACTGGCGACATTTGGCCTCGATCGTATCGTTGTACGGGATTACGTCAACGGGAAGCCGGGCAAGGAAACTATTTTAGGTACCACCCTGTGCTGGCGGGTTTGCGGAGGGGCATTGATTCTGGTGATCGCCTCTTTTGTTTGCGGTCTGGTGCGCCCGGGGGATCGTGCGGCGCAGGTGCTGGTAGGCATCTTAAGTCTGAGTCCCATCCTGCAGGCCGGAGAAGTGATAGATTTCTGGTTCCAGTCGCGACTTGAGTCAAAATACGTCGCCATAGCGAAAACGATCTCCCTGGCTGGCAGTACGGCCATCCGGTGCGCGCTGCTCTACCATGATGCCTCGGTTTACTCGTTTGCATGGGCCAGTCTCGTCGAATCTCTCTTGCTGAGTGGCGCGTTAATCATTGAGTTTCGTCGGCGGGCGCCGGATTGCGGTCGATGGAGATTCTCCCCAGCTTACGCCCGGACGCTATTTTTTCAATGTTGGCCGATGGCGTTGAATCTGGCGTTGCACATGCTGTACATGCGCATAGCGATATTCATGCTGGCATCGTTGAAAGGCGATACAGCACTTGGCTTGTTTACGGCTCCATCGCGGCTTTACGACAGTATCGTGCCGTTCTTCGGGCTCTTGGGAACGTCGCTGTTTCCCGAGCTCGTGAAGCTATATAGCGTCGATAATGTGAAGTTCTTTGGCCGGTATCATCAGATATGCCGTTTGTTGAGCCTCATAGGCTGGGCGATGTTTCTGATACTGGCGGCGATTTCCCCATTTGTCATCCCGTTGATGTACGGATCGAACTTTGCCAGCAGCGGCATCGTGCTCTCGATTTTGAGCGCGGGTTTGCTTTTTCAGCTTTCGGGGATGCCGCGGGCGGCCTATCTCACGATCATTAACAAGCAAGGGACGTTGTTGTGGGTCTCTATTGCCTCCATAGCGATCTCTTGTCCGCTGAACTGGTTTTTGATCATGCGGTATGGAATCGCCGGGGCGGCCATGGCGACAGTCTTGGCGACGTTCTTCAATTTCTTTCTGGCCAATTTTATTTTTCCTGCGACCCGCCCTCTGGCTTGGATTCAACTCAAGGCCTTGCTCTTGTTGAAACATTGATCATGCCAAGTATCAACGCGACGCCGTGACGGTAAAGACGAAGCATTTCAGACATGGAAATATTGAGAAGATAAACGCTTTTTTCAACAAAAGCAGACGACCATTTGTGGTCTCCCATAGGATTTCATGACTATTAAAAAGCTAAAACGACTGCTGTATGGAGCCATTGCGAAACGTGATGGCCTTGTCGCTGGGAGCGGCCTGAGAATCAACGGGCTGAGCAGGTTTACGAAAAAGGTCACAGTCGGCAGTAATGGCAATTTTAATGGCATGACCGTGCAAGGTAGTGCTGAAGTGACGATCGGGGACAATTTTCACTCTGGTCCAGAGTGTCTGTTGATCACGTCTTTTCACAATTATGACTCCGGAAATGCAATTCCGTACGATTCGACCAACATCAATAAGCCCATTTGCATTGAAGACAACGTGTGGCTGGGTTCCCGCGTTATCATCCTCGGTGGAGTCACGATCGGGGAGGGAGCGATCGTTCAGGCTGGAGCCGTGGTGGTAAAGAGCATACCGAGATGCTCTATCGCTGGCGGGAATCCGGCAAAGGTCTTCAAAATGCGCGATATCGAGCACTACGAAAGGCTCAAACGGGAGGGTAAATTTCACTAATGAAGAGCCTCTACATGGTGTTTTCGCCGTTTCAGATGCTGAACGCGATCGAGGCGCGCCATTCCCTTCAATCAAAGAATGACGAGTGCCATCTCGTATATTGTCGTGCCATCTCGGATCGGAACGCGGAGCAAATCCGTGCAATGATTGAGGAAACGGACTGGGCCTCGGTATTTTATGACGATTCGCCAGAGGAGCGGTCCCTATATCGCAAGCGATTCTCAGGCGTCATGGGCTACGCCAGTAAGCTCGGGCCGTTTGACCGCATGGTGGTGGGACATTTCGGATGGGATCTCGGAAGGCATGTATCGCATGCGTTGCAGCCCCGAGAAGTTGTCGTGCTAGATGACGGCACGGCGGGGCATCGCATCTACAATTATCGCTTCAGCGACGTGATTCCCTCCGGGGGCCAAAAGAGAGCCTCTCGAGTGGCATCTCTCTTTTCCCGATATGTGAAACGGATCGGATGGGGGATGCGCACCAACCCCTACCGGAGCGTCACCTTTTTCTCGATCTATCAGCATCGGATACACGCATGCGACCAGGTCATCCCAAACCGATTTGACTACCTCCGATCACAGGTGAAGGGTGAGGTGGAGCCCGGCCTGGTTGCGTTCCTGGGAGGCTGCCAGGTGGAGCTCGGCATTCTTTCCGCCGACTACTATCGGCATGCGCTGGAGGTGATTCGCAGGCATTATCCGGTCGGCAAGCTTCTCTATTTTCCTCATCGCAGGGAATCGACGGAAAAGCTGGAGTCCCTGGCAAAGCAGTTGGATTTCGCTGTTGTCCAGATCGATGTGCCCTTCGAGATGCATCTGATCGGGTCGGACATTCTTCCGGAAGAGATAGTCACCTTGTATTCCACGGCCATTGACTCGTGCGGGGCGCTGTTGGAGGGGAAGGATGTGCGGCTGACCGCGTTTGAGCTGGATCCCGATCGCATCAATGGTGATGAGCAGCGGCATTTTATTCAAAGCGTCTACGCCTACTATCGGGCGCATGGACGCGAAAATACGAGCGTACTCCCTATTGCATGAGCGGTTTGTGGAAAACTCGCCTTGCGAATCAACGGCGGAACGCCGCCGATTGACGGAACGCGATCGCAGGGAACGGAAAGGAAGCCGAATAATGAACGCAGCAATAATCAGAACATCTTCGAAGTCTTTGACCGGCATTCAGTCATTGCGCGGCATGGCTGCGATGCTGGTGGTGGTGGCCCATATCTGTCTCGAGATTGGAAAGGCGACCAGCCTTGATTTATCAAGGCTCAACATTCTGGGTGGAGGCGGCGTTGATCTGTTCTTCGTTATTAGCGGCTTTATCATGATGTACGTTTGCCAGCGCGGCGGCAAACCGATCGGCGCAATGGATTTTCTAGGGCGAAGAATCATCCGGATTTATCCGATCTATTGGTTCTACACCTGTGTGATTCTATCGATGAAGGCGCTCGCGATCGGCTACAAGAGCGTCGGGCTTTCCGCTCTCTATGTGACAGGTTCGTTTCTTCTGGTGCCGGCATTTCGCCCGGATGCCATATCCGCCACGATTCATCCGATCCTCGATCAGGGATGGACGCTTTCCTATGAGATGTATTTTTACCTGCTGTTCGCTGTCTGGATATGGGCCGGGATGAAGCGGTGGTTCGTCCTTGCCGGCCTGCCGGTCTTTTTTCTGTGTGTGATCGCTGGCGCCCGTATGCTGGGTAGCGAGACGAGCGCATTTGCGCATTTCCTGTCGAAGCCGATCGTATTCGAGTTTTACTTTGGTGTTTTGATCGGGTGGATCTTTCTCAAGGCGAAAGAACCGACGGACCTGGTGCGAAATGCCTGTCTGGCGCTTGGAGCGCTGGGCTTCCTGGCGATCCTCTGGCATGGGAAAAGCGGGGACTGGCGAGCCCTTACTCAAGGGCTGCCTGCGTCATTTCTCGTCTTCGGCTTTGCCTATCTGGAGGTGGGCAAGCGCCTGGCGGGACGGATGCTTACCGAGCTTGGAGATATTTCCTATTCGCTCTATCTGGTGCATGGGTTTTTCACGATGACGCTCGGGCTTGTCCTGAAAAAGGCGCACTTGCCGGGCATGGCGATCGTGGCGCTCTCCCTTGTCACATTTGGAGCGAGCGTGGTTGCCGCCTGGATGTCCTACAGATTTTTGGAGCGCCCCGTTACGAGCTGGCTTACCAAACGCTGGCAGGAGAAGCGGAGTTACTCACGGCCAGTGGACCTTGCGACATCGGGAGCGAAGGAATGAAGTCATCATGCGGCGAGACTGCGTCATCGTGTTCTTCCATCGAGGGTTTTTTGACTGCATGAGGATTCTCATCGCATGTACCGCCTATCCGCCGGACGTCAAGGGGGGCGGGGAGATCTCTACCGGGCTGCTCGCTTCGGGCCTTGCAGATTTGGGGGCGGAGGTGGTCGTGCTCGCTGGAGGGAAGGAAGTCTCGGAGACCGTGGAGAAGGGAGTTCGGGTCATTCGTCGACCGTCGCCCAATATTTATTGGTCGCTGGAGTCGGCGAAGCAGCCGGCCTTGCGCAAGCTCGCCTGGCACGGGAAGGAGGCATGGTTTCCCGATGGAAAATATTGGGGGGACGTGCTGGACCGGGAAAAACCTGACATCGTTCACACCAGTACCATTGAGGACATCTCCACGGCATTTTGGGTGGAGGCAGGCAAGAGAAAGCTTCCTGTGGTGCACACCCTGCGCAGTTACACGCTCCTGTGTCTCGGGGCCGACATGTTCCGGGCCGGGAGAAATTGCCAGCGGGCTTGCGCGCACTGTGCCACGCTTTCTTTTCCGAAGAGACAGCGCTCCCGCCTGGTCGACGGCGTCGTGGGAATAGGCAATTTTGTTTTAAGGAAGCATCTGGAGATGGGGTTCTTTCCCAACGCTCTCTCCGAGGTCATTTCCAATGCGGTCGTGATGCAGGATTCTGATGCCAGAAAAGGCGGCTCGGAGGAAATCCAACTTGGCTACCTCGGGCGGCTTGTGCCCGAAAAGGGGCTGGAAGTCGTCCTGGCGGCGCTGAGAGGCGCCGACTGCTCCGGGGTGAGGCTGCGAATCGCAGGACGAGGAACCGCGGAATATGAGAGCCGCTTGCGTCGGCTGGCGGAGGGGCTTCCGGTATCATTCGAGGGCTGGAGCCATCCCGATCCATTCCTGGCGGAGTTGGACGCGCTGGTCGTCCCGTCCTTGTGGAACGAACCGTTTGGCCGTGTCGTGGCTGAGGCGTTTTCCTTCGGATGCCCCGTGATCGCGGCAAATCGCGGCGGGCTGGCTGAACTGGTGACCCCCGGAGATACGGGGTTCGTCTACGACGCCGACAGCGTTCCCGAGCTTGTGCGGGTCGTTCGGGGCCTCGATCAGGAGAGCCTCCGGGAGATGCGCTCCGCGTGCTTCCAGAGGTCAAAGTCCTATGCCACGGGTCGTATCTCACAAAGTTACGGGAAGTTCTACGAAAGGGTCCTTAGCCGGAGATGAAATCGCTGATATCCACACCGAATGAGGCTGATGCGCCGCCTGCTGCTCGGCGCCCGCGATTGAGCCTGGTTGTCACCATCCTTCTAGTCCTGTGCGCCACCTTCGGAGTGGCCCTTCCCAAGGGCGGGGTGGTCGCGGGAGGCATTCCGATTACCTGGGGATATCTTTTGCTGGGTGGCGCGGCTGTCGGGAGCTTGGTCGCGGGCCTTTTGTCGGGCCGGTTCCGGATGCCGAAGCGATACCTGATCGCTTATGCGCTGACTTTACCTTTTGTCGGGATCGTTTTGGGGACGTTTTTGATTCAGGGCTGGCGGCAAACGGCTTTTGCGGCGGCACTTCTTACGAATGTCGCGGTGCTGCCCTTCCTCTTCCTTGTGGCGTTGTCATCGTTCTTTGGAAATTCCAGGGCAGTGCCAGTGCTCCTCCGCATGATACGCGGAGCGGTGATCTTTGCCGCGATCTATGGGCTCGTCCTCTTTGGTTACAAACAGGCGACCGGGCGCTTTTTTGAAGTTCCGTTTCTGACCACGAACGGCCAGCAGGAAACGACCTTGGAAAAGAAGCACAATGCGCGCGGCGACATCAGCAAGCTCATTTCGACATACAATAATGGAAACATCTATGGCGTCTGCACTCTGATGTTGCTGCCATTGTGTGGAGCAGTAGGGGGAGCTTGGTATGGCATGATTGCGCCCTATCTTGCGATATTTCTGACCCTTTCAAGAACGAGTTGGGCTGGCATATTTATCATCGCCTTGCTGCGCATGCTTCAGCTCGATCGCAAGACGCTCTCGCGCATCGTAGTGGGTCTGATCGCATCCCTGCTGGTGATTTTTTGCATCAGCATTTACCTTCATATTGCAGGAAAGGGCTGGGATTGGGTCTTTGATTCCAATCTGGGAGGGCGTATCGAGCAGGTGGAGTCCGTATCGCAGATCGATCAACTGACGTTCTTGCCGAGCGGGAAGTTCGATATCATTCCCGAGATGACCTACATCGGCATGGTCAATTCCTTCGGGGTGCTGGGCTTGATTTGCTACCTGGTGGCGATGGTCGGGCCGTTGGTGGTCGCCTTTTCCGGCATTCCTCAGGGTGAGGATAGATCAATCCAGCGTGCAGCGATCAAAGGGGCATTTGTCTATCTCATGATTAGCGCACTCGATGGCGCCTATCTGCTGATCCCCGTGATGGCGTTCTACTGGTTTCTCGTGGCTCTGTCGCTCAGGCGCGAATCAGCCCGGATGGAGTAACGGAATCAAAAATGGGCGAGAAAAGAAAATACGGGAAGCTGGGGGTCGATGGGAGGATGCTGTTCAACTCGGGCATTGGCACCGTGTTGCAGAATGTGTTGAAGGGATTGAGCGGGGAGCCGGGCAGGGTATTGGTCAATTCCGAGCGCACTTTCGCGTGGTGTGAGGAACACTTGCCGTCCTGGGAGATCGTGCACGGGACGAGCTCGATTTATTCTTTGAAAGAGCAAATCGAGGTGCCGCGCAAACTGGCAGGCTGCTCCAGGATCTGGATTCCTCATTATAATATCCCGCTATTGGCCGCGAGTCCGATCGTGGCAACCGTTCATGACGTCTTGCATATTGCCAGGCCCGAGATGTTTCCAGGTGTCGCGAGGCAGGCTTATGCCAGGATACTGCTTTTTGGGCTGGTGCGGCGGGCGTCACGGGTCGTGTGTGTGTCCCGGTTCACTGCTGATGAACTGGTGCGGCTGACCGGCTGCAAACGCTCAAAGATCGAGGTCGTGTACAATGGAGTGAGTCCGGACTGGTTTCACGCGACGCCACCAGTGGCCTTGCCGAGGGGATATTTCGTTTACGTCGGCAACGTGAAACCTCACAAAAATCTTCTGCGTTTGCTGAAGGCCTTCTCAATGGTCAAGGACCGGATTCCCGAGGACCTTGTGATTGTCGGTAAGAAGGACGGATTCATCACAGGTGACAACAGGGTGGAACCTTTTGCAGCGGAACTGGGAGATCGTGTTCGGTTTAGCGGGATGGTCTCGGATGAAGATCTCCGTTCCCTGGTTGCTGGCTCGCGGGGGATGGTGTTTCCCTCGCTTTACGAAGGATTTGGGCTTCCGCCGCTTGAGGCCATGGCTGCTGGTGTTCCGGTAGCCGTATCGCGGGCTGCCTCGCTTCCGGAGGTGTGCGGGGACGCAGTTTTGTATTTTGATCCTGTTCGCGAGGAGGAGATCGCCTCCAGCCTGATTTCGCTCTCCACGATGCCGGATGAGGCGAGGGCGGGGATAATCGCCAAGAGCCGTCAGCGCGCGGCGGAGTTCTCCTGGGATGTCGCAGTTGGCAGGATGCGTGACATCCTGATGAAATGATGCCCCGGCTGGCTCTTTGGTTGCTCGCGGGTCTTTTCGCTCTTCTTTGTCTAGGAGAATGGCAGACCCTTTTCCGAGGATCGGCCGGGATGCGGGTGATTGCTCCAGTGGAGGCAGATGCGGTCGATATCCTTTCGTCCCAACTGACGGGCCCGGCCGAGATAACTCTGGCGCCGGGTACCTTTCGACTGAAGGGAAGCGTAACGATCCCGGATACCGTTCATCGTATCTCCGGCAAAGGGGCGACAGTTGTTCTGGAGGAAGACGGGTGTGCGGCTTTTCTGATCAAAGACCGCTCAGCGTTGGCGCAACCTCTCATCATTGAGGATATCGAGTTTGCCGGTCCGCCCTCAAGCCGTGCGGTCGAGATCAGTGGATCGCATGGTGTTACGATACGGAACTGCCAGGTTGAGGGGATGTCGCTTGTCCTCACGGGGCAGGATCGACGCACGTCTTCGGGGCTCCATGTGATGGGGAACCGCTGCAATGGCGTGGGACATGAAAAGCGTCGGCGCGGGGGTATCGAACTGCGATATGTGCGCAACGCCGTTGTTTCCGGCAACCAGGTGGAGAACTATACTCACGGGATCATGTGGTGGGGAGGCGAGGCGAACTACAAGAAGAAGAGTTACGAGAAGGACGTCCGGGGTGCGTCAGACATTATCATCGAGGATAACGTCGTGCGCGATGTGAGTATGGGCGGCATCTGGGGCAGCCGGGGCGAGCGTATCTCGGTGGAGCGAAACGTCGTCGAGCGTTGCGGGGATGTCGGCATCGACTTTGAGGGATGTCGTGATGCCGTGGCTCGAGACAATATCGTGAGGGAATGCCGGTTTGGCGGGCTGGCCGTATTTTTCTCCGCTGAGAATGTGCGATTCTCCGGGAATGCCGTCTCGAGCACGCGCGCGGACTGGCCGGTGCTGCGGTTTTTTAATGTGAGCCAAAGGCCGGGAAATCTCCGAGGGCTCGTGGTGGATGGCAATTTCTTGCAGGGAATAGGATGTGTCACGAGCGCAGACGATGCCAATGGATGTACGGGGAACCTTCTTTTCAAGAAAAACCAGCTCGTCAACGTGCGCCTTGAGCTCGTTGCGAACAATGCCTCCGGCCCGGCGGTGCTGGACAATATGTTCATATTGACTCAACCTCTTCCTGAAGGAGAGGCATGGGTTTCCCTGCGTACCTTTGGCGATGGAGCGGTCGTTCGCCGCAATATATTCCAACGGGGAGAAAGCGATGGCCGGTTGACGGCGATCCGTATCGTAACGCCCCGGGGCGGCGAGGCGGTTATTTCGGACAATCTTTTTTCTGCTGCGGTCGGCGGCGTTGAGGTGGATCGCCGGGCAGCCCTCATCTTTAAGAATAACAAAGGAGGGGGCGAAGATCTCTCCCCGCCCCTGAGGATAGAAACCACAGCAAAATGAATCCGGCGCAAATGAATCGTGACGATATCGCATTGGCACACCACTGGCTTGTAGGCATGCGGGGAGGGGAGAAGGTCCTTGAGCAATTCTCCCTCCTTTTCCCGGGATCGACCATCTACACGCTGGTGGCGGATGTTTCGCGGCTTTCGGCCCAGATCGCGGCGCACCCGATCCGATCCTCGTGGCTGCAGCGCATTCCCGGAAGCGCCAGGCAATACAAGAAGATGCTCCCGCTGTTTCCCGCGGCGGTTTCGGCGCTCAGGGTCTCGGAAGGCCCCCGGCTGCTCCTGAGCAGCGACGCCAGCGTCATCAAGGGCATATATAGCCCTCCGGACATCCCGCATGTCTGCTACTGCCATTCGCCGCCGCGGTATCTCTGGGAGCTCCAGGGCGACTATATGAAGAGCGCCGAGACGGCGGGGATGATCGGGCGGCTCGCGTTTCGCTCGGTGATCCCGTACGTCCGGCGCTTCGATCAGCGCGCCGCCGGTCGCGTGACGGAATTCATCGCCAACTCGGCCTTCGTCCAAGAGCGCATCAAGCGCTGCTACCAGAGAGACTCGGTCGTCATTCATCCGCCGGTCGACATCGAGAGCTTTGACTGGCAGAGGGACCCGGAGGATTTTTACCTCATTGTCTCGCAACTCGTCCCCTACAAGCGCATCGACCTGGCGGTGGAGGCTTTTACCCGCATGGGCAGGCGTCTCGTCGTGATCGGCGAGGGCCCGGAGTTGGATAATCTCAGGAAGATCGCGGGCCCGAGCGTCCGCTTTCTCGGTTCGCAGCCATTTTCCGTGCTCAAGGAACACTATGAGCGATGCCGCGCCTTTGTCTTTCCTGGCATCGAGGATTTCGGCATTACTCCGCTGGAGGCCCAGGCAGCGGGCAAGCCGGTGATTGCATTGGGCAAGGGCGGTGCGCTTGAGACCGTGATCGATGGAAGTACGGGGCTCTTCTTTCCAGACCAGACCGTGGACAGTCTCTGTGAGGCGGTGCTTCGATCGGACGGGACATCATTCGATCCCCGGGTGATGCGCGCCCAGGCGGAACGCTTTTCCCCGACGGCGTTTCGTCAAAAGATCAGCGATTTTCTCGCCGCGAAGTTTCCCGATATCTTCCGGGCATAGCCAGATCGCGCAGCGATGGGATTCTCAATTCCTCGCGGGCGGATCAACAACCCGGCAAGCATCGCTTTGCGCTTATGAACGTTTCCCGATGCCTCGTCATCATCCTGGCCGCAGTCGTTCTCATGGGAGCGGTGGTGATTTCTCTCGTTCCCAATCCCCTGCCGCTGAAGCCCTCCTACACTCGCGCCCTGCCCGGCCCCGCAGCGAAATGGGTCCGAAAGAACTACGGGGCAATGAGGCATCTGCCCGGTTATCTGGTCGTCGCCCTATTCGTTCAGGCGGCTTTTGGGCGGAGACTCCGGTCCGTTGCGATGACCATGGCGGCCCTTCTGGTCATGGCGGGGTTCCTGGAGATCTTTCAACTCTGGATCCCGCACCGGCAATGCGATCTGCGGGATTTTCTCTGGGGGGCTCTGGGTATCCTGCTGGGATCGATCCCGGCGATATGGAGTCGTTTGCGGTGGCGTCGCCAAACTCCGGTTGCGCCGGAAAGCGCCGCCTGACGGACATGGAGGGAAACACTCAGGTGCGCTGGCTTCCGCGATAAAAGATCCGTCCCGCGTGGAGTCGAGGTTGGGTCGCCTTTGGCGGTGGAGGAGAATTTGGCGTGGTGATTCCCCCTAAAGATGTGGAAGCTCTGATCTCCCGCTGGACCGAATCGCCCGAAACTTTGAAGAAGTATTCTCAAAAGGATTTAATTTGGCCACAACAGTTTGATCGTGCAAAAATCCTGGATCAATTCCGGGCCGAAATTTCAATGCTTCTAGAATAGAGACAATTACTTATGGGAAAAATCGCACTTATCACAGGCATCACTGGCCAGGACGGATCGTATCTCACCGAGCAGCTGTTGGCGAAAGGCTACACGGTTCACGGTGTGCTGCGGCGGGCGAGTTCATTCAATACAGGGCGCATCGATCACTTGTTTTCCAATCCTGAGATCTACGGGAAGTCGCTGTTTTTGCACCACGGTGATCTCACGGACTCCAGCAACCTGAATCGCCTCCTTGAGAAAACCGCCCCGGACGAGATCTACAACCTCGGGGCGCAGAGCCATGTGAAGGTGTCGTTTGAAGTGCCGGAATACACGGCCGAGGTGGATGGCATTGGCACGTTGAGATTCCTGGACGCCATCAAGGAAGTCGGGCTGAAGGATAAAACGAGGTTTTATCAGGCGTCCACCAGCGAGCTTTACGGCCTCGTGCAAGAGGTGCCGCAGCGCGAGACGACCCCGTTTTACCCGCGTTCGCCCTATGCCGTGGCAAAACTTTATGGCTTCTGGATCATCGTCAATTACCGCGAGGCCTATGGCATCCACGCCTCCAACGGGATTCTTTTCAACCATGAATCTCCCCGCCGTGGTGAGACCTTCGTCACCCGCAAGATCACCCGCGCGGCCGGTCGCATCAAAGAAGGTCTGCAGGCGGACCTCGTGCTGGGCAATCTCGATGCGAAGCGCGATTGGGGCTACGCTCCCGACTACACGGATGCCATGTGGCGTATCCTCCAGCAGGATAAGCCGTCTGATTACGTTTGCGCGACCAATGAGACCCACACCGTCCGGGAGTTCATCCAGCTGGCATTTGCCGCCGTGGGCATCGAACTCGCCTTCAAGGGCGAGGGAGTCGAGGAAACGGGTGTCGATGTCAGCTCGGGACGCACGCTCGTCCGGGTGAGCCCCGATTACTTCCGTCCGACCGAGGTCGATCTGCTTATCGGTGACTACAGCAAGGCGAAAGCCGAGCTGAACTGGACGCCGTCGGTGACCTTCCACGAACTGGTCAGGATCATGGCTGAAGCCGACCTGAAACTTGCGAAGAGCGAGGCATCCCTCAAGGGGTAGAGAACGGGTTTTGCCGGAAGTTCTTCAGCCGAGACGCTGGCGATGAGCCTGTGCGACGTAGCGAGCTTCCATGAGCATGGCGGGCGGCCGGATGATCCCGGCACCCCGCCACACCTGAGTATTTCCAGCGGCTTGCCGGTACGTTTCTGTCGACGTAGCGAAAGGCGTCTGACATACGATTTGAGCAGAGCAGCCTCAGCCGTCTTGCGGTCTTTTGTCGATGCCTCCGTTTCGTGATATTCCCCGGTGGTTTCTCCTGGGCATACTGGTTTTTGCCCCATGGGCTTACGGCAGTACCCGGCCATGGACGCTGGATTTGCTGCGGTGGCTGCTGGTCGGGCTCGCGGCACTATTTGTCCTTTCGCTGGTTGTCGAGCGGCGTCGTCCCCGGATTGCGGGATGGGCGGCGGGGCTTGCTGCGGCGATCCTGGGTCTGGGGTGGTGGATGACCTTGAACGCTCGGGCGGTTTTTGATCCGGTCGGCCCGCAGTTCCACGATGTCGGGGCCTGGGTGGCATGGCTGCCGGGCACGATGGACCAAGGGAGGAGCCTCTCTTTCATGCTGCTGGCGACCGGCATGATGGGAGCCTTTGCTACCGCGGCCGATATGCTGACGGATGCCAAATGGCGCAATCGGCTATGGGTGACGGTGGCGTTGGTGGGGGTCAGCCTCATCTTTTTCGGCGTGATCCAACGCCTGAGCGGCGCGAGGGCTATTTTCTGGGTCTGGGGAGATCGTACGGGCCGGACCTTTTTTGCCACCTTCCGGTATCACGCGAATGCCGGGGCGTTTATCAACCTGGTTACGCCCTTTATCGTGGGCCGGGTGCTGCTCGCCTTTCGCCAGGAGGCCGGTCATGCTGGCAAGGTTTTCTGGTGCCTTGCGAGTTTCGTCGCCGTGGCGGCGGCGTTTCTGAATGTCTCGCGCGCAGCCATGGTGATCACCATGTTCCTGCTGGCGGTCTTTGCCGTCTGGTGGTTCTTTACCGAGAGGGAGCGCCGTGAGGTTCATCGGCCGCGGATGCGCTGGCTGGCCCCGACGGCGGTGATCCTGGCGATTTCCCTGCTGGCGTATGCTTTCGGGCTCGAGCGCTCGATCACACGCTGGATCGACTCTGCGGATAATCTGATAAACAATCTCCGCTACCAGGTGTACGACATCATCTGGGACCAGACCCTGCCTGCTGTCGGCTGGGGCGGCAGTGGTCCGGGCACGTTCGAGCTGGTTTTCCCTTTGTCGATCAAGGCTGCTCAAAATGAAGAGGTTGGTCGCTGGTACTGGATGGCAGCCCATGAAGATTATCTTCAGACCCTGGTCGAGTGGGGGGTGTTGGGCGGCATCTTGTGGGGAGCCTTGATCCTCGGAGGGATGACTCTTGGCTGCGTCAGACTGCTTCGGCCCCGGGCGCATCTCTCGTCGGAGACCCGCTACCTTCTTGTATCGGCATGCCTTGCCCTGTTGGGGGTCTGCTTGCATTCGCTCGTGGATTTTCCTCTGCAAATCGGCTCGTTGCAGCTTTATACCGCAGTGGCATGCGCCGTCGTGTGGATGGTCGGGCGGACGGGCTCAGATCAGAGGGTGAGGCGCCGCCGCCGGGTGCCTCCGGCAGAGGCGAACGAAACCTGATTCCCGGAGGGCATCACTGGAAGTTTCTGGGAGGTGATGGCCCGGAACGTGCTGCTGATTTGCTCCCTGAGGAGGGAAAATGGGGAATGGGAACGGAAATTTTATCAAAAGTCTCTTTGCGCTGCGGCTGGAAGCGGATAGACCGCTGCGCGATGCAATGGTTTCAAAAGGGATTTGCGGGTCTGGGGATTCTTGTCCTGGCGGGGTGCGTCTCGACGCAGCAGAAGGTTTCCCGGCAGGATCCGTTTGAAGCCCAGCTCCTGGGGCTGGAGCAGCAGGCGCTGAACAAGCGCATACCGCAGGTGCTGGCGGAGCAGGAGGCGCGGCTGGCGAGATTGCCGGACTATTATCTGCCGCAGCCGGACCTCCAGACATCGTCGGACGTCATCACTCCGGTGTCGCCGGAGGTATCGGCCTCGCGCCGTCAAGCCGGGCCGATCGGGCGGGTTTCCAACTGACTGCCTCACGCTTTTTGTTTTAAGATCGAGATATAAACGGCTGGACGTTTTTCTGTACAATGAGGTTTTGGGCATCAGGAAAGAAGGTTTTTTGCTCACTCGCTCTCCTGGTTCTGACCGGATGCGCGGCGACGGAGCCATCCGTCACTGCGAAGGCGGAGATGGGCGACGTGAAGCTGGCGCGAGGCTCGGTGGCGGTGGTCGCCGATGTCAGTATGGCGGACGCGGCTGAGGCTAGTGAACTGGTTTTGCAGGTTTCCCAGGCGCTGAAAACGGAGGGGTTTCCGGTGAAGTCCTCACCGGATGATGCCGATCTCGTGATTATTCCTTCCCTGGCGTATTCCTCTGCCGCAGTTGACGAGGCGGAAGGGCCCGCGTATTCCCGGGAAGGGTTTCAACCCGCCACCATGGGAAACCAGTCCGGCATGACCTACAATACGTTTTCTCTTTCCTCATTGGATGAGTACCGGGCTCCCTCTCGTCCCAGTGTACCGCAGAAATGCGGGCTCCGGGTGACTGCTGTGACCAGAAAGGATTGGTTCGACACGGAAAAGAGCCGCAATGTGGAGCGCGTGTGGCGGGTGATCGCGATCACATCGACGGACTCCCGCTCGCAGGACGAAATCGTAGCGTCACTGGTGCAGGCGGCCTCGGTAAAGTTTCGTGCCATACTTGCGATCGCCAGGGGAAATGCCCCGACCTCGCGATAGACTCCTCTCAGGGCTCGATGGCGAAGGGCTGCTCGCCCAGTCGGGAGGCAGGGGATACGTCGGCTGGCGGGTCCTGATTGCTGCCGATGAAGGAGCGTTTTTGGAAACCCTCCGGCGTTGACTCGAGGATGTCGATCCATCCATCGGGCCAGGTGCACTCGACCGTTTTTCCCTTCTGCTTCCAGGTGCCTTCGGTGCCTCCATTTACGGAACTGAAGGCGCGTCCGCTCGATTGGAGCGCGAGATATTGGTAACCCGAGTCGGGTTCCTTGTTCAGACGCCAGACGCCGACCACGTCCTCCGTATTCTGCGCCAGCCTTTTCGCAGGCTCGGTCGTCGCCGGAGGTTTATCCAGGGATGATCCTGGCGGATAACCGTGGTGGAGCACTCCGTCCGCGGTCTTTTCCAGAGAATCCGTCCATCCATCCTCGAGAAAGATAAGGATGCGGTTGTTTTCGGTTCGCCAAAACCCCAGTTCGCCGCGAGCCCCGTGTTTGCCCTTGGTCCAGTTTGTCACCGCCTGACCGTTGGGGAAGATGAGGATATCGAAGAGCTGGCCCTGCTCATCGATGGTCGTCCAGGCGCCGACGAATTCCGCTGCGTCGGGTTTGCCCTCGGGATTTTCGATCACAGCGAGGGGAGGAGGTGATGCGACCGGAGAGGCTGCCGGCGAAGCCTCTGGAGATGGAGATGCCGAGGGTACGGGTGATGGTGCTGCGGTGTCGGGAGCCTTCCTGGCCGGGCAGGCCGTGAGCGACAGGCAGGTGAGGAGGGCAAGGGAGGAACGCACGTCGGGGATGTTTTCGGGCCGGGGATAACTTGGCAACTTTTTTTGGCTTTGCCACCCGGAGGTGAGTTTGGACTTGTGAAACCGGGTGGTTTGGGGTGTCGATGGGGTTTGTGAGAAGGGTGTCGTCGCAGGAGGCAGCGGGGCATACGGATTACCGTGCGCTCGCGCAGCGGTTGGGGCCCGATCTGCTGCGCAAGCGAGTCACCGCCCAAGCCGACATCTGGGCCCGCAAGAGCCATCAGGGGCAGGGCATCTTTCGCATTGAGCGGCTGCTGCCGGTGAATGCCATTGTCCGATCTGTTCTCTGGCTTTTCTGTGCGGAGGAGCTCGGGCGGCGCAATTGCCTCGATGTTGAGTTGGTGGAGCGCGATGTGATATTGCCCGGATTGCCCGAGGTCTTTGACGGCTTCCGTCTTCTCCACCTGACCGATCTTCACTGCGATCTTCAGCCGGAGCTGATCGATGTGCTCATCGAGATGCTGGGCGAGTTGCAGTACGACGCGACGGTCCTCACGGGCGATTATCACAATCGCATCGGTGAGGACTATGATCTTTCGCTCGACCTGATGGCGCGGCTGTTGCGGAGCTTGCACGGCCCGAGGTACGGGTCGTTGGGAAATCACGATTTCATTGAAAAAGTGGCATTCCTGGAGGCTGCGGGCCTGCCGATCCTCCTGAACGAAGCGATGCCATTGGAGAGGGAGGGCCAGCGGATCTGGTTTTGCGGAATCGACGATCCGAATTTTTTCCGCACCCATGATCTTCGTAAAGCCAGGGAGGCGGTGCCCGCCGGGGAGACGGCCATCCTTCTCAGCCACAGCCCGGAGCCTTATCGTGAGGCCGCCGAGGCTGGGTATGCTCTGCTGCTGTGCGGGCATACCCACGGCGGCCAGATCTGCCTGCCGGGAGGCAAGGCGATCCTGCACAACTACTCGGGTCCGCGGCGTTTGGTCGCAGGGGGATGGACTCAGGGGAAAATGTCCGGGTATACTTCGCGGGGCACGGGGAGTTGCGGGGTGGCGGCACGGTATTTTTGCCGGCCGGAGATCACGATTCATACACTGCGCGCCCCGGGGAGCCTTTCCGATCAGCAATAATGCTCGACCGTGGCGGCGGGGTTGCAAATATTCGCTTTCGATGAAACCCCTCCTCCTCCCTGGCTTTGTCATCGCCGGATTGATGCTTGTTCCCATCGTGCGCGCCCAAGACGCCTCGCCGGTCAACGCGGACTCGATTTTGCGGGAACTCGACATGATCGAGCAGAGGCAGAAGCAGACCCTGGCTTCCGCGCGACAGATGGCGGTTTCCCAGCTGCGCTCGGCAGCGGTTTCCCCCTCGGCGGCGGCAGCGCTCTATGCGGATGCCGTGGAGGCAGTGGAGTTTGAAGGCAAGCCCAACAAAGGTGCGGCATACTCCGAATGGAAGGCGGGCATGGGCGATGCCCTGCGGTCAGCGGAGTTTCAGAATGTCATCCTCCTGCATCTGCGCTATCTCGTGATGTCGCTCGAGCGCGGGGGTTCGGACAAGCCGGAGATGTTCATCTCTCCCTCGCTCGCCTATGCCAACGATCTCATCCAGACGGATGACACTTTCCTGGATCTCAAGAAAAAGCAGGCCGACAAGCCGGCCGGCGACCGCGCACAGCGCGACCGGGAGATCGCGCAGAAGGCGATGAATGCGAAAAAGGATCTTCTCGACAAATCCATCGCCGACGGAGTTTTTACCCGCTGGCTGCGCCTCCAGCAGTGGCTGCCCAAGGGCGACACCTGGGAGCTTACCCCGGGCAATCTCGCGGGCATACTGGAGAAAAACGTCCGCAGCGTGATGCGCACGGTGAAGGATCCCGCGCTCATCCAGACGTGGGATCTGGAGATGAAGGTGCTGGCTGATCGCGCGACATCGGGCCGGCTCGATTTCCTCGCCGCCGATTTCAACACCATGGTGCGCCCGAAGATGATCTTCTCCCGAGCCAATGACATGATCCTGCTTGGCCAGAAGAACCGCGCGGCCAACGACATTTACATCCTGGTGAAGACTTATCCCCAGCACCCTGACTTCTCGAAGTGGGTCGCCAAGCTGCGGGAAATCCTCAAGCCGGCAGCTCCGGCGGAAGCCGCCGCTCCTCAGCAGCCTGCTACTCCGGGTACAAATCCTTGATCAGGTCGCCGTACATCTCGGTGATGACGTGGCGTTTTAGCTTGTAGGTGCCCGTCAGTTCCCGGCCGACCTCGAAGGGGCGCGTCACGAAACGGAAATCCGTGATGCGCTCAAAGTTCTTGAACCCCGTGGCTTTGCTGATGAGCCCGCGCAGCTCCTGATCCATCAGGTCGCGGGCCTCGCTGTCTTTCGCGATGTCCTCGAGGTTGGAGGCCTGGATGCCGGAGGAGCGGAAGCCGAGCAGGCTCGGGACGATGAGGGCGGCCAGCGCCTTCTGGTCCTGGCCGACGACCATGCAGTTGTCGATGAGCGGGGAATGGACGAGGCGGCACTCGATCGGCACCGGCTCAACGTTTTCTCCGCTGAGCAGGACGATGGTGTCCTTGGACCGGCCGAGGATTTTCAGGCAGTCGTTGAAGGTGATCATGCCGATGTCGCCGGTATTGAGCCATCCGTCGTGCAGTACGCTGGCGGTGCCTGCCGGGTTTTTGTAATAACCCTTCATCACCTGAGGCCCCTTCACATGGATCTCGCCGCGCAAGCCGCGTCCGTGGCCGTGCCGCGATTTGCCGGGATAAAGGATGTCGCCGGTGTTGAGATCGACGATGCGCACTTCCGTTTGCGGATAGAGCGGGCCGACCGTGCCGATGACCAGATTGTCCCAGGTGCGCACGGCGAGGACGGGCGAAGATTCGGTCAGTCCATAGCCTTCCAGCACGGGAATGCCGATGAAGTTGAAAAACTCGTCGACATGCGGCTGGAGCGCTCCGCCGCCGGAGATGGTGCCGCGAAATTCCGAGCAGCCCACCGCCTCGCGGATCTTGGAGAGGACCACCTTGTCGAGAATGCGGTGGGGCAGGTAATAAAGCAGCCAGTTGGCCGCGTGGCTGAGGCCGAGATGGAGATTCTCCTTCGCCGAACGACCCGTGAGGTCGAGCTGCTGGCCTCGGAAGAAGCGCTCGGCCCGCTTCACGGCGCAGGTGCTCGTCTGCGCCATGTGGAAGAGCCGCCGCTTGAAGGGGGCTCCCTCCTCCACGCGGTGCATGAGCTTTTGGTAGAGATTCTCCCAGAGTCTCGGTGCGGAGCACATGACGTTGGGGCGCACGGTCTTGAGATCCTCCGCGATGGAGCGGATCGACGTATAGTACGTGCAGGCGCCCATGCTGATGGCGACCATTTCAAAAACGCGCTCGTAGCTGTGCCAGATAGGGAGGATGGAGAGCGTGCGCTCGCCGGGCGTGAGGTCAAACGGCAGGTTGCGGACCTGCGACACCATGTTGAAATGGGTAAGCTGGACACCCTTGGGCGTGCCAGTCGTGCCTGAGGTGTAGATGATGGTGAAGAGATCATCAGGCTGGATGGCGGCGATGCGATCCTCGGCGCGGCGATCCCCGGCGGCGCGAAGCTCCGCACCGCGGGCCAGCAGGTCCTGCAATCTCAGGACGCCCTCGCGCGGCACGGCCTTGGGGTCCATGAGGATGATGGTCTCGAGCTGATTGAGCTGACCCTGGACGCGTCCGAGCTTTTCCAGCGTGGCGAGATTCTCGACGAAGGTGACCCGGATGTCTGCGTGGTCGAGGATGTAGGAGATCTCGCCCTCCGTGATGTCCGTGCCGCGCGGCACGTCGGCGCATCCGGCGAGCTGTACGCCCGCATCGCAGAGGATCCACTCCAGCCGGTTGTCCGCCAGGAGGCCGATGTGCTCCCTGGGCTGCACGCCGAGATCGATCAGCGCGGTGGCGAGGGCGAGCCCCTGCTCGTAGAGCGAGCGATAGCTGGTGGGCCGGTACTGGCCCTCGGCGTTTTTGGAGGCAAAGGCGGGGCGGTTTTCATACGCCGCGGCGGCGTTACGATACAACTCGGCCAAGGTGGAGACTTGGAGGCGTGCCATTAGGAAAAAATACGGGCCCCTTAGCGGCGGCGGTTGGGGGAACTTGGGGAATAGTCAGACTCGCGGAAAGTGATGCGAGCCTTGGTCAGGTCGTAGGGTGAGATCTCGAGGCTTACGCGGTCGCCGGGAACGATGCGGATGAAATTCTTGCGCATCTTGCCAGAGATGTGAGCGAGGACGACATGCCCGTTGGGAAGCTTCACCCGGAACATTGTTCCCGGTAGAACGTCCACCACAACCCCGTCTGCGTTGATCGAATCGTCTTTTGGCACAGGAGAGATGGCGGCCTTTTTAACCGATATCGGCTTCAAAATCAACCCATCGCACGAGTCCGGCGAGATTTTGTCGGCCTTCCTGGTGCCAGGACCAGGGAGGGAGCTGCATCCGGCCAAGCGGGCAGATGCGGGAAGGGGCGAGGGGTGAGACGAGCTCCGCCGCCTCGGGCGCCGCAGGCCAGATGCCGACGGCGCCGAGCCATCCGCGGACCGGGCCGAGCGCCTCCGCCGGGTTGCCCTCGGGCCAGGGTTTCACATAGACGACGCGGTTGAGGCAGGAACTGGCGAACCACGGATCGTCCTCGTAGATCACGGTCCAGTCGAGCGAGCCGCCGCTTTCATGGAGCTTCACGCGCGGATCGCTGGCGGAGCGGAACCGGTAGTTGGCTCGCACATTGTGGATCTCCGCCGCCTCGGCCACGCTGACGGGGAGGGGAGGCTCGGCTGCGGCAAAGTCGGCCATCGCGCGGGCCAGCTCCGCCGCGAAGGCGGCGGCATCGCCTCGCACATAGATATCATGCGGGGAAAGGCAGCCCTTTTGATTGAAAAGCGAGATGTCGCGCGCTGCGGCGTCGGCGGCTCCCGGGGCGGGTCTGGCGACGAGGCCGAAGCTGAAGAGATGCCCGTGCGGCTCGAAGCGTGCGCCGGGCCGCGCCTGCATGCGG
>Ga0209935_1001258_pt1 | contig 42542 bp, 65 predicted proteins | sample ThiBio_1000_plan_2_FD_183958 | JGI IMG/M metagenome (GOLD analysis project Ga0209935, IMG submission 183958) | Wastewater bioreactor microbial communities from Cape Town, South Africa - Thiocy_cont_1000_plan (SPAdes) | ecosystem: Engineered > Bioreactor > Thiocyanate-remediating >... | reverse complement strand
CTCCTTCGAGTACTCGGCATCGAGCGTCGCGAGCATTTCGTCAAGGCTGCCGCCTTCATCAAACTCGTTCGACAGCGACTCGAGAAGACACTTGGTCTCCAGCAGGCGCTACAGTTCGAACATCATCGTCAGGCACTGGCACGTGGTTGCGTGGGAGAGACAGTTACGAGCGAATGGCGTACAGCGTTGAACTGCGTGAGTTTTTGGTTGATATCGGCCGTAGGATCGGCGTGCAACGACTGCAGTGCCAGCAACTTGGATTCGGCATCGAACTCCTGTTCCGTATGCGCTGTGCACCACACGAAACGCCATGGAGCTCTCACTTAGGCGCTGCAGACAACCGAAGCTGAAGCTGTGCGGGTCGCAGGGGGTAAGGTACCTTCGCTCGTGACGAGCACGGTGCTCCACCAGCCACACGCAACGGTGTTGGCCGGTTTTCCCAGCATGCCCTCGACGAGCTTGGGCTCGGAGCAGTTACTCGTATCGCCATGGCCCAGCTGGCCACTGGTGCCCTGGCCCCATGTGTAGACGTCGCCTTGGTCTGTAGCCGCCAGAAAGCGACGTATGAGTGGCGCCTGGAATTACCGAGCACGAGGAACAACGCAGCCAGTCGAGCGCGTACCCGTGATGGCCGCCATGTGGAAGCCACCGCACGCCACAGCCGTGAACACGACATCGCGCAGCTTGGTGACTTGTCGCGGCGTGAGTTCGTCGGCCGTCTGGCCGTGACCGAGCTGACCGAGCTTCCCCCAGCCCCACGTGTACAACGCTCCAGTATCTGCGCCACGTGGGAGAGGCCGTGAGCGCCAAGCCCGAGCAAACCCACCAGCGCTGTCTCTCGCTCGTACCCGAGATTGCCGCCGAGTGGTAGAAGCCGCCCGAGACCTTGGTGAAGCGCAGGCGAGATGAACCGAACGCCACACGCGTCGGTTGCAGATGGTCGTCGGTGTTCGGGTGGCCGAGGCGACCGCCGCCAGTGCCCCAGGTGTACACCTCGTTGTCTATGACAGACATACGCGCCACGGTAAGCCTGCGCGCTCGATGCATTCTTGATGCAGCAGTCGTCTCGGCGCAAACGAACCACAAATGCACATCGAGTGCGATACGCCACACGCAATCTGCGTGATGCTTCGGCCCGACACGACACGAACGATGGCCGGCTCGCTGCAATCATTGGTGGTTCCGGTGCCGAGTCGTCCGTTGGCTCCCTTGCCCCAGCTGTAGAGATTACGATCACCTGCGTCGCCATAGGACCCAGCCAAAGTCAACCATTCAGCAGCTGCTGCAGCGTTCGAGATCGTCCCGTGTGGTGCAAGATGCTCACACGGGAGACATTCCCGCGCGCGCGAGAGATATCGTGCAATCGCACTATCAGCGACTTACTTCCGAGCGCCAGACAGTGTGATCCTCCGGTGGCGATCAGCTGCACCGAGATCTTACGCAGCGGCAGCACGGTCTTGGGTAGCAGCGGCACTGAGATCTCCTTCTCGCCGCCCAGGCCCCAGATGTAGACCTCGCCGTTGTCTGGAGGGATGGATGGATGGGAGCGATTCAGCACAAAGTCAGCCTCGAATCGCGGGGAGATTCGGGGCTGACGCGATCAAGAGAACGAGATAGCCATGGGTGGAGGTCGAGAGGGAGCGAGGGAGTACCTGCAAGGGCGAGAGTGTGTTGGTCCGATGCGCAGATGAGCTTGACGCGCACGTTGTGCAGCGCCTTGATCAGCATGAAGCGCTTGATGGGCATCGGCGAGTCCTGATACGTCGCGTTCTCGTGACCACCAGCCCAGCCCCACGTGTACACGTCCCCATACTCTGTGTGTGTGCGTGCGCGTATCGTTAGCGTGAGCTTCACGGTCGAAGGCGGCCGCCGCTGCCGCGCTGACACTCGCGCTCGCGTACCGCTCAGCGCCACCGAATGCGACAGGCCACACGCGACCATCGATACGTGCTTGTCCGAAAGAGTCGTCAGCTGTCGTATCCCAACGTTCGCTCGCGTGAAAGACGATGAAGACGCCGACGAGGAGCCTTGCTCAGGCCCGTCGTACTCGTCCTTCCATCGACCCCACTCGTACACGGCCGACGTCAGGCCATGCGACGACGACGACGAATCCATGAGAGCGAGGAACCAAGCGAAGACGCCGCTCTTCACTTCATCGATCGATTCATTCGCTTCGCTGCCTCGCTCGCTGCGCATCTCCAAGACCCCGCTGCTGCCTCCATCTCGTGTCTCACACGAAGGGCCCTTGGCTGCGGAGGAACTGAGCGCTGAATAGGTGGTTATTGCGTGTGCGTGTGTGTTGCGGCGGCGATTTGTATTGTATCGAGATGAGCAAGCGAGCGGCCGAGGAGAGCGCGTCGTCGTCGTCGAGCAGCAAGCGACAGCGTACCGACGATGGCTCTACTGCTGTCGCTGCCTCACCAGCTGAGCTAGTCGACCCAGTTTTCTTTACTGCTGGTTCGTTGATGGGTGGCTGCTATCGTGAGATCTCGCGATTTGCCATTCGATGAGTAACACCGGCGTGTCGGCGCCACAGACAAGATCAAGGCGCTCCACGACGAGTTTGCGAGCGCGCAGCCGTTCGCGCACGCACAGGTGCAGCAGTTCTTCGAGCCGACCTTCTTCCAATCGCTCCAGGATGCACTGGCTCATCAAGTGCGTTGCGTGCAAGTGACGGCGATGGTTGCAGTGCTTGTGCGAGCGCCTGACCCGCTCATATCGATCAATCGCTGCAGGACTTCAACAACAAGGCCACCGACCTGTTCTCGTTCTTCCAGACCAACGACCTGCAGACCGTGAACGATGAGCCGATCGCCAAGCTGCGAAGTATGCTGTACGGTCAGGAGTTCCGACACTGGATGGAGCAGGTCACGGGCATCACGGGCCTCACGGACCAGGTCGACATGAGTGGCGCCATCTACACCGAGTCGTCGTTCCTGCTGTGCCACGACGACCACGTCGAGGGCCGCCGCATCGCGTACATCATCTACTTTGTCGACGATCAGTGGTCCGCTGCTGATGGCGGTACGCCTATGGCTGCGTGAGAGCGCACGAAAGCGAGCGAGCGAGAGATGCACTCGAGGTCGAGCACCTGACACCTGCACGACGAACAGGCCAGCTGGCGCTGTTCGACTCGGTCTCGAACGACGACGAGGGCCGCTGCTATCCCGGCACGATCGCCAAGGCCATCACTCCCTCGCGCAACTCGATCGCCTTCTTCGCCGTGGGAGACAAGTCGTTCCACGAGGTACGATCCCGAGCGAGCGCGATCGACGGGCAAGTGTGGCGGTGTTCGAGCCGTGTTGGCTGCGTGTTGGAACGATCACCGAACCTGACTCCAACTGCCAACGCATCCAATCCAATCCAATCCAATCCAATCCAATCCAATCCAATCCAATCCAATCCAATCCAATCCAATCCAATCCTCAATCCATGTTGTCGCCACTAGGTCACCGAGGTGCTCACGGATCGTGGCCGTATGTCATTGAGTGGCTGGTTCTATGGGCCGCCGATCGAGTACCAAGATTTTCCGACCGAGAAGCCGCCGACCTTTGTCGTGCCGCAGCCGTTCGGGTACGCCAGCGCGTTGTGCTCGTTGTGCTTGCTCGTTGGCGCTGATGGTCGACGGGCTGCGACTGTCATGACGGCAGTGGAAGCGGTGGTGCCAAGGAGGTACTCAAGGCATGGCTGCATCCCAAGTACATGCGCCCCAAGACGCTCGAGCAGATTGCCGAGGCGTTCGAGGATGAGTCGAGTATCGAGCTTGACTCGTTCCTCGTACCGTCCAAGTACGCACGGCTGCTCAAGGAGCTCGATGCCAAGCGCGCCTCGATGCAGCTGGTCGGGCCACCGGTCAAGAAGAACTATCTGCTGCACGCCACCGGTACGAAGCGACGCCTGTCGATGATGATGGCCATCATCGATTGCTCGAGCTAACGCGCCAGGCTTCTCTCGGCTCGCAGAGCAATCGGGTCTGCTGGGCGACTGCATCCGCTTCCTCAAGTCCGACATCTTTGCCGACTTTCTGCGCCAGGTCACGCATCTGACGCCGAACGACATGTACTTTGAGGCGCAGGCGTTCGGTCGCGGACACTACACCGTGATCCACGACGACGACTACTCCAAGGAGGTCAGCGCGCTCGATGCCGTGTTCTACTTGCTGACTGCTCCGTTCTCGGCCTCGGGCGAGACGATTGCACTCTCCAAACCTGCCGAAGGAGCTGACGGCGATGATGACAACGAGGAAGACGAGGAGGAGAGCTCAGACCGCTTCTGGGACGAGGAGTGGGGAGGCTTGACCGTGTATCTGGCCGGCGAGGAGACGCTGCTGTCGTGCCAGCCGAACGGCAACGCGCTGTCGCTGGTCTTCCGCGACAAGGGCTGCACCAAGTTCGTGCGCCGCATCAACCACTGGGCCGAGTCGTCGTTCTACAGCATGAACATGAGCTATCGCGTCGAGGAGGAGGGCCAGGAGGTCGACGACGAGGAACTGGCTGCCTTGCAGCGCGAGGCGGCCGAAGCAGGCGAGGAGGCCCACGAGCCGAACGGCGATGGCAACGCAGAGCAACACACGGAAGACGATTCGTAACGAACAGCAACGACGGCAAATACAGGCTCGAGTACTCGAAGGAGATTGGTGGCTCGATGCATCACGATGGCTTGTACTCGAGCAATAGATAGATAGAGAGAGAGAGAAAGGCAGAAGGGCGATGATAATAGACAGACAAGCAGCCAACCAAGCACACGTCACGCATTCGCGTAGCCGAGCGAGCTGTTATTCTTCATCGTCCAACGCATGGTAGCGCTGGCGAGCCTTCTTGCTGGCGATCATGCGCCTGTCGTCCCCCTGGTTGGCCCCGAGTCATCACAGTGAGCAAACACCGCTCCCTCCCTCTCCTCTTGTGAACCCCAACGTCTCGTACTGGCTGAATGGCCATGTCGGGCGTCGTGCCCTTGTCTGTCCCAAGTCCTGCACGCTCCGAACGCAAGTGTACAGCGATCGGCGCATTCATGCCACTGCTCGCCTTCCCTAGACCCTCACCCTGCCTGCAAGAGAGAGGAGTGAGCACTGGGAGCAGTCGCGAGCCGACAATCTCTGTGCCGCGTCTAAGAGCAGCAGTAGCACGTACTTCCAGCCCATCAGCTTCATCATCTTGCTGCCCTTCGAGTCGTCGGCCAGCGGCTCGTTGACCGAAGCCGGAGTCGGGTCCATGTCTCCGTGTTTGCGCTTCTTGGATCCTGCAATCGGCGCAGTCTGTGGCGGTTCGGTGAGCGTGAGTAAGTGTCCTTGCCCTTGTGCTGCTGCCAAGCAAACGTACACGAAGCTTTTCGAGCTCGGCTTCTTTGGCTTGCTTCTCAAGCATTACGCGCTGGATCTCGAGATTTTGCTGATGTAACTCCGAGAGGAGCTCGTGCTTCGCAAGCGCCTCGGCACTCTTGAACTGCCGCTTGCACAACAGGCACACCGATGCTCCACCGCCTGGCGCCACAGCGGGAGCTGCGTTCGAGGAGGCGGCTGTGGTCGTAGAAATGCTCACTACCTCCGACCGAGTCTCGAGTTCGGTTGCGCTGGCTGCGCTCTCAGCAGCAGCAGCCAGGTCGGCAGCAGCGGCGATTGCAGCCGCCTTCTTGGGCACCTGGATCGCATTGACGCCCGAGAGCTGGAACTTGATCGGAGCCTTGGTGGCGGCCGCCTGCTCGGCCAAGGCCTTTTTCTCGGCCTCCTCGGCGGCAGTAGCCTCGGCGAGCTCCTTGGACTTTTGGCTCCACTTTTGCATCTCGAGCGTGAGTTTCTTGGCGCCAATCAACTTGGTGGGCTTCTTGGCCTTCTTCTCGATCGGAATCGACCTGGTTGTTGCCGTAGTGGTGGAGGTGGTGGTACTCGCTGTGGCGGTTGGAGCAGCAGTGTCACTCGGTGGTGCAGTGGAGATGCCAGTAACCGATGCGAGTGAGTCCAAGAACGACGAAGCAACAGCGACTATCTTCTCCTCCTCTGGCTCGGACGGTGGGACCGTGGTGGCAGCAGTGCCCGTCGATTCAGAGGCCAATGCAGCAGCAGCGGTGGTAGACGTAGAAGGAGCTGTGGTCGTAGGAGTCACGCTGTCGTCGGGTTTCTGCACGGAAGTCGAGGCGATGTTGGTCGAGGCGCTGTTGGGAGCATTGTACGCCATGTACGACTGCGTTCTGGTGTCGTAGTAAAGGTATCTCTGCGTGGCGGGGTCATAGTAGTAGCCCGTCTTTGGATCGTAAAAGTAGCCGGTGCTCGTGTCTTGGTAGTAGCCGCTCTTGGCGTCGTAGACGTAGCCAGCAGGAGTCTGTGCGATTGCCAATCAGAGACGAGAGTTAAAAAGACACTGATTCGAGAGCGACTGAATGGGAGAGGAACGCCAACATACCGAAGACGGTGTCGATGCGACGGAGGACGGTTGCTGAGATGCTGGCGGACGATGAAAGGCTAGCCGGATCTCGCGGCCCTCGATCTGCAGCTGGCCTGCGCGAGCGACTTCAACGGCCTCGGATGCCACCTGGAGAGAAAGAGAGAGAACGGTGCGCGCGTACAAGATCGAACGCCGGTCGGTTGGTTGGTTATACGCAAGCAACGGGTGGAACAGCAGCACGGTCTCTGCCTGCGGTTCGCGCTCTGGTTCGCGAGGGTACACTCGTTCGTACGTCGACGCCGTAGTACTCAATGTAGGCTTTTCCTTGCGAGACCCCGGTGCCTTGCTCGTACACGATACGCAGCTGCTTGACGGGTCCAAAGGACGAGAACACGCCGCGGATCTTGAGTTGGGTAACATGGCGGTCATGATGCAGCCACAGCAGCAGTGGGCGCATACGACGAGGACGAGGAGTATGTGAGTATATGGATGGTGTTGCTGCTCATCCGCTTCTGTTGCGTCGTCGAGCTCTGTCTGCACGTGTGCCGAGCTGGCCAAGAGTTGCTGTAGACGTAGACGCGTACTGTTTCCTCGTTCGTGAGTGGATCGAGGCCCGTAGCCTCTACTGTGGTCTCGGCCGCGGAGTGAGGAGTTGTTGCTCGTCCAGGACCGCCGAATCGTGCTGCTGCCTGCAACGGGAATGCTTGCTGCTGTTGTGGCTATTTGTCGTTGGTGCGAGGGCCAGGGCAAGTGTTAGAGCCATATTGCCGAATGAATGCCATCGATCGAATGTACGCGAGCATACGCGATTGGCGTCGGTGACGGTCTCGACCACAGCAGGCTTCGGAGCCTCGCATTGGAAGCAAGCGACTCGTCGCGCAAAGTTCATGGTGCGGCACTGTCGGAGGTGGTAGAGCGCAGCACACGATATGAATGCCCGATCGCGGCCCTCACTCAGCAACTCAGCGCAGCGCGCACAAAGATACAGGCAGGCAAGCAGGCAGGCAGGCAGACGTACATAGGGGCAGATCCAATCGAGGCCGGTTCTCTTGTCGGTGCCCGGAGGAGGGCGGCTGTACTCGAGGTCGCCAAAGTAGCCATCGATCGGGAACACCGTGATGCCGGTGGTTTCGGCTGGCGCACCTTGCTGCAGATACGCTTGCCGTCGCTCGAGATGCGCCTGCAGGAAGCGATCGGCGGCCGCGAGCGACACGAACTCGGCGAACGCGAAGCCGCGCGACACGCCCGTGCGGCGATCTCGCAGCAGCCGCACGGTGATGATGTCCTCGGGATTGGCCCACATGTGGATCGCATGCGTCAGCTGCCAATGTCGCCATCGATGCGAATGGGCGAGCGAGCAGCAGTGGTCGCGAAGGTAAGATCGAGCTGGTTAGCACTGCTACTCTGCAGCCGAGCTTGCGGCACAGGCCGTGTGGTGCAGCAGCAGCAGCAGAGGGCGAGTGGTAGGTACGCTTTCGGTGGTCGTGATCGGCTGCAGGCCGCGTATCATGATGACGCTGCTCGGTGCTGGATGCTCGCGGTCGCGGTCGCGGTCTCGATTGTGGTCTCGATCGTGCTCTCGGTCATGCCAGTAGTCTCGATCTCGATCTCGATCGCGATCGCGCTCGCTCGAATGACCCCGATCGCGCTCGTAGACCTCCACTGGCTCACGGTCCAGGTCTCGATAGGTCGATCGGTCACGGTACTCGCGATCCCTGGAGCTTTCACGGTGTCGATCTCGGTCTCGATCTCGATCGCCATCGTCGTGTCGGTGAGAGTCGCGCTCTCGAGCTCCAGTCGCAAAGTCCTCGTAGACGCGCAGGTCGTGTTGGAAGTAGTCGCGCTGCCGATGGGGGTGATCTCCTCCTTCATAGTGGCCGTGTGGTCGGTGAGGGTGGTGATGTATCGGCTGCTGCGGATGAGGTGGGAGCTGTTGTGTTGCTTGTTGTTGGCCCAAGTACGGCGCCGAGAGCGGAGGCTGGTTGAAGCTGCCTGGAGGATGGAGCGATGGCTGTAGAGGTAGCTGTGGTTGTTGTTGGGGGGCGGCCCAGCCAGCGTACTGGCCAGGTGGTTGGTACATGGTGGTGCTGCGTGCTGCTGTTGCGTGCGCGAGCGAGGAACTAGGACACTGGCAGCAGCTCTGGTTCGCTACCACGCCACTCACTCGATCCAAGCAATCTATCTCATCTATCAAAATGAAACTAGCGTTTATATTGTACACTGCCGTGTCGAGTTTGGTTGCGTATCAGTGAGTTGGTGTGGTCATTCGTGCGTGGGCGGGGCTCTACTTGGACTCGGTGTCGGTGTGTGAGTCGAGCTCGCTCGCGATGCGCTGCAGCTCCGCCACGATCTGCGCCGACACCTTCTCTTGGCTGTAGTTGGCGACAATGTGGCGCCGTGCGGCCTGGCCCTTCTGCTGTGCGGCACGGCGGTTGCTGAACACCGATCGCATGTGGTTCTTGAGGCTCGTGAGTGACGGTGTCGCCCACTCGCCACTACTCACGCGTTCCATCCGTTCGACCTCGATCAGATACGAGGTGTCGGCCGTCATAAAGTCGACGTTGCCGCTCTGCGTGTGATCGATTGCGTCAGAGTGCCGTTCGCGACGCTGCAGCACACGAACGCGTGCGCGTTTGCTAGCATACCCAGTTGGTTCCAATGGTCGGTAAGCCCATCGCCATGGCCTCCATGTACGGAATGCCCCAGCCTTCTCCTCGCGAGGGCAGCACGAACGCATCGGCCGCCTTGTACAGCGACGGCATCGCTCGTGCAACGATCTCCTCCTTGAGCACGATCACCGGCGCCCGCACGAGTGGAATGTCCATCCTACACTCAGCCGTCGTGATGACGTGTGAGGCGCCGCCAAAGTCTCTCGCACGTGAGGGCGACGTACATGTTGGCGACCTCCTCGATGCGCTCCTCGACCGTCGAAAAGAACGGCGTATTATACAGATACGTGCGCAGGTACAGAATCACCTTCTCCTCTAATATGATCGACGCAAGCAAGCCAGCCAATGAGTACAGCATCCTCGTGCTTGAACGAATTCGTGGCCGAGCGTACCAGGGCCGAACTCCTCCCAAAAGGCCCTCAGCAAAATGTCCCAGCCCTTGCGGTCCTCCATCTTAAATACCGAGATGAACTTGAAGTAGTCCGATGCCGAGTGCGTCGTGTTCGGTGGCAGCGGCAGCTCGAGCGGCTCCGCTGCTTCCGGATCGAAAAAGTGAATGTCGATCGGGATCGGCACCTTCTTGATCTTGTTAGCAGGTACTAAACCCACATCCACACCCGAATCAATCAATCAATCACTGATTCAAGCAAAGGAGGAGCATTTGAGCGAACTCTCGTACCTCCACTGTTTGTGAATACATTGACCAAGAAGGTCGAAGGCACCCACAACTCATCGACCATCTCAATCTTCTCGACCCACGTCGAGGGAATCTCCGAGGTCTCGGCCAGACTGCGGCCGATGACGTAACGCGGCTTCTGTCCGACCGTCACCAAGCCGTTGTATGGGAATGTTGGATAGCTCGGCGGTGGCTTGTGCGACACCCACACATCGAAGCGCTCGGGAAAGGTCTTGAGACGCATTCGAGAGAGCGTCTCGTCGGTGCCCTTGGTGTTGCCCTGGCAGAAGGACGAGGCGTCGCCCATGGCGTACACGTTGACGCTGCGCTCGAGCGGCACGATGATGTTGGTGGCCTCGATGTTGAAGCCCGTGCAGCCGCCCTGTACAAGCCGCCACCGGTCACACTCGTGCTACCACGACATGGCATGCTTGCGTCACGTACGTAGGTGTCCCACATGACCGTGAGGCCCGCGATGCCGGTCGAGTTGTCGCGCATCGCGGCAATCTCGTCGCCCCATCGACCGAGCAAGTACCCCACGTCGCTGGCGACGCCCTCTCCGCCGACCACGTTGCCGAGGTACATATCGAGATGCAGCGGCGACGGCGTGCTGGCAACCGAGCTCTCGACCAGTGCGGGGAGCTGCAGCTGTTGCGGCTTCTTCTTGCCGCTCACCGACGTGCTGTACGCGTGCAGGCACCAATCGTGCATCGCGAGCTGCGGCGCAGTGTACTGCGTTCGTGCAAAGCGACCGAACGACGGCGCCCTCGAGTCAGCCAGCAGCTTCCTGAACTTGGCCGTGCTGACGGCGAACGCCGTATCGGCCGAGATCGACAGCACGGGCCGCGAGGTGCCTGCTCGACTGTCGGTCGTGTTCAGGCTGACGTTCGAGCAGCACGCCACGGGGCATTGGTTAGCACCGATGACCGTCGTCCCGCATCGCATGGGCTCCCGTACCCGCTCAATCGCTTGGCAGGCAAGATGATGTTGGGGCTCGCGGTTGCTGCCATGATTCCGTCCCATCGAGTGGTCGGCGGGAAGATGGCGACCTCGTAGCCGGCGCTCTGGATCGGCAGCCGCTGGCTCTTCTCGATCGACAACGACGCATTGCGAGCTGGCCGCACGAGCAATCCTCCAGCGAAAGCTGTATCGCACGCAATCGATCAGTAGGAGCGCAGTAGATGACAGTGGATTCGAGAGAGCCGCGAGCTCGCAGTGTGCGCGTCGTACTCGATCCAGCATCGATACGCTTCACGAGCTCGTCGATCGGGTTCGGGCGAGTCGGATGCGTGACGAACGCCGCGCCCACGGGCACGATCACGAGCCTCTCGCCCGTGGCCAGCTTGGCTGCATACTCGCACAGAGACTCGAAGAAGGCGCCCGATCGCTGGTTGATGTCGCCGAACTCGCGCGGCACCTCGAACAGCAGGTCGTCCTCGTCGTCGTCGATGTAGCGCGCGAGCTGCACCTCGAACGGCAGCGTGAACGACGCCAGCCATCGGCCGAGCTCGGTGCTCGAGATCACCTCCTCGGCCGCGACCACCATGTACGTGGTGCGTGAGTTGCGCGGCGCGCCCGCCATCGCGGCCACCACGGACTGGATGCTGGTGTTGAGAAGCGCCAGCGTCTCGGTGACGCGATGCACCGGCACGCGCTCCTGCGCCAACACGAACGCCACCGACGTGTCGCCCTTGCGTATCGCGAGCGGCTGCTGCTGTCGCGCCGACAAGATCAGCGTGCCGTTGAAAGCACGTACGATGCGCGATAGCTTGCTCTGCAATCGATCGATCGCGCGCTGCTGGTTGCGCACGGTGGTCTGGAGAGCCGCGAGCTCGCCGAGAGTGCGGTCGTTCGACGACTGGTGCGCCGAGCCGACTCGCCCGCCGCTGCTGCTGCCCGCGTGCTCGCGCTCCCAGTCGGGCCGCGTATCTCTCGGCGGAGGAGCAGCCTCACGTATGCCGCCGATGGCCTTTGCGTGCGACTCGAGCTTGCTCGAGTGCAGAGCCTGCATGCGCTCGAGCGACGCCAGCCGCAGCGAGAGCGACTGCGCCTCACCGCCATACGGTGTCGGCTTGCGCACCACCGTATCGTCTGCGCCCCAGATGCCGATATTGAGGATCAACCACACGAGCAGGATGGCAATCACGACGAGCAGCAACGAGCGATAGGATACTCGAGGTGCGCTGCTCGATGAGCTCGACCGCCGGCTGCGTGGGAGGTCCATATGGGTGAGCGAGAGAGAGCAGCACGAGCTGCCGCAGCAGGAGCGAGAGAGAAGACAAGAACAGCACCGCCTGTCGCTCCCGCCGTTGTCGCTCTCGCTGCTGGCATTCGTCGGTGAGACCATTCGAGCTGACTGAAGTCAAGTTGTGCTTTTGGTCTTATTCGATCTTCATTGAGTTGATTGAACGAGAGTTGAGAAGAGATGGAGTGGTGATTGCAATCGACAGCTGCAAGAGAGAGATGGACAGAGACATTCACAAAGAGTCACACAGACACACAGAGTCACGATCAATCGATCCAAGAGAGAGAACGAGAGTGCAAGAGAGAGATCGAGAAGGTGCTCTCATCAGATCGAAGTGCATCTCATCATCGTCGTCATCGACGACTTAGAAGCACTTGCGGTGGACGATCGAGGGACCCGACTCGTCGTACTCGTCCTTCGAGATCCACATCTGCTGGAAGGTCGAGAGCGACGCCAAGATCGAGCCGCCGATCCACACCGAGTACTTGCGCTCCGGAGGCGCGATGATCTTGATCTTCATCGTCGACGGCGCAAGGGCAACGAGCTCCTTCTGCATGCGGTCGGCAATGCCCGGGAACATCGTCGTTCCACCCGAGAGCACGACGTTGCCGTAAAGGTCCTTGCGGATGTCGACGTCGCACTTCATGATCGAGTTGTACGTCGTCTCGTGGATGCCTGCCGACTCCATGCCCAAGAACGACGGCTGGAAGAGAGCCTCCGGGCAGCGGAAGCGCTCGTTGCCGATCGTGATCACCTGACCGTCGGGAAGCTCGTAGCTCTTCTCGAGGGCCGACGACGAGGCAGCGGTGGCCATCTCTTGCTCAAAGTCAAGAGCGACGTACGCCAGCTTCTCCTTGATGTCGCGGACGATCTCACGCTCGGCCGTGGTGGTGAACGAGTATCCACGCTCGGTGAGGATCTTCATCATGTAGTCCGTCAGGTCACGGCCAGCAAGGTCGAGACGGAGGATGGCGTGAGGGAGAGCGTATCCCTCGTAGATCGGGACAGTGTGCGACACACCATCGCCCGAGTCGAGCACGATGCCGGTCGTGCGGCCCGAGGCGTACAGCGAGAGCACGGCCTGGATGGCGACATACATCGCCGGCGTGTTGAAGGTCTCGAACATGATCTGGGTCATCTTCTCGCGGTTGGCCTTCGGGTTGAGCGGCGCCTCGGTGAGCAGCACCGGGTGCTCCTCGGGAGCAACGCGGAGCTCGTTGTAGAACGTGTGATGCCAGATCTTCTCCATGTCGTCCCAGTTGGTGACGATGCCGTGCTCGATCGGGTACTTGAGCGTCAGGATGCCGCGCTTCGATTGCGCCTCATCGCCGACGTAGCTGTCCTTCTGGCCCATGCCGACCATGACGCCGGTGTGGCGAGGGCGACCGACAATCGACGGGAAGACGGCACGCGGAGCATCGTCGCCGGCGAAGCCAGCCTTGCACATGCCCGAGCCGTTGTCGATCACGAGAGCCTGAACGTCGTCGTCAGCCATTTCTTGCGTTGGATTGGGAGGTGGTTGAGGGAGGGAGAGGGGATTGGGAGAGGGGATTGGGAGGTCGGTTGCGAGGTGCTTGGGGGTCAGGGTCAGGAGCGGATGATGGAGAGGGAGCGAGCGAGAGGGCTTTTGGGGAGGTCGAGGTGTCCGACAAAGCTGCTGTGGTGCTGCTCGATTCGGCAGGTGTCAAGCATTTCTGGCGTCCACAACGCCTGCTTTGGCTCGCGCTGTCGCTGTGGCTTGCTGCTTTCGGTCCGCCACAAATCGCGAGCCCTCTCGTTCCCGGGCTCTCTCTCCCCCTCTCTTGGTGTGTCGTCGTCGTTGTTGGTGTTGATGGAGTGAGAGTCGTCAAAGGAGAATCTCGTTCCCAAGATCACGATCGAGCACAGAGAGAGAGAGTTGATTGAGTGGCACCAACGACACAACGAAGAAGAGCAATTGATGATTGATGATCGGAGAATACAAAACAACCAGTTGATTGGAGAATGGAAGATCAATGCCGAGATCGAGGTGCCGTGAGTGTGTGAGGAGTGTGTTGTTTGGTGAGGGAGAGACACGTGAGTTGGAGGCGATGAGAAGGATTCGAGGAATGAGTGAGAGGGGCTTGTTGAGGATCGCGAGTTGATATTGGAGACATCGCTCGATTGATCGAGAGAAAGGAAAGCACCAACACCACAATCTTCATCACTGCGATGGAAGTGATTGTGTCGTCAAGTCGCGATGGACTCGTTGTCGATGGATCGATGGGTTGGTTGAGATGGTTGAAAGTGAGAGCACATTGATCGAGTTGGAAAGGAGAGCGAATATCGATGTTGTGATTGATTGATTGATTGATTGAGATCCATTCGAGTTGATGGATCGAGTGTCAATCACAACAGAGAGAGAGATCATCGAGCTCAAAAGGATCGAGGATGTGATGGTTCGATCTCTTGGCGAAGAGGGGAAGGAGGTCGAGCTCGTGAAGTGAGAGGAGCAGTCTCTCTCTTGCGCTCTCGTGTTGGCGGCTGTCATTCGCTCTCTCGCTCTCTCGGTGCAGGAGGTGTCCGTCACACATGATGGACGGAGACAAGAAACGATCGCGCAGCCCCGAGCACGAGATCGAACGAGACATCAAGCGCAGGAGGCTGTCGAGAAGCGCACACGATGAGCTCACGACCAACACCAAGGAGCAGATCTTGAACGAGCTCGTGGGACTGGCGCCGGCGCTCGTCAAGGACCTCGCGAACGGCCGTATGGCATGGGCGATCGAGCGCTGGGGCCACGACGGTGCCGCGGCGGGAATTAGAGGGGGTTGGGTTTCGGGTCGGGGTTGAGTGGGCGGAATGCAGGGAGCAACGGCTCATTCGTTCGTTGCTCGCTCACACCAACACCATCAAACCAACAACATCCGCATCGCTCTCGCATATCACCGTTCTTTGAGCCTCGCACGCTTCGTGTAGTTGCTCACCGTTCTTCTAGCGGTCGTGCATGGTGGGTGTGATGCTTGCAGTCCCCATGCCATGGCTGTCGAAGAGGACTTTTCATGGCTGGAGCCACTGGCACAGGTACGAGCGTGCGCCTTCGAGCGTCGCGCACTCACGCACTCACTCGATGACCTCGCGTGGCTACGTTGCTCTAGAAACTCGACTCCAACTTTGCCGTCGTGCAGAGCCTGATTGCCATCTTGCAAAAGAGCGTGACGGCCATGTTGAGTGCGTTGCGTGTACGTGCGCGCTGAGTTTGGGGGTTTCGGCTCATGGTCAATGGATCTGGCAGAGGCCATGAAGGTCAATCGTACCGTGGCCAAGGAGCTCGAGGCACTCGCTGGTGCGAGCCAGAATCTCTGTCTATTACGTGCGTGGACGATCAACTCGTGATGATGTGGGTCGTGGTGCCCTCGCTAACTGCAAGCCACCAACGACAGAGCCGTGCCTCTCGACGATGGCGGTAGCAGTTCGCACGACCGAGGAGATGTGCGCGCAGATGGTTCGTGGCTACCTCTCGATGAGACACGGTAGTAATGCTGATGACGGTGGTGATCTCGGGGCGTGTGTATGCAGCTGACGGAGATCGAGCAGCAAGCATTGTTGCCGATGAGGGAGCTGAGCGAGAAGGTGCTCGCGACGAGGGTGCGTTGCTGCTGCTGCGGCTGCCATTGCTCGTGCCACGTCGATCGAGGTCGGACACGCTAACGCCACCAACATCACAGGCACAACGAAGACGATTCGATAAGACGGTCGCCAATCTCGCGAATGCACGAACCAAGGTCGCGACGTTGCGCGAGAAGATCAACACGACCTCGGTGCCGAAGCTGCTCGAGGTGTGTGTGAGCATACTCTCCCTCGCTGCGCGGCGTGGTTGCTTCGGAGCGGGCGATGCTGAGGCGACTGCATATGCGATTCACAGGCAGAACACGAGCGCGACGAGCTGGTCGAGGACTGCGGCCAGTCGGTCAGCAAGCTGCAGAAGATGTACCAGGTGTCGTCGACCTTGGTCGAGAGCACTTCCGTTCAAGGCACGCACAGCATTCGCGAGTGTGCCGACACAGTTGGTCGCGCTGGCTCGATTGGGGAAGATTGACTCGGTGCTCGTGATGCAGCCATGTTCTCGTTGCTGGACTCGATGAATCGGCGCTTCTGCTCGAGCTACCACTGCACCGAGGCGCTGCGCAATCCAATGAACAGCGCCATGCAAGAGATGAAGGACGCCGTGCACGCGTTCGATCGCGCCGAGTACAAGGAGCTGTTCGAGCCCGAGTTCGTCGATGTGCCGATCGTGAACGAGCGCTCCATCTCGATGCCGTTGATCAGCGGCGACTCGGCGTCCATGTTGATACCGACCGATGCCGACGGTAGTGAGAGCTCGGCTGCCGTGGTGCCGTCATCGTTGCTCTCGATTCCGTCGGCGCCATCGCTGCACGTTGAGCCGACCGTGAGCGACGGCGAGCTGTCTCCATCCTCCAAGGGGCAGCACTTTGAGGCGCAGCTGATCCAGCTCGATGGTGGAGCGCTGAAGCGCTTCGGCACTCGGTGCGACATCTACATTAGCGACAAGGAGATCGTGCTCGAGTTCGGTCGTCGAGCTCCTTTGCGGTTCGCACCGTCGGCAATGCTGCAAGGTTCGATGAGACGACTCACGCCGCGAGCAGCAGCTCGTCGAATGCAAGCTGACGAGACCTGAGTGTGACACAGCACACAAGTCGGGACAGAGTGACCGCAAGCTCAAGGTGCTGTGGTATGGGCCGGAGGGCGAGCTGCTGCACCGCTACTCGTTCGCCAACAAGAGCGCTCGCGAGCGCTTCTACGAGGCGCTCTTCTATGCTCGTAACCGACCGACATCGTTCGTACGTACTGCTGTCGCTTTTGTGTCTCGTTGCGGCACGAGAGTGACCGACGCGTGATTGCAGCAACCGGACCAGCTCTCGATCTTTGTCGGCAGCTGGAACATGGGCAATGCACCGCCGCCCGATTCGCTCGGCGCCTGGATCACGCCAGGCCACATGCTGTACGCCATCGGCACGCAAGAGTGCGAGTACAGCGTGGCTGAGGCCGAGAGCGCCAGCACACAAGGCTCGGGATGCGAGCGAGATTGGTTCGCCAGCGTGCACAACCAACTGGGCGAGCAGTACATTCGCGTACGCTGCAACGTTGACAACAGCGGCATCGCTGCCACGTCGTATGGTAACCGAGGAGGATCGCGGTGCGATTAGGTTGGCGCGCTGTCGCTCATGTCGATACGCTTGATCGTGCTGGTGCACCGCGACCACTGGCACAAGGTCACGAACGTCAAGAAGGCCACCGAGGCCACTGGCATCGGCAACATTCTCGGCAACAAGGGCGGCGTCGGCATCTCGTTCGCCTTCAACGAGACGCGGCTATGCTTCATCAACTCGCACCTGGCAGCGCATCTCGAAAAGTTCGACGATCGCAACGAGGACTTCAAGGCCATCATGAACAACTTGCGTGTACTGCCCAAGACGTACGGACGAACGAGTGAGCGAGAGAGATCGATACCACGTGCAAGTCAACTGACCGAGCCTTGATACGCTGTGCACAGAGCCAAGCAATCGATGGCAACCTACTTTCATCACTTGTTCTGGTTCGGCGACCTCAACTATCGCATCGAGATGGCGCTCGATGACGTGTTGCGCAAGATCAACGACGGCGACTTTACGTCGTTGCGAGTGTGCGATCAACTGCACCGCGAGCGCGTGTGGGGCAAGACGTTCGCCGGCTTCTCGGAGGGCGAGATACTGTTCCCGCCCACGTACAAGTACAACCGAGGGGGTGGCGCACCTCGAGTCTACAGCTCCGAGGTCCGTGATCTATATGGCGCAATGTCGCTCAGTTCTCGGCACCAGCGAGAGGTGGTGGCTCATGATCAATGCGACACTCTTGGATGAGGACAGAAAGCCCGCGTTCCCTCGTGGTGTGACCGCTGCTTGTGGAAGAGCCTGCCGGAAGCAGCGCTGACGCTCGTCAGCTACACGTGCTGCGATCAAGTGGATACCAGCGACCACTCGCCCGTCGCTGCCACGTTCATGGTCGCGTCGTTGCCACCGAACATTCCGCACGAGCGCAAGTCGTGCATCATCACGATGGACTCCATCTCTGCACAAGGATTGGAGCACGTGCAAGCGGGTGCCATGTACGTTCCCGCAATCGACACTGATTGATTGCTCGATTGCGCAGGCCATCTTGGTGGCTGATTCGTTCGGTGGCGGCTTGCAGAGGAGTGGTTCCCGACCCATACATTGAGTTCAGTGCCGAGTTCTTGCAGGATGTGGCGCTCTCGAGCACTGCCAAGAAGGTTCGTCACAGCAACGACTACATTACCCGTCAACAACTGCGGTTACTCATGTCCGCTGCAGACCTGCAATCCCAAGTGGGAGAACGTTGATCTGCCGATCCTGACACCGCTCTCGTCCAATGTGTACGATTGGCTGTGCCGTGGCAGTGGCTGTTTGTGTTTGCCCTCATGAGTTGTCACTAACTGCATTCAACGACTTGATCGCGACAGCGAGTATCTCGAATCGCAGCACCTGTTCTTGGCGGTCAAGGACAGCTCACAGAAGAAGCGCGAGCTGGAAGAGCTCGGCTACGCTGTGATCTCTCTCCGCGGTGCATGCGGCGAGTCACCTCGCGCCTTCGAGGCCAAGTTGTTCATCAAGGGTCTTCAACGAGGCGTGTTGCGTGGCAACATTCACGTCTTATGGCCGGATTCGCAGGCTGAAGCTGGAAGCAAAGGGTATGCTCACGTACCGTAGATATGGAGTCATCGCAACTGCTGGCTGACCACCGGAATTCGCGTCGTTCTCGTGTGATGTGCAGCTTCAGCAAGAGCGGCTACTTGGTCGTCAAGGACAAGAAGAAGGCTCGTGGCTCGAAGAAACGCCGCTGGTTCGTGCTCTCCAAGTCGATTCTCACGTACTACGCTACGGGCATGGTACGACGGCCGACTTGCGCGAGCAACAGTACGCGGTTGGCTCGAAGCTTACCATTAGGGACACAGGGTTCCAAGGTGGTGGACTCGCTCGATATCAAGGGAGGCACGATACAAGCGACTGACAGCGCCAAGAAGAAGCTGTCGTTCGCCGTCGAGGCGAGCAAGCGCACGCTGCATCTCAAGGCCTCGAGCATCGCCGAGAAGGAGGAGTGGGTCGCCGCACTCAAGATCGCCGCCAGCACCTCCAAGACCTTCTCGCTCATGGCGGGCGACGAAGGCCGCGCCAAGCTGCGCGTGCAGCTGGATTCCGAGGAGCACGTCGAGAGCATCCTCATCACGCGCTCGACGACGGTCGGTGACTCGGTGCGCATGATCCATCGGCAGCTGGCACTCGGGCAGCGCAACGACAACCAGATGCAGCAGATACGGCGAGCGTACGCCTATCACTCGCTGTTCGTGGTTCAGAGCGATGGCACGGCGGTCGAGCTCGCCGATCCGGACCAGCTGCTGTGGGATTCGGTGAGCAAGGGCTCGGTGGCGCTCGTGTTCCGCCTGACGACGGCGGCGCAGCGGTCGTTGGCGTTTGCGAGCGCCACCTCGAGCGGCTCGTCCTCACCCGGCCTGCAGAAGGCCCTCTCGTCGCCATCGAGCTCCACACTCTCGCTACTAACGGCCTCGCTGCCGCAATCGTCGCCGCCACTCGTGCCCAACGCCACTACCCTCCTGACGCCGCCGCCGCCAGCGACAATCGCGCCACCGATACCGACGTCGCCCACGCGAGCATCCCCGCTCTCGTCCTCATTCGCGCCGTCTCCGTCGTCGTCGTGGCTGGCGGCCAGGACGCACGAGTCGCACTCACCGAGCACGTCATTGCTCGGCGCGCCGTCGCCCATCTCGGCAGCAGACGCCACCAGCACCACGGCAGCCGGCTGGAAGTCCTCGCACCATCGCACCGACACGAGTCGCCGCCGCAGCGTCCGACTGCGTGCGCTCGGTTCTGGCACCGAGTCCGATGATTCCGACGATGCAAGCTCAACGTCCCAGTAGCCCTCGATTCCATTCCACTCCATTGTGTCTATCTATCTTAACTATCCCTCAGTTTGTAGTAAACGAGCGCGCGTGGTCGGTTGGTTGGTCGGTACCTCGCTCTCGCTCTCTTGCGGTTACTGTTCCGTTCTTCCTCGCTGCCGCGCACACCTCGCACACCACGAACACACTCCGCCACACGCCCTCCTCCCTCGGTCCTGGTTCTGTTCCCTCCCTCCCTCCCTCTTGGCACGAGTTGTTGTAGAAGCATTACGTCATGGCCGCTCCGCTGGCGGCGATCGTGTTGATTCAGAGCTGCGTGCGGCGCTACCATGCCCGCAAGCTCCTCGTGTCCCTGCGTGCGTATCGACACCACGCCGCTCCACTACGGCTCGCTCGCTTGGCCTAACCTCCCACGCCATCTACAGGCAAGAAGGCCACCCGCCGTCGTCACATTCTCCAAGAGATCCTCGATACCGAGGAGAAGTATGTAGCGAGCCTCGAGCTCGTGGTGCAGGTACGTCTGCCGAGACACACGCTCACGAGCGAGAGTGTGGGCTTCTCACACTCTTGATCCAGCGAGCGTTGGTTCCACTACGCACCGAGGCGATCGTGAGTGCTGCCGATCTGGTCAATATCTTCTCGAACATCGAGTTGATCCTGTCGCTGAATCGCGAGCTGCGCGACCGGCTGCGCGAGGAGATCGTCGTCGGCATGCCGCAGCGCGCCACCACGAGCACGCCGTCGTCGCCGATACTCGGAGCGACCTTTGGACGTCTCGTACGAGACCATCACAGCGACACCTGCGCCACTCGTTCGATCGCGTGCATCTAATGAGAGCCGCCTGCTGTTGCGTGGTGGTCGTATGGAGCGTAGGCGCCGTTCCTCAAGATGTACAGCCAGTACTGCGGCAACTACTCGCTCGCGATCGATACGCTCACGCGCATTCGCGAGGAATCTTCGCGCTTCTGCTCGTTCGAGGCCAAGGTTCGTCGGCGACTCCCGCGGCACACCACGCCATCCCAGCGATGGGTACTGATTGATTGTGCTCGAGTAGTTGAACGTCGAGCTCCCGCTCGGTCGGTTGGAGGCGTACCTGATCATGCCGATCCAGCGCATCCCTCGCTACAAGTACGTGAGAGAGTGTGAGAGTGTGTGTGCTTGAGCGAGCGATCCATCCGTTGAAGCGAGACTCACGGCAACGACGCAGCCTGCTACTCGAGGACCTTCTGGTGCACACATGGCCTGAGCATCCAGGATACCAGAGCGTACGCGTTGCGTGAAGGATGCGGGAGGCTGGCATCGCGACCATCGAACTCACAATACTCGCTCGCCTGGTGATAGTTGTGCGACGCGCTCCGCTCGATGAAGAGCATCGCCGATGCGATCAACCAGAACATGCACAGCTCCGAGAAGCTCAGCAAGGTCTACCACATCATGTGCGAGCTCGGTGGCGAGTACGAGGTACGAGCGAGCACGAGAGCGATCGAAGCGGCAACGAGGCGTTGACGATGTGCTGGGCGCAGGGTCTGCTGGCGCCGCACCGGCGCTTCATCATGGAAGGCCGCATGGGACGCCTGATGGTGCGCTCGTCGGGCGTTCGAAGTCTGTTGCCACTCACGCGCCAGGTGCACGCGTATCTCTTCAACGACGTCTTGATCTTCTCGCAGCGAATGCTCAACAAGTACGAGTGACCGATCGTGTTGCTCGCGCACACACACACGACGCTGACCGTCTCCGATGCATCTGCAGCTATCGCTTCAGCCAGGACTTTCAGCTGCTCGATACGTGGATCCTTGACGTCGAAGACATTGGACGTACGTCGTACTGCCGAGCGGACGAGAATGCGACCAGTCAGCTGACATTGTACAACGCGACGTGTAGGCTACAAGAACGTGTTCGAGATCGTGTCGCCCAACAAGGACATCTTCACGCTCACGGTCGAGACTCCGGCCGAGAAGGCCAAGTGGATCGAAGCCGTCAACAAGCAGATCGGAGAGCTGCTGATCAACTCGAGCACTGGCTATCTCGGTGTGTAGCGCGAGTGCCTCGATCGCTCACTCGGTAACCGAGAACGCAATCGCTCACGCTCACATGCTGATGACGTGCACAGAGAAGCGCAAGATGCTCGAGGAGGAGCACAACATCCTTTCGCGCGCACGCAAGGCCGAGCGCGAGGACTCACGCACCATCTCGCTCGACTCGGAATCGGCCTCGGCGGCGCAGTTGGAGCAAGAGCTGCATCGCAAGCTCAGTCGCCGAGCCAAGGGTCTCAGCGTGCTGCCAGCCGAGCACGACATTGAGGCGCTGCTCTCGCTCGAGCAACAGCGCCAGCTCTCAGCGCAGGGCCTGCTCGACATTCGGCCACCATCGAGTTCGAATCTCCCACTTCCTCCGGCGGCTCCTGTCTCGCCGTTTGCCGACGATGTGGTGGTCGAGATCGTTCCCACAAGCACGAGCACGAGCACGAGCACGAGCACGAGCAGCAGCAGTAGCAGCGGCGGTGGCGCTCTGGCACCATCTCCATTGGCTTCAGGGCCGTACATCACGGGCTCGTCGTCTTCTGCCACGTTGCCAACGATGCCAGGCGCACGCAGCCAGAACGAGCTGCCGCCCATCTCGCAACCAAGCGCAGGCGCCGCAGCCAGCATGGCGCCTGCACCCAACCGCTCCTCGGGCGCCGTGTCGCCGGCGGCCGCGATCGGCAATCGGGGCTCGATCGGCGGCATCGTCGACAACGGCTACAACCCGGCCACGGCCGTGCGTCCTGCACGAGGCAGCGTGCCACCGCCGTCTCTGGCGCTCGACCCAGGCCGCCCGTCGTTGCAAGATGACGAACGAGTGCCGCTCACGGCTCGCCCGGGCTACCAGGCGCAAGACGAGTGCGGCTGCTGCGCCATCCTCTAGACGCCCGGCCATCGACCAACGACCGCACCGCTCCCTCTCGATCGCTCCCCCTCGACTCTGCTTTGTATTGTAGATAGATAGGCAAGCACCGCCATTACATACGGATACACCATCAAGCTCGCTCGCTCGCTCGCTCCGCGATAGAGAGTGCTCGTGTCGCGAGTCGCGGCGCCATTTCATCGTTGCCGCGCCGCTGCCGCTGCTGCTGCTGCAAGCTCGCCGCGCAGGATGGACTTTGTCGAGCCAGCGATCGCGGTGGCTGCGAGTGGGCCCAGCACCACTGCGGCGAGCTCCACGGCCACCTCGGTGCCCGTCGTGTTGATACAGCAACCCGATCCGGCGAGCGGCGGGGCGAGCGGCTCGCCCGTGTCGGTGGCGTCGGCAGCCACGACGGCCGCGTCGCCGGCGCCGCTGCGAGGCTCGAGCTTCCTGCGCTTCTCGAGCGCCTCGATCAGCGAGCGCAAGGGCCGCCCTGCCCACTTCAGTCTGCCGTTCGGTGTCTTGTTCTCGCCCGTGACGCACTACGATCGTGCAAGCGAGGCTGCGAGCGACGACGCGGCCGTACCGCACGCCGCAACGACGACGGCGCTCGCTGCGCCGCCGCCATCGCCATCGTCTGCGACCGAGCACGCGCGCCAGCAGCTCCTCCGTCGAGCACCGATTCGATGCGCCACGTGTGGCGCCTACGTGAGTTGCTACTCGCCGATCGACTTTGCGGCCGCCACGTGGCAGTGCGTCATGTGCGGCGCCGTGGTGCGCCACGAGCACTTTGCGCTGTTTGCGCCGAGCACCAGCTCGCCGCGCGAGCCGCCGGTCTACACGCCCGAGAGCCTGCTCGAGATGCGCCGCCACTACCCCGAGCTCGTCCACGAGGTGGCCGACTACCTCGACCCCGCGGCACAGCCGTTGTACGCGGCGTCGGTCAAGGCCGGGCCGGCCTTCATCTTTGTCATCGACTGCAACGTGACGCGCGCCGAGATGGAGGTACCGTGGCGCTCGATCGTCACAACGCTGCCGACGTTGCAACAGCTGCATCGATCGATCGAGCGACACACTCAACCAATGGGCCTCTCGTTGATTTGTGTGCCAATGTAGTATGTGCGAGCGGCGATCGAATCGAGCGTCGCGACGATGGATGATCGAACGCGCGTCGGAGTGCTGTCGTTCTCGGGAGCCGTGTCGCTGTTCGAGCTCGGACACTCGGGCTCGACCTCGTGTGAGGTCTACGAGGGATCGTCGCTCGCTGGTGCCGACGATCTCTCGTCCTTGATGCTGCGACAGTCTCGCTTCGTCGTGGCGCTGAAGCATTGCCGACAGAACCTCTCCAACGTGCTGGCGTACTTGGTCGAATCGGCTCCGCTGGCGTACGTTCCGAACCCAAAGTTTGATCGAGTCTTGCTCGAGCCTTGCTGATGCATCGACCTCGATGCCACTGCAGTACGCAGGCACCTGGAACTCCTGCAGCTCGTGCAGCAGGTGGCAGTGCGGCAGCAATCTCGCACAAGAGGCTGCTGCGATGCTTCGGAACCGCGATGGACTTTGCGCTGCGCCTCGTGCGTGAGGACGAGTATGAGACCTTGTCGGACCGAGCGACCATCTCCAACCCGGGAGGCAAGGTCATTGCGTTCTTGACCGGTCAGCCGAACTACGGCCCTGGTGCTCTGGTCGCTGACACTCAAGATAGCGTATGGTTAATTCGCTGATCGAGCAGCGTAGTTACCTCGAGAGCGTGCTCGCTAACTTGATTCGTTCGTTCGTTCGCTGCTGAGTAGGAAGCAGAGTATCGAGAAGAGAGCGCACGAGCATTCTATCTCGAACGAGCCCGACTGGCGCAGGCCAACAACTTCAACATTGATGTGTTCTGCATCGGATTGCGTCAGTTCCACGTGTCGATCCTGCACAACCTCGTGCTCACCAACGCCGGCATCGTCATGCTGATTCGCGAATTCTCCGACTCGCAACTTCAGAGCAGTCTCTTGAAGTTGGTTCATCAGAGTACGCTATGCTCAATCAATCAATCAATAACTCACTCGAACCAACCAACCAACGAGTCGCATTACTGACGCACTTTGGTAGCACTGGGCACCGAGGGCTCATTCGACATTCGCACTTCCAAGTCGATCTCAGTGCCACACATTATCGGTCCAGCATCGCCAAGCAACAAGAAGGACCCACAGTTGAGTATGTCGTTCATTCACCAACTCGAGTGCATCACTTGCGTATGCGAGTGTCGTTCACTTTCACTCACGCCCTCGCGTGCTCGCTATCTCGGCACGTTTACGTCACCACCGGCAGCGCAAAACCACTGCCTCATGGGTGGCGTGCAGGAGCGCTTCTGCTACACGGTCTTCTTCGATGTCGTGGATGACATTGTCGACACGCACGTCTACTTTCAGTTCATCGCCGTGTTCACCAATACTCGCAACGAACGGTATGGTGCTCAAGAGCTGTGTTGCCGCAAGAGTGCGACGAACGACTCGCTGACGCAATGCGAGAGTCCAGAATCACGCGAGTCATCAACTATCGCATTCCCGCCACCAAGAGCGACCGCTCGTATCTCGATTCTCTCGATAGCGACGTGACTGCGATTCTCTTGGCAAAGCGTCTCGTTCTGGAAGCACGTAACGTCGATGTAGATGATATGAACCAAGTACACGATGACCTGTACGTGGGCCTGGCGAGATCGAGAGTGCACGTGTGCGTTGATTGATTGGTTTGGTTGGTGCTGACGCGGCGTCGTCATCCTTGCTCCTCGCGCTCTCCCTTCGATCATAGTGACTTTACGGCAAAGGCTATCGTATCGGCGTGTGAGAAGACCGGCAAAGAAGGCCTCTGGGATGGCTTCGGTGGTGGTATGCCACCGACAGTCGCGGCACTACCCCGCAAGTATGGTCCTCTCTCTCGTGCTCTCTCTCTCGTGCTCTCACACACACACCACAAGTGGTATTCCTCACTATCGTGTTTTACATCCGAATGCGGGATAGACTATTTATGCTTCGCCGTGGACCACTACTGGGACCGATTCTGCAACATCCCGACGACATTGACAGCGTTCGCTGCCTGTTCCTGCAGAGCAAGTTCGAGTGCTGCAAGCAACTCATCGAGCCGGCGCTGCTGGCCGTGACGCCGGCCGGCTTCGTCGAGCTGCCGCTCGAGACCTTGGCGCTGCAGTCGAACTTTATCCTGTACCTCGATCACGTGACCGACGTCTTTGTGTGGGTCGGCAAGCAAGCCAAGGAGTCGGCACAATCCGAGCAGCTGCGGCAAACGTGCGTGCAGCTGTTTCAGCATCAGACGGCGCACCGCTTCCCGTCGCCGTACTTTATGTCGTTCAACGAGGGCGACTCGATGTCGCGCTGGCTGTTGTGTCGCTTGGTTCCGTCGCACAAGGACCCGCCCGAGATTCAGGAGAAGCTCTTCCCGTCGATCAAGCTGCTCGGCGAGCAGCAGAGGAGAGCGCTGGTGTCCAAGTTTCACTACACCGACGACCTGAGCTACTATCAGTATTACCTCGAGTACATTGACGAGAAGGCGCAATTTTGGAGCCAGTAGGCCAGCAGGAAGAGGCAGCAGCAATCGCCACGAACGAACATCAACACGCAATACACATATCTATATTCATCTCGCTACGATGCGTCTCGTCGTGTCAATCGCGTTGCCAATCGGTGGTGCCAATCACATCGTGTCAAACTGCTCACGGCACGCCATTCATAAGGCGTGCGCGGTGGCTGCCGCAAGCATCACCAACGAACGCTGCTGCCGTTCTAGCACTCCCATCCCACGCAAGCAGTGATGGCTCGCAAGCGACAACGCAGTGTATGCAGCGGCCAGGCTACCACCAGCATCAACACGACGATGCTGCTGTGCGCGAAACGGCAGCGAACAGCACCGCAGGAACCGCCGAATGTCGCTTCGCTTCCCGAGTGCGGCTGGCATTCCCTGCCGCCGGAGCTCGTCTTCTACATTCTCTCCTTCGTGCCGAGCACCTTCAGCAATGTGATGAGCGTCTCGTTGGTGTGTAAGGCGTGGCAAGGCGTGGCACGCAGCTGCTTCCACTCGGTGAGCCACCAGCTGCCTTCGACAGCAGACCCCGACGCCGCCGAGCCCTCGCTCGCCAGCCGCCTGATCGTGCCACCGGCGCAGCTACCCCTCTCGTGGAGCCGACAGCGCAGTGTGCCAAGCCGACACTTTAGCGGCTTCTGCTTCCATCGGCTCGAGCACATTGAACTTGTGCTCTCGAGCGTCTCGCTGGCGTCCTTCGATCGAGCGAGCTTCAGGACGCACTTGCGTTCGCTGGTGCTGTACCAATGCATCGTGTGGGGCTTCGATGAACTGCCTCCGCTGCCGCAGCTCGAGAAGCTCGATCTCTCGTACTCGGTGTGGGGCGATGCCGACCAGCCGAAGCCACGCGTTGCATGGGCCAAGATGCTGCCCGCCCTGCGCACGCTCGTGGCACGCGGCTGCCACGAGCTCGACGACGCATTCCTCGAGGGCGTCGAGGAGCTACGACACCTGCAAGACGCCGATCTGCGCGACACGTCGCTCTCGGCGCCCAAGAGCTTCTTGCGGCTCGGAGCGAACAACGGCCGTGCCGTGCGGTCGTTGCGCTTCTCGGAGGTGTCGCTCGTCATGCACGCGAATGCCAGCGGCGCGCTACAGTGCATGCTGGCGACCATCGGGCACACGCTGACGATGCTCGAGCTCTCGGCGTGCGACATGACGTTGCCTCACGTTCGCAGCATCGCGATCCTGTGCGGGCAGAGGCTGACATCGCTCAAGCTCGCACGCAACCGCTTCCTGGCCGACGAGGTGCTGCCGCTCATCACACGCACGATGCCGAGGCTGCGAGAGTTGGATCTCAGCAACACGTCGGTCGGCGCACACGCCGAGGAGCTCGAGATCGCCGACCAGATGCAGACACTCAACCTCGATTCGAGCCGCTTGACGATCGATGCCTACACGGCCGTGTGCGCCGCAATGCCGCACGCCACCATCAGCATCCAGCACACTTGGGCCGGCGTGCACTTGGCCGAGATCGAGCGGCAGTTCCTACTGCAGCTCGCGTCACACGTCGAGTAGCAGCGACGCTGAACGAATGAAGAGTCCGATCATTCATTGATTGCAGCGTACGCACGAAGATGTCACTGCAGTTGTGAGAGTATGTGTGTTAGGCAGTGATGTAGAGGTGCGTATGGCGGCCACCGATCGCAGTGGGTCGTCGCGTTCGTTGGTACTCGCGAATAGCAGGGCGGGCTTCAAAGCCGCCCTTGAATGCTCGAAGCTGCGACCATGAGCGTACGCGATAAGTGGCACGAACCAATCACGACAACAACAGTACAAGCGCATACGCACCAATGGGTACTCGTTCAGCAGCGATGGGTTCAATCGCGACGAGATGTCGATCGTATCGTACACGAGCACGTCAGCGTACGAGAGCTGTGGTGCCACCACCACACATTCATTGGTGAGTCCACGAGCGATCGATGCATCGATACGTATACGTACGCTGCGTCCTACGAAGAACTTGCCGCCGCCGTACATGGCGCCGTTGTTCAGCAGCAGGTTCTCAAAGTGCTGGTACCAGCGCGGCATGGTCTCGTTGAGGAACCTGTCCTTGCGCTCGTCGAGCAGCTCGACCGGCGCGTACATGACCTCGTAGAACTTGGCGCGCAGATCCTCGGCACCGCCGGCCACCATATCACACATGACTCGCTCGCGGTAGTTCTGTCCGTAGTAGCCCTTGACGCGCGCAATGTGCTTGACGATCGCAAGCCTGTGCGCGAGTGTGAGGTAGGCAGCTCATGATAGCAACGCTCACACACACACTCTCTCTCACGTACGACTGCACGATCGCGAGGTCGCCATCTTGCAACAACGGCACCTGACCGAACAGGAGTCGCGGGTCGTTCTTGATCGTGGCCCACGTGTCGCCATTGATGCGCTGGTCGCGATACGCGACGCCGCTCTCCTCGAGCAGCAGGCGGATCGCCTCGGCACGACCGCGCAAGTCAAAGTACACCAGCGTCACGTTGCCGTCCTTGAGATACCCTCGCGCTACAGACCCAGAGGCGTGCGGGGACATCAGCGGCTGAGCTACTTGCAAGCAAGGCCCTCGAGTCTCGCGCGTGCATCGTGGTGCTCGTGGTCGTACGCGAGATGTTGCCATTGAGCACCTGCAGCAGCTCGGGTCGCAGCTGCAGCACGAGCACCGCCGCCACGAGCAGCACCAGCGCCCACTTCCACGCGCCCGCCACGACGCCGCCACTCGACACCGAATGCGAGTGACCGTGTCCACTGCTCGCAGACCCTGAACTTGCTGCTGGTCTGGGTGGCATTGCTAAAGGAGAGTTGTATGTAGGTTGCGCGCACGCACACACACACGAACGAGCGAGCAAGCAACTGTCGTCGTCGCTCGCTGGCTCGGGCATCCGAACGCGGCCGCTCACGGGAATCATGTCGATCGCAAGCTCGTGTCGTGTCGTGCTCGACACTCAACCACGCAACCTCAAGTTGACTAGGAGGCAGTACCCGTCCTGAATGTCGTAGTGCGCGAGCGTGTGCTCGTTGTCGAGCAGCCTGCCTTGCAGCGTCAATACCAGGTGCGACACCGGAACGTTGTCAGCTGCGAAGATCTGGCACTTGACGTGCTCGATTGTGTCGGTCGGTTCTACATCGAAGGTCCAGTTCTTGCCGCCGATCGTCTTGAGATGAAGCTTCATGGTGAGTCTTACGTCGCGCGAGGGAGTTGGCAGAACAAGAGCCGCAGGCTGCCCCACGTGCCCATACAGGTCCATTCCGCGAGGCGTTCTGCACTCCTCATTCGTGCGTTTATTGAGATAACCAACACGGTGATAGAAAGAAAGCTATCGAGGTTCATCATCATCAGCATGATCAAAGGAACGAGAAGATCTCGAACAGCAGCTCGTTCGGAATCATCGACATCGCCGAGCACTCATCGACCACCGATCGAATCATCGTCATCGCCACGACCGCTTGCTTGATCCATGATGGTGCATATCGATGACGATCTGGATGCCAAACGAACTTGGTGTCGGCAAGCCATTGATTGGCTCCAATCACATGCACTCGATTGCCTGCCGTGAAGGCGATGAGACCTCGATGCTCATCGAATGCGACTGCCAATGGCTTCTCGATGTCACAATCGAAGGATGAGATGTGATGGCCTTCGTGAGTGAATGATTGCAATCGCTTGTTGTTGAAGTCGGCGACGATGATTCGACCTTGATTGGCGATGCACACTCCATGAGGATCGTTGAACTGGCATGGTTGATTGCCTTTGGAGCCGAACTCGAACAAGAACGAGCCATCGATCGACGACAATACTTGCACTCGATTGCTGTCGGAATCAGAGACGATGATTCGATGTCGATCATGATCGATCGCAACGCCTGATGGGAATAAGAACTCACCAGGTCGAGATCCTTGCTTGCCGATCGAGAACAAGAACGAGAGATCGATCGACGACAAGAACACCAATCGATCGTTGTAGGTATCATCATCTCCTGATCCATGATGGCCGATGCACGACAAGAACGATTGCTCGCTCAATGACCATGATTGTACTCGACTATTCAAACAATCAACGACGAGGATGCGATCATGATCGTGATCGATCGCAAGGCTCCATGGCTTGTTGAGCTGGCCTGATTGGTCGCCTTTCTCGCCGAACTTGGACACGAACGAGAAGCCATCATCGCACGAGAATACTTGCACTCGATGATTTCTGCTATCGGCGACGAGCAAGAGACCTTGATGATGGTCGAACACCAAGCCAAGAGGATTGTAGAACTCGCCATCAGCACCGCCATAGTCAGTGGTGCCGATCGAGAGCTTGATTCGAGCATCACGATCAAGAGCAAAGTACATCTCTCCCACTTCAATCTCTCTCTCAAAACGAAAAAGAGATGATCCAACCTCCAAACTGCTCAAACCAAAGAGATGAAGATTTGAAGCTCTCTCGCACACACGAGACACGAGACACGAGAGAGACACCAAGCAAGCAAGCAAGCAAGCAACGAGCAACAAGAAGCAACAAGAACCAATCGATGAAGGATCAAAGAACAGCACCTCCCTCCCTCAACCAACCACTCCCTCACTCACACGAGCCTCTTCTTGATCTTCATCATCATTCTTGAATCTTCTTCTCTTGGTCTTGGTATTGGTATTTGTATTGGTATTGGTATTGGAAAGAGAAGTTGATTGAAATTGATACAATCATTGATGAGAGAGAACAAGACTCATATTGAGCAACGCATTTGAGAGAGAGAGAGAGAGGCCTTGATTGATATCTCGTTCAAGATTGCACACGACTTATCAATCATTCATTCATCAAGACCATTGGTGATTGATTGATTGATCGAGTGATTGTGCGTGAGTGTGCTGCACGGTGAGAATGACGATGAGGAGGAAGATGATGAGGAAGTGGTGCAGGATAGTATCGTCACATCATGGCGCACTTCTTGGCTCTCATTTTGGGTGGACAGCATGGCGGCGGCGATGTGGCTGTGCTGGTCGCGGTATCGGGTTGTCGTTGCTGCTGTTGCAGTTGTCGTCGATATCGACGTTGCAGTTGCACGTGATACTCATCAAGAGGAATCTCGAGCTCTGGAGCCTCGAGATGCGAGAAGATCTCGAACAACAGCTCGTTCGGAATCATCGACATCGCCGAACACTCATCGACCATCGATCGAATCATCGTCATCGTCGACACCGCTTGTTTGATCCATGATGGTGCATATCGATGGAGATCTGGATGCCAAACGAACTTGGTGTCGGCAAGCCATTGATTGGCTCCAATCACATGCACTCGATTGCCTGCCGTGAAGGCGATGAGGCCTCGATGCTCGTCGAATGCAACTGCCAATGGCTTCTCGATGCCACAATCAAAGGATGAGATGTGATGGCCTTCGTGAGTGAATGATTGCAGCCGATGGTTGAAATAGTCGGCGACGATGATTCGGCCTTGATTGGCGATGCACAATCCACTGGGAGAATTGAGCTGGCGTGATTGCTTGCCAAGAGAGCCGAACTCGAACAAGAACGAGCCATCGATCGACGACAATACTTGCACTCGATGATTGAGAGTATCAGAGACGATGATTCGATGTCGATCATCATCGATCGCAACGCCCATCGGACAGTGGAACTCGCCTGGCTGAGATCCTTGCTTGCCGATCGAGAACAAGAACGAGAGATCGATCGACGACAAGAACACCAATCGATCGTTGTTGGAATCGGTAATGATGATGCGATGATGATGCTTGTCGATCGCAATGCCTTGAGGGCACTGGAACTCGAGATCTCCTGATCCATGATGGCCGATGCACGACAAGAACGATTGCTCGCTCAATGACCATGATTGAATGCGATGATTACTGGTGTCAACGATGAGGATGCGATCATGATCGTGATCGATCGCAAGGCTCCATGGACGGACGAACTGGCCTGGTTGGCGGCCAGGCTCGCCGAACTTGGACACGAACGAGCCGCCATCACACGAGAATACTTGCACTCGATGGTTGTTGCAGTCAGAGACGAGCAAGAGACCTCGATGATGGTCGAACGCCAAGCCGCGAGGGTAATGGAACACGCCATCAGCACGGTCTCGTTGGTTGGTGCCGATCGAGAGCTTGATTCGAGCATCACGATCAAGAGCATCGTCTTCCATCTCTTCCACTTCAATCTCTCTCTCACAACGACAAAGAGATGATCCAAGCTCCAAACTGCTCAAACCAAAGAGATGAAGATTTGAAGCTCTCTCGCACACGAGACACGAGACACGAGAGAGACACCAAGCAAGCAAGCAAGCAACGAGCAACAAGAGCCAATCGATGAAGGAACAAAGAACAGCACCTCCCTCCCTCAACCAACCACTCCCTCACACGAGCCTCTTCTTGATCTTCATCATCATTCTTGAATCTTCTTCTCTTGGTATTGGTCTTGGTCTTGGTATTGGTATTGGTATTGGTATTGGTATTGGTATTGGTATTGAAAAGAGAAGTTGATTGAGATTGATACAATGATTGGTGAGAGAGAGCAAGACTCATGTTGAGCAACGCATTTGTGAGAGAGAGAGAGAGAGAGAGAGGCCTTGATTGATATCTCGTTCAAGATTGCACACGACTTATCAATCATTCCATCATCAAGATCATTGGTGATTGATTGATTACACGAGAGAGTGTGCTGCACGATGAGAATGATGACGACGATGAGGAGGAGGAAGAGGTGCAGGATAGTATCGTCACATCATCGCGCACTTCTTCTTGTTCTTCTTGGTGGTAGTAGTGGTGGTGCTCTTTCGAGATCGATCACATGGCGCAATGTGATCTGGAGCCTCGAGATGCGAGAAGATCTCGAACAACAGCTCGTTCGGAATCATCGACATCGCCGAACACTCACCGATCATCGATCGAATCATCGTCATCGTCAAGACCGCTTGCTTGATCCATGATGGTGCATATCGATGACGATCTGGATGCCAAACGAACTTGGTGTCGACAAGCCATTGATTGGCTCCAATCACATGCACTCGATTGCCTGCCGTGAAGGCGATGAGGCCTCGATGCTCGTCGAATGCAACTGCGACTGGATACTCGGAGCCACAATCGAAGGATGAGATGTGATGGCCTTCGTGAGTGAATGATTGCAATCGATGGTTGTAATAGTCGGCGACGATGATTCGGCCTTGATTGTCAATGCATACTCCTCGAGGATGGCCGAGCTGGCCTGGTTGCTTGCCAAGAGAGCCGAACTCGAACAAGAACGAGCCATCGATCGACGACAATACTTGCACTCGATCATTGAAAGTATCAGCGACGATGATTCGATGTCGATCATGATCGATCGCAACGCCCATTGGACAGTGGAACTCGCCTGGCTGAGATCCAGAACAGCCGATCTCGAACAAGTCCGAGAGATCGATCGACGACAAGAATACCAATCGATCGTCGGAGGTATCGGTAATGATGATGCGATGATGATGCTTGTCGATCGCAATGCCTCGAGGAAAGTAGGCCTCGGGATCTGGTGGTGCATAATAGTAGATGCTCGGCAAGAACGATTGCTCGCTCAATGACCATGATTGTACTCGGCCAAGTTGACAATCAGAGACGAGGATGCGATCATGATCGTGATCGATCGCAATGCCATCAGCCGTGTGGAGCTGGCGTGGCTCGCCGAACTTGGACACGAACGAGCCGCCATCATCATCATCGCACGAGAATACTTGCACTCGATGATTTCTTCTATCGACGACGAACAAGAGATCTCGATGATGGTCGAACGCCAAGCCATAAGGATAGTTGAACTGGCCATCAGCATCGCCTTCTTGCTTGGTGCCGATCGAGAGCTTGATTCGAGCATCACGATCAAGAGGATCGTCTCCCATCTCTTCCACTTCAATCTCTCTCTCACAACGACAAAGAGATGCTCCAAGCTCCAAACTGCTCAAACCAAAGAGATGAAGATTTGAAGCTCTCTCGCACACGAGACACGAGACACGAGACACGAGACACGAGAGAGAGACACCAAGCAAGCAAGCAAGCAAGCAACGAGCAACAAGAAGCAACAAGAACCAATCGATGAAGGATCAAAGAACAGCACCTCCCTCCCTCAACCAACCACTCCCTCACTCACACGAGCCTCTTCTTGATCTTCATCATCATTCTTGATTCTTCTTCTCTTGGTCTTGGTATTGGTCTTGGTATTGGTATTGGTATTGGAAAGAGAAGTTGATTGAGATTGATACAATGATTGATGAGAGAGAGCAAGACTCATATTGAGCAACGCATTTGTGAGAGAGAGAGAGAGAGAGGCCTTGATTGATATCTCTCGTTCAAGATTGCACACGACTTATCAATCATCCATCCATCCATCAAGACCATTGGTGATTGATTGATTGATTGATTGTGAGTGTGAGTGAGTGTGCTGCACGGTGAGAATGACGATGAGGAGGAGGAAGAGGTGCAGGATAGTATCGTCACATCATGGCGCACTTCTTGGCTCTCATTTTGGGTGGCGGCGATGTGGCTGTGCTGGTCGCGGTATCGGGTTGTCGTTGCTGCTGTTGCAGCTGTTCTCGATATCGACGTTGCAGTTGCACGTGATACTCATCAAGAGGAATCTCGAGCTCTGGAGCCTCGAGATGCGAGAAGATCTCGAACAACAGCTCGTTCGGAATCATCGACATCGCCGAACCCTCATCGATCACCGATCGAATCATCGTCATCGTCGACACTGCTTGTTTCATCCATGATGGTGCATGTCGATGGAGATCTGGATGCCAAACGAACTTGGTGTCGGCAAGCCATTGATTGGCTCCAATCACATGCACTCGATTGCCTGCCGTGAAGGCGATGAGACCTCGATGCTCGTCGAATGCAACCGCCAATGGTCTCTCGATGCCACAATCGAAAGATGAGATGTGATGGCCTTCGTGAGTGAATGATTGCAGTCGACTGTTGTCCCAGTCGGCGACGATGATTCGGCCTTGATTGGCGATGCACAATCCTTGAGGATAGTTGAGCTGGCATGGTTGATTGCCTTTGGAGCCGAACTCGAACAAGAACGAGCCATCGATCGACGACAATACTTGCACTCGATGATTGTTGGTATCAGAGACGATGATTCGATGTCGATCATCATCGATCGCAACGCCCATCGGACAGTGGAACTCGCCTGGCTGAGATCCTTGCTTGCCGATCGAGAACAAGAACGAGAGATCGATATAGACCGACGACAAGAATACCAATCGATTGTTCACGGAGTCGGCGATGATAATGCGACTATGATGCTTGTCGATCGCAATGCCTTGAGGATTCTTGAACTCGAGATCTCCTGATCCATGATGGCCGATGCACGACAAGAACGATTGCTCGCTCAATGACCATGATTGTACTCGATCATTGGCCCTATCAGTGATGAGGATGCGATCATGATCGTGATCGATCGCAAGGCTCCATGGACGGACGAACTGGCCAGGTTGGGTGCGGAACTTGGACACGAACGAGCCGCCATCACACGAGAATACCTGCACCCGATAGTTGTTGCAGTCAGAGACGAGCAAGAGACCTCGATGATGGTCGAACACCAAGCCCAGGGGAGTATGGAACAGGCCATCAGCACGGCCTGGTTGCTTGGTGCCGATCGAGAGCTTGATTCGAGCATCACGATCAAGAGTATCGTCTTCCATCTCTTCATCTTCCATCTTTCACAACGACAAAGAGATGATCCAAGCTCCAAACTGCTCAAAACCAAAGAGATGAAGATATGAAGCTCTCGCACGAGACACGAGACACGAGAGAGACACCAAGCAAGCAAGCAAGCAACGAGCAACAAGAAGCAACAAGAGCCAATCGATGAAGGAACAAAGAACAGCACCTCCCTCCCTCAACCAACCACTCCCTCACTCACACGAGCCTCTTCTTGATCTTCATCATGATTCTTGAATCTTCTTCTCTTGGTATTTGTATTGGAAAGAGAAGTTGATTGAGATTGATACAATGATTGATGAGAGAGAGAGAGAGAGAGCAAGACTCATATTGAGCAACGCATTTGTGAGAGAGAGAGAGAGAGAGAGGCCTTGATTGATATCTCGTTCAAGATTGCACACGACTTATCAATCATCCATCCATCCATCCAGACCATTGGTGATTGATTGATTGATTGTGCGTGAGTGTGCTGCACGATGAGAATGATGAGGATGATGAAGAGGAGGAAGAGGTGCAGGATAGTATCGTCACATCATCGCGCACTTCTTGGCTCTCATTTTGGGTGGACAGCATGGCGGCGGCGATGTGGCTGTGCTGGTCGCGGTATCGGGTTGTCGTTGCTGCTGTTGCAGTTGTTCTCGATATCGACGTTGCAGTTGCACGTGATACTCATCAAGAGGAATCTCGAGCTCTGGAGCCTCGAGATGCGAGAAGATCTCGAACAACAGCTCGTTCGGAATCATCGACATCGCCGAGCACTCATCGACCATCGATCGAATCATCGTCATCGTCGACACCGCTTGTTTGATCCATGATGGTGCATATCGATGACGATCTGGATGCCAAACGAACTTGGTGTCGGCAAGCCATTGATTGGCTCCAATCACATGCACTCGATTGCCTGCCGTGAAGGCGATGAGACCTCGATGCTCGTCGAACGCAACTCCCCATGGATTCTCGGAGCCACAATCGAAGGATGAGATGTGATGGCCTTCGTGAGTGAATGATTGCAGTCGACTGTTGTCCCAGTCGGCGATGATGATTCGACCTTGATTGGCGATGCACAATCCTTGAGGATAGTTGAACTGGCATGGTTGATTGCCTTTGGAGCCGAACTCGAACAAGAACGAGCCATCGATTGACGACAATACTTGCACTCGATGATTGATAGTATCAGTGACGATGATTCGATGTCGATCATCATCGATCGCAACGCCCATTGGACAGTTGAGCTCGCCTGGCTGAGATCCTTGCTTGCCGATCGAGAACAAGAACGAGAGATCGATCGACGACAAGAACACCAATCGATTGTTCACGGAATCGGTGATGATGATGCGACTATGATGCTTGTCGATCGCAATGCCTTGAGGATTCTTGAACTCGAGATCTCCTGATCCATGATGGCCGATGCACGACAAGAACGATTGCTCGCTCAATGACCATGATTGTACTCGATCATTGGCCCTATCAGTGATGAGGATGCGATCATGATCGTGATCGATCGCAAGGCTCCATGGACGGACGAACTGGCCTGGTTGGCTGCCTCTCTCGCCGAACTTGGACACGAACGAGCCGCCATCACACGAGAATACTTGCACTCGATGATTGTTGCAGTCAGAGACGAGCAAGAGACCTCGATGATGGTCGAACACCAAGCCCAGGGGAGTACGGAACAGGCCATCCTCACGGCCTCGTTGGTTGGTGCCGATCGAGAGCTTGATTCGAGCATCACGATCAAGAGGATCGTCTTCCATCTCTTCCACTTCAATCTCTCACACAACGACCAATGAGATGATCCAGGCTCCAAACTGCTCAAACCAAAGAGATGAAGATTTGAAGCTCTCTCTCGCACGAGACACGAGACACGAGACACGAGAGAGACACCAAGCAAGCAAGCAAGCAACGAGCAACAAGAAGCAACAAGAGCCAATCGATGAAGGAACAAAGAACAGCACCTCCCTCAACCAACCACTCCCTCACTCACACGAGCCTCTTCTTGATCTTCATCATCATTCTTGAATCTTCTTCTCTTGGTCTTGGTCTTGGTCTTGGTGTTGGTATTGGTATTGGTATTGGAAAGAGAAGTTGATTGAGATTGATACAATGATTGATGAGAGAGAGCAAGACTCATGTTGAGCAACGCATTTGTGAGTGAGAGAGAGAGGCCTTGATTGATATCTCGTTCAAGATTGCACACGACTAATCATTCATCCATCCATCAAGATCATTGGTGCTTGATTGATTGATTGATTGATTGATTGATTGATTGATTGATTGATTGTGAGTGTGATGCACGATGAGAATGATGACGATGAGGAGGAGGAGGAAGAGGTGCAGGATAGTATCGTCACATCATCGCGCACTTCTTCTTGTTCTTCTTGGTGGTAGTAGTGGTGCTCTTTCGAGATCGATCACATGGCGCAATGTGATCTGGAGCCTCGAGATGCGAGAAGATCTCGAACAACAGCTCGTTCGGAATCATCGACATCGCCGAACCCTCATCGACCACCGATCGAATCATCGTCATCGTCAAGACCGCTTGCTTGATCCATGATGGAGCATATCGATGGAGATCTGGTCGCCAAACGAACTTGGTGTCGACAAGCCATTGATTGGCTCCAATCACATGCACTCGATTGCCTGCCGTGAAGGCGATGAGGCCTCGATGCTCGTCGAATGCAATTGCGACTGGATACTCGGTGCCACAATCGAACGATGAGATGTGATGGCCTTCGTGAGTGAATGCTTGCAATCGATGGTTGTAATAGTCGGCGACGATGATTCGGCCTTGATTATCGATGCATACTCCTCGAGGATTGCTGAGCTGGCATGGTTGATCGCCTCTGGAGCCGAACTCGAACAAGAACGAGCCATCGATCGACGACAATACTTGCACTCGATGATTGAGAGTATCAGCGACGATGATTCGATGTCGATCATGATCGATCGCAACGCCCATTGGACAGTGGAACTCGCCTGGCTGAGATCCAGAACAGCCGATCTCGAACAAGTCCGAGAGATCGATCGACGACAAGAACGTCAATCGATCGTCGGAGGTATCGGTAATGATGATGCGATGATGATGCTTGTCGATCGCAATGCCTCGAGGATAGTAGGCCTCGGGATCTGGTATTGCATAATAGTAGATGCTCGGCAAGAACGATTGCTCGCTCAATGACCATGATTGTACTAGGCCAAGTTGACAATCAGAGACGAGGATGCGATCATGATCGTGATCGATCGCAATGCCATCAGCCGTGTGGAGCTGGCCTGGTTGGTCGCCGAACTTGGACACGAACGAGCCGCCATCATCATCATCGCACGAGAATACTTGCACTCGATGATTTCTTCTATCGACGACGAACAAGAGATCTCGATGATGGTCGAACGCCAAGCCAAGAGGATAGTTGAACTGGCCATCAGCATCGCCTTCTTGCTTGGTGCCGATCGAGAGCTTGATTCGAGCATCACGATCAAGAGGATCGTCTTCCATCTCTTCCTCTTCAATCTCTCTCTCTCTCTCTCAACGACAAAGAGATGATCCAAGCTCCAACTGCTCAAACCCAAAGAGATGAAGATATGAAGCTCTCTCTCTCTCACGAGACACGAGACACGAGAGACACCAAGCAAGCAAGCAACGAGCAACAAGAAGCAACAAGAACCAATCGATGAAGGATCAAAGAACAGCACCTCCCTCCCTCAACCAACCACTCACTCACTCACACGAGCCTCTTCTTGATCTTCATCATGATTCTTGAATCTTCTTCTCTTGGTCTTGGTATTGGTATTGGTATTGGTATTGGTATTGGTATTGGAAAGAGAAGTTGATTGAAATTGATACAATCATTGATGAGAGAGAGAGCAAGACTCATGTTGAGCAACACATTTGTGAGAGAGAGGCCTTGATTGATATCTCGTTCAAGATTGCACACGACTTATCAATCATTCCTTCAATCAAGACCATTGGTGATTGATTGATTGATTGATTACACGAGAGAGTGTGCTGCACGATGAGAATGATGAGGATGACGATGAGGAGGAGGTGCAGGATAGTATCGTCACATCATGGCGCACTTCTTGGCTCTCATTTTGGGTGGACAGCATGGCGGCGGCGATGTGGCTGTGCTGGTTGCGGTATCGGGTTGTCGTTGCTGCTGTTGCAGTTGTTCTCGATATCGACGTTGCAGTTGCACGTGATACTCATCAAGAGGAATCTCGAGCTCTGGAGCCTCGAGATGCGAGAAGATCTCGAACAGCAGCTCGTTCGGAATCATCGACATCGCCGAACCCTCATCGATCACCGATCGAATCATCGTCATCGTCAAGACCGCTTGCTTGATCCATGATGGTGCATGTCGATGGAGATCTGGACGCCAAACGAACTTGGTGTCGACAAGCCATTGATTGGCTCCAATCACATGCACTCGATTGCCTGCCGTGAAGGCGATGAGACCTCGATGCTCGTCGAATGCGACTGCCAATGGCTTTTCGATGTCACAATCGAACGATGAGATGTGATGGCCTTCGTGAGTGAATGATTCAATCGCTTGTTGTTGAAGTCGGCGACGATGATTCGGCCTTGATTGGCGATGCACACTCCATGAGGATCGTTGAACTGGCATGGTTGATTGCCTTTGGAGCCGAACTCGAACAAGAACGAGCCATCGATCGACGACAGTACTTGCACTCGATTGCTGTCGGAATCAGTGACGATGATGCGATGTCGATCATCGTCGATCGCAACGCCTGATGGGAATAAGAACTCACCAGGTCGAGATCCTTGCTTGCCGATCGAGAACAAGAACGAGAGATCGATCGACGACAAGAACACCAATCGATCGTTGTAGGTATCGGCGATGATGATGCTTGTCGATCGCAATGCCTCGAGGATTCTTGAACTCGAGATCTCCTGATCCATGATGGCCGATGCACGACAAGAACGATTGCTCGCTCAATGACCATGATTGTACTCGACTATTCAAACAATCAACGACGAGGATGCGATCATGATCGTGATCGATCGCAAGGCTCCATGGCTTGTTGAGCTGGCCTGATTGGTCGCCTTTCTCGCCGAACTTGGACACGAACGAGAAGCCATCATCGCACGAGAATACTTGCACTCGATGATTTCTGCTATCGGCGACGAGCAAGAGACCTTGATGATGGTCGAACACCAAGCCAAGAGGATTGTAGAACTCGCCATCAGCACCGCCATAGTCAGTGGTGCCGATCGAGAGCTTGATTCGAGCATCACGATCAAGAGCAAAGTACATCTCTCCCACTTCAATCTCTCACCGACAAAGAGATGATCCAACCTCCAAACTGCTCAAACCAAAGAGATGAAGATTTGAAGCTCTCTCGCACACGAGACACGAGACACGAGACACGAGACACGAGGGAGACACCAAGCAAGCAAGCAACGAGCAACAAGAAGCAACAAGAACCAATCGATGAAGGATCAAAGAACAGCACCTCCCTCCCTCAACCAACCACTCCCTCACTCACACGAGCCTCTTCTTGATCTTCATCATCATTCTTGAATCTTCTTCTCTTGGTCTTGGTCTTGGTCTTGGTGTTGGTATTGGTATTGGTATTGGTATTGGTATTTGTATTGGTATTGAAAAGAAGTTGATTGAGATTGATACAATGATTGATGAGAGAGAGCAAGACTCATGTTGAGCAACGCATTTGTGAGTGAGAGAGAGGCCTTGATTGATATCTCGTTCAAGATTGCACACGACTTATCAATCATCCATCCATCAAGATCATTGGTGATTGATTGATTGATTACACGAGAGAGTGTGCTGCACGATGAGAATGATGACGACGATGAGGAGGAGGAAGAGGTGCAGGATAGTATCGTCACATCATCGCGCACTTCTTCTTGTTCTTCTTGGTGGTAGTAGTGGTGGTGCTCTTTCGAGATCGATCACATGGCGCAATGTGATCTGGAGCCTCGAGATGCGAGAAGATCTCGAACAACAGCTCGTTCGGAATCATCGACATCGCCGAACACTCACCGATCATCGATCGAATCATCGTCATCGTCAAGACCGCTTGCTTGATCCATGATGGTGCATATCGATGACGATCTGGATGCCAAACGAACTTGGTGTCGACAAGCCATTGATTGGCTCCAATCACATGCACTCGATTGCCTGCCGAGAAGGCGATGAGGCCTCGATGCTCGTCGAATGCAACTGCGACTGGATACTCGGAGCCACAATCAAAGGATGAGATGTGATGGCCTTCGTGAGTGAATGCTTGCAATCGATGGTTGTAATAGTCGGCGACGATGATTCGGCCTTGATTATCGATGCATACTCCTTGAGGATTGCTGAGCTGGCCTGGTTGCTTGCCAAGAGAGCCGAACTCGAACAAGAACGAGCCATCGATCGACGACAATACTTGCACTCGATCGTTATGGGTATCAGCGACGATGATTCGATGTCGATCATGATCGATCGCAACGCCCATCGGACAGTGGAACT
>Ga0209935_1001256_pt1 | contig 42652 bp, 46 predicted proteins | sample ThiBio_1000_plan_2_FD_183958 | JGI IMG/M metagenome (GOLD analysis project Ga0209935, IMG submission 183958) | Wastewater bioreactor microbial communities from Cape Town, South Africa - Thiocy_cont_1000_plan (SPAdes) | ecosystem: Engineered > Bioreactor > Thiocyanate-remediating >... | reverse complement strand
ACACACACACACACACACACACACACACACACACACACACACACACACACACACACACACACACACACACACACACACACACACACACACACACACACACACACACACACACACACACACACACCAGAGGAACACGCGAAGCAAGAGAGATTGCAGCTGATTCTTGCCTTCTTGATCTGCTCCGTAGCACCTCCCAAGGTCGAGCGTGGAGGCTCGTTGAAGTCGCTCTGTCTCGATACTGTGGCTCGCCTCATCATCGAGGAGACTGAGGAAGAACCCACTGTGCCACTGGATCTCTCGGTCATTCCATCTGATGTTGCGCAAGAGATTATGGGCAAGCTCCAGCACCACGGCATCGTGACGTGCGATATGCTCAGGTAACTACCACACTGCTTGTTTCGCCTCCTATGCACGCACACGCGCGCATATGCGTGCATCGCTGCTTCGTGCGGCTCACTGGCGTCGATGAAAACCGAGTGTAGAAAGTTCTTTGGACCGAACCTGGCGCAAATGTCGCTCGAAATGACCGACGTTCTCACGCTGGAGCTGCTTGCCGATCTTGCAAAATGCTCCAACCTGCGCTCGTTGCGCTTCGGCGCCCTCGGCGTCTCGGACATCGTCAAGAACCTGGATTGCATGCAAGAGTTTGCAGCCATCCTCGCCTCAATGAAGTCTATTGAGGAGCTCTACTTTGTATGTCTCTTCTCTTCCCAGCTCTTCTCAGCCCTTTCAACGCACCGTACTGATAAGGAGCATTTGGATCCATCAACAGAAATCACCGAGCATTCCACCGCTACTTCTACAAAGCTTGGAATCTCTTGCGCCTCAACTCAAAGCTCTCACTCTCATCTGCGAGAGCGGCCTCCCGAGGAGGTCATTCGAGTCTCTGGCTTCCAAGCTGGGTGGCCTCACGGGCCTTCACATTGAGGGATTGTTCGTCGACAGCCCCAAGGCGCTGACGCAACTCTTTGATCGCTGCCCGGGACTCAAGCGCCTCTACCTGGGCCGAATCGTCGGCATTACAGCGACGTGCTTCAAGGATATTCATCTTCGCTTCCCCAAGGTAGGTGGTACCACTCTCTCTCTCTCTCTCTCTCTCTCTCTCTCGCGGCTGCAACGGGCAATGTGTACGCTCACACGATGCTCTTGTATGACACGCAGCTTACTTCCCTCGATATTGTATCCTCGGGACCACTCAGCGCGAGGGCTCTTGAGTACTTGGCTGCATGCAAGAAGCTCACCCGCGTGGGCATCTCGGGCTGCTTTGACCAAACATCGGCCATCACTCGAATCTTGTTGTGTACGTACGCTTCTCTGTCTCGTCTTTAGCCACAATGAATATGCCCGCTCACCCTTTCTCGCTCTCTCCTTCCTGCAGCAAAACCGTGGCCAAAACTCGAAGAGTTGGCGGCTGTCGACGCAGCGCCACCGGACGACATTGAACGAATCGAGGAGGCATACGCGCATCTGGGCAATGCCTTACAGCTGGCGTCGCGTCGTATCGTGCTGGATCGCAAGACCTTCCGGCTCGGCGAGCAGATCACGGGGCATGTCGAGTACACCCTACCAAAGACCGATACCACCACCGAATGGATCGCAGCCTTTCAGGAGGGTGCCGACAACGGTACCTATGGTGCCAGATGGGTGTATTTGAACCTGGCCAACGATCGATATCCGTTCTCGGTCCCGATGGACGGCCTGAATCCGGGACCGTGCGAACTGAGGATCTTCGGCTCAGGCTCGGCACCCATCGCCTCGATGCCCTTTACCACGGCGGCAGCGCAACCTGCAGCAGAAGCAGAAGCAGAAGCCGCAGCCGCAGCCGCCCCGGCAGGCCTAGCCGTGAACCCTGATGAACAGCAACAGTTGGACCAGCTGGAGGCGCACGAACACGAGTAGATCTGACTGTACTTCGCTTGTAACTGTACTGCAGAACTTGTCTGCACGGGTGCATGACTGTCTATCTCTATCTATCTTTCTATCTGACCAACACTCAACCAACGCACCCACGCCCATATCTTGTTTACTAAACGCTACCGAACCAACCAACCAGCAGCGCGACACTCGCCGCCGCCGCAGCAGAAGAGGACCAACAGCAAAACGGGGCATGGTTTAAGGTCACCAGGAAGCCCGAGCTTGCATTACAGCTACCTCGGCCTCTTCTCTCTCGCGCTGTGTCGCTGCTCTCTTCTGTTGTTGCTGCTGTTGCTGTTGCTTGGTGTCGTCGCTGCTGCTGCTGCTTCGCTATCGCTACTGAGTGAGTGAGTGCTTGAGTGCGTGCGTGAGTGAGTGCGTTATATAGTACCTCAAACGAACGTCGCAGCTTGATTTCTCTGGCTGCTGTGTGTGTTGTTGTTGTTCGATCGGCCTCGCGTGATATCGCCATCGCTATCGTCGCTCCTCTGCGCGCCTTGTCGTTCCGCCTTGTCGTCGTCCGGCCTCGCCCAACATGACCACCACATGGCGACGTGTCCGAGCGCAGTTCGAGTACAAGGATGCTGGGCCTGGACTGCTATATCTGGCTCGTAACCAGGAGCTCTGGATGATTCAAGAGACAGGCAACGGCTGGGCCGAGGGCCAGACCGACGACGACGTGCGCGGCTTCTTCCCCATCTCGTTCGTGACCGTCATCCCGACGCCGCCCGGACTCGTGCCGCCGGTCGACACCGGCTCTGCCGATGGTGCCTCGGGTAACGAGGAGCCTGGTTCGAGCAAGCGCAAGCGCTCCGAGAAGAGCAAGGACGGTAAGGACGGTAAGGAGCGCAAGACCTCGTCGTCCTCGTCGTCGTCGCGCTCCTCCAAGTCCAAGACCAAGAGCTCGGCCTCGCTCATCGCTGACGACAAGGATAAGGACAAGGACAAGGACAAGGAGAAGCGATCCAAGAAGCGTAAGGGCCACAAGCACTCGACGTCATCGGTCGATGACTCGGCCGTGCAGCACGTATCGAGCGAGGTCGAGAGCTTGGCGACGCAAGAGCCAGCGCTGTGTACGTATCACGTGTCAGCGAGCTCGTGAGCAAAGCAAGAGAGAGAGAGAGAGAGAGATTGCAAGGGAGATCTCGATCACTAATGACAAGTATCTACTTGTGTTAACTGCAGTCGAGGCGTCAGTACAATGGGCCCTATCAACGCTCAAGCTTGAAGCGTCAGCATCTGCTGCCGACATTGAATCTGCCACTCGAGCTCTACTCGACCATCCTGCCGGTACGTCACGGATGCCTTTCGTCATTTACAAACTTGAACATGATGGGTGATGATGGATGATGGTGATGGTGCTTGTTCCATTTGCTAATACGTTTGACTCTTCGTCGTTATAGAGTTGAAAGAGTATCTCACGAAGCTCGCCAAGCTTGATGGAGACTTGCAACTGTATTTGCGCCAAGGACAGGACGGAGTCGACGCGAAGCTTGTTCAGAAGCAACTCTCGGCACAGGACGGATGGAAGGATGCTTTCGAGATGCAAGTCTTTGAGAACAATCAACTTTTGATCGAACAACGCCGTGAGCAAGCAACGTTGCTCGGTGCTGAGGCTACAAGTCTTTTGGCATTGGCATCTGAGATTCATGGTCTTTCACAGGTATCCATCCATCCATTCATCCAACCATCTACTACTAGCTCTCTCTCTCTCAATCTCAATCTCAATCTCTCTGTCTGTCTCTATCTGTCATGAATTCGAATATTGATTCAATGCGTATGATGATTGAAAGGCCAAGCTCTTTGGCTCAGAGCCAAGTGCCGAGACGTTGCAAGCACTTGCACAACGAGTAGCCGAAGCTGTAAAGCGACCGGCCGTGGCGTCATCGACTCCGAAACTCGTCTCTCTGAGACAAGTGGTGCAAGAGGGACTTGAGCAAGTGCGCGACAAGCAATTGGCTCTCGAGAGCGAGACTTTGATCCTGACGCAGATTGCCGATCAAGACGCGAGTATCGGTGCCGCGCGTATCGCTCTGTACAATACCTTTGCGCCGGTGGTTGCTGCGTCGATCGCCATGCATCGATTGAGCTCCACCGGTACGGCGGCATCGTTCTCGACCGAGCCGGACCACGAGGCCGATAGCTCGAGTGACGGCGATGATCAAGTGCTCACAAACTCGTTGCTCAAGCGCCAGTTCCGTGAGCTCTTGTCGTTTGCTGTTCCACTCGGTCCGCTCTCGATTCCGACCTACTCGATCATTGCTCGACTCTTTTCACGTCATGCATCTCGTATCGCCGCCATTCCTGCTCCCGAGTATCATTGTCAATTCCTTTCACTCTTGTTTATTGATTCCTATCGAGAGCAAGTATGTCGCGTACTCTGCCAGTACCTTGCGTACGATTCGAATACGCGTAACTAATCACACAATACTGGGTGGTTGTGAATTGGATTGTTTGGTTCGGTGCTTGGATTAGATTCGAAAATTAAGCCCCTTGGGAGCTACGGCATTGGCGGTTGGTGGTGGTGTTCGAATGCTGTGTGCCTTGTGCGATGGCAGTATCGATCTGAATGGCAAGCCGGCAGCGCAGTTGTTGGCACGCATCGGTTCGGTCAAGACTTCGAAGGGCCGCGTGTGTGTGATGCAAGACAAGAAGCGAGCCCTCGCGTTGCAAGTGCACCAGGAGCTCCTCTCGTACGGCGAGCTCGAGGAGCGCATTCGATTGTTCCAAGCCACGGTGGCCGACGGCACGCAGCCCAAGGCCAAGAAGGTTGCGCGCTACCTCGAGACCGGCGTACACGAGCAATCGGGCTGGAGCACCGCTGCGGGCAACAACCTCGACAAGCCCGGCGAGACGCTCGATGTCTTGTTCTATGGCTCGCGCTATGCCAACGCCGACGTTGCTGCCGAGCTCTTGTTGCAAGGCTGGCATGTATCGCTCCAGCGTACCGGGCAAGGATCGGGTGATGCCGCGTCGTCATCGTCGTCGTCGTCGTCACTGCTTGACGAGCTCCGACCCGAGATTGCTCGCGTGGCAGCCGATGTTGCAGCCAACAAGAGTGCCATCGAGCGCCTCCAAGGTGATGTCGATTCGGTGCGCGGTCTCGGCACACATCTCCAACAACTCGTTAAGCAACAAACTGCCGGAGCCGAGGCGCGCGATCGCGATCTCGCCGACGCCAAGAGCTCGATCTCGTCGATCCACGAGCAACTCGCAAGCTTGAACAGTGATGCACAGCGCCTGCAGAGTGTGAGCAATGACCATCACTCGGCACTCGAGTCGGTTCGAGCGCGTGTCGAGCAGCTCTCTGTCGCTTCTTTGTCGGCGACCGCCGCCACGGCTGCTGTGGCCACGAGCGCTGCCACTCACTCGGATCGCTCTGTGCCGACGACGACTCACGAGCAACATATCGCCGCCGTACACACTGTCGTCGTCGAGCAGCACCACGATGCACCGGTTGCCGCTGCGACCGCCTCGCCAAGCGAATCTGATGCAAGCCATCGTGACGCGCCACCGCGTGACGAATCTCCAACCAGCCCTACGGCACAAGGTGTTGGACTCGTTCCTGTCACCTCGCGTCGCCCGTCACTCGACGCTGATGCAACTGCCAGTACCTTGAAGCACGACCACGAAGTGCATTCCAACAACAACAACAACAACCATCACCACACCAGCAGCAGCAAGAAGAGCGACGAGGATGACGATGAGGAGGAAGAGGAGGATGACGAGCTTTCGTATGAAGACACGTCGTCCGCTACTGGCTCGGTCGCTGCTGCCAACAAGTCTACGTCACCACCGGCTCCAACACAACCGGCTCCGATTTTGCCTCAAAGCACTCGTGCTGCTGCAGCTGCCATGAAGTCATTTGGAATGGATGACGACGATGAGGATAGTCTCACAGAAGAGATGAGCGATGAGTATGAAGAGGATGAGTAGAACGACCAACGCTCTCTTCTCGACTCTCTGCTCGTGTCTCTCTCTCTCTTGCAGTTGCCAACCCGATGCCACAAGCCTTTCGCTCTATCCATCTCTCGCCTCTATGATTGTTGCGTTTTCGATTTGTGCTCATTCATTTATATCCTTCCTATCGCATTGGTTTACGGAGCTCAAAAGCCTTCGCCTTCTTGATCTTTCACCCGTCTCATACTCGCATCTACACTCGCTCATCGCATGCACTCGCCATATCCATCTCTCGTTGCTTGTAGTTTTACTCAATGAATGCACTTGTGTTTACTACCTACCCACTCACTCACACATGAATCTTGGGGAGCCAATCAAGCGCGTAGTTGTTCGATCGTGGATACTAATACATGGACTGCAAGATCAATCTCCTCTTCTGTTGAGAATCTACACATTCACAGATAAATGTGCGTATTGGTTACGTTCATGATCTGTATTCGTCGATAGACACATACCTGCCCGTTGAGAGACGCAACGTGCTCAAGGCTGCTTCAGGAGTGAGACCCATTGCAGCCAAGGTGCCACTCACCGATACATGGCCGGAATGACATGCGGCTCCTGCCGAGCATGCGACACGGTCCGAAATGGCATCGAGCACTTGCTTTGATGTGACACCCGTTATCGAGATGCTACGAACTACCGCCGTGAGCTTGTGCGTGCACCACAGGCGTCTTGCATTTCTTTGGTACCTCAAAGTGTTTGGTAGAGCTTCGGTGGGGTGGCCATTGCGAGTGAGGCCCGTGAGTCGCTCGGTGAGCTTGGTGTACAAGCGATCGCGCAACTGTTGTGAATGTTCATCGAACTTGGCTTGTTCCAGGCTCTGCTCAAGCAACTCGCACGCCTTTCCCAATGCAGCAATCATCATGACATTCTCCGTTCCTCCTAGATTCAGAGAGGGTGGTATGTTATTGAGTTAGACCATTGCTTGGGAGAGAGAGAGAGAGAGAGAGAGAGAGAGATACCGCGAAGTCCATTCTCTTGTGATGCACCATGAAGCAATGGAGGAATCGTTATGGCTCGTTGTTGCAAGGTATCGGAACGAATGTACACGGCACCGACTCCTTTGGGAGCGTAGAGCTTGTGTCCAGCAATCGTGAGAAAGTCCACACCGAGCTCATCGACACGTGTCTGTACAAAGTGCACATGAGTTAGAGTCTACTACGAACCACGAGAGCCATCGTTGCTCGAAGGTTGAGCGTGTGGTGCTGATACTTGCGCGAACTTTACCGAGGCTTTGTGAAGCATCGGTATGGAACAGCACCGAGGGCGAACGGCGTCGACAGATGGCAGCAATCTCTTTGAGAGGCTGCAAGGTACCGACCTCGTTGTTGGCGTGCATGATGGTCACGAGCACCGTGTCGTTGGTGATTGATCGTTCGAGCTCTTGCAAGTCGACGCATCCATTCTGTGCCGCGATAGTATCATCGAATGAGATCGTTCTTCTGACTCTCTTAGCAAGAGAGAGAGAGAGAGAGAGTTGACTATCAAGCTCATACGTGATCGACTCCAACAAGAGTAACGAGTACTTCATCAGCTTCCTTCAGGAACGCCAAGGTCTGCAAGATGGCAGGATGCTCGATGGCACTGCTTACGATATGGATCGGTCGATGACACTCGTCGGGTTGCTGCTTCCTTTGCAGTTGGACTGCCCGAACCACTCCCTGTTCGAATGGTGCCATCGCATCGCAACGTGAACCCCAGCAATCGGATTGAGCGATTGGTTCATAGGGCCAGCTGTGTGGTGGGTGACTGGCTCATACTTTGAGGATGTAGTTGTTGGATTCGGTGCCGCCACTCGTGAATCTGCAGGACGAGACCGTCAGTCAGTCAGCCAGCCAGTGAGGCAGCTCGTCGGGTCGGATTCGATTGGCACGCACAGGATCTCGCTCGGTGAGCAGCCGATCAATGATGCCACACGAGATCGAGCGCGAACGATGGCCTCGCGAGGCTCGCGTCCAAACACATGGCCGCTCGAGGCATTGCCAAAGTGATGGTAGTAGCGCTGCATCTCCTCCCAGACCTTGGCAGGTTGCGATCGTTAGGGAGTGGAGCTCTTAGGTAGGATGGGGATGCGGACGCGAGTGTAATACCTCGGGAGCGATGGGTGTGGTTGCATTGTAGTCCAGGTACACTGGTTTAGTGCTCGCAGCCATGGCTTGTTTGGATTGATGAGAATGAGGTTGGATTGGTGAGGTTGGATTGGTGAGGTTGGATTGATGAGGTTGGATTGGTGAGGTTGGATTGGTGAGGTTGGATTGATGAGGTTGGATTGATGAGGTTGGATTGGTGAGGTTGGATTGATGAGGTTGGATTGATGAGGTTGGATTGGTGAGGTTAGATTGGTGAGGTTGGATTGATGAGGTTGGATTGGTGAGGTTGGACTCGTGAGGTTGGATTGATGAGGTTGGATTCGTGAGGTTGGATTGGTGAGGTTGGATTGGTGAGGTTGGATTGATGAGGTTGGATTCGTGAGGTTGGATTGATGAGGATGAGGTTGGATTGGTGAGGTTGGATTGGTGAAGTTGGATTGGTGAGGTTGGATTGGTGAGGTTGGATTGGTGAGGTTGGATTGGTGAGGTTGGATTGATGAGGATGAGGTTGGATTGGTGAAGTTGGCAGTGAAGCTATCGCACGAATGCAAGAGATAGAGATCAGGTAGAGAGATCCAAGTATATAAAGCGCGATATCTCTCGATATATCTCGAGGGTGAGAGGGAGAGAGAGAGAGAGAGACGCGGAGAGTTCCAGGTATCGAGCAGCGAGCGACACGCGCGATGTCGAGCAGGCAACGAGACAGAGACACAGCAGCATCGCCCTCGTCAGCGATCGCTATCATCTTCATCATCACCCTCCTCCTGTCGTACGCGCGCGTGTACGTCTCGCTCGGGGGCCCTTCCTCCTCCTCGTCTGCTGCTGCTCTCGTACCCTCTCGATCACTCACTCGACCGTGCTCTACAGATTTCTCCAACCATCGACAGCTAACTGCTGCGCTCCTTCCATCAACGAGCTCGTGTACACATCGACCTCCACCTCACTCGAGTATCATGGCGCGACAACAACTCGGTGCCCCGAGCTGCTTCGACAAGTGCAAGCAAGGATTCATGATGGGCGCTCTTCTGGGGAGCGTGATCGGCGTGCTGCTCGGTGGCTTCGGCGGCATGCGCGCCGGGCTGCGAGGCCGCGACCTCGTCAAGTTCGTCGGCCGCAACGTCATCACATCCGGCGGCTCGTTCGGCTTCTTCCTGTCGATCGGCACTGCCATTCGCAGCTGCTAGACTGCGACCCCGTTGTGCAGATGGATGAGATGACATGAGATAGCATGTGACGTACGCTTGGCGGCGAGAGCCGTCTCCTGCGCGTGGGAGCACCACCACGCGCCCAACCTTGCGTGCTCCACCGATCGAGCTCGCGCACCGCCGCGACTCTCATTCCATACGGTAATATGTTCTTTTACAATGCAAGTGATTCGTTCTCACATATATGAGCGATGGCCGAGCGAGCTAGAGACGTGCGCGCACACACTACGCACAGACTACGCACGGAGCGGTGCAGAGGCGTGCTGGTACACGTTTGAAGTTGGCCAATCAATCCGAGCTGGCTATCTATCTATCGGCGCTTGAGGCCAATGACAAAGGTCTCGCCGCCGAGGGTATCGCTTGCGCGAGTGTCCTCGAGAGAAGTCGAGGAGCTTGTTGACGATGATGGCTGCGCTCCGTACATGGCGCGTAGTCGCTCTAGGTTTGCTCTCGCTGCCTGTGAGGATTGCTGTGACGCCGACGAGGTCGAAGTCGAGCTCGAGGTCGCGGTGGAGGAGGTAGTGGTGCTCGTGCTCGGCGAGCTGGTGGCGCTCGTTGCTGCACCGGGGCTCCTCTCACGACTGCCGCTCCTTCGGCGCCGTTTTGGCGACCTGCACACGCGAAGCAGAGTGAGTGCATGAACGCAGATTCGAGGAGGTGGCGACGATCGCGGTACCTTGAGGGTGAGCTTGAGCGTGAGCGTTTGCGATCATGCGCACGGTCTCGTCCACGACCATAGTCGCGATCACGATCACGCGCACGATCATAGTCACGATCGCGATCACGATCACGATCATAGTCACGATCGCGATCACGTCCACGATCATAGCCACGATCACGTTCTGATTCTGGTCGATCAAGGTCTCGATAACTGCGAGGTCGGTCACGATCACGGTCACGATCACGATCACGATCCCGCTCGCGGTCACGTTCGCGGCCTCGATCAAGATCACGGTCACGATCGTTGGCGCGGGCAGCGTTCCTCCTGTCATAGTGGTGGTCTGCGTCTCCGCTACGGCCACGGCCGCCGCTGCCTCCAGGCCGCCTTCGATCGGTGGAACTCAGCTTACGCGAGGGTTTAGTATCTCCATCGTCCTCTTGATCGCTGAGCGACGTGCCACTTGGCGTTCTACCTTGCTCGAGGTCCCAGTTGTCGATCTCGCGTATCATCTCGTCCTGCACGAGCTTTGGGATGCGAGGCAGCAGAATGTCGCAAAACTTGGTGCTGCGTATCAGGCTGCGCACAAGCTTACCGATCGTACTGCCGTATGCCACGCGCACGTGTCGTTAGAAGGCGTTGGAATGCGGCAGCGAGTGAGTAGAAGCGCATGCACGCGAGAGAGATGGAGATGGAGGTAATAGAGATATTCGAGTGGTATACATCAGCGTCATTCGTGCAGATGATCGATCACGAGGCTTGATGATGATCCAGAGGATTCAGGCACGCACATATAGAGAGATGGAGAGCTGCGGGTTGCGATGACGTACGTCTTCTTGCCTGCACGGGTGAGTGACAGCTCGGTGGGCTCGTCGATGTAGGCGTAGAACCACTCCCACATCTTGCTCGGCACGCACGCGAATCGCAGATACATGAGCGCTAGCGCGCGTACATATCTACTCAGAAGGAATCAAGGCTCGCATGAGATTGGTGGTCGTAGTCGATGGATGGATGGATGGATGGATGGATGGATGGATGGATGGATGGATGTGATGGCGTACGGGTTGGTCTCGTGGTCGAGCATGTCGGTCGCCTGCTTCTCGGTCAGCTTCAAGGTGAAGAGCTTGAACAGCAAGCACGACGCCGTCGATGGGTCCTTGGTGCCGGGCACCCATGGTTCTGTGTGTGGGTGTGTGCGTGCGTGCGACGCCAGCCCATCCGATGAGCGAGAGATCGAGTTGATGCTGCTGATCGGGGTCGCGGCAGCTCACTGGTTGCTGACTGGCTGCCGAACGTACCGAGATACTCGACCTCGTCTCGAATCTCCTTGAGGACTTCATGGTAGGTTCGAAGGCGGCTGCAGAAGCGAGTCAGAACAGAGATGGGGCGCATACAAGCGGTGGTGGCGGTGGCAGCAGCGGCGGCGTGGGCCACGTACTAGAGGCCCTTGAAGTACGGCGACGACTGGATATTGATCCACAGTATCTGTGGCAGATTCATCGAGGGCGAGTTGTTCCAGATCTCCATCTTGCAGGTCGGGTACTAGATCAATGATAGGTATATGGCTAGCGGGATCGAGAGAGAGAGAGAGAGAGAGTTGGGAGGAGCGAGTGGCCGTGGTTGTGTCGCAGGAGGAAGGAGGCAGACACGTGGCGCAGGCGACGAGGCAACGAGAACACAAGGACGGCGACTTTGGCTGGCGCGAAGAAGGCCTCGCTCGACTTCCGCTTGTATTCTGTTGGAGAAGCCAGCCAGCTCGTACGACATGATGATGATGGAATGGAAACGAATGATGACAAGGGGCAGCGCTGTCGGTGCGGGCGCTGGCGAGACACGGAGATGCTCGAAGAAGCAACAGATATCTCTTGCAATCTGCGTGCCAAATGCAGATAACGCTGTCGCGAGTATCGGCAGCGAGACAGATTGCCTGCCGGCCAAGAATGCAGCAGGGACGCACAGCATGGGCAGTATAGGCAGCGGATGCTCTCTTCGTTGGTGCGTACCAGGGTTGGCACCGTTGCCGATCGTTTGCCTGTAGAGTTCTTCAGGGACGAGGAGAGGGTAATAGGACCTCAAAACAGCAAACCCATCGTCTCCTACCACGAGTTTGTGTGATACTGAAAAGGCCTCGTGTCGCTCGCGTTGCATTGGCTGGCAGGAATGGCGTCGAGCAAGACCCGCGGCGGAGAGAAGTCTTCGGTGATGTTCCGGTAGAGCTCGTCGCCGATCTCGTCCACGTACAGCTCCTTCGAAGAGCTCGGATATTGTTGATGGACATGGTGGAAGGCGCCCACCATCGAGGAGAAGAGCATCGGTTTGTCCCAGCCGGCGCCTAAGACCACCCACTCGCCTTTGTGATCGGGGAGAAGCGAGGCTCGCAGCTCGTTCGTGTACTTCTGGTAGGCTTGGAACCAAGCTCGCGAGTACTTGTTGCCTGCAGCTCGAGAGGGTTGGCGACGATGGGAGGGAATGATGTCGTCTATGCTCGGTATCGGGGGGAGGACAAGCGCGGTATCAGCGCTGAGACCTGGTGCTGTGTCGTCGTTCGGGCGAGGAACGGTAGACGCAAGCTCGGACTTGAGGTCGTCTAGGTCGCTGGGTGCGGCGGCAAGCTCTGCACGCAACGCGTCCCGCTCGCCGCGTGTGGCGGCAAGTTCTCCGCGTAACGCGTCGCAGTCGGAGCGCAAGGAGTCGATAGTAGCGGCCTTCGCGCGCTCGGTATCTCGGAGAGCCACGTACTCCGCATCGAGCTCTCGCGCACGAGACGCAAGCTCGCGGTAGGCAGTTTGCCACTCTGAGAGCGCTTCTAACGCAGAAGCAATGTCTTGGCGTTGGCGTCGGGTAAGATAGACTGCGGTGGACCCGCGTAGCAGAGCGATGAGGTTCTCGGTCATCTTGTACTGGAGGGCGAAACGATCCAACAACAACTACGACGATGGTGAGCGCGATGGCAATCAAAGGAACGAGAAGATCTCGAACAAGAGCTCGTTCGGAATCATCGACATTGCCGACTCATCGACCACCGATCGAATCATCGTCATCGTCGACACCGCTTGCTTCATCCATGATGGTGCATATCGATGGAGATCAGGTCTCCATGTGAACGTGCCTGGCAGCCATTGATTGGCTCCAATCACATGCACTCGATCGCCTGCCGAGAAGGCGATGAGACCTCGATGCTCGTCGAACGCAACCTCAGCAGGGCTCTCGGTGCCGCAATCGAAGGACGAGATGTGATGGCCCTCGTGAGTGAATGCTTGCAATCGACGGTTAGAGTGGTCGGCGACGATGATTCGGCCTTGATTATCGATGCACACTCCATGCGGGAGCAGGAGCTGGCCTGATTGATTGCCTCGAGAGCCGAACTCGAACAAGAACGAGCCATCGATCGACGACAATACTTGCACTCGATTGTTGTTCGAATCAGTGACGATGATTCGGTCTCGCTCTTGATCGACACACAAGAAGTCCGGCCAATCTTCGGAGCGATTGGGTGGGAGAGCGAACTCGAATAACAACGAGCCATCGAGCGCTGAGAGAGCCACGACGCGATTCGAGGCAATGGCCAGCACTCTGTGGTGCTTGTGGTCGACCGCCACCGAGCAAGGGCGGAAGCCTTCGTGCTCCACGGCGAACTCGAACTCGCCCTCGAGCACCGAGCACACATGCAATTGATTGCCGCCAAACTTGTGGTACACGATCCACAAGCGATCGTGAGCACACTCGAATGCCAACGAAAAGCCCAAGCGCTCGGCAGCGGCGCTGGCTTCGCACACGAACGAGCCATCGTCGCACGAGTACCACCGTGGTCTGGCGCTGCTGCCAAGCACAGCCATGTACCCGCGAGATGACGCAATCGTTACGTGGAGTTGTCCTCGTAGCGCTTCATCTGCAATCGTGTACTTGATACGGTGGTCGTGATGGAGCATGACGATAGATAGACCCACGAGACGAAGCGGTGATGCGAGCGAGCGAGCAAGCAAGAGAGAGCGAGTGCTTTACTCGATTGCGCCTTTGATGGTCAGAACGATTACACACACGGCGAGCAAGACTGCGAGCCATACGCTGGCGCACACGTTCCTGAAGGACATGGTTGACACTCTCCCTTGACTGAGAATGTGTTCGGCTCACATGCAGAACACGAGTCTCGCTCCGGTGTCGGCTGTGCACACAGATATACAAGTTAGCATATCAATCATCTCTCTCTATGTCTGGCTCTCTCAGTTGATGTCTTTCATTCGAGCAACGAACCTCAGAACCTGCAGGACAACGATAGCACTCACACATTGCAGGGAGATTCGCGTACGTGCCACTTGGGCATGGAGTGCACTTGCTCGAGTGTGTGCTGAAGTGGCCCACTGGACACGGCACACATGATCCCATGCCATTGGGCTCGGTGCCGCAGAGGCACTCGGTAGCACTCGAGCAAAAGGTCGAGCCATCCGAGGTGGCGCTCGGACATGGCTGGCACGCGAGGCCGTTGGACGAGAAGGTGCCGACGGGACAGAGCACGCAGCGCGTGTGGGTACTGTCGACCTCCGAGCCTGGCTCGCACGGAGTACACACGACCGCTCCAGCTACCGACGAAACCAAGCCATTGGGACATGGTCGGCATGACCTACCGTCAGGCGAGTAGAAGCCAGGATTGCAAAGCTGGCATCCTGATTGCGTGGCGTTGGGTTGAGAGCCTGCTTCGCACAAGTCGCACTCGCAAGCGCCATAGCCCGAGATGCTGTTGATCGGGCATTGCCGACAGCCTTGACCAGCACTAGCAAACTGGCCAGGTGTGCACTCTCGACATCCAGTCGATGTCGAGTTGGCCTCGAAGCCGCAGCCGCATTGTTGGCAAAATGTTGCTCCCGTGTTCGAAGAGAAGGTGCCAGCTGGACATGGTTGGCACACACTGCTCGATGTCGAGTAGAAGCCAGGATTGCAAAGCTGGCATCCTGATTGCGTGGCGTTGGGTTGAGAGCCTGCTTCGCACAAGTCGCACTCGCAAGCGCCATAGCCCGAGATGCTGTTGATCGGGCATTGCCGACAGCCTTGACCAGCACTAGCAAACTGGCCAGGTGTGCACTCTCGACATCCAGTCGATGTCGAGTTGGCCTCGAAGCCGCAGCCGCATTGTTGGCAAAATGTTGCTCCCGTGTTCGAAGAGAAGGTGCCAGCTGGACATGGTTGGCACACACTGCTCGATGTCGAGTAGAAGCCAGGATTGCAAAGCTGGCATCCTGATTGCGTGGCGTTGGGTTGAGAGCCTGCTTCGCACAAGTCGCACTCGCAAGCGCCATAGCCCGAGATGCTGTTGATCGGGCATTGCCGACAGCCTTGACCAGCACTAGCAAACTGGCCAGGTGTGCACTCTCGACATCCAGTCGATGTCGAGTTGGCCTCGAAGCCGCAGCCGCATTGATCGCAAAATGTTGCTCCCGTGTTCGAAGAGAAGGTGCCAGCTGGACATGGTTGGCAAACGCTGCCCGATGTCGAGTAGAAGCCAGGATTGCAAAGCTGGCATCCTGATTGCGTGGCGTTCGCTTGGGCGCCGGAGCCACAGGAATCACACTCACAAGCTCCCTTGCCGGCACTGATCTGGCCGACTGGGCATGTCGAGCACACGCGACCATCGGAAGAGAAGGTGCCTGGCTTGCAAGGCTCGCACATGGTGTGGTTGCGGTTGGGTTGCGTGCCACAACCGCATGGCTCACACGACGACGATGCACTCGAGTTCGTCGAGATGGTTCCTGGAGGACAGCTCTCGCACAGCCCACCGGTGTTGCGGTACTGTCCTGGTTGGCATAAGCATTGTCCATCGGCGCATGGAGTGCATGAGCATTGCCCGAAGCCTGTCGTTGTTGTTCCCTGTTCAGTGTGACGAGTGAGGATGTAGGAGATCTAGCGGGTGCGCGCAGGTTGACTGCCGCACCACGTACCGCAGGACAGTTGATGCATCCACTGGTGGCCGATGGACCATACGTTCCAATCGGACACAGGCGACACGACACTCCTTGCGTCGATCCAACGCCGCATGATTGAGACAAGAGCGTGCTGCATTGCTTGCACGATGTGGCTCCCGCTGTGGTCGAGATCGAGCCATCGGGGCATTGCTTGCATAGGTTGTTGTCGTTCGAGTACGTTCCCAAGGGACACAGCTCGCACGAGGTGGCGTTCGGCGAGCTCTGCGTTCCAGCGCCGCAAGGCTGACACGAGCACGAGCCGCTGCTCGGTGCGATGGTGGCAGCGAGACACGGCAGGCACTTGGTACCGCTCGAGTATGATCCGGGAGCACAAGCGACGCAAGTGTTGCCTGGCACGCCATTCTTTGGTTCGTAGCCGCATTTGCAAGGTGCTGCGGCAGTGGCAGACGCGCTGGTATCGAGATCGACGATATCATCTCGAGGGAGGATCGAGATCTTGTGCGTCAGCGCAGCATCGACGCCATCGAGCGGGCCTATCACAAGGATACCGATCGAGATCACCATCAACACAACTACAAACGCATGCCGCAGCGAGTGAACATCGCGTCTATGGTTGAGAGGCTTCATCGTCGTGATGAGGATGACGAAGGTGGGTGAGTGGAATGAATGCGAACAGATTGATGACAGCCAACCAACACCAATGCGAGGAGGCGCGAGACATTCCCCAATCAACTCTTCTTCATATTGGGGTGCGTACAAACAAGATCCGATGCCAACAAACAAATGTTTGTGTTGTTTACAATGAGGCTGCTTACACGGTTTGATCGTACTCATCGAGCAGTCGCGCTCGTTGGTCATCCTCATCGTCCACAGCTTGACCTTCTCGTTCTAGTTGTTCAAACTCTTGTACATCCTCGTGCAGTCCCGTGTCGTCGATGCGGATCTCGATCTCCGTGAGGTTCGAATTGGTCGATGCTGTGCTACGGGCGAGTTGATCTCCCGACCCCGGCCACTGAGCGGCATCTGTGCTCAGGGTGAGCTCCACCGGAATAGCCGACGGCAGGTGATTCATTCGCCGCAGTCGAACGACAATCTCCGCAAACGATGGTCGAAGCTTCATCTCATCGCTCCTGTTATTGTCGGGCACCCAACCGATTGAGTCGAGTCATCAATCATCAGCCTCACTCTTGTGTGTTTGTTTTGTTCCAACGCACAAGCAATCAAGAACGAGCTCTCGAAGAGCTGGAGGAAGCATCGAGGCGTCAGGTCTCAAGCCTTCAACACAAATCTTGAACAGCAGCTGCATGTGATTGATGCCTCGATGTTCGGAATAAGGATATTGACCTGTGTAGGTCTCCAAGATCACGACTCCGAACGAATATCTGTCTCATCCCCATACTCCCACTGTCAGTCAAACAAGCAAGCACCGAAGATGAAGGAATACCGACAGCAACGACAGCAACAACGTACACGTCAGCCTTCTCGTTGTACTTGTTCTTCGCCAGCACTTCTGGACTCATGTACACTGGCGTGCCGATGCATGTCATGGTTTGTGTCTGTTGTGGCTTGATGGTCGAGACACCAAAGTCTGCAATCTTGCATGTCCATGCGCCGTTGATCAACAGATTCTGTGGCTTCAAATCTCGATGGATCAGCTTGCGAGAGTGCAAGTAGCACCTTGTATCACCAACCATCCATCCATCGATCGATCGATAGAATACTCGGTATTAGTCAGTGTTCCTTTCAATTCGAATCATGTTTAGCGAGAGAGATCGAGATAGAGAACCATACATTCCTTTGGCTGCATCCTTGAGCAATCTCAATCGAAACTCCCATGACAAGTTGTCTCCTTTGCGATCAAGCAAATCTCGCAAGTTGCCATGTTGCATGAACTCGATCACGAGAACCATTTCGTTTTGGGTTCGGAATGAGATTCCCAAGAACTCAACAACGAACTTGTGCTTGAGCACACTACAAGTATTGATCGACCATTGAATGATTGCTTGTGTAAGATACCATTCACTGACACATGATTTGATGCTATCTATTATCGACTCTCTCTCTCTCTCTCAATCGCACCTCATCAACTTGATTTCTCGAAGAAAGTCGTTCACTTCGACTTCCGTGAGTTCTCTCTGGCTTAATACCAGTTGCTTCAAGGCCACATCGCGAGTTTCTCCAGTTCTGCATCACATCGTTCAACTGATAGGATTAAACAAACGAATCGCTCGAACCACCAAGTAAGTGAGTGAGACGTACACTGGATTGGTCCACACTCCCTTCGAAACAATGCCTGAAGCGCCATATCCAAGCATTTGACCAACTTGAATCTCACTCCAAGGAATGTGTCGAATCTCAGGGTCGCTCCTACGTTATGTGTAGATTCATTCAACAAGGCAAGAACAATGCAACTCTTGTCAGTCCACCATTCTATTGTCACCCGGAAAGTCTCACTCTCATTCAATCAAACGTACAAGATTGCTGCTCCAATCCAATCCAATCCAATCCAATCCAATCCAATCCAATCCAATCCAATCCAATCCAATCCAATCCAATCCAATCCAATCCATCAACGCAATCAATTATCCGCCAGTTGCAATTTCCCACACTATGAGTACCAACGAACCTTGAAGAGAAAATTCGACTTGTGTCAGGTCGGGAATATCGGTCGCCTCTCGCAAGTGCTTCCTTCGACGGCGATACACATTCCATCCAACCATTCCAGCGACCAATGCCATCAGCAGCACTATCAAGAGCAGCAGCAAGATCCACAAGAATCGAAGATCTTTTGCGAGACTCGTGCGCTTGCAGTATTCGATCGAGACCGATTGGTTGGTCGGTGTCGGAGATACCACTCCATTGTCGACAAACACTGAGCCATTCGACGTCGGATGGTATCCTTGGGAGCATCCTCCCAATGTGATGATACATTCGAGGTTACTGATGCGGTATCGCTTCGGTAGATCGTCACCGGTCGAGAATGTCAATGGACATTGAGATGACAGTGTCTGCAAAATCACTGCCACAGTCAGTATGGATTCTACTCGTCCTCAATCACGGACCAACAAGACGCATCATCGGCCACTTGATGAGTCATGAACAACCCGTACGCCGATCAAATGGAGGTCCGAGAATGTTACTGATCCCGATGATGCGTTGAATGCAAGAGTGGCACTCTACGGTATGAGGTGTGTGTGTGTGTGTGTGTGTGTGTGTGTGTGTGTGTGTGTGTGTGTCAGAAGAAGAAGCAAGTTCTGTTGCCATCACCAAGATTGAGAGTGAACGAACTGGCAAGAATCCAATGGCGCAGTTGGTGGTTTGTGACATGCTCAATGTTACATTGAAGCCGAGCTCGCTGAGAATTGGTCCTTTGATCGGTGTGCCAAAATCATCGAGAATCTGCACATCGATCGAGAATGGTGATGCATCCAACGACTGCGAGCTGTTTGTTGTCAAACATTCGCACATTCCGGATCACCACCAAAACCATCATATGGCTGTCACTCGGTGCCCATTTCAAACGGTGGATGAATCATCACATACACTGGACATGAGTTGGCTCCGAATCGAAGAGATGCTGGTACCGAGCCAAAGCCTTGTTCAGTTTGATACGGTGCATCATTGCCTTGATACGTGCAGCCATCACAAATGCTGCCGGCTTGTGGTGGCGCTACGTTCCATCCAATCGATCCTGCTGCCAATGTCGCCGTGTTGTCGATGATCGTTGCATTTTCAAGAAGTGCTGACTGCCATCATTCAATAACGTGGATAAATAGATTGATTGAGCAATCAGAACCATTTGTTCACTCACACACTCACTCACACTATCCATCAATGAAATATCGAGTGATTGGCGTACAGTGATTGGAGAGAGCTGAGCCGCACTCAGTGGTGAGTCAATGTATACTGCTCCACCGAACGATGATGCCGTGTTGTTGGAGAATAGACACACTGGCGAGAACAACATTCCCCACTCGTGATTGGCCAGTTGCAGTGACTGTCCCACTGGAGTTACAGTTTGTCACATTTCAAGAACGTCAATCGATCATCCAATCACAACAAGGACAACGATTTAGTACCAACAACAAAAGATACGCACATGATCGACTGATGTACAATGCTCCTCCAAGAGTTGCCGAGTTTCCAACAAAGCTCGTGTTCATAAAGTAGGCCACTTGAGTGTCGTCGACCTCCACAGCATGGGGTTGATCGGCTTTGTGATGAGCACCACCCTCGCCGATAAACTCGGTCATCTCAGGTTGTTGGGGGCTGAGAATTTCTTGCTCCATCGAGAAGTCGATGTCGATTGCTGTTGTGTTGCCTGATGGACTGTTATTGAGCAAGTCCGAGAATTGAATGTGTATTCCTCCTCCTCGAGGACTTGTATTACCTCTACACACACAATCAGCTGGTTAGAGTTTGTCACCACAGATATGTCACCTCAATGAGAGTGAGAGAGTGTCTAACGAACCGAAAAGAACATCCAAAGCAATTTACAACATTCGGTACTGCGGTGGTCGCTTGAAGAGAGAATGCTCCCCCTTGAGTCGATGCGGTATTGTTGTCAAAGTTCGTGTCAAAGACTGATGATGATTTTGCACTCAGTACGAACAGTGCTCCTCCTGCTGTTGCCGAGTTGTTCGAGAATTGACATGCCGATACTTGAACCATTGCAAATCGAGAAATGGCAACTGCTCCTCCGTTGCTTGCATAGTTGCATCTGTTCGTCATCAGCACGACGGAGGTAAGGGATGTTAATTTTGATATTCGAATGGTAGAATCATCGATCGAGCATTATCGATCGTGAAAGGGGTCGAACCTGAGAGTACTATCGATGAGAGTCACACTGCTATCGTCACCCACGAACAGTGCTCCTCCTGATCCGTTGGCTGTGTTGGAGACAAAGACACTTGACATGAAGGTTGATTGCGATACTCCAGATGCAGCAACTGCTCCTCCACCACTGTTACCGATATTCGCCCTAATATATCGATCAAGCAATCATAGATGCAGGGTTTGGCGAGTTGTACATAATTCGTTCTCGTGCGTGAATTGAGATGAACGCACTCGAAATGACTCTCGGCAACAGTGATATACGATGCATCGGATATGTACAGAGCTCCTCCATCAGTCGATGCAATGTTTGACGAGAAGGTACAGTTCGTTACGAGTGGTGCAATCAATGTCTGACATGAAATCGCTCCTCCTGTCGTTGCCTTGTTGGATCGAAATCTCGAGTCTCTCACGTCTGCTCGAGAGGATTCGGTGATGCTGATGCCACCTCCGCTTCCAACTGCCACTTGATTGCCTTCCCAATCGCAATCCACAAAAGTTGCGTTGCAGAATTGGCCGAGTTCAATGGCTCCTCCTCGATTGTTGGCGGTGTTGTTGATGAATCGAGTCGAGAACAAGGAGCATTGAGCATTGTCTGCTATTCGAGCTGCTCCTGCTGCCGTGGCCAAGTTGCCGAGGAATATCGATGATCTCAATGTGACTTTGGCAGAGTTGACGGCACACAAGCCTCCTCCTGAGCTTTTGGCACTGTTGTACTCGATCTCGCATGACAAAAACACTGGGGTGGCCGATGCTGTCACCAACACGGCTCCTCCACTCGATCCGGCACTGTTGCGAGAGAATCTCACACGCACAAAGGTCGGAGATGCTTGATTGCTGACGAATGCTCCTCCGCCACCATTCGGACAGTGGTTGCCATTGATCACACTGTCGATCACTAATGGTGCGGCGCTATCTGTGATCACCAATCCAGCTCCAAAGCTTTGAGCAAAGTTGTACTCGATCGTACAATTACGAAGCACTGCTCGAGACTCATAAGATACTGTCGAGAACAATACGTTACATTCCCACGAGTGGTAGTGAGTGATTCAATCAATATCGAGAGAGAGAGAGAGATCGTCATAGAATGATGCAGGAAGTTGAATGGACACATACACATGAGAGCGCCACCTGATGATTGAGCAGTGTTGTTGTGGAATAGAACATTCGTAAAGGTCATGTTGGTAGAGTCTGTTGATGATACAGCTCCTGCATTGGTGTATGCCAGGTTGTTGCTAAACGTAGAGTCGAGAATCAATGCTCCTGATTGATCCTTTGCAAAGAGAGCTCCCGCAGTAATGGCAGAGTTGTTGTTGAAGGTGCAGTATTCCAATCTGTTTCACAGCGAATCTCAGCGTCGACATCATTTCACACTGCGGCATCGACGACGACGACGCAATTGCGATCAATCAGATGAACACGAACGTTGGTCGAGAGCTGTAAATGAGAGCCATCGCTCCTCCAGTGTTGGCGCGGTTGTCTTGAAACGTGCAGTTTTGATAGAACGAGGTATTGAACGAACTGCTATCGAGGATCGCTCCTCCTAAGGTCAAGGCCGAGTTTGCTCTGTGACAACAACGACAGCGATAACGAAAACGTGTGAGAAGCAACAAAGAGCAAGAAGAGAAACTCGGCTTGGCAGACCATTGATCGAATGCTTGATATACGTACACGAAATGACACTCAACAAGTTGGTTGATTCCTGAAAGTAGTACTGCTCCTCCAAACTGTGCAGAACACTGTTCGAACCTTGAACGATACACTTGCATCCCCGGGTAGGCATACATGGAACTGACCCCAATCGCCCCGCCTCTTTCTGCATTGGATCGAATGAACGCGCAATCGTGGATCTCCATCCTTCCCTGCGAGCCATGAGTCAAGTAAGAGTTGCTCGTTGCAATCGATTGTGGTGTGGATCCAGATGTAGACGTACGCTAACTGACACTGCACCTGCGAAATCAAGGGCCTGCGAATCACGAAAGATCGAATTCGATATTGAAGCCGTGCCTCCGAGTTGATAGATTGCACCGCCGCTTTGTCTGGCGTATGACAGGTCGAAAGTGCAGTTGGTCACGTGAAAGTAGGCTCCAACCAGCACTCCTCCATTGGACGATGAGTAGTTGTCCTGGAAGGTGCAATTTGTGATGTTGGTTGACACTGACCCTGAAGCGTCGAGATATATTGCTCCAGCTTCTACTCGAAGGGCGAATAATACCAACGAAGTAAAAACAGCAGATTCATGCGTACCACACCCAACTGCAACGTGAGTAAATCGCATACATTATTGCTCGGTGTAACTGGTGTCGTACTCAATCCATTATTTCCCGTGAAGGTGCATTGGTCGATCACCCCGAATTGCATTTGTAGTGGGGCGATAGTGCTGCCCGTGCACTGCGTAACTCGACTGTCGGTTTGGGATTCAGTTACAAGTTAAACAACTATCGGTTCAAGGATAATGGGCCTCCTGGTGCTGGAGAGTCGACACGTACCAAAGTGACATGCTCACCGTCGAGCTGAATGCCGGTGCCACTATTGCTGCAGTGCAGGATATAAAGGTACTCTCACTGATGCTGGCATCAAGGTTGGGGGACTACACGATATCGGTCACGAAATCAGATTCTCTGAGAACTGAATTGTAACAAGATGGCAATCGAGAAATCATCAGGCACGTAATACCTTGGAGATGAGTTCGATCGCACGTTGCGATTGGAAAAACACAGATCGATGAACCGACAGCCTTTGATTGGTGACTTCGATTCCAGAGGGAAGCGCATGGAACGTGCATCGCTCTATTGCAAGCCACTCATTCCCGGCGACGTTCCTATTGGGTATATCAAACCGGTACATCCAAAAGCCAGTTGATGAGAGCTTATGCGCCAATAGATTGCTGGTGGCACGTCTGCTTGGTGGCGCACTATACATACTCAGAACGAATCGCAGGTTGACCACCTCCACTGAACGAGACGTCGGTGAATGTCGAAGCACATCCAGAGAGATCGAACACTACTCGGTGGCAATACCAAAGTGCAAGTAAGTCATCAATCGAATAATGGCTCGTGTCGCGGAATGAGAGAGTGTGAGAGAGTGGGAGAGATACCAGTTGTTGAAGTTGAATCGCCGATAAAGGTGCACGAAGAGACACTGAGGATCGTGTTACTCAACGAGAACCATTGCTTCGCCTTGAGACCTTTGGGTATGGTGACGTTTTGCATCGTCACTTGCATTGAGGCGGTCTCTGCTACAAAGCAGCCTGGGAAGGAGCCCGTTGCACACGAGAATAGCAGCGGCGTGGTAGCATCGATGACCGTGACGTGGGAAAGAGTTAGGTTGGATGCAATGTTGTTGATGAGTACTTGAATGGCAGAGGTCCTCGCCACAATCAACCTTTCCACCTGCAACAAGCATGTTATTCAACTTGACCTCGCTCATTGGTGTTGCGGTTCACATACCTCGAAAGTAGATTGAAAACTCCTGAGAAATGAGTCACTCACTGCCACATCCTGCGTTCGATGCATTTCGAAGGAGTTTGTCGGTCAGCGGGATACGTCCGTGTGAGAGATGGATCACATGGAACATGCCTCGACGGTGATTGATGCAAGAGCAAAGTGCGAGTTGAACGCCGAGAGAAATGTGTAAACTTTGGAGGCGCCAACAAAAAGGTCCGACATGACGGCACCGTGAGCACCTGTACTCGACCAACCGCGATTCTTGTTGGCCTCTACACGAAATCCGATCAAGCGACCACACAACTAAGCGCCGACGTCGTACTGTTCACATTCAGGAACGTGTCTCGATCGAAATCAATACCCTCGAACATCAAGCCTTGCAACACTGGCCGCGATTCATCGAACTGACCCGAGAAGCTCATGGCGGTTTGTTTCAATACCCGTTGGTTGAATATCCATCTCGTTGCCAAAGAGCCATCAGTCGATCTTAATCAAACAGTCCGTATCAGTATGTGCGCCATTGAAAGAAAGAGAGAGAGAGAGAGAGAGCGCGAGTTGATTGGGCAGGCAAGATGAACGTACCTGATGGAAAGGCCTGGTCTGACTTGAACCGTGCTATTCCAAGCCACGAGCGAGTAGTTGCCTGGGAGGAACAGAACATCGACCATGTCATAGTACTCGAGCAGCCCCACACCAAACTCGATCGCATCGAAGGCATCGATGCACGCGCATGATGTCGACCATCCGCACGTCCAGTTGGTCGGTTTGTTTGGATCATCGATGCAAAGAGTCTCGTTCCATGGTGTGGTTGATACGAACACCTCTGCGAGAGATGAGGGCTGCAACGATGACCACAGCTTTGGTGACGAGCTCGCCACTTTGGTTGGTCTCGCTGTTGTGGAGGTTGGTATCGTGCTGCTCGTCGTCGGAGCGATCAACGGTACAGCGGCTGGTGGCGCTGCGAGTGTCACGGCGGCAGCGAGTGCAAGACACGTGACGAGAAACCAGCACAGCTGTTGCGGCGGTGGTAGCGAGAAGCGAGCTCGCGCGGTCCAAGATGATGACGCTGCTGGCGATGCCATCATCGAGCAGTGCTTGAGAACCGCGATGCCTGCGCTCGGACGAAGCACGGAAACCAGCCCGCACAGGCGCACACTCACTCACAGAGAGAAAGCGTGCGCAGGCGAACGAAAGCCAGAGGGCTGTGGCTGTGGTGGTGGTATGGTGTTGTGGCTTGTGCTGCAGGTGCGCGAGCAACAGAGGAACGATAGCAACGACACGCAGCAGAGGCGGACGAAGGAGAGCAAGAGAGAAGACTCGATGTCCAATAGCGGCTTGGAGTTAATTGTTCATAAACAAAGCAGACGAGCGCTTAACGATGCAAACTGCGCGCCGGCATACGGCACGAGCCGATTTTTATCGTCTTGTGGATGTGCATACGCGCTTTTGGCACGAGATGCACCCGGGACAATGGGTCTTCGCTTCAAGTTCTCAATGGCCACTGGACCTTCTGTACACAGGCACAAGTGGAGGGTCTCGGCAGTGGCCATTTCTCTTCGCACCCGTCAAATGGATAGCAATCTTGGTGTCCTCTTCGACAGGAACTGGATGATGGAAGGTTCGGTAGGTCACGGTGATGTGTGGACAAGCACCGCGAGCCTTCTCGCACCATCACCACAATCAATAAAGGAAGAGTGTCAGGCGTTCTTTACTCTGCGGGTGCAACCACATGGCGCAATCCTTGGCAGGAGAAGACGCGCAATGGAGGAGCCGAGCAATCGTGTGTGTGTGTGTGCTTCCATTTGGCTCTGTTCCCACCTGGTTCACTCGCACACCACGTATCAACCAGCTCTCAACCCTCCCTCAGCTCTGCACCACATGTCATCCAGCAGCTCGACGTTGGGCAGCGGACCCATCGCTTGTCCTCGTTCCGGCTGTTCCAACCGCGAGCTCAACTTTCTGCGGCTCGATCTCGGCTGTGTTGCGCACGAGGCGCGCTTGGTGGACGAGGAGTTTGCGAGCACCTGCGTGTGCTCGATCTGCCACGAGACCGTGAGCATCTCGAACGCGGTCATGACGCCATGCTTGCATCTCTACTGCTCTGGATGCATCAATTCATGGCTGCGTACCAATCGAACATGTCCGATCGACCGCCGGCCGCTGCGCGAGACCGAGCTCCAGCCGGCGACGTTCGTGTCGCAAGCCATGCGCGGCACTCGCGCACGTTGCCCCTATCGCTACACGTCTGCCGCCGATGCCGTGTGTCATTGGAAGGGCCGGTTCGAGACGCTCGAGAGCCACATTCGATTGCAGCACCTCACGCGCGCCGACCCGGCCGAGCTCGAGGCCGCTCGCCAACGCGTCAAGGCCTTGGAGATCTCGAGTACACTCCAAGCGTTCGAGCGCGCGCAGCTGGAAGAGCAAGTGCGCGAGCTCGAGATTGCGCGGCAGCTGGAGCGGATGGAGTTTACGAGCGCTGCGCACTGGTGGGACGACAGGTCCTTCTTGGTGCAGCTGACGCACCTGCTGGCGTCGCACCAGCACCATGCGCATCGGCATCATCCAGGCCGCGCCGTTATGAATCGATGCTTCAACTGGATCTCAAACGCATATCGTAACTGCGGTATGACGCCGGGTGACTCTTTCTTGGCCATGCTGATGGTCGCACACGATTGTCCTTGGTTCACTGACGGACAAGAAGAGGCCCTCTATCGAATGCGTTGTGCGTTGCTCGAGGGAGCACGATTCGGGTGACACGGAGCACACACGCGCATTCCATCAAATGCTCTCTCGCGTGCGAGATTAGTTAGTTCTTGCGTACAGTTGCAATATATCTCACATTGATACATATACATATACATATCTACACGTGTCTGCAATTTGTCAAGTAGCGAACTCTATCTATCATTCATTCATTCATTCATTCATTCATTCAAGGTAAGAACAGCACAAACGATGGATTGTTGTGTTCGTTCGTTCTTTGTTTGTGCGTGCTTCTTCTCGCATCTCTCGTACATTCATATTCGCTCTTCTGTGTTGTATTGCTTTGAAAGTCTTGTTGATCTTGTTCGCGTGGTTGGAGTCTGAGAGAGATGGAAGAGTATCCGCTTGATAGTGATACTCGAATCAAGTTCTCGATTGATACCAAGGAGTATGGCGCCGGTGATGGCCAGTTCTACAGTGTTTCGGGTGTGGCTTTCGACCAGCGACGAGGGCTCCTGTGGGTGACCGATGGTGTCGGCCATCGAACAAAGTCATTCTCATGTGGTGACGATGGCGATGGTGGAGGCTCGTTCGTGGGCAAGCTCGACTTGTATGGCATCCGACCAGGCGAGTTCCTATTTCCTCACAACGTTGCGATCGATCACGATCGTGACTGCGCGCTCATCATCGACAAGGACTGCCATCGAGTACAATCATGGTCATTGAGCGACCACTCTCTCTTGTCGTGCATCGGCCAGCATGGGTCAGGAGATCTCGAGTTCCAGTATCCTCGAGGCATTGCGATCGACAAGCATCATCATCGCATCATCATCGCCGATACCTTCAACCATCGATTGGTGTTCTTGTCGTCGATCGATCTCTCGTTCTTGTTCTCAGTCGGCAAGCAAGGAACTCAACCTGGCGAGTTCGACCATCCATCTGGAGTTGCGATCGATGATGATCGACATCGAGTCATCGTCACTGATACCAACAATCATCGAGTGCAAGTATTGTCGTCGATCGATGGCTCGTTCTTGTTCGAGTTCGGCTCTCGAGGAAGAAAGCCAGGCCAGTTCGGGTTCCCACATGGCGTGTGCGTCGACAACCAAGGCCGAATCATCGTCGCCGACACGGATAACCGTCGGCTGAGGGCGTTCACTCACGAAGGCCACCAAGTCTCATCGCTCCCTTGTGGAGATGAGGTGCCATACGATGTTGCATTCGACGAGCATCGAGGTCTCATGGCCTTCACGGCAGGCAATCGAGTGCATGTGATTGGAGCCAATCAATGGCTGCCAGGCACGTTCACATGGCGTCCAGATCTCCATCGATATGCTCCAACATGGATCAAGCAAGCCATCTCGACGATGACGATGATTCGATCGCTGGTCGATGAGTGGTCGGCAATGTCGATGATTCCGAACGAGATCTTGTTCGAGATCTTCTCGTTCCTTTGATCATGTTGATGGCGCCACTCTCTCAGAGTTCGTTGCATTGATCGTAGCCTCTCGTCTCACACGCACTTGTGGTGTTGGAGCTTGTGCTCATCATACACCCGGCCACCAATCCAAACCATCACAGCCGAGAGCGAGAGGAAGACTCCTGTGTGGTGCTACTTCTCCAATCTCTGCCGATGCCGATCATGAGTTAGTTGTTGTTGGCGCTCTCGCTCTCACACCACGTAGCAACCACACGAGTGTCTCGTACAACAATCACTGATGACTATTGCTGAACCATGACCTCGCCTGATGGCTCATGTTTGCCACTGCGCTCGGACCGCGAGATCCAAGAGTACTTTTGGCAAGGCGTATGCTCGGTCGATGAGGACGACCTCTCGCACGACGTGAGTATCAAGCGAGTGGCATCCCTTGGCGCCATCGTTCGCGTTGTCCTATCTCCAACTCGTACGCGACCTCGCGAGCGAATCTAACGAACGACCTGTATCTCACTCTCTGGTTGTTTCATCTTCGAAACCACTCATGTGAATGTAGCAGCGAGAACGCCGACCAATCTACCTCGCTGCTTGTTGATGGTGTATCGCACCATCTGCGACAAGGCCTCGACGCTCATTCGCACGATACATGACGAGTTCGACGGCGCTCACTCGTTCTTCGACTCGAGTCCCTCTCAGTTTACTCCTGTCGTATTGAGGTAAGGCAGCCATATGTGTGAGAGAGCGAGAGATTGGTGTCATATTACGATTTGCCAGTCGACCAATCTATCAAGCACACATAAGAACGTGCATTGAACTTGACAGACACATACTGACAAGCAATCATCCATCAGAACCTTGAATCTCCTCAAACTATGGACGAGCGAGTATCCATTCAACAACGACTTGTGCGATGCCGATGATACGGACTTGATGGTTGAAATGGATCGGCTTCTCGCACGAATCGAACAAGTATCTGCCATCGCATCGAATCATCAGTCGTCGTCGTTGATGACGATGATGATCCAGGCCATTCGATCTTGGCTTGTATGTATTTGCCGCTGCAATCACCAATGCTACTCGCCATACATACGATCTATGCCTGAGTTTCTAAATGTATGGAATGGCGCATTGATCGAAACAGCACCGAGGCCGAGATCGAGATCGAGAGGCGGTTCCAGAACCCACTGTACCAAGCTCGAACGCTCCGTGTAGCTCTCAAGCCGAAGCGATCGAAGCAATCAAGTGCATGAGCGCACGAGCCATTGCTCGACAGCTCACACGTGACACTGCTCGTATCTTTGCTCGTTTGATGCCTGGAGAGTTTATGAATCTCTCATGGAGCAGACCCTCGAGACAGAAGAACTCGCCGCATCTCATGCAACTGATTCAACGATTCAATCAAACATTCTCGCTCGCTGGGGGCTCGATTCTTCGAGCAACGAGCTTCAATGATCGAGCGTTGCTGTATGCCAAGTTTGTTGATGTGCTTGTGGTACGTATCGTTTGCGATAGTGTGAGGGAGAGTCACTGACAAACTCAACCATGATATGTGTGTGTGTGCGCTCCAGGAGCTGAGAGAGCTCAACAACTTTCATGATTGCCATGCCATCGCGTCGGGCTTGGGACGAACAGCGATCTTCCGATGCAAGCTGCTTCGAAATGTACGTTTCAATCGTTGGTATACGAATTATGATTTGAGGCTTGTCAGACGATTCGGTCTCACGCGCGCTCGTACAATCGTTGCTGGTTGCCGTTGTGCAGTCCCTCGACTTTGAGCGCCATCAACGATATTCGGCCGTTGAAGCGATCACCACAAGCGAGCGCGGTTATTCTGCTCTTCGAGACGCGACAAGATCAGCCACAGGAGCAGCGATTCCGTTCCTTGGGCTCTCTCTGACTGATCTCACATTTCTCGAAGAAGGAGCTCCTGATCTCTTGGAGCCACCGGCGATCAACTGGCTCAAGTGTGAGAGGCGATTCTCGATTCTCACCGAGATTTTCGAACGAGGCGCGAGGGACCTGAGCAATCTCGACCTCGATCCCGCCACGCAAGACCTCCACCACTTGATTGAACTCTTGGACTTGAGCGAGATGGATGCATGCTCGCGTAGTCTCCGAATCGAACCTCGTCGCATTGATAGTGGCGTACCTAGTGTCTCCAACATTATCGATATCTTGCAGGCATCGCATGGAGCACGAGCATCAGACACTGGCCCTCCAGTGGCGGCAGCAGCAGCGACACTTGACGACGAGATTGTTCATCGCATGAGAGCACTCAATCACCGACAAGAAGATGAAGTGACGCCAACGAGCGCTAGTGACATTGCCGAGTGGCTCGTGAATCTCGTGAGCGTTGAGATGATCGAGCATCATCCATCTCTTGCGGCATGGCTGCTTCACTCATCGGTCGAGCTCGAGTTACTTGCTGTTGTTCGACGACTATTGGAGCTTGGACTCGATCCAGATGTTCGACTTGACAACGGCCAAGAGCTCTTGGCGACGAGTGACAGTGATACACGAGCAACAGCACTCTTTGCGTGCCGCTCGAGTGAGATGATGCAACTCCTTGTGTCGTGCAAGGCCGATCTCGAGGCGCGCAACCAGTGGCTCCAGACTCCATTGATCGCTGCGGCTCACGATGGCGATACCGTGCGAGTGCGACGGTTGATTGCTCTCAATGCCAATGTCAATGCTCGAATGGATGGAGGATTCACGGCACTGCACGTTGGTGCATCACGACACAACAAGGAGTTGGTGTTGGAGCTCTTGTCGGCTCGTGCGGATGCGGCGGCACTCTCGTTGTGGCGCTCGAGCACGACGATGGAAGCAGCATTGAGCAATGACACCAAAGTCACCAAACTGTTGCTGTACTACCATGCTCCTGGAACACTGATCGATCAGCCACTCCAATGTTGAACCCGCTCACTGAGTGCGCCGCGCACCTTGGTATTCGTTGTTCTTCTCTTTGTTGCTGTTGCTGTGGTTGTTGTTATTGTGTTGTTGCTGTTGTTGTGGTTGTTGTTATTGTGTTGTTGCTGTTGCTGTGGTTGTTGTTATTGTGGATGTTGTGAACCTCAGTGGGCGTGGGTTCACGGAATGACATCAACATCTCCAAGAGCGATTTGGACCAAATTCTCGATCGCGGCATGGAGTGGCTCGTGGAGCAGGAGATGGCATGGCCCGAGGATGCCGAGCTCTGCGAGGAACGCGGAAGCATGCGCATCGCGTGTTCGAGCAAGGTGAGCAATCGCGCCAAGTCACGTGGGCTCACGCAGATTGGCACGCTCGGCAGTGGCAACCACTACTGCGAGGTGCAGCTGGTGGACGAGGTGTTCGACGAGACGGCGGCCGCCGCCATGGGCCTCCGGCTCGGCCAGGTGGTGGTGATGCTGCACAGCGGCAGCCGCGGGCTCGGCCACCAAGTGTGCACCGACTACTTGCAGCGCATCCAGCGCGACGCCGCCGAGCAGGCAGGCCTGCCGTACATGCAAAACGACCGCCAACTGAGCGGCGCGCTCATCAACAGCACGGTGGGCCGCGACTACCTCGCGGCCATGGCGGCGGCCGCCAACTTTGCGTGGGTCAATCGCGGCTGCATGACGGCGCAGGTGCGCAAGGCCTTCAGCAACGTGTTCGGCCGCTCGGCGCAGCGTCTCGACATGCACGTCGTGTACGACGTCTCGCACAACATCGCCAAGATCGAGCGCCACTCGCTGCCCGACGGCTCCGAGCGCAACCTGCTCGTGCACCGCAAGGGCGCTACGCGCGCCTTCCCGCCCAACCACCCCGAGATACCGCTCGTCTACCAACCCATCGGCCAGCCGGTGCTGATCGGCGGCAGCATGGGTACTGCGAGCTACGTGCTCACCGGCACACAGCAGGGCATGCAACTCACGTTCGGTTCGACGTGCCACGGTGCCGGCCGAGCGCTGAGCCGAGCGCAGGCGAAACGCGAACTAACCTCGCGCTCGGTCATCAAGCGCCTCGAGGAGAAGGGCATCGCGGTGCGCGTTGCAACGCCGCAGCTGCTGGCCGAGGAGGCGCCCGAGTCCTACAAGGACGTGGACCACGTGGTGCAGACATGCCACGATGCTGGCATCTCGCGCTTGTGTGTTCGACTGCGGCCAATTGCCGTCATCAAAGGATGAGTGAGTGAGTGAGTGAGTTTTACTCAACAAGGATTTCGATCGTGTGTACGTGTGTGTGTGTGTGTGAGAGTTTGTTTGTGTTGGTGAGTTTGTTTGTGTTGAACGCGATGCATAGATACCGATGCTTTGTCTATCTTCACACGATCATTATCATCATCATCAGCAGCAGCAGCAGCAGCAGCAGCATCTCGTTTGTTTGCTGCTCCTCAGCCGTACCGTCACGCCAGATTTCCATTTACTTGCAGTAGGGTGCCAAGTAGGGTGCCTAAGGTGACGAACCACCACCACCACCACCACCACCAAGTCATGGTCGGTGCTCCAGGCGCGTGCGCGAACGCGATCAAGTATGTTCGCGCTGTGGTGCGTAGGTAGCGTAGGTTAGGTGGACCACGACGCGCCGTCGCCGAGCAACGGCTTTCGCGGTACCGGGCTTTTCAGGCCTTAGTCCGCAAGGCCGCGGAACGCGCACCGCGCCGGGCTCCACGCAAGCTACGCAGCGCAGCGGCCTGCTTGTTCGTCAATCGCTGCACGCCCACGCACGCACGCACCATCGCTGCACGCACGCAAGATCGTCCAACAAGCGGGGACGTGGTGCTTGGGAGCAACCCACCCCAACCGTAGCGCCCACCCGGTACCGAATCTGGCTCAAGTGCAGCGCAGAGCGTGTATTCTTGTGTGTGTGAACAATAACTCTTCGAATTATCGAGTTTTCTGTGGTCGTTTGTTGAAGGCGCGCGCCATCCTTCTTTCGCAGCTCTCTCTATTTATTCTTCATGTCGACGACATTCGAACGGCGTCGTGGTAAGAATGCGCTGTGCGCGGTACTCCGTGCCATCGTATGTGCTGTGTTGGTGGTGTGTTTCGCAGTCTCGTGTCTCGCCGGCTCTTGCCCCGCCAACCCCGAAGCTGCGAGCACGAGCACGGCCTCCAGCAGCCCCAGCAGCCTCTCGTCGGTGACCGATCCCGACCTCGTGGGCTTCATTGCCGCGCCGCAAGTGCTCCCCGCTGGCTCGTTGCTCATCCCGATGGATCAGAACTATCAAGTGTACACAGGCTCCAATGGCTACTCGCGTTTCAACTTCAACTGCTACGGCCACGTGGTCAAGCTCCTTCACGCCAACATCCCGTGCAAGTGGATCATCGCGTCGCTCAAGCTCCAGGACCAGCCCGATATCGTGAACGCGCCCGTCAAGCAAGTGCTCCCCACCACTGGGGCTGCCACGACCGTGACGCTCTACTCGGGTCCGATCGCCGTTCACCAGCAGTATGCCTCGGCGGCCCTCACATTGTTGACGCAGTACAACTCGATCTTCCCGTCCGACTCGCGCAACACGGTGCAGGTCACCGTCTTCCAGACCACGGCCGACATCACGGTGTCGGTTCGCCACGAGCTCACCACCAAGCCGTACGTCGGCATCTCGAATGCCGGAGGGTATGGCAAAATTGCCATCGGCTACATGCAGTACGCCTCTCTCTCCGAGGTGACGCACTATTCGTTTCTCGGCACTGCCACGGCTCTTGCATCGATCGACACCACGACGTGCTACACGCTCATCGTCGAGATGCATCTCGACAACCCGGGAACCAACATCTACGCGCAAGCAGCTGCGAGCTTTCTCCAGTCCGGAGGCAACGTCATGGTCGAGTGTGCTGGTACGTTACTCATTCAAATTCATTGATCAGGCTTTCAACTAAAAGTAAGTGCATGTGTTTTGGTGTGTTTTGGTGATTTCGAGAATAGCCATCCAAACGTACGAGAACAATGGTATTCAATTCGTTTCGAGCTCTGGCATCAACAGCGTCGGCTCGCCGACGCCTACGACACCCTACGTGCCCGATCTCCCGATCGCTCAGTTCTACCAGGCCTTCTCGAGCGATGTCTTCACGTCGGCTGTTCAGATCATGCAACCAAAGTCGACGTGGCAATCGTACGACCAGTGTGTCGTGTGTACGACCGAGCCCAACCTCCAGAATCGCGTCGCTCGAGCCATGTCCGCCAAGTTGCCGTACGCCGTCGGTCAGCGAGGCGGTGTGTTCCTTGCTCTCGCTGGACACGATTGGCTTGCCACGACCGGAAATGGAGCCAACCCAAACCCGTTGAACCTTGCGTCCGACAATGCCGCTCGATTGTTCTTCAACGCCGTGCTGCTGCCCTCGAGCCGGCCCGCCAGTTGTGCCTTCGCCGTCGTGTCGGATCCCAACGTGCAGACGGTCGTGACGTTTGCCACGTCGCCTCGCTTTCAGTCGCTCACCTACTCGGTCGTCGTGTCGAACACTGGCTCGTCGGCTGCAGGAGTCACCGTTACCGTTGGTCTCGATCCGACCTTCGTCTATCAGGGTTACTCGGTCTCGCCACCCGACTCAGTGACGTGCTCCTTTTCGGCACCGACTCTCACGTGCAATCAGTTTGGCTCGCTCTCGAACGGCGTCTACTACCTCGCCGGCGGTCAGTCCTACACTGTGCTTGTCACTGTCAAGCCGCAGGTCGTCGGAGTCACTGGTATCTCGACCTCGATCACGAGCACCACTCCCGACTCGAACACTGCCAACAACCAAGCGTGCCAGAGCACCACCATTTGTGACTTTGGTTTCACCGATGCTCTCTCGGTCTCGGCCAGCGCCTCGAGTGCTCAGTATGGCTCGAGTGTCACCTACACCGTGACGCTCACCAATCAAGACTCGACCGCCATCACCAGCCTCGAGCTGCAACTGCAACCGAGCAGCTTTGCAATCACGTCTCTCTCGCCCGATGCTGGTTCGACCGCATCGCTCTCGTCCTCGACCTGGGACATTCCATCACTCGCTGCCGGAGCTACGATCCATCTCGCGGTGCAAGGCACCGTGACACAGGCCAATGCCAACAGCCAATCCTCGTTGCAGGCATGCATCACATTGTCGGATCGAATTCCACAGAACTTGTGTGCCTCGGCCTCGACCACCACGCCACTCTTGCAAGTAACAACTCAATTGACTTCTTCTTTGGCGCAACAAGGACAAACGGCGTCGTTCCGTATCAAGGGCACCAATGGAGCCTCCTCTGCCATGACCAACGTCGTCTTGACCGACACGCTGCCAACTGGCTTCGGCGCTCCTCCAACCGTCACCAACTCGTACATCTACTACACTGGCACTTCCGTGTCCTTGTCCTCCAGTACTCCTCCTGCTAGTGGCTGGATCTGGAGTGGCGCCGGTGTTTCGGTGGTCGCCGGAGGAGTGCAGTATAGCAACGCGAACGGCGGCAGCTACGAGCAAATCTTGCTCACGCAGCCTGCCTTCCCGCCATTCCGATTGGTGTCGGCCACCGTCTCGATGCAAGTGTCATCGAGCGCGCTCGTCAACTACGGTATCGGCTTCTACTACTACAGCGCCTCGAGCTCCAGTTGGGTCTTGTTGTCGGGCATCGACCACACCGATACGGTACTCACCAACCAACTCGTGACCGCCACCGTTCCGGTCTCGGACCTTGTCGACTCGCCTCCCAACTTCCTCCGAATCATGACCTACGCCGCTCCGGTATCGCAGACTGGCACCTACACGGTCTCGAACGTCATGATCAACTACACACCGATCGTTGTCTCCTCGACTCCGACGCTCTCTCCTACGTGCGCTGCTCAAGTGTGCACCTTCACGACAGTGGCGAGCCTGCCTGCCGGCTACACGGTCGAGACCAACATCCAGAGTTCGGTCTCGGCATCGGCACCCATCGGCACCACTACCAACACGGCCTCTGCCAAGTCCACGCAGCAGACCACTGCCTCGGTTGCCTCGATCTCGTTCCCGGTTCAAGTGTCGACCGTGCTGGCGATCTCGGTTTCGGCTCCATCGACCGCCTACCTCGGAGACCAGTTCACATACATCATCACAGTCACCACTGCATCGACCACCGCCAACTCGCTGCAAGTCTCGATGCCGAATCCTGATGTGAACTCGCTCTCGTTCTCGTTGGCTGGATCGAGTGTCTCTGGCGTCTCTGGTGTTGCGTTGGCGAGCCCACTCAACGTGACTGCCCTCCTTGCCTTGCCACTGAGCTCATTGAGCTCCGGACAGACGCTCACCATCACTCTCTCAGCAACTGCGTTGGGAACCGCCACCGCCACACAAGTGACGGCCACTGCCTCAGCGAGTTCGTCCAACTTGCAGCCACCGAGTGCATCGGTCACCACAGCGCTCGTGAACCCAATCTCATTCACCAAGGTTGCTGCGAGTACCACCGCCGTTCCTGGCGGAACCATCGCGTACACGCTCACGGCACAGAACGTGCGGCCCACGTCTGCTTCCTACGTCACGTACACGCTCTCTCAGATCGTCGATCCTCAGCCAGCAGGCGTGGTCTTCACGGCCGGCCCGCAGTGCACCAAGTACACATTGGCCAGCTCTTCGTTGACGGAGAACTTTGGTTCTTCCGGTACCATCTGGGGATCGCCCTACACTGTGCAATCGGGCTCGGCCTCTGTGTCGGGTGGTGCCCTCACTCTCGGAGCAAGCTCGTCGATCACATGGCCGTACACGTTTGCATCGGGAGCGTACACGTACTCGAGCATCGTGTTGTCGTACCAAGAGCAACGATCAATCAATGGAGCGGTGCAGCTCGCAGTCACGAGTGCCTCGGGTCAGACGGCGTATTTGTCGAGCTTGCCAGCAGCCTCTTGGTACGACTCGGGATACACGACACAGATCACCAGTGACATTACGGCGTGGGTCACTGCGGCTGGCTCGACAGTGACTTTTACACTCTCGAATCCGGGTTCCGGTGCAACGATGATCGATAACATTGCCGCAGCCATCTCCGAGACCAATGTGGCTACTGCTGGTCCGACTCAGAGTGTGTCGGGAGGCCACCTCACGGTGACCTCGGCAGCTCTCCAGAACCAAGAGAGCTTCGTGTGCTCGTTCACTGCCGTGCTAAGTACTGATCCGACTGTGACCACAGGCGTCGTCACCAACACTGCCGCGATCTCGGTATCGAGTCCCTTCACTGCCACGTACACCGCGTCGGTCGTTGTGCACGTCATTGATGCCATCGACGACTACGTCAGTGTCGTGGAGAATGCACAAGTCTTGGTGCCGATTGTGGCCAACGACTATGGCAGCTCCTACATTGATCCGTACCTCACGACAGTCACGACCGCCAGCACTCACGGCTCGACCGTCGTGACTGGATTCGGTTCGGTCGACTACACGCCTTCACTCAACTACGTTGGCACCGACTCGTTCCAGTACACGCTTCACAACTGGGCCTCGACGCTCTCGTCAGTCGCTACCGTACACATTGTGGTCGATGCTCAAGTGACGGCCGCCAATGACGCGCTCTTTGAACCAGGTTACGCCACGTGGCAGGCACCAATGTCGTTCTTCCTCTCGAACGATCAATTCGTCAACACGAGCTTTCCTGGAACCTCGTACACTGTGACCCTCACACAACCGACCGCTGGAGGCTCGCCTCCACCCACTTGCAGTGTGAATCTGGCGGCAGCGACACCGTACATCTCGTGCACTGCGGCAAGTACCGTGTATTCCTTCAGTTACACTGTTTGTAATCAGCCACTCTACGTTCCCAGCAGCTGTCAAGGCAGAGGTTATATCAATTGCGCCACTGCCACTGTCTCGGTCACGCTCTTCTTCACCGATACCGACGGTGATGGAGTGTTCGATATCTTTGATATCGATAGCGACAATGACGGCATCTTGAACTCGGACGAGAATCCAGGACTGCTCGATGGAGGCCAGTACCTGCCGGGATCTCTCGTGCCGAACTACAAGAACCCCGCGAACGCTGGATGCGGCACCATCGTCAATGGCTGCTGCTCGGCCTACGACACTGACGGCGACGGCGTTCCGAACTTCCTCGATCTCGACTCGGACAACGACGGCATTCCCGATGTGATCGAGGGCATGGCCACGACCTTCCTCGCCAACGGAGCCACGTCCACATGGGACAACAATCACTACACTCTCGCCACTCTCGATGTCGATGCCAACGCCGTTCTCGATGGACCGTTCGATGTTCTCGGATACGATGTTCGAGTGCAGTCTCCGAAAGGCAGCGACCTCACGAACTCGGCGATCGTCGGACGACCAGACACCGACTCGGACTCACGACCCGACTTTCTCGATCTCGACTCGGACTCGGACGGCGTTCCTGACTTGCTCGAGAATCGAGGCATGCTCATCGCTGATTGGAACATTCTCGACAGCGACGCCAACTCGGTGCTTGGTCCATCGATGAGTGACGCTGATCACGACGGCATCATCGACTTGAGCGACTCGAACCCTGCAGCGTTCGGCAGTCCAGGTCTCACGACTCGACCACTGAACGCCAAGCCGAGCCAGCAGCCCAACACATCGGCCATCGACCGAGACGGCGACGGAGTGCCGGACTTTCGAGATCTCGACTCGGACAACGACGGCGTGCTCGATCTGCGAGAGAGCGGCATCGTGCTGCCTCTCGCGAGTCTCGACAGCGACTCCAACGGAGTGCTCGACAATCTGTCGACCGACTCAGACAAGGACGGCATTCCGGCGTCGATCGACTCGAACGATTCAGCGTACGGCTCGATTGTCGGTCATGGAGCAGCAGTGGGCCAGTTCATCGTCGACACCGACGGCGACAAGATCCCCGACATGTACGACCTCGACTCGGACAACGACGGCGTGTCGGACCTCATCGAGTCAGGCAACGCGGCGGCCATCGCCGGAGACACGATTCCTGTCGGAGGCGACGGCGTGATCGACGGACCAGACAACGAGCTCGATGGCATCAAGAATGCGGCCGACACTCAACCGAATGTGTACGGCTCTCCGAGCCAGCCAGCACCTCGAGACTCGAACAACGACGGCATTCCCGACATGCTGCAGCTTTACTCTCTTGCTCCTGCGAACGGTCTCTCGGACCTCTTGCGATCAGGCCGAGACGTCAGCGAGTACGACACCAACAACGACGGCATCGTCGACGGCACGGCAGACAACGACTACGACGGCATCATCGATACGACTCCGACACCTGGATCTTACACGGTCGATCTGGAGCCAGGAGTGTTCGGCGGCTTGAGCTTCCCTCCTCCTGTCGTCGGTACCAACGGCGACACTGACGGCGACAGCGTTCCTGACTTCTACGACATTGATTGCGACAATGACGGCATCTTGAACTCGGACGAGAATCCAGGACTGCTCGATGGAGGCCAGTACCTGCCGGGATCTCTCGTGCCGAACTACAAGAACTCCGCGAATCCTGGATGCGGCACCATCGTCAACGGCTGCTGCTCGGCCTACGACACTGACGGCGACGGCGTTCCGAACTTCCTCGATCTCGACTCGGACAACGACGGCATTCCCGATGTGATCGAGGGCATGGCCACGACCTTCCTCGCCAACGGAGCCACGTCCACATGGGACAACAACCACTACACTCTCGCCACTCTCGATACCGATGCCAACGCCGTTCTCGATGGACCGTTCGATGTTCTCGGATACGATGTTCGAGTGCAGTCTCCGAAAGGCAGCGACCTCACGAACTCGGCGATCGTCGGACGACCAGACACCGACTCGGACTCACGACCCGACTTTCTCGATCTCGACTCGGACTCGGACGGCGTTCCTGACTTGCTCGAGAATCGAGGCATGCTCATCGCTGATTGGAACATTCTCGACAGCGACGCCAACTCGGTGCTTGGTCCATCGATGAGTGACGCTGATCACGACGGCATCATCGACTTGAGCGACTCGAACCCTGCAGCGTTCGGCAGTCCAGGTCTCACGACTCGACCACTGAACGCCAAGCCGAGCCAGCAGCCCAACACATCGGCCATCGACCGAGACGGCGACGGAGTGCCGGACTTTCGAGATCTCGACTCGGACAACGACGGCGTGCTCGATCTGCGAGAGAGCGGCATCGTGCTGCCTCTCGCGAGTCTCGACAGCGACTCCAACGGAGTGCTCGACAATCTGTCGACCGACTCAGACAAGGACGGCATTCCGGCGTCGATCGACTCGAACGATTCAGCGTACGGCTCGATTGTCGGTCATGGAGCAGCAGTGGGCCAGTTCATCGTCGACACCGACGGCGACAAGATCCCCGACATGTACGACCTCGACTCGGACAACGACGGCGTGTCGGACCTCATCGAGTCAGGCAACGCGGCGGCCATCGCCGGAGACACGATTCCTGTCGGAGGCGACGGCGTGATCGACGGACCAGACAACGAGCTCGATGGCATCAAGAATGCGGCCGACACTCAACCGAATGTGTACGGCTCTCCGAGCCAGCCAGCACCTCGAGACTCGAACAACGACGGCATTCCCGACATGCTGCAGCTTTACTCTCTTGCTCCTGCGAACGGTCTCTCGGACCTCGAGCTTTCGGGCCGAGACGTCAGCGAGTACGACACCAACAACGACGGCATCGTCGACGGCACGGCAGACAACGACTACGACGGCATCATCGATACGACTCCGGCACCTGGATCTTACACGGTCGATCTGGAGCCAGGAGTGTTCGGAGGCTTGAGGACTCCTGGACCCAAGACACCAACGCCGGTGATTTCTCTCAACATTCCCGATTTCCGAACGACGAGCATTGATGTGACGAGCCTGTTTGTAGCGACGTACCACCCACTGGACCCAGCGTCCTTGAGCTCCACTCAGCCTCCGATGGTAGCTGGCAGCGTGACGGTACCGGGCTATCCGAACGTAGTGTTCAATCCGACGCCTGGCTACGGCAACAGCTCGACGATTACGATCTCGTTGTGCGACACCCTTGGTTCGTGTTCCGTTGTTATCGTGAACCTCCAACCGTACTACTTGCGCTGGGTCTCGCCAACGTTGAATGCCGATTGGTACATGTACTTTCCTAGCGTACGTTCATGTGCCACGTGGAGCGTGCGGCTGTGTGATACACTATCGTCTCTAATGGCGTCCGTTTCCTTGTGTATGGTTGTTATTGCATGCAGCAAATCATGACATCGACCAACTTGCCAAACCAATTCGACAAGACCATTCTGCTCCAAACTGACAGCAACGTGACGATGGCCGCTTTCGCGCCCCTGAACCTTCCAGTCAATGGTGAAGCGTCGTGGGCTCCGGTACGCTTGCCACTCTGCACTCGCCGTGGCGAAGATGTATTGTATCGTATTCATTGGCTTTGAGTGGTACAGCATCGAGTCTTGCCTGGGCGCTACAAGCTCACAGTCAAGACCAACAACGGACCACTCTCCGAGTTCACCAACTTTCAATGGCCCGACTCGCCACTGTTCAGGATTTCCGTACGCACGCAACGCATGCCATAAGCGTTGTGAGCTGGTGAGTCGTTGCGTTTGTATTTTCCTTGGAGCTGTTATCTATTACTGTGTTTCAGAGTTGTTTGCGGAGTATTTAAGGCAACAATGAAAGGTAGCGGTGGTGGTGATCGCTACATCTCCCAAGCCAATTCAAGGCTCCTCTTGCAACGTTTATGCAACTCATGTGACACCCAGTGGTTCATGCACTCACGCCGTGAGGAACCAGAAGATCTCGAACAAGAGCTCATTTGGAAGCAACGACAATGATGACTCAGCGGCCATCGATCGAATCATCGTCATCGCCGAGACTGCTCTTTTGATCGATTCTGGTGCTTGGCAATGCCGCTCAGGGCTCCAAATGAATGCTGGATACACGACCATTCCTGAGTATTGATCATTGCCAAGACGTTTTGTGGATCACGATCGAGCAAGATATCGCATGATGGAATGTAAGAGATGTCTCGCACCTCGATATTGAATGAGTTGGCTGAGTGATGGTGTTCTTGCCAGTCGCGCGGGCAATCGACCGTGATGCTACAGATGCAACGAGAATCGCACATACTGGTGAGTCAATAAGAGCTCGATTCGACGACACGGTGTATGTCGTCGTGTGAATGACACCAAGACTGAGTCGTTCGCTCACATACATCCTTGATCGATGTGTCAGCTCCATGATCGATCAAAAGCCTCGCACACTCTTTGCGACCATGAAAGGATGCGTAATGGAGAGGCGTCCAATGAGGAGCGCGAGCGTTGAGATTGGCCTTGCGTTCGATCAGCAGCTCGACACAATGCGCGTGGCCAGACCGCGAGGCCAGATGGAGCGGTGTGGCCTCGGAGGGATCGGTGGCATTAACGTTAGCACGTTGATCGAGTACTGATCGAATATCATCCAATCTGCCAGTTAGAGACGAGAAAAGAAGAATCGTATCCAGTCGCTCCAAGGCCATGATGATGATGATGATGATGATGATGATGATGATGATGATGATGATGATGATGATGATGATGATGATGATGATGATGATGATGATGATGATGATGATGATGATGATGATGATGATGATGATGAT
>Ga0209935_1001249_pt1 | contig 42857 bp, 63 predicted proteins | sample ThiBio_1000_plan_2_FD_183958 | JGI IMG/M metagenome (GOLD analysis project Ga0209935, IMG submission 183958) | Wastewater bioreactor microbial communities from Cape Town, South Africa - Thiocy_cont_1000_plan (SPAdes) | ecosystem: Engineered > Bioreactor > Thiocyanate-remediating >... | reverse complement strand
CGAAGGCGGCTGGGCCTATGACGCGGCGACACAGTCGGCGAAGCGCACGGGCACGGGCGCGGCGTCGGACTCGGCGGTGTACAACAATCGCCGGATCGCGGTGAAGCTGGGTCAACAGGTAGCGGTGCAGTGCATGCTCACCGCTTCCGGGGCCGATGGCGTGGCCGGCGCGATGGTGCGCTTCTTCACCGTTACTGGTGCGCATGTGTCAGATAGCACGCCCGGCAACACGATCACCGGGACGGTCTCTACGCCAACACTTTCGCGCGCCATCGGCGTGGCACCGGCAGGAGCCGTTTATGCGGTGGCTGCGGCGGCTGTTTTCGACCACTCGGCTGGCAGCTACACGACCGATGATTTCGTGCTGTCGTTGTTGCCGGCCGACCTGGGCGAAGTGCCGGACGGTGGCGGTCGCTACGGCGTGCATCAGGTCGACGGCAACGGGCTGGCCGTGATCGACTTCAGTCAGCCCGGGCACGTCAACAAGACCCAGAGCTACATCGGCGACGATCTCAATTACCGCCGCGTGGCGGCGAGCTTCACCGACACCAGTAACCGCCCGATCGGCTTGTACTACAACGGCATGCGCACGGGCGATTACTTCCTCGCGCGGGCCAACGCGACGGGCACTCAGCCGCTGGCGACGATCAGCGACGCCGGCACCCTCGCGAGCAAGAACAGCGTCAACCTCGATGCGGATGTAGCGGACGGGACCAATTACCGCCGCGTGGGATCGGGCTACACCGACACCAGCGGGCGCGTGACCAAAGTTTGGAATGGCACGACCGTCAAAACGATGTCAGATGGTGTTTTCGCGGCCGACTCCATCACGCGACTCGGCGGCCGCACGCTCGAAAACATCGCCGATGGTGGCGGATACAGCCGTGTCAAGTCGGCCCAGGTGGCGCAGGGTGTGGTGTCGATACTGGGCACGGGTCGAAATGCGATCGCCAACCCGACGTTCACCCAGAATTTCGCCGGGGTAGCCAACGGCGTGGCCATTACATCAGGCACCATCATCGATGGGTGGACTTACGTGGCGGGAAGCGCTGGCGCCGGGTCTCCGTTGTCGGTTTGCATTCCGTTCAACGGATCGATGCGAGTGCGCACCTACGCCGGCTTCCCGATCCCCGCAGGCACGACCGGCAATGCTGCTTACTGCCGGAGTGACATGTTCGCTGTGCTCTCGGGCAAGCCCTATGCATTGGCCATCGGGCGCAGCGCCGGCGTGAGCGGTTCGCTCAACGCAGGACTGACGTTCTATCACCGGGTCTACTTGAGCTTTAGAGACTCTGCTGGCGCGGGGGTGGCGAATCACATCTTCGATGCTGATGTGTTTTCTGCCTCACCCGTCACGGTGACAGGCACGGTGCCCACGGGCGCGGTGGCGTGCTATTGCTTCCTGACGTCTTATTGCACGAACCCGGGCGGCGCTACGACGCTGGCGGCAGACTACTACGACGTAGTCCTCGGCAGCATCGAATATGTGCAAGCGGCGTCGCTCGATACCGACGTTGCTGACGGCAGCGTCTACGGTCGAGCAGCGCAAGCTGACCTGTATGTCAGCGGCGGCGTGAATCGCGTGGGGCTGCGCGTGCCAGGTAGCGGGCACCGTTTGGGCGACCAGCGCAACACGCCCAGCAGCTTGTCTCGCGCCTACGGTGCCGTGCGCAGCGTCACGGCGTTGACCGTCTACTCGGCCGGCGCCGTCGACGTGCAGGCGCACACGCTGACGATGGGGCCGGCGGCGATCAACTACAACGCGGTCAGCAACGCCGTAACTGGCCTGACCGTGGGCCAGACCTACCAGATCTACACGCGCGACAACTACGCCGGCGGCTCGCCGACGTGGCTGGCGACGCAGAGCGCGGCCACGGCCAACAGCTTCGACGACGCCTACATCGGCGGCAGCATCACGGTGCCCTCATCCGGCAGCGGCGGTGGCGGGTTGCCGGGCGGCGGCGGCTGCGTGCACGTGGATTCATGGCTGCAACCCGGCCTGCGCGCCAAGCACGTGCGCTGGTGGCAGCGGCTGGACTGCGCACACCGGGGCCATCGCTATCGTCGCTGGCAGTCGTGGCCGGCACGGGTGCGGTTTGAGCCGTGCGTGCGCCTCGTCGCCGAGGGGGGTGCAGCGCTGGTGTGCTCCATCCACACGCCGTTCGACCTGCGCGACGGCGCCACGATGTTCGCCGCCGACATGTACGGTCACGAGGTGCTCACCGATCACGGCTGGCGGCGCGTGGTCGACGTGATCGGCGTCGGCATCCAGCCGGTGATGCGCATCCACGTCGGCGGCCGCAGCTATGCGGCGGGCGAAGACCCGGCCAACCGCTTCTACTCGCACAATCCGGTCAAGTGAGGACTCCATGAGCGCAACCCCTGTCACCAGCATCCCCAACCGGCCGAGCGGCAAGCCCGTTTTCGACTTCGCCATCGCCGCCGGCTACTGCCGCGTGCCATTGACGACGGTGAGCAACGACGGCCAGACGCTGGTCGTCTCCGGCTGGGCGCTGCTGATCGACGCGCAGGGCGTGCCCGTGCTCGACACGCACACCGCCGTGCCGGTCAGCGGCACTGATGGCACGAACAGCATTGCGCTCTCCGGCGTGATGATCGGCACGCACTGCCTCTACGACGCCTGGTGCCGATACATGCCGCAGGGCGGCGAAACCATCAGTGCCGCGAACCTGCCGGCAGGCTGGACCAGCGGCAGCGGCGCGCCCACCGGCACGCCAGCCTACGGCACGGGCTACTACGACACCGCCGCCGATCAGGCGTGGATCTACACGCAGGGCGAGCTGGCCCGCATCGCCGCCGGCTACGCCAATGCGCTGCAGGCGCAGATCGACACGGCGGCCAAGCTCGCCACCCTCGGGCTGTAAGGAGACCACGATGGCCGTCATCGACTACCCGACCTTCCTCGCCAACGTGAACCCCGACGACCTGGCGATGCTGACCAGCTTCATCGTCGGCGTCGACGTGCAGGCGCAGGCGGACGCCACGCTGGCCGACCAGCTCTTCGCGCAGGCCGTGCGGCTCAACCAGGCGGGACTGCTGGACAGCCTGCGCCGGATCTACACGCACGACACGGCGGGCAATCTGATGCAGGCGTTCGCCGGCACGGTGGCACCGGTGGCTGCCGGCTACGTGGCGCAGCTGGCGCGCGAGCGCATCGTGCTGTCGCGGGAGCCGCTGCCGTGATCGCGGCGGTGATCGCGCTGGCCATCGCCCTGGTGCTGGCTGCGGCCGCCGGGCGCCGTGAGGTGCGCTCGCTCAAGTCGCGCATCGCCGAGATGGAGGCGCGGACCGACGCGGCGCAGCGCTGGCAGGATGAAGTGCGCGCGGCGATTGCGGCAAGCAAGGGCCACTGAGCAGCGCCATCGCGCTGGCACATCCCCGCATGGATTCGGCGCGCACGGGCCGCCACGCTGGCCGCCATGAGCGCCGCCAACTTCACTGCCAGCCTGGCCCTCACCCTGCTCTACGAGGGTGGTTGGAGCAACCACCCGCGCGACCCCGGTGGCGCCACCATGTGCGGCATTACCCAGCGCGTGTACGACGAGGACCGCGAAGCACGGCGCCTGCCGCGGCAGAGCGTGCGGCTGAGCACCGAAGCCGAGCGCGCGGCGATTTACCGCCACCGCTACTGGGACACCACGCGCGGCGACGAGCTGCCAGCCGGCGTGGACTACGCCGTGTTCGACTTTGCCGTGAATAGCGGCGTGGGCCGCGCCGTGCGCACGCTGCAGCGCATCGTGGGTGTGGATGAGGATGGCATGGCGGGGCGCTACACGCTGGCCGCGGTGGCGCGCTACGACGCGCAGTACCAGACCACCGCGCTCACCGACGCGCTGTGCCACGCCCGCCTGCAGTTCCTGCGCGGCCTGGCCACGTTCGACACCTTCGGCAAGGGCTGGACCCGGCGCGTAATGGGCACGCAGGACGGCGCGCAGGATGACGACACCGGCGTGATCGACCGCGCCTACGTGATGGCCATGGGCGGCCACGCCTCGGCGCCGCGCGCGCCGGTCGTCACGCCCAAGACCTACCTGGCGGCCGTCGCATGATCGAGCCGGGCGGCCCGTTCAGTGGCTGGTTGCTCGCCGCCGGTGGCTGGCTGCAGGCGGCGGCGTATTCGTTTTTTGCGGCGGTGGCCGGCGTGCTGGGCTACATCATGCGCACGATGGACAGCGGGGCGCGCCTGAGCGGCTGGCGGGCGCTGGTGGAGGGCTCGTCGGCCGGCTTTGTCGGCCTGCTCGCGATGTGGCTGTGCCAGTCCGCGGGCCTGAGCCAGCAATGGACCGCGGTGACCGTGGGCGTATGCGGCTGGCTGGGCGCATCGGCCAGCATCCAGGTACTGCAACGGCTCGTGTGGAACAAGCTCGGCTTGAACCGGAGTCACGACGATGAACCTACTCAGTAAGGCCCTGGCCTTTGTCGGCGCGCGAGCGCGCCTGTGGATCGAGTACGCGCTGATCGCCTTGGTGGTGGCGCTGGCCGGCTACGCGGTCAGCAGCACCCTGCAGCGGCACCGCCTGGCGCGCACGGTCACCGACCTCAGCGGACAGCTGGGAGGCATGGCCGCCACGCTCAACCAGCAGGTGCAGGCCAACCGGGACCAGGATGCGGCGATCGCCGGGCTCAAAGCCCTGCGCGAGACCGACAGCAAGGCGCTGGACGGGCTGCAGCAACGCCTGGGCCATGCCACCGCGCAGGATGCCGCCATTCGCACCAAGCTTGCCGAGCTGGAGAGGACCAATGCTGCAGCCAAATCGCTACTGGATCTTGCCGTGCCTGATGATGTTGGCTGCGTGCTCGACGGTCGCCCCTGCGCCGACCGTAACCACCCGCACAAAAATTGAGCTGCTCACCCCGCCGGCGCCGCTGATGCAGTTGTGCACGGCGGCCACCGTGCGCCGCACCGCGCAGGTGCGCGACATCGTGGAGAACGGCAGCGCCTGGCGCGCGGCATACGAAAGCTGCGCCGTGCGCATGGAGTGCCTGGTGTGGTGGTGGCAGACGGCGGCGAAGGTGCCGGTGACGGCGGAGTGTGCCAAGGCGGAGCGTTGACCCGCTCGCGCGGCGACGCTATTTGCAGACGATATCGCCGCTTTTTACGGCTGCTTGGATCGCGTCCAGATCCTTGGCGTTCCATGCCGGCGCACGAATCGTGACCACATTGACATGGCTGCCGGTGGTGGTGGCCGCGATGTTTACGCGCGCCACGATGATGCCGCTGCCGTTCATCGTCTGCAGCTCCGCACTGTTCGAATCGGCGTAGATATTCCCGGTGGTGACGTTGGGACTCAAACCGACGAAACCGCGCACGCACTGTCGGAAGTAGCTGTCGGCACGGTGATATGCCTGCTCGTATTTCACACCCGGCACATCGAACGCGCGCTGCAGGCCATTGCTGCCATCGGGGCGGACCGAACATGCGGCCATTGCGATAGTGCTGATCGAAACCAACAGCATCACCAACGGAACTCTCATCCCTGTCTCCTGATTTTTCAGTATTCGACCTGGACCCCGAGAAATTCCAGCAACGCGCCAAGCTTTGACGGTGGTTCGCGGCGAAGATGGACGAGCAGCGCCCACTCAGCGGTATTGGGTGGGTCGCTTTTGGCGTAGGGGTCCGCCACGCCGCCCGCCGTGCCTTGCATGTAACCACAAACCAGCTCGTCAAGCGAAACCCGCAGCGCGCACCGAAGTGGCTGCAGCACCGCGAACTGCGGTTGGTCCTGATCGCTCTCCCATCGGGAGATGGCGCCCTTGCTCACCCCTACGCGCTCCCCCAAGCGCTCCTGAGTCAGGTTGGCGTTATGTCTAGCGGCTCGCAGCCGCCCGCCGAATGTGTTCATGCGGCAAGCGTATAGAGGCGCGCAACTTTGTGGTTGCGCTGTACTTGACAAATGGGTTGCGCTGTCCGAAACTTCAGCTATGAGCACAGCGAAACCCAATCCGATCAAAGAGGCGCGCCTGCGCAAAAGCCTCACGCAGCAGAACGTCGCCGATGCCCTTGGCGTCAGCAAGGGAGCGGTGTCGCGGTGGGAGACAGGCACGGACGAACCGGCGCCGCGCAAGGCGCTGGCGCTGATCCGCCTGCTGCCGGGACTCAAGATCGAGCATATCTATCCGACCGAGTCGGGCAGGGCGGCCGCATGAAATCCTTGCCCAACGCCGCCCTGCGCGATGCGCGGGAAGCCGCCAACCTCACGCAACAGGCGCTTGCCGATCTGCTGGGCGTGACCAAGCAGGCCGTTTCGGACTGGGAATGCAACCGCAACCATCCGTCGCCGCGGCGCGCGATCGCGATCACCAAGCTGCTCCCCAATATCGACATCGAGGACATTTTTCCTGCGGCGGCGCGTGCACCGCGGCGCACGCTGGATGTTGGGCTGCCCACTGGCGCCTTTGCCCGGCGCGTTTCCATTCCACGCATATGGGCGGCCGCATGAAGCTCGTCGGTTACATCCGCGTTTCCACCGAGGAGCAGGCCAAGGATGGCGTGAGCCTGGGCCAGCAGACCGCGCGCCTGATCGCGTACTGCGACCTGCACGGCCACACGCTGGTGGACGCCATCGCCGACGAAGGCGTGAGCGCCAGCGTGCCGCTGGCCAAGCGGGCAGGGGGCCGGCAGGTGCTGGACGCGCTGAAAGCCGGCACCGCGCAGGGCGTGGTGGTGATCCGCTTGGATCGCCTGTTCCGCGACGCGCTGGACGGCCTCACGTTTTTCCGCACCGCCGAGCGCACCGGCGCCACCGTGCACAGCATCAGCGAGCTGATCGACTCCAGCACGCCGGCCGGCAAGCTCAGCCTGACCATCCAGCTGGCGGCCGCGCAGTACGAGCGCGACCTGGCCGTGCAGCGCGCCACTGAGTGCAACGCCGCGCTGCGCGAGCAGGGCAGGGTGTACGGCCACGTGCCGTATGGCTGCGTGGCAGTGGGCGAGGGCGACGACCGCCGGCTGATGCGCGACCCCGAGACGTGGCCGGTGCGCGCCGATGCCGTGGAAGACATGACGCACGGCATCAGCCTGCGCAGCGTCGCCGCACATCTTGCCGCCCGCAACATCCCCAGCCCCACCGGCAAACCCCGGTGGAGCCCGAACACCCTGCGCGAACTGCGCACGCATCACGAATCGCTCCGCAAGTTACCGATGGCTCAGCTTGCCACCGGCGCCCCCGCCACGCCTGACCCGGAGGTTTCAACGCATGTCTGAGCTGCAGCTGGAAACGGACGGCATGCCGCCGATGAATGAGGCCCAGCGCCGCGCCTTTGCGCGCCTGACCCATGCCACCGCGCACGAGGCCATGACCCTGCGCGCGTTGAACGCCCGCATCCGCCGCGAGGGCGTGGCCACCGTGGAGGGCGTGCACGCGATCATCGCCGAGATGCTGACCCAGCGCGCGTACCGCCTGGGCACCGCGCCCGACCTGGTGTGCGATGCCTACGAGGCGGCCAGCGCCGACATGGCGATGGACCTGGCGCTGGTGCACGGGGTGCACGGCCATGCGTGAGTCGCGCAGCCAGCTCATTGCCGAGCACGTGCTGCTGGCCATCAGCCGCAGCGCGCTCACCGAGCGCACCTACGCGCAGACGGTGGCGGACATCTACCTGCAGCGCACCTCGCTGCACGCGCGCAGCGTGGCCTTTGCCATCAGCGCCGACCCCTACGCCGACAGCGAGGCCAACCGGCAAACGGTGAAGCGCATGCTGGACGGCCGCGTGCGCATGGCGGTGGACATCGAGGAGGCGCTGATCCTCGCGCTGCCGCAGCCGTACCGCAGCCACCTGCTGGCGGACCTGAGCCACCGCCTGGGCCTACTGGCCGCGCCGCAGCCGCAACCCACGCCCGCCGGCCAGCAACAGCAGCTGGGCGAACTGCTGCGCCACCTGGGCGACACCGTGAACCGCCTGGCGCCGATGCTGGACGACGGCCGCATGGATGCCGGCGATGCCGCGCACGCCAGCGCCGCGCTGGCCGAACTGGACGCGCTGCAGGCCTACGCCGTGACGCTCAAAAGCAGCATCCACCAGCACGTGCTGGGCGTGGTCGACGGCCAGCCGCTGCGGAGCGTGAAGTGATGCGCGGGCGCAGCTTCAAGGGCATGGCGGCAGCAGCGGATGCCTGTCAGGAACAGCAGGTGCTGGCCGATACCGCCCAGCGCGAAGGGCGCCCGAGACTGGCGGCGGTGTACCGCTGGCGCGCCGCGCGGCGGGCGCTGGTGGCCATGGCGGCGGCGCGCGAAACCTACGGCCTGCCGCGCGGTTCGCTCAATGACGCGATCGCCGCCATCCGCGTCGAGGACTACATGCAATGACCGCCGGACGTTTCGCTGATGGCCTGGTGGTGGATCGCGGTTTCCCGCTCCCCACGGTCCCCACCGCCCACCGCCGGGCCATCAGCGCAGCGTCTGCTGCCCAAACGAAGAACGCCCGGGGCGGCAACCCCGGGCGTTCGGAAGTGCCCGCCGCGCTTAGGAGTACGGAAGACATGCCCACTGTAACCCAACCCACGCGCCGCCGCCAACTGGCCGCCGCGCAATGCGCGCTGCTGCGCTGGTATCCCAGCATGCCGCTGCGCCTGATCGACGCGCTGCGCCTGCACCGCCCCGGCTATCCGCTGATCCTCGGCGGCCTGGCCAAGCAGGGGAGGGCGCGCTGATGGAAGCGCCCATCACCCACCCGGCCATCGACGCGGCCACCACCACGCGCCGCCAGACCCCCCCCCTGTACGTGGGACCGGCCACACCGGAAGCCTGTGCGGCAGCAGCCGAAGCGGTAGCAGAGGCGAAGCGGGCAAAGGCCACCCTGAAATCGGTGGCGGCGGACCTGGGCTGCACGCGCGGCATGCTGCACAAGATGGTGCAGGCGCACGGCACGATGCGCAGCTACGCGGTAACGCTGCGGCGCGAGGGTTCGCGCGAGCTGCCGGTGTGCACGGTGATCACGCCCAAGGGCGCGCAGGCCGCTGCGGTGGCGGCGTTCCGGGAGTTTCCCGGCACGCTGAAGAACCTGGAGCTGCCCGGCTGGAAGCTGAGCGTGGGCGACGCGGTGTTCGACCTGCTGATGATCGCGGGCGAAGCCAGCACGCGCGGGAGGCTCGCCTGATGCGCGCCGAGACCCGCCAGCACAACGCCCACGCGGACAGCTTCGCCCAGCGCCTGCGCGCCTCGCGCGAGCACGCCCGGATGGCGCCGGAGGATCTGGCCACCGCCGCCGGCATCACCCCCAAACGGCTGGCCTCGCTGGAAATGGGCGGCAGCACGCCGCCGGACCCGCTGCAGATCGGCGCCATGGCCAAGGTGTTGGCCGTGCCGTCGCTGTGGCTGATGGCGGGCGACCTGGCCGGCGAACGGTTCCGACCCGCCTGGTACGCGCCGGGAGCACGCGCATGAAAAAACCCATGGACGTCTATTTCCACGGCGAGCGCGAGGGCGGCTTATGGCGCGGCCAGGTGATCGGCACCAGCGGCGCGCTGAAAGCCCGCACCGGCAACCTGTTCAACAACCAGGCGCAGGCCGAGCAGGCCGCACGCCGCCTGTGGCACTCGCTGCAGCAACAGCTGCGGGCGGTGGCGTCGTGAGCGGCCGCACGGAACGCCGCCACGGCGCGCCGCCGGCCGAGCTGCTGCCCTTGGGCGCCGGCTTCGCCGTCGTCGCCTGCCTTCTGCTGCTCGTCGCGCTGATCGTGGTCAGCTTGGGCGGTGCCCGATGACGACGCTACGAACGACGATCGAAGGCTGCCAACACGCGCTGAGTGAGTCGGCCAAGCAGTTCCGGGCCATGGAAGCACCTGGTCATGCCGGCTTGTGCGAAATGCATCTGCAGGGTGCCGCCGATAGCTTGGGCCTGGCCGATGAACTGGTGGCAGCGGGAAACCGCGTCATCAAGGCCTTCGAGAAACTAGGCACCACCTACGGTTTCGGCGCCGCCGAGCGACTGGAGTGCGAGCGCGCCATGGTGGCCCTGAAAGAGACGCTGCAGCGCGCGGGCGGTGGCGCATGAAGACCCGCACGCTGATCCCGCTCGCCCTGGTCGGCTACACCGCCGCGATGTACTGCGTCGGCGGCTGGGTGGCCGCCCTGGTCCTGCTCTGCCTGTTCGCCTTCCTTATCGGGCTTGCCAGCCTCTGCTACTGGCTGACCGCGCGGCTCATGGAATGGATCGACCGCAGCGACATGCCTGCCGACACCACCGGCGAGGACCAGCCATGACCGCCAACCTCATCACCCTGGCCGGCCACGCCGTGGCGCCCGTGACGATGGCGCAGGCGATCGAACACTACCTGCAGCGCAAGCGCCTGCGCGGCGCGGCGATCAACACGCTGGTGGCCTACGGCGGCGACCTGCACGACTTCGCCGAGTTTGCCGCGCTGCAGGGCGTGGAGCTGATCGGCCTGCTGGGCGAACGCCTGGTGGAACGCTGGCTGGATCGGCTGGGCCACCGCGGGCTTTCCCCGCGCAGCCAGGCGCGCAAGCTGGTGGTGCTGCGCCAACTGGTGGCGCACGCCAACCGCGAGGGCTGGCTGCACCACGACCCGACGAAAGACAGCGACGTGCGTTTCGTGGCGCTGCCGCAGATCGCGCCGGAGCTGGCGCCGCTGATGGCGCTGCTGGAAACCCTGCCCACGCGCACGCCGATGCAACTGCGCGACCGCGCCATGATGCGCCTGATGCTGGATGGCGCGCTGCGCGTAAGCGATGCCACCGCGCTGGACCTGCCCGGCCCGGTGTATCGCCCGCGCAACAGCGTGGATCTGGCGCGCGGCGAGCTGTGCATGGTGGGCAAGGGCGGCAAGCCGGCCGTGGTGCCGATCAACGCGCGCAGCGTGGCGTGGCTGGCCGACTGGCTGGCCGTGCGCCCGGCGATGGCGGCCGAGCGCGAGCAGGCCATGTTCGTGAGCAACCGCGGCACCCGCATCACCCGCCAGCAGGCCTACAACCGCATCCGCACCCTGGGCGCCGCCGCCGGCATCGCCCACCTCAACCCGCAACTGCTGCGCCACCGCCGCGTGGGCGACGTGGTGGAAACCCTGGGCCTGGAAGCCGGCCAGCACCTGGCCCGCCACGCCAAGAAATCCACCACCGCCAATGTCTACGGCGCGCAAGCCGCCGCCGTGGTGCGCCACGTGCTGCGCGAACACGCGGATCTGGATGCGGTGAGGAGGGCGGGATGAACGACCTCGACGCGATCCGCGCTGACGCATTGAGCGCTTACAAAAGGGCCATCCGCTGGGTGTTCGAAACCACCTATGTCGGTGGCCAACGCACAATTAAACGCCGCGCGCCAGACGACTTTACTTTCCACCTGTCCAGTTTTTATTCGTGGAATTACGGGGCTGCCGCAGGCTGCTCGGTGGCCGCCGCCAGGGCGCACCTGCGCAAACTGGTGGCGCGTGGCGAGGTGATCGAACACGAGCGGTGCGTTAATTCCGTCAGATTCAAGATGCCGCGCGCTGTGCACGACAAAGTTGGCGCGCAGATCATCGAGGAGCTTGTTGCCGAAGGCCTGCCGTTCGACGACGACTACATGCGCTCGCGCAGGGCGGCAGCATGAACGCGCCAACCATCTTCCGCCCGCTCGCCGAGCGCCAACCCGATGGCCGCATCGCAGTCTATGTGGGCGCCGGCTACAACTTCCTGCCGCGCGAGAAGGCGCTGGTGCTGCTCCAGCAGCTGGCCGCCGCGCTGCGCATCCCCTACAGCGAGGGCGTGGCGCGGTATGCGGCGAAGATGCTGGCCGCGGCGCGCGCGGATGGCGGCTGCGATGTCGACGGCGGCGATGCCGAGGAATACGCGCTGGAGAGCGAGCTGCTGGAGCCGTTCGACGCGCCGGCCGGCGGCTGCGGCGAGCACTGCCTGTGCGATGACGGCGACAAATGCCTGCGCCTGTCCCCACTGGGCCGCGAGCTGCTGCAACTGCTCGACGCCAACCCCGAATCAGTGCGCGAGGTGGGCCGATGAAAGCCGAGGACCGCGTCACCGGCACGTTCAACTGGACCGAGCTGCTCATGCGCTACGCCTACTGGCACGCCCAGCAACAGGCCCCGCCAACGGTCGAAGCCATCCGCCAGCGCTTCAACGTTTCCCGCGCCACCGCCTACCGCTGGCGGTCCGCCACCCATCGCGCCAAGGGAGTCACCCCATGAGACAGCGCCAGATCACCCACCCGCGCGGCACCTTCGCCGCCTGCGCCACCTGCAAGGTCGAGCCGCGCCACTACGTGGCCAGCGGCAGCACCCAGCGCGAGGGCGTGCAGTTTGCCGTGATCGCCGACCGCCATCAGCTCGAGTGCCCGTGCCGCCGCTGCACCGGCTGGTGCGCCAGCCTGCCCGACGCCGTGCGCGCCTGGGGCGAGCTGGGCGAAACCCTGCCGCTGCCGCTGGCCCCGCGCCGCGACAACGTGCGGCCGATGCGCGCGGCGAAGGGGAGGGCGCAGCGATGACGAATGGATACCTGCCACGGGCACTCGCCGCCGCCATGTCGCCGATGCCGGAGTGCCCGGAGGATGTCACGGCGTTCCGCGAATCGGCCATGACCGTGATCGACCGCATGCGCTACGAGACGGCCAAGGCTGCCCTGCAGGGCCTGCTCGCCGCCAGCCCCGCCACCACCCAAAGCACCAGCAACGCCGACATCTACGCCACGCGCGCCGTGCGCTACGCCGACGCGCTGCTGGCCGCGCTCAACCAGTCCACCGAGGAGGCCCTCCATGCTCGCGCCCGCTGAAATGTTCGTGCCGCCGGCGATCATGGACAGCGTCGCCGGCAAGGCCGCCAAGCGCAACGTGCTGCGCCTGGCCAGTCGCTACAGCGCCACCAGCGGCAGCTACCGCTGCACCGCCTGCGGCTCGCGCTGCAGCGTGCAGGTGGAGTACGACGAGGCCGGCGCCATCGTGCACAGCAAGGGCCAGTGCCGCACGCCCAGCTGCATCGCGTGGGAGGACTGAGCATGTCCCAACTCAGCCCCCAGCACGAGGCCATCCTTGCCGAGCTGCGACGAGGCCCGGCCACCACCATGCACCTGATTCGCCGCTGCGGCGTGATCTGCGTGAGCGCCCGCATGCACGAGCTGAAAACCGACCACGGCATCGCCATCGGCATGCAGATGGTCAAGGTGCGCGACCGCCGCCGGCACATCGTGCGCGTGGCCGAGTACCACCTTATCCACCACCGCCGCGCCGGCAAGCGCGCCTGACCACTACCGCTTAGGAACCCACCATGCACAAACGCACCCCGCTATCCCACCTGGTCGCCATGGCGTTGTCGCTGATGAGCAACGCCGCGCCCCTGCCGCGCCTGCCTACCGAACAAGCCCACACCACTACCGGCCGCCGCGACAGGCGCGGCAAGGGCAGGGGCCGCACCGGCGCCCGCAAGCCATTCCAGCACGTGCGCACCACCCGCCCGCCGGCCGGCAAGACCGCACGCCGCCGGCGCCGCGCCGCCAACCTGCGGAGGGGCTGAGCCATGTTCTTCCGCAACCTCACCCTGTTCCGATTCTCGCCCGCCGTGGCCGACGACCTGCAGCGCCTGGACGAGGCGCTGGACGACTACCGCCTGCGCCCCTGCGGCCCGCTGGAGCTGTTCACCCGCGGCTTCGTGCCGCCGGTGGGGCGCGCTGACGGCTGGGATAGCCTCACGCTTACCGAGAACGGCTGCACGCTGGCCGTGTTGGGCGGCGAAGACAAGCTGCTGCCACCCGCCGTGCTCACCGATGCCCTGCAGCGCAAAGTGCGCCAGATCACCGAGCAGGAAGGCCGCAACGTCGGCGGCCGCGAGCGAAAGCGCATCCGCGAAGATCTGCTGACCGAGCTGCTGCCGCGCGCCTTCGTGCGCAGCTCGCGCACCGCCGCCTATGCCGACATTGCCAACGGCTGGCTGGTGATCGACACCGCCAGCCGCAAGCAGGCCGACACCGTGCTCACCTGCTGGCGCGAGGCGCTGGGCAGCTTCCCCGCCGTGCCGCCGGCACCGGAGGAAGGCCCGCGCGTGCTGCTGACCGACTGGCTGGCCACCGGCCGCCTGCCGGCCGGCTTCGCCCTGGGCGACGAGTGCGAACTGCGCGACCCCGCCACCGCCGCAGGCGCCGTCATCCGTGCCCGCCGGCAGGACATGGACGCCGAGGAGGTCAAGGAACACCTGCGCAGCGGCAAGCAGGTGTTCAAGCTGGGCCTGGTCTACGACGACCGTATCAGCTTCGTGCTGGGCGAAGACCTGGTGCTGCACAAGCTGCGCTTCCTCGACGTGGTGCTGGACACGCTGGGCGACAGCCTGCAGGACGCCCACGACGAAGCCGCCGCCGCCCTGTTCCTGATGACCACCGAACTGCGCCGCCTGCTGGAGCAGCTGGCCGAGGTGTTCGGGCTGCCGCGGCCGGGGGATGCATGATGGAAAAGGCCACACTGGATGGGAAGCTTCGCTGCCTGCAAACACTGCTCCAACAGCTGGGCGCGACCGTAGCTTGCGACGCCGTCGATGAAGCCCGTAACGCCCTCGCGCAGAACGCGCAGGCTCACGGCAATGCGTTTCGTCGCGGCTACGATCAGGCGAAGTATGAGCAGATGGTCAACGCTGAACTTGATTCGCAGAACGCGCAGGGGGAGGGTATCCCGCACCCGGACGATGCCGCCGTTGACCGCTTCGCCGCTGCGCTCAAGGCCAAACTGGCCGAGGCTCGCGCAAAGGGTCGCAGCGGCTGGAACAACGACGAACCGGGCATGCAGCAACGGCTGTCGGACATGCTTCGCGCGCATGTCGAAAAGGGCGACCCGCGCGACGTGGGCAACTTCGCCATGTTCCTGCACCAGCGCGGCGAGTCAGTCTTGCCGGCGCAGACAAACTGCGACTTGCAGCCACCGAACGACGCTGGCTGGGATGCAGCCAAAGCCAACGCCGAGCGCGCGAGGGTGCCGGCTGTCGTCCGCGAAGTCATGGACGAGCTGGAAAAGGCGATCCGCAAGTTCCCGACGTGGCCGACCGATCCGCTGCACGCCGTCGGCGTTTTCAACGAGGAAGCCGGCGAGCTGTCGAAGGCGGTGCTGCAACAGGTCTATGAGCCGCACAAGAACAAGCCCGACGACGTGCGCAAGGAAGCACAACAGGCTGCCGCTATGGCACTGCGCTTCCTGGTGAGCCTGGACAGCTACGACTGGACACCTGGCGTGCAGCACGATCAGCCAACCCTCGCCGACGCGCTGGAGCAGTCCGAGGAGGCGCCCCATGCCTGACGGCACCGCTTCCATCAGCACGCCGCACGCCCAGCCCATCAGCCGCGCGGCCTGGACCACGCGCGAGATCCGCGTGCTGCGCGAGACGTACCCGGCGGGCGGCATCAATGGCGTGATCGCGCTGCTGCCGCACCGCAGCCGATCGGCGATCTACCAGCATGCCAACGCGCTGGGCCTGCGCTGCGCCAGCCAGCCGCTGGTGCGCGAGTCGTGGACGCTGGAGCCGGGCATGGACGAGGCCATCCGCGCCGCGCATCAGCGCCCGATGCAGCGGGGCGACGTGGTGGCGCTGGCCAAGCGCCTGGCGCGGCCGGTGTGGTGGGTGAGCCGCCGGGCGCGTGACCTTGGCCTTACCACCCCGCGTTTCCGCGAGGCGCCGTGGAGCCCGGCGGAGCTGGATATTCTGCGCGCCACCCGCAACCTGCGGCCCGCCGGTGTGCAACACGCACTGCGGCGCCAGGGCTTCCGCCGCACGGAAGCCGCGATTGTCGTGCAACGCAAACGCCGCGCGATCCAGCGCGACCCGCGCGAGGACGACTACACCGCCCGCGAGGTCGCCAGCCTGCTCGGCCACGATCCCACCACCGTCACGCGCTGGATCCACCTGGGCATGCTCGCCGCCGAACGCGACCCCACCCACCAGCCAACCCCGGACGGCCGAGCGCCCTGGCGCGTCACCAACCAGGCACTGCGCAACTTCATCATCACCCACGCGATCCACGTCGACCTACGCAAGCTGCCGGCAGGACACACCCCGTGGTTCGTGGATCTGCTGGCGGGGAGTAGGGCGCATGGCTGACGGGACCGCCTTCCTCAACTTCGACCAGGAACTGGTGGTGGACCTGTTCGCCGGCGGCGGCGGCGCATCCACCGGCATCGCCCGCGCCTACCGCGAGCCCGACGTGGCAGTGAACCACAACGCCATCGCCATCGCCGTGCACCGCGCCAACCACCCGCACACCGAGCACTACCAGGCGGACGTATTCGAGGTCGACCCGCTGGCGGCCACGCGCGGCCGGCCGGTTGGCCTGCTGTGGGCATCGCCGGACTGCCGGCACCACAGCAAGGCCAAGGGCAAGGCGCCGCGCAGCAAGCGCATCCGCGGGCTGGCGTGGGTGGTGGTGCGCTGGGGCTACTTCGCCACGCCGCGCGTGATCGAGATGGAGAACGTGGAGGAGTTCATCCATTGGTGCCCGCTGGACGACAGCGGCAGCGCGATCGTTGAGCGCAAGGGCGAGACGTTCCGGGCGTTCATCGACGTGATGACCAAAGGCCTGGCCGATGACCACCCCGCCATGGACGAGATCGTGGAGTTCCTGGGCGATGCGGTGCCGCGCGCGGCGCTGGTGCGCGGCCTGGGCTACACCGCCGACTGGCGCGAAATCCGGGCGTGCGACAAGGGCGCCAAGACCATCCGCAAACGGTTGGTGATCAAGTTCCGCCGCGACGGCCGACCGATCACCTGGAGCCCTGACACGCATGCGGCGCAGGACAGCAAAGCCGTGGCGTCCGGCAAGCTGAAACCCTACCGCACCGCCGCCGAGTGCATCGACTTCACCTTGCCGTCGCGCTCCATCTTCGGCCGCAAGAAGCCGCTGGCGACCAATACGCTCAAGCGCATCGCGAAAGGCATGTGGCGCTACGTGCTGAACTGCCCGCAGCCGTTCATCGTGCCGCTGCGCGGCACAAGCGGCGGACACACGTCGACGCACGGCCTCGGCCAGCCACTGAGCACGGTGACTGGCGGCGGAACGCACCACGCGCTGGTCACACCCTACCTGACCGAGCACGCGAACAGCAGCAGCCAGCGCGTGTTCCCGGCCGACGAGCCGCTGCGCACGCAGGTGGCGCAGATCAAGGGCGGGCATTTCTCGCTGGTGGCGCCGACGCTGGTGCAAACCGGCTACGGCGAGCGCGAAGGGCAAGAACCGCGCGCGCTGGACATCGGCAAGCCGTTGGGCACGGTGGTGGCTGGTGGCGTGAAGCATGCGCTGGTCGCGGCGCACATCACGGCATTCGGCCAGAACGCCAAAGGCAGTGATCTGCGCGAACCCATGCAAACCGCCCTCGCCGGCGCGACGCGGTACGGCGTGATTTCTTCCTTCCTTGAGCAAGCCAACGGCGGTTTCTACGACGGCGACGGCCGCGACCTGCGCGATCCGGTGTCGACCATCTGCGCCAGCGGAGCCAACCAGCGGCTGGTGTCGGCCTACCTGGTCAAGTATTACGGCGAGGGCGGCCAGTGGCAGGGCTGCGACGAGCCGATGCACACGGTGCCGACGAAGGACCGCATGGGCCTGATCCAGTGCGTGCAGGTGCCGGCCGACACGCTGGCGCCGGAGCTGCGCGAACGCGCCAAGGCGGTGGCCGACTTCCTGCACGAGTACCTGCCGGAGCACTTCCCCGATCCCGCCGGCATGGTGCTGCTGGGCGGCTACGTGCTGGCCGACATCACGCTGCGCATGCTGGTGCCGCGCGAGCTCGCCCGGGCGCAGGGCTTCCCCGACAGCTACATCATCGACCGAGGCCTGTTCGAAACCGCACCAGGCAGCGGCGAATACGAGTGGCGCCAGGTCACCAAGACCGACCAGGTGCGCCTGATCGGCAACAGCGTCTGCCCGGACATGGCGGCGGCCGAGGTAGCCAACGACCTGGCCGACCTGATCGAGTTCTACGCGAGGGCTGCATGACCCACGCCAGCCGCCAGCTCGAGCCCGGCGCCCACGTGAGCACCACCTACGACCACGGCCGCGAAAGCCTGCACGTGATCACGGCGCGGCGCGTGGACGCTCACTGCCAATCGGGCGTGATGTTCAAGGTGCTGCCCGACCTTGGCGGCTGGATCGACGCTGACTGGTTCCAGCTCGCCAAGGGCTACGAACACACCAGCCACGACCCGGAAACGGAAATGGACCCGTTCGCTGCCTTTGGTGATGACGAATGACCCGGCGCACCTGCCCCCGCTGCCAGCAGCCGACCGCACACCGCTGGTGCTGCGGCCTGGACCTGTTCGCGCGCAAGCGCTGGCAGATGACGCGGGACCGGGTGCGCATGATCCACGTGCTGGCGCGCTCGCGCAAAGGCCTCACCGAGGAGCAATACCGGCTGCGCCTGGCGGCGGTGGGCGTGGATACATGCCTGCGGCTGGGCCGGGACCAGTTCCACCAGCTACTGGTCGGGCTCCGCGGCTTGCCCGATTCCCCCCTGTGGATCGCTGGATCCCGCCGCGCCCGCCGGCGTGGTCGACTCGACAGGGCGGGCTGACCGATGGTTGCGCGGATGCTTGTCGATCGCTGCACGCAAATGGCTGATGTCCGCGGCCAAATAGCGCGCGGTGCTATCGAGGCTGGTGTGGCCGAGCATCTGCATGATGGCGGGCAGGGGACAGCCGTGGCGGAGCAGGGTGGTAGCCATGCTGGCGCGCAGCAGGTGCGGATACTGCCCGCTCCACGGCCGCTGGCGCGCCGCCCGGCGCACCCGGTCATAACCCACGGCACTGCCCAGCGTGGCGCGCGCCCAGCGGCTCACGATGGCCCACACGCTGCGCCGGCTGCGCAGGGCGCGGCCGGCATCCGTCACCCAGAGCGCGGCGCGCTTGCCGGGGCGCGTGGTGGCGCGCAGCGCCATGTAGCCGACCAGCAGGGCGTGCAGCTCCGCGCTGATCGGCGCCCATCGGCTGCGCCCGCCCTTGCCGGACGCCACGTACACCGCATCGGGCAGCACGTCGCCCAGGCCCAGCCCGATCAGCTCGCTGGCGCGCAGGCCGGTTTCCCACAGCGTGCGCATCATCACGCTGTCGCGGTAGCCGGCGAACGTGGACACATCGGGAGCCGCCAGCATCGCCAGCACCTGTTCGTCGCTGAAACAGCGCACCAGGCGCACCGGCACGCGCCGCCCTTTTGGACAATTATTCGATTCTGCTTGCGGAGCGGCACCGATCAGCGCCATGGTGTCGTAGAACGCGCGCAGCGCCTTGATATCCACGTTGATCGTCGCCGGCGCCGCGTGCTGCCGGCGACGATCGCTCAACCACCGTTGCAGCAGGGCGGCATCGAGCCGGTCTGCCGCTCCACCGTAAGCCAGCCACCGACGCACCACGCCCACGTACAGCCGAACCGTGGTGGGCGCCCGACTACCCGACAGGATGCGCGCAAACCGCGCCAGCGCATCCTGCGAATCCACATGCAGCAGCTCGCCCTTGCCAGCAGGCAGATGCATTTGACTGTAACGGCGTGGTATCACACATCGGGTCCAAAAGTGGACCCATCGAAAGCCGGTAAGCGTCTGATTCCGATGTAAAACCCGCCGAATCTGGCGCGACTTTACATAATATACAGTTTGACAGGATCAGTTCGCGCACCGGCTCAGGACGAGCCTCATGTGGGAAGTCTTTTCTGCACAGCGCCTTGCGGGGCTTGCCGCCTCGCATTGCCATCCTGCCACGTCGGGATGCGCCGCGCATGACCCAGCGCTTTCAGCGGCGGGTACGCGCTGATGGATTGGTTCCGTCAATATCACGGCGAGGTCTGCGATCCGCGCTGGCTTGGCGTGGCGCGCGCTGCCGGTAACGGTGTTACGCCCGGCCACGTCTTCGTGGTGTGGGGGTATCTCAAGGAGTGTGCTTCGAAGGCCTCGCCAAGGGGCATGGTGACCTCGTTCGATGCTCACGCGTTGGCCGACTTCACGGGCTGGCGCCTGGAGCAGATCACGGCCGTGGTCGACGCCATCCGCGATCGCGGGTTGATTGTCGACGGCGAGATAAGCGACTGGTTGGAAAAGCAGCCGGTCAAGCTGGACGCCACCAACGCGGCCAGGCAGAGGCGGCATCGTGAGAAGCTGAAGCGGGCACTCGCCGCTGCTGCTCGACCTGATAATAACGGCGTTACTCCCGTGACTAACGCCGTACGTAACGGAGTAACTCCCACAGAGGAGAAAGAGCAGAGCAACTGCGATTTCTCCGATGCTTCTGCAGATTCTGGTAACCCAAGTCTAAAGTCACCTACTACGCGCACCGTGCGCGAGCAGGCGGGCGCGATCATTGATGCCGGTGGTTTTTGGGCGTGGGTAGCCGATCAGGGCATCCCGGCGCACATCGGCATCCGCACGATGAACCGCGGCAAGCTGACCGAGTGGCTGGCCCACGGGCTCACCGATGCCAACCTGGCCGAGGCCATGCGCCGGGCCAAGCGGAAACGCGAACAGCAGCGCAGTCAGCACCCGGTGAACCTGGGGTTCCTCGCGTGCTTCGTCGACGACGTGATCGCCGGCGTGCCGGCAACGGCTGAAACCAACACCAACACCGGAGGTGGCTATGAGCGAGGTGATCAGCTCAGCCGCGAATTCGCCGGCACTCGCTGAGGACCAGGCGCTGCGCATGGCTGTGGCGCAGGTGTTCGCGATCTTCCAGCGCAAGTACGGCCAGCGCTGGCGAGACAGGTTCGAGGATCCGCATGCCCGCGGTGTGTGGTTTGCCTCGCTGCGCGCTGCTGGCGTTTCAGCCGAGGCGACCAAGCTGGGGCTGGCGGCGTTGTCGAAGGTGGGCACGGGTTGGCCACCGAGCGACGAGGAGTTCATTGCGCTGTGCCGGCCATCGGCGCCGGATCTGCAGCAGGCTTTGCGCGAGGCATTGGCCTGGTCGCGCAACACCGACCACGAGTTCACGCATCCAGCCATCGGCGCCGCAGCGCGATCGGTTGGCACGTGGAACCTGCGCACGCTCGACGAGCGAGCGGTGCGCACGGCGTTCGACGTGGCGTACCGCACTGCCCTCGATCGCCTGGCGCGAGGTGAAACCCTCGCTGAGCCGATCAGGCAGGCACTGCCATCGCGCGTCCATCGCCCGATTCCGCCTGGGCACGAGCCTGAGGCTGTGGCCGAGATACGGCGCCAGATCGCTGTTTCCCTCGGGATTTCCCCATGAGCATTCGCCTAACCGTTGTTCTCTCCGCTAGTCCCAGCCTGAGTTATCCACCGCCGGAACGGCGAGCTGACGCCATCCATCCCGCTTCGCGCTCGTTTCCAGTCTCACGCTACGGTGAGACCACAAAGAACCCGGATGCCGAATGCCTGAAACCCAGTGCTGGCGCGGCCTACGGGGTGTCGGCTGGGGTCGGTGCAGGACACCCCCCCTCAAAAGCAGGGGGGCATGCCGCCCGACCCCTAACCTGGTGGGGCCTCGAAAAATGGGGAGCGTTTTTGGTTTTTGGCCGCGAGGGGGTGCGCTGTGGTTGAAGTGCCGCCGATTCCGGCCGGGTTGGTGCTACCGCCGCAGGAGGCGCAGCTGCGAGCGACGTTGCTGGGGCAGGGTGGGCCGCTGGCGTCGGCGATGCGGGCGGTGGAGGCGCGCCCGTGGCGCGATTCGCGCTGGCTGGCGACGTGCTGGCTGTGGGTGCAGTGCCTGGTGGTGGTGCGCGGGTTCCGCGGCGCGACCACGGTGGCGGATTACGTCGAAGCCGTGGCGCGATTCATGGGCTGGGCCGAGGAAGCTGGCCACGATTTCCGCGAAATCACGGTGCGCGAGCTCGACGACTGGCAGAAATGGCTGTACGTCAAGCGCCGGCTGTCGGCCTCGGCACGGCGGTCCGCGCTGATGGCCGTGCGGAGCCTGTACAGCTACCTGGCCACCCGCGGCGATGGCGTGGACGTGACGCGCGGCTACAAGGCGCCGAAGCGGGTGATCACCCAGGCGAAAAAGTACAGCGTGGCGCAGCTCCGCGCGCTGTTCGCGGCAGTGAAGCAGGGCACATCCGAGCTGATCGTGCAGCGCGACCGGGCCATGCTGCTACTGCTGCTCGCGGCCGGTCTACGGCGCGAGGAGATCACCGAGCTGCGCGTCCACCAGCTGGACCTGGCGAGCGATCGCAAGGGCCAAGTGCACGTGTTCGGCAAGGGCAGCAAGGAGCGCACGGTGCCGATCGAGGGGCCGGTGGTGCGCGAGCTGCTGCGCTGGCTGGAAGCGCGCAGCCGTGTGCCGGATCTGTGCACCGACAGCGTTTTCGTGAACCTGTCGCGCGGCGGCCGGCCCGGGCTGTGCATCAAGGGCGGCCCGGTCACGGTGAAGGCGATCGAGGACGTGGTGAAGCGCACCGCGCGCCGCGCCGGGCTGGGCAGCTGGGGCGTGCACCGCTTCCGCGTCACCTTCGCCACGATGCTCTACGACGACGGCACCGACATCGAGCGCATCCGCGTGCTGATGGGCCACGAGTCCATCGAAACCACGCGCCGTTACCTCGCGGTGAGCAACCGCATGAACCGCTACACGCTGAAAGCGCACCGCCAGCACGCCGCGCTGGGCACGGTGCCCGACGACCTGCCCCTGTGGGCCCAAGACCTCGAGAGGAAGCGCCATGGATCCAGTGTTCTCCCGACCGGGTGAGGCCCCGACCGCGTTCGAACGCCAGTTGCTCGACGCGGCCGCCGTGCATCACCCATCGACCACGCAGGAGCTGTGGCTGCTGATCGCCCAGCGTGCCGGGCTGGAGGCGCTGATGGTGGTGCTGGACGAATTCGGCAACGGCGCGGTGTGGGTGCCATCGCGGCGCACGTTCTTCAACGCGCTGGGTGGCCCCACGCTGGAAAACATGATCACCACGCTGCTCGACCAGGACGTGAGCCAGCGCGAAATCGCGCGGCGCATGTGCATGAGCCACACCCAGGTGCAGCGCATCGCCGCCCGCCACCGCGGCACATGCGCGCATGGAACTGCACCGGCCACCCGTGAGAAACAGCGCGGATGACGGACAAACCGACAAAACGCCCGTACACGCTGTCGCCGGCCGCGCTGGAGCAGCGGCGCAAGGCGTCGCCAGCGGGCGCTTCGGCGCCGAAATCGGGCTACACCATGAGCGAGGAAGCCGTGCAACAGCGCCGCGACAACCTGCCAGCCGCTGCCGCCGCCGCCACCGGCCCGATCACCGACGAGGGCAAGGCGGCAAGCAGCCGCAACGCGTGGAAGCATGGCCGCTACAGCGCCATCAACCGCGCGCAGTTCGCCAGCGGCGCCACCAGCATCGCCAAGATGTTCGGCAAGCCGTGCGTCACCACGTGCCCGTTCCACCCCGACAACCCCGACCGCACCGAGGCGCCGTGCAGCCTGGTGCTGGATGGCCTCACCCGCGCCGGCGGCAGCTGCCTGGACAAAACCGTCTACGTGCACGCGCTGGATTCGCTGATGTCCGCCTTCACCGATGGCGATATGGACGGCATGCACGGCCTGCTCGCCACCGAAATGGCTGGCAACTTCCAGCTGCTGCGGCAGATCCGCGAGGAGATCGCCGAGCACGGCCTGCTGATCGAGATTCCCATGATCACCCGGGATGGTGACGTGGTGCGCGACCAGGACGGAAAACCGATGGTCGCCGACATGAAGCCCAACCCGATCCTGGCGCACTTGATCAAGCTCAACGAATCGCTGGGCATCAACCTCGCCGAGCTAATGGCCACGCCGCGCGCCCGCGAAAAACTGAAAGACGACGACGAAGCCGCCGGTGGCCTGCAGTCGCTGCTGGGGGCGATCTTCAACCGCGCGCAGCGAAAGCTGCCGCCACCTGCGAGGGACGACGAATGAGCGAGGAAATGAGCCACAGGATTCTCACCTGCGTGTACTGCGGGCATGAGTACCCACAAGACACGCCAGCGCACGGCAACCAGGTGCTGACCGACCATATCGCAGGGTGCAAGCAGCACCCGATGCGCGCGGTAATCGAGCAGCGCGACAAGCTGCGCGCCGCGCTCGCAGGGCTTGTCGGAGCAAGCTCAAAAGAGGAACTGGATGCCATGGAAATCGGCGTCCGCTCGCTTCCGGGGTGCGACGAGGACCGCGCGGCCGCACTCAACGCGATTCATGCGCTGCGCGAGAGTGCGGCCTAACCATGCCTAAGCTCCGCCGCCGCCCCACCGCCGACCACGACGTGCTGCGCCAGATGGACGAGCGCGGCGTGTTCGCGCCGGACGAGTTCGACGCGTGGCTGTGCGAAAAGGGCTGGGCATGGCAGGCGTTGTCGCGGGGCGATTACGGCATCACGCTGGAGCAGGCGATGTTCCTGTTCGTGTTCGTCGACCCGGTGCGGTGGGCGGAAACGTTCATGGTGGAGCCGCGCACCGGCGAGCCGTGGCAGTTCTTCGACTACCAGCGCGAGAGCGTGCGCAGCTGGCGGCAGGACGTGGTGCACCAGGACGGCGCCGAGGTCGGCAAGACGCGCGAGATCACGGTGCTGATCCTGTGGGGCCAATGCACGTCGATGGGGTTCACCGTGCGCCGGCCGTGGATGCTGGTGGGCGCGCCGCAGCAGACGCACCTGGACGAGATCATTCTGGCCATCGAGGGCCAGGTGGGCGCGCAGGAAGGGCGCGCCGAGGCGCGCGGCTCGCTGCTAAGCCAGTTCTGGCTGCAGCCCAAGCGCACGCCGCACATGATGCAGCGGTTTCTCACCATCCCGCTGGGCGAAACGGAAAAGCCAGGCATTGGCCGCGTGTATTACCGGCCCGCCGGCCACGACGGCGAAGCGTTCCGCGGTGTGCACGTCAACGCCATGGCGCTGGTGGACGAGGCGGCCAAGCTCAAGCGCGCGGTGCAGTGGAGTGAGTTCTGGCGATCGTGCGAGCCGGGCTGCGTGAAACGTGTGTACAGCGTGCCCGATGGCGACCGCAGCACCGGATTTTTCCAGATGTGCACCGAGGCCGTGGTGGGCTTGCCGGAAGGCAAGCCGGGCCGGCGGCTGTTCCTGTGGCCGAAGACGCTGATGCCGGCGCCGTTCTGGACGCCGGAGCGCGATGCCGCGTTCATCCGCGACTTCGGAGGCCGGCACACGCCGGGCTACAAGCGCAACGTGCTGGGCGAGTGGGGCGAGGCCGAGAACCCGGTGTGGAGTTGGGATCTGCTGCTGCCCAACGTGCACGAGCTGCCCGACTACCGCGTGCTTACCCTTAACATCGACCGCCAGCGCGGCGAGCTGCACGTGGCCGTGAAACGTGTAGTGCTCCACGTGGAGCAAGGTCGCAAGTCAGGCAGTTACGACTGGCTGTTCGACGGCACGCTGGCGCTGGCCCCCTTCGCCAGCCGCAACGACGCCGAGCGCCGCCAGGCCATGCGCGCGCTACTGCGCGAATACCTCACCGGTGCCACGGCCGGCGTGTACTGGGCCGGCGCCGACCTGGGCGAAACCAACGACCCCACGGAAATCATCATCAGCGAACAGCGCGGCCCGCAGCTACAGGACGTGCTGCGCATCAACGCCCGCGGCGTGGATTACTACATTCAGCGCGAGCTGATCTATTGCCTGCAGGAGCTGTTCGGCGGCCTGCCGCATTGGGGCGTCGACCTGGGCAGCGCCGGCACCGTGGTGGTGAAAGACCTGCAGACCATGGAGGCCTACACCGACCAGCACTTCGACGAGGTCATGACCGGCTACCAGTTCAGCAACGCGGTGGATTGCGTTGGCGAAGACGGCGAGCCACTGGTGGACCGCGCCCGCGACGACGGCGACGGCGAAACCATCGTGCGCGCGCCGGCCAAGCACTGGGCCACGCAGTGCATCAGCCAGCGCCTGCAGGCCAACGGCTACGCGATGGCCTATGACGTGGAAGTGCTCAATCACATGACCAACCACACCGCCCGCCAGGGCACGAAGTGGCCGATCTACGCGAAGAAAGACGACCACGATATCGACGCGCGGCGCATGCAGATGCTGCGCAAGCTGTACGACGACGTGGGCGGCGAGATGGATGTTTTCAGCTGTGGGACGGAGGCACGAGCGGCATGAGCAAGCGAAAGATATTGAGCGCGCTGAAGCACAAAGGGGCCGAGGCTTCGGAGGTTATTTACGAGTGGTCGCCAACTCCGGGTGAGTCAGTGCCTTGCTGGTCGGTGACGCTGACGACGGAGTCCGCCGATCGTTTTGGCGAGCTCGAATTCAACCAGTTTGACAGGCTGCAGGATGTTCTGGATTGGGTTGAAGAATTGCAGCCATACGCCGACACCGAGGCGCGGGTTGCATGACCACGATCCAGATCGACATTAGCGACGAGGACGACGATGAGTCGCCGGCGGAGATCGCCCCGGACGTGGCCGGGAACGCCTACGAGATTTCCATTGCGTCGCTGCAGCTGACTGTCAGCCATGCGCAGATGGACCGCATCTATCGACAACTTCGGCCTTGGTTCGAGGAAGACAACGCATGAACATCAACCCCCGCACCTGGTTCGCCGGCCGCAAATCCAACGACATCGGCAGCAGCGCGATCGCGCGGGCCGGGATGGCGATGGGGCCGTGGACGACGCAGATCAACGGCTTCGTGCCGCGCACGGTGAACCCGTGGTTCTACGAGGCGCTGCGCGAGGCCCTGGGCATCCTCGACGGCGCGATCAACCGCATGGTGACGATGGATGGGGTCATGGCGGTGGAGGGCGGCAACGACAAGCTCACCCAGCTGATCGAGCGCGAGCTGTTCGGCGCCATGCCGGTGGGCGACTTGCAGAGTGGATTGCAGGCGTTCTACGCCGCGCAGGGCAATGAACTGTACGAGCAGGGCTTCACCGTGGGCGAAATGGTGTTCGACCGGCGCGGGCGTGAGCTGATCGGCCTGCGCGTGGCGGACAGCAAGGGCGTGCTATTTCACCGCGATACCGACACCGGCCAGCTGCAGACCTGGTATCTGCCGCCGATGCCCAGCGTCACCGGCCGGCGCGATGGCACCGACGCGGTGGAGACCGTGCTGCGCAACAACGGCCGGCAGCTCAATGCGAGCGTGCTGCAGGGCAAGGGCTATACCCAGATCGACCCGGCGCGGCTGGTCTACGGCGCGTTCAACCCGGAAAACGACCAGCCCTACGGCGTGAGCCTGATGCGCAGCATCGAGTTCGTCGGCCAGATCCTGCTGAAGATGCACAACGCCACCGGGCAGGCGTGGGACCGCTTCGGCGACCCGGTGTTCCACGTGAACTACAAGACCAAGAACCGCGCGCTGAAGGACGGCGCGCTGGACACGCGCCGCAAGCAGCTGGCCGACAACCTTCAGGCTGCACTGATCGCCAAGCGCAACGGCAACAGCGCCGACTTCACCACGGCGGTTGGCGCGGACGACGACATCAGCGTCACCGTGATCGGCGCCGATGGCCAGGCGCTGGAGATCGAAATGCCGGCCCGGCAGATGCAGGAACAGGTGCTGGCGAAGATCGGACTGCCGGCGTGGATGATGGGCATCGGCGGCGGCACCGCCGAGCGCATGGCCGACAACCAGGCCGAGGTGGTGCTGCAGGAAAGCAAGACCCGCTTCGAGGCGCGCAGCCCCGGCCTGAACCGCCTCACGGAAACGTGGCTGCGCGGGCGAGGTCTCACCTGGCGCCCGGGCGACTGGAAGCTGGTGCAGAACCTGCCCAACCTGCGCGACGAGCTCAAGCGTGCGCAGGCGGCATTCCTTAATGCGCAGACCGCGCTGATGCAGGCCAACGGCGGCAAGCTGCCCGCCGCCGACCCCACCCAGCAAAACGACCCCGCCACCCAGCCGGCCAAGGCGGCCATGGTTGGCGCGCTTGACGACCTCGACCCGATCGTGCGCGCCGCCCTGCGCCAAACGCTCAAGGCTGCCGGCGAGCACGCGCACGTGCACAAGGCCGCCAGCGAAATCTGGGCCATCGACGACCCGGCGTTGCCCCGCATCCAGCGCGCCGCCACCCGCGCCCTGCAGGAGGCATGGGACACGCTGGCGGACGACACCCTGCGCGTGCTGGGCCTGCCGGTGGCCGGCAAGACCCCGCAGGCGTTCGCGTTTGACCCCGTGAGCATGCTGCAGCAGCTGCTGCAGCTGCAGACGCAGTTCATCCTTGACCAGTCCGGCGCCGACAGCGCGCTGGTACAGCAGGTGCTGGAGGCGTGGGTCCGCGGCATCGCCAACACCGCCGAAGCGGGCGACGGCCCCGCCGGCGCCGACACCATCATCGCCGCGGCCCGCGCCCAGCGCGCCGCCGCGCTGCCGGCCGAGCTGCACAACGTGCTGCAGAAAACCACCGTGCGCGTGTACGAAAACGACATCGTGCAGGCGCTGCAGGACGCCGCCTACAACGGCACCAACCCGCGCCAGGTGGCCGCCGAGCTGCGCAAGAAGTTCGACGCCCACGCCTACGATTGGGAGCGCCTGGCCGGCAGCGAGATTTCCGCAAGCCATGCCATGGGCCAGAAAAAGGCGCTGACGGACATGGGCATCAACCACTACGACTGGATGCTGGCGCCGGAAGCCTGCAGCATCTGCATCGCGATCGAAGCCGCCGGCCCGTATGAGGTGGCCACCGGCCCGATCCCCGTGCGCGATTCACACCCCGGTTGTTTCTGTGTGATCGCTGGCCGCGCGGACGACTGATCCGCGTGGCACATCCGCGCATGGAAACGCATCGCGGGATTGAAGTCTGATGCAGCCTACTGAGTCGCACATCTGCGCGCAGAGGCTGCCATGTGATGGACAAGAACCAGATCAGTGACGTGCTGGACCTGTCGGTGGACAAGCTCACCGAGCAGCTTCCGGCGCTGGACCGCGAAAGCCTGGTGGAACTGCAGGCGCAGGAGGCGGCCGGCAAGAATCGCGCGACCGCGCTGGCAGCCATCGACGCCGCGCTGATCGCGCTGGACGGCGATCCCGGCGACGAGCAGGGCGACAAGACTCCCACGGGCGGTGGTGAAAAGGTCGACCCGGCGCCGAAAGGCGCCGGGAAGATCCCCGCCACCGACTTCCGCCACCCGGACTACACCGGACCGCTCGATGGTGAGCAGGCCGCCTGGCGCGTGGCCAACATCAAGCCGGTACGCGAGGCGCGCACGAAGTGAGTGTGCAGCAGAAATCGCTGGCGTTGCGCGTGAAGGCGGCCGAGGCGGCAGATGATGCCGCGCTGGCTGCCATTCGCGCATACACGCTGCGCGATTTCGCCGCCGACGAGCTGCAGGTGCGCGAGTACGTGCTGGCGCACAACTGCATCGACCGCGACAACGAGATTTTCGACGAGGGTGTGCTGGACGACTTCGCGCGCACCCTGCCGGGCAAAGGGGTGTACATCAAGCACCCCAGCAGCTGGCAGGGTGATGGCGGCCCGGCCGAGGGCCGCGTGTACGCCACCAGCACCAAGACCATGAGCTTGGACGAGGCGCGCACGCTGCTGCGCGAGCCCGACCTGCAGCTGCCCCCGGATCGTAGCCAGGCCAAGCTGCTGCTGGCCTCCGCGTTTTTCGCCAAGACCCCCGACAACGCCAGCCTGCTGATCAAACAGGACGCCGGCATTGCTGGCGACGTGTCCATCGGCTTCACCGCGCAGTCGCTGCAGAAGGTGACGGACGCGCAAGGCAACGAGCTGACCGCGCGCCGCTGGATGGGGCCGGCCAAGGCGCTGGAAATGTCGCTGGTGTGGCTGGGCGCCCAGCCCGGCGCCCGCGCCGTGAAATCCGCCACCCAAGAAAACCCCGAACCCGAAACCACCAAGCCGGAGCATGTCATGGACATCAAGCAGGAAGACTTCGACGCGCTGAATGCCAAGGCTGCATCCGGCGAAAAGGCCGCCACCGCGCTGGCCGCAATCAAGACCGCACTGGGCGACGACGCCGCGCTGCTGGACAACCCGGCGCAGCTCAAGGCGCACGTGGCCGACGCCAAGGCGTTCAAGGCCGCGCTGGTCGACGACATCGTGGCGCTCGAGCGGCAGCTTGGCCTTACCGGTGACAAGCCGGAAGACGTGGCCGCCGCCAAGGCCTTCCTGGCCGAGTTCAACGTGGAGCGCCTGCAGACCATGCAGAAGGGCTACGAGCGGCGCGCCGGCGGCTTGTACGCCACCGGCCAGATGAAGGGCGCGCACACCAATGCCGGCGGCCCCGGCACCCAGGCGGCGCCGGCCGATTCCCCGATCAACAACCCGGCCCTGGCGGCCTGAGGAGACTTACACCATGGGCCTGCAAGTTCGCTCCCCGGCATCGCAGATCAAGACCCTGCAGATGTCGCACACCGCGGCGACCACCGCGCACGTGCCGGTGCTGATCAATTCGCACCTGCTCATTCCCACCAGCACGGCGGACGCCAATGCGCTGAACGGCTTCACCTACGAAGCCGAGATCAGCGGTGGTGCCAAGGCCGCCGTGGCGCTCGCCGTGGGCGACAAGGTGTACTGGGACAACACGGCCAAGGCGTTCACCAACGTGGCCACTTCGAACACGCTGGTCGGTTACGCGATCGAGCCGGCGCTGTCGGGCGACGCCACCACCGGCCTGATCGCCTTCAACGCTTTCGCGGCCTAAGGAGCCAGCCCACATGCGCACTTTCAGCAAGTTCGAAAAGCTCGGCACCATTGCCGACCCGGGCGAGCAGCTCAAGGCCCTGGAACAGGCGATCAACACCGACTTCAACCTGCCGGCCCTGTTCGGCGAGCTGGGTGGTTCGCCGCGCATCGCCACGGTGGATGGCATCAAGGTCATCGGCGGAAAGGATGGCAACCTGGTGGTGCCCGGCGTGGAGCGCGTGAAGGCGCACCTGTCCACCAAGTGGGCGGTGCCGGGCGACAACCCCAACCTGGTCGACGCCAGCAACCGCGTGGTGGAGTTCTTCCACACCAACATGCCGGACATGGACCTGGGCTACCAGCAAGCGTTCGACCTGGTGGACATGCGCTCGAGCAACCAGGACTCGTTCGACATCCTGGACGCGAACAACGGCATCACGTTCCAGCAGTACAAGCCGGGCGCCGAGGTGAAGATTCGCCGCGGCGTCACCGACAGCAAGATGAGCGTGAGCGTGTGCACCTTCGCCGATGGCGTGGGCATCCTGGACGACTGGCTGCGCTTCCAGAAGTGGTGGGCGGTCAGCGACACCGTGGCGGAGTTCAACGCCAAGGCGCAGGACAAGCTGGCCAGCTGGCACTACGACCTGTTCACCGCGCTGAGCAGCGGCGTCGACGTGGCGTTCGACACCGACGACACCAAGACCTTGAACAAGGCCGCCGCGAAGATCCTGCGTGCGGTGAAAGCCAAGGGCTACGGTGCCGGCAGCAACGCGGGCTTCCTGATCTACTGCGCGCCGGAAGACGTGGGCCGCATCACCAAGATGCTCACCGCCACGGCGGGCAGTCTGATCGTGGCCTACCAGGCCAACGTGCAGCCGATCACGGTGCGCGTGCAGGCGGTGATTGCCACCGCCAACCTGCCGGCCAATCTCGGCGGCTATTACCTGGTGCTGCCGGGCCGCAAGCTGAAGCGCGGCAACTGGAAAGACCTCACCATCGAGTCGGCCCGCAACATCTACGTGCGCGCCGCCGACTACGTGGGCACGTTCCAGGCGAATGCGGCGATCGGCGATACCGACCAGGTGGCGCGCGTCAAGTTCACCTGATCGGTCAACCGGGCAGGCATCCACGAATGCCGCGCGGTAACCCCGCGCGGCATTTTTCGAACGAGGCAGCATGAGCGCACCCAAGGCCACCATCGCGGACCTGCAAGACGAGGGTTTCACCGCCTCGCAGTTTGGCATGCCTTCGGATTTCGAAACGCAGGCCACGGGTTATCTGGCGCGCGTGCTGAAATCGGCCAGCCTGTGGGTGGAGCAGAAGTGTGGCGCGGCGGTCTACGCCGCCATGCCGGTCGGCAGCTACGCCGAAGACAGCGCCCGCCAGTCCGAGGTGCAGTATTCATCCATGGTGCTGTTCCGCCGCCGCTACGCGTACTACGAGAGCAACGCAGCGTCCGGCAGCAACAAGGATGAGGCCATGGTGCTGGCCGAACTGCGCAAGAAGGCCGAGGCCGCCCTGCAGAACGCGCTGTATTGGCTTGGCGAGGCGCTGCGCGCCAGCGGCGTGGATGACAGTACCCTGTTCGATGGCACCGGCCTGGCCGCCGGCGTGGTGGAGACCGGCCGCTACCCGCCGACCACTACCAGCGTTGTCGGGGTGGGCTGATGGCCGCTTACACGCCTGCGCAGATGAGCAAGCGCCTGCTGGCATTGGTCAAGGCGCTGGATGCGGCGTTGAGCCGCGGCATGAAGAAAGCCGCCACGGCGGTGAACCGCGCGGCGATCAAGAACCTCAGCGGAAGCCGCAAGGCGGCGCCGTGGACGTACCCCGTGCCGGTGCGCACGCCTGGCGGCCTGCGCGCCAACCAGGGCATGCAGATCGAGTCGCCCACCGTGGCGTACATCTTCAACACCGCCGCCTATGCCGCCGCGATCCACAGCGGCTACGTGTCGAGCTGGGCCGGGCGCGGCAAACACCGCATGGTGTTCCACAAGCCGCGACTGTTCATCGACGACGCGGTGGAAAGCGAGCAGCCGCTGATGGTGATCCAGCGCGAAGTCGAGGGGGCCATCAGCGCATGGGCCTGAAAACCTTCACCGATGCCGTGGCGACCTTGCTTGCGAACGATGCAACGTTCGCCGCCGAGATCAGCGCGCTGATCGGCGCGCCGGTGGCGCGCGTGATCCGCGGCAATACGCCGTGGGAGCAGATCGGCGCGGCCATGCTGCCGTGCTTCGTGGTGGAGCAGTCGCCGGGCAAGACCAGCGGCTGGGGCACCGGCGACGAGAACGGGCTGGTGATCGGCCACAGCAGCCAGGATTTCACCAGCGAGCTGGACGTAGCGCTGCTGTGGTTCCAGCAGGATCGCGAGACCGCCGCCGACCAGCGCAGCCAGTTGCCGGAGCTGTTTGCCCGCCTGCTGCTGCGCAACCCGCAGCCCGGCGACGTGAATGGTGCGTGGCTGCAGGAATGGATTCCCGACCAGGGCATTCGCCACCCCGTGCAGTGTTTCGTGGCCCGACTGCAGGCCGACTACCCGATCGCGAGGGACGCATGAACAAGTACGAAGTGATCTTCCCCGATACCGCGCGCCCCGGCGTGTTTGCCGTGGGCGGCATCCGGCGCGGCCAGAGCGGAAAGGTGAGCGCCGCCGAGGCGGTGCACCTGGTCGACACCAAGGGTCTGGCCTTTGCCGACCCGAACGACGAGGCCGCGGCGTGCCGCGAGCTGACCCCATCCACGCCGGCAGCGCCTGCGGTCGACGACAGCAACGAGGAGCAGTGACATGGGCACTCAAGTACGCGGCGCCAACGTTCGCCTGATCGGCTGCACCGAGGCCACCTTCGGCACCACGCCGGCATCGCCCGATGCGCTGATCCTGCCGTACGTGCAGAACAACGTGAAGGCCGACCAGCAGCGCGACACCGACGAGACCATCGACGGCTACCGCGGCGCCACGCGCAGCGTGGCGGGCAACCGCACCGTCAGCGGTACGGTGCAGGTCAACACCGCCCCGCAGACCATCGGCTTCTGGCTGAAGCACCTGCTGGGCGTGCCCACCACCACCGGCAGCGCGGTGCCCTACACCCACACCTTCAGCGTGGCCGCCAGCGGCGCCAATGCGCTGCCGCCCGGCTTCGAGCTGGAGGAAGACCTGGGCGCGGGCTTCACCTCCACCGCGCGCTACGTGCGCTACGTCGGCTGCCGCATCGGCCAGGCGCAGTTCTCGCTGTCGCCCAGCGGCTTCGTGCAGGCCACGTTTACCGTGGCCGGTGCCGACTACGTGAAAAGCGCCACGCCGCTGGAAGCCTCGCCCACCGACAACGGCCACGCCGCATTCGGCGCGCTGGCCGCCACGCTGGTGTTCGGCGGCGGTTCGCTGGCGCTGGATGTGACCAAGTTCGACCTGACCCTGAGCAACAATCTCGACGAAGACACCTACGTCGTGGGCGGCGCCGGCAAGCGCGGCGACCTGCCCGAGGGCAAGCTGGTGCCCACCGGCACGGTGGAGGCGCTGCTGAAAGACAGCAACCTGCTGGACGCCGCGCTGGCCGACACCGACAGCAGCCTGGTGCTCACGCTCACGCGCGGCACCGGCGACGGCACGCTGGGCAACGAGCAGCTGACCATCACGGTGCCGGCGCTGGTGTTTGCCGCCACCACGCCGGTGGTCACCGGCCCCAAGGGCGTGCGCCTGCAGGCCAGCTTCACCGGCCACCGCACCACCGGCGAGATCGGCGTCACCGCCGTGCTCAAGTCGCCGCTGGCCACCATCGAATAAGGGACCACCATGTTTCGATTCGCCCAAGACGGCCGCGTGCGCTGGCCGGTCACCATCGAGCAGCTGCAGGAAGACGGCAGCACCGCCGCGCAGACCTTTGCGGTGGTGTATCGCGTGATGACGCGCGAGGAGCTGCGCGCACGCGACAACGCCATGACCGATTTCATGCGCCAGATCCGCGGACTGATGCCGGCCGAAGGCGCCACCGACACCGACGAGAACGCGGCGAAACGGCGCACGCTGACCGACCAGCGCCTGCAGGCGGACGACGCGTTGCTGACCGATCGCGTACTCGGCTGGTTCGACATCGCCGACCAGGACGGTGTGCCGATCCCGTTCAGCGCCGCCGCGCTATCCGCATTCCTGCGCAGCGAGGTACTGCGCGACACGCTGCTGCAGGGCCTGGTGGACGCCAGCAGCGGGGCACACTCAAAAAACTCACGGCCTGGGCTCGCTGGCTTGCCGGCGCCCGCCCAGGCGTAAAGCTGCCGGACGGCAGCGAGGAGCGGTTGTGGGACGCGGAGCAGCAATGGCCGGACGAGACCAACCTGCCGGACTACTGCAAGACCTGCCGCGCTACCGGCGGCTGCGATGCCTGTCCCAAACCGCACCTGCTGCCCGAATGCCTGCCGGCGCTGCGCGCATGGGACACCTGCAGCACGCAGATGCGGGTGGGGTTTGCCGGCACCACCGGGCTGGACTACGGCGCGTGCATCGCCACGCTGGCGCTGTACCTGCCGCGCTGGCAGGCGATGGCGCCACCCGGCGATGCGCTGCACGGCATGGAGGTCGCCGATCTGCTGGATGACCTGCGCACGATCGAGGATGCCCTGCTGACGGCGTGGGCGGAGCAGGCCGCCGAAAAGCGCGGCGACTCGCCGCCGGAATAACTGTACTGAAAGCAGCTGGAATCGTTCACTAATTCACCGAGCCCCTTGTGATCAGCGAAAACATCCTGCGGGTGAAGCTTGAGGCAACCAGCGATGGCCAATTCAAGGCCACGATGGGCGATGCCGCGCAGGGTGTGTCCAACCTGGACGAAGCGCAGCGCAGCGTGGTGGATTCCACCAATGCCGCCACGGCGGCATCGCGGGAAAACGCCAGCGCCACCGCCGCGCTGGGCGAATCGAACGACGAAGCCGCCGCACGCATCAAGGCGATGGTGCGTGCCTCGCTGGAACGCCAGCAGGCCGAGCTAAGCTCCATTGCCGCCACCCAGCGCAGCACCGCCACCAATGCCGGCGCCGCAGCCGGCTACGAGCGCGTGGTGGCGGCGCAGACCCGCGCCATGCACGGCGCCACCGACCTGGTGCGCGCCGAACAGCAGGCGGCGGCCGCCGCCGCCAACACCGCCGGGCTGGAGAAACAGCGCGCCGAGCTGGGCCGCCTGCTGGGCCAGATCGACCCCACCATCGCCGCGCTGGAAAAGCTTGATGCGCAGCAGGCCAAACTGGACGCATTCCGCGCCAAGGGCGTGCTCGGCGCCGACGACTACAAGATGTTCAGCGCGGCGATCGACCAGAGCCGCGAGCGCATCGCCGCCGCCGGCAACGCCATGCACGGGTTCAGCGTCAACAACGCCAACGCGCGGCGCGAGCTGGGCTACATCACCAAGGATCTGGCCACCGGGCAGTTTGGCCGGCTGAGTCAGAGCATCCTCACGTTGGGCGCCAACACCGGCGTGATGGGCCTTGCGTTCAGCGCGGCCGGCCTGCTCATCGGTGGTGCGGTGGCGGTGCTGGGCAGCTTTGCCGTGGCCGCCGCCAAGGGCTACTTTGAAACGGAGCAGCTGCGCGTATCGCTGATCGCCACCGGCGGCGCCGCTGGCGCCACCGTCGGGCAGGTCAACGACATGGCCGAGGCGGTGGGCGCGGCCACCGGCAAGTACAGCGACGCGCGCAAGGCCATCGAGCAGTTGGTGGGGTCGGGCAAGAGCTTCGGCACCAGCCTGGATGTGCTCGCGCAGCAGGCGGTGGACATGTCCACCGTCACTGGCGAGAGCATCGACAAGTCGGTGGCCAAAATTATCGAGATCGGCGACAAGCCGTCCGAGGCGATCGCCAAGCTCAACGAGCAATATCACTTCCTCACCGCCGCGCAATACGCGCAGATCGCCGCGCTGGAAGCCGAGGGCCACACGCGCGAGGCGGCGCGCATCGCCAACCAGCTCGACGCGGCGGCGATGAAGGAGCGCGCGCAGGACGTGCAGGACAACGCCGGCTGGATGATCCGCGCCGGCCATGCCGTGGCCGAGGCGTGGAACGGCGCGTGGGACTCCATGAAGGGCCTGGGCCGCACCCAGAGCATCACCGATCAGATCAAGGAGGTGCAGGCCGCGATCGACAAGCTCACCACCCCGCACCTCGACCGCGCCGGCAACCTGGTGCAGGCGCAGGGTGGTGAGCAGCTGGCGGCGCTGCGCAAGCAGCTGGCGGCGCTGCAGCTGCAGGGCATCACCGACCAGTTCGCGTCGCAGCAAACGTCGAACGACGCGGCTCTGAACGCCGAGGCCATCGCGGCGCAACGGCGCCTGTCCGCGGGCACCCCGGCCGACGTGGTGCTGAAGAACACGCTGGACAAGCTGCGCATGGATCGCGCTTCCGCGCTCTATGGTGTCGTCGACCCGCAGCAGCGCGCGCTGATCGAGGCGCAGTTCGACAACCAGGTGAAGGCGGCCAACAACACCTACCAGGCGTCGCTGAAAAAGCTGGCCGGCCCGCAAGGCCCCAAGAGCAAGGAGCCCGCCGCCTACAACACGTTCAGCAGCCAAGTCGACGCACTGGACCGCAAGAGCATCCAGGCCGACACCAGCGCGCTGACGCAGTACCAGCAGGGCATCGCCCAGCTGGCGGCGCAGATGGAGACCTATCTGCAGAAAGGCGGCGACGCCACCAAGGCCGCCGAGCTGTTCAACCGCGGCCAGCAGGCGCTGCAGCGCACGCTGGACGACAACCGCAAGCGCGAGCTGGCCGGACAGAAGGAATACGCCGATGCGCTGGACCGCACCAACGCGGCGCTGCAGGACTCGGTCGACAACCAGGTTGCCCGCATCGGCATGGGCGCGCAGGAATACCAGCGCACCCAGCAGATCACCAAGGCCTATCGCGACGAGGCCGAGCAGCTGCAGAAGCTGGCGCTGCAGCGGCAAGCTGGCGCGGCTGGGCAGCAGGGCGGCCTGTCGCAGGAAGCCTACGATGCCGATGTGAAGGCGTTGCAGGATGCTACCGACCGCAAGGTGGAAATCATCCGCGACGGTTTCCGCCGCATGGACGATGCGCAGGGTGACTGGATCAACGGGGCGCGCGCCGCGTGGCAGGACTACGCCGCGCAGGCGAAAGACAAGGCCGGCCAGGCCCAGCGCGGCATCACCACGCTCTACAGTGACGCCGAGGATGCCGCGGCCGACTGGCTTGCTGGCGGCAAGCTCACGTTCAAGAGCTTCGAAAAGGATTTTGAAAACATGCTGGCGCACATGGTGGCGAAAGCGCTGATCGCGCAGGCTACCACCGCATTGCTCGACCTGTTCGCGCCAGGGGCTGGCGCCGCCGCCAGCGGCGGATACGGTTACTTCGGCGGCGGCTACAACTCGGTCACCGGCGAAGGTGGCTTCAACCTCGCCACGGCCGGCACCGGCGGCCACGCCGATGGCGGCCCCATCCGCGGCCCCGGCACCGGCACCAGCGACAGCGTGCTGATCCGTGCCAGCAACGGCGAATACATGCAGACCGCCGATGCCGTGAACTACTACGGCGAGCGGTTCATGGACGACGTGCGCGCCAAGCGCCTGCCGCGCTACGCCGCAGGCGGCCCGATCGGTGGCAGCAGCGGTGGCGCGGCTGGCGGCACCGATGCCGGCGGCGTGGTGGTGAACATCTACGGCGCCGACAACGGCGCACGCACCGAGCAGCGCGACGGCGCGGACGGGCGCAAGTACCTCGACATCTTCATCAACGCGGCGGCGCAGGACGTGGCGCGCGGCGGCCGGCTGGGCCAGGCGATCCACGCCGCCACCGGCACGCGCCGGCCGGCGCGCAGCTACGCCGCGGCGGGAGGCTGAGCCATGGCGAATCCCATGTGGCCGAGCACGCTGCCGCCGCCGCTGGCAGACAACACCACCAGTTACCAGGCGGTGAGCAACGCGATCCGCAGCAACACCGAGTCCGGTGTGGCCAAGGTGCGCCGTCGCTTCACCGCCGTGGCCACCCCGTTCAACTGCTCGCTCAAGCTCACGCAGACGCAATACGACGCGCTGATCGCGTTCTACGAGACCACGCTGGCCGACGTGCTGCCGTTTGACTGGACCGACTTCCGCACTGGTGACCCGGCTACCTACCGCTTCATCCAGCGCCCGCAGGGCAGCTTCCAGAAAGGCTCGATCAACCGCTGGCTGGTGACGCTGCAACTGGAGAAAATGCCATGAACACCAGCCAGGTCAGCATCAACGCCATGCGTGCGATGTTCGCGCAGGAGACCGGCGAGGTGTTCCTGGTGTGCCTCACCATCACCCACCCGGACATCACCACCTTGCGCTTGGTGAACAACACCCAGGCCGTGGTGCGCAGTGCTGGAACCTATCAGCCATACCCCATGCAACTGAGCCTGCCGGCGCAGCGCGACGACCAGCTGCCGCAGGTGGATATCGTGATCGACAACGTCGACCGCGAGGTGCTGCGCCAGATCCGCCTGCTGGCCGGCGTGCCGCAGGTGACCATGGAGGTCATCATGGCCAGCAGCCCCGACACGGTGGAGGCCGGTCCGTTCGACTTCGCGTTGAAGTCCGCCACCTACGACGTGCTGGCGATCACCGGCACGCTGGGCTACGAGGATGACATCCTGAATCAGCAGGTGCCAGCGATGACGTACACGCCCACGAACTCGCCGGGGCTCTTTCTCTGATGCCAGCCATCCCCGCCTTTGCTGCGCCCTACGTGGGCATCCCGTACCTCGACAAGGGGCGCACGCGCGCGGGCATTGATTGCTGGGGCATCGTGCGGCTGGTGCTGGCCGAAGTGTTTCACGTGAAGCTGCCGGGCTATGACGACACTTATCGCGATGGTGACGACTGGGCTGCGATCGGCCATGCCGTGCGCATGGGTCTATGCGACGGGTGGCAACGCGTGGAGCAGGCTCGCGCCGGCGACCTGTTGGTGCTGGCGATCGCGCGCCGCCCGTGGCACTGCGCCCTGATGCTGGATGCCGTGCATTTTCTGCATGCCGCGCCGGGCGACAGCACGGTGATCGACCGGCTGGACAGCCCGCGCTGGGCGCGGCGCATCGAGGGCATCTACCGCCATGACTGAGCGCATCACCCGGGGCATGGTCACGGTCACCGGCCGCGCCCACCCGCTCGCCGACACGGTGTACGCCGAGGCGCCGGCCGGGCAGACCATTGCCGAGCTGCTGGGGCAGGGCGCCTCGCAAAGCCTGCGCGTGGAGCTGGGCGGCGAGCTGGTGCCGCGCACGCTGTGGGCCAAGGTGAAACCCAAGGCGGGCCAGCAGCTGGTGGTGACCGCGGTGCCGATGGGTGGCGGCAACAACAACAAGCTGCTCAAGATCGTGGTGGTGATCGTCGCCATCGTCTATGCGCACTACACCGGCGACTACCAGGGCGCCGCGCAGATCCTCGCGTATGGCTTCGCCATCACGAACCTGCTGGTGCCACCGCCGATGCCCAAACTGCCCGGCGCCGGCGACCCGTTCGACACGCTCAACTCGCTCACCGGCACGCAGAACCGCGCTACGGTCTACAGCCCGATCCCCTGCGTGATCGGCACAGTGCGGTTTTTCCCCACGCATGCCGCGCTGCCCTACACCGAGATCGTCGGCAACGATCAGTACCTGCGCATGCTGCTGGACCTGGGCCCCGGCGATCTGGCCGTATCGGACATCAAGATCGGCGAGACGCCGATCGGGGATTATCAAGGCGTGCAGTGGGAGGTGACCAAGACGCCGACCTTGTACACCAACGATATCTATGAGCTGGCGGTGGCCGTGAACCTCAACGGCTCCGGTGCCACGGCATCGCGCACCGGGCAAAGCAACAGCACCGAGATGTCGCTGGATCTGCAGTGCCCCAGCGGCCTGTTCGGCGTCGACAACAAGGGCCGCGACGTGGCTGGTCACGTCAACATGACCATCGAATACCGCGCGGTAGGCTCATCGACGTGGCTGAATGCGGCGGCTGCAAGCGGCCTGTCCATGTCCTATGGCGGCATCACCAGCAATGGCACCAACTTCACCCTGAGCAGCGCCGTGCGCAAGACGGTGCGCGTTGGCGTACGGTGGACGCTGCCCGCGGCGGGCCAGTACGAGGTGCGCGTGACGCGCGCCGGAACCACCTGGGACGGCACCACGGTCCAGACCTATGCGGACATGACCTGGACGGTGCTGCGCAGCCTGAGCGGCGCTTTGCCCAGCACCACCGGCACCACCAAGCTGGCGCTGCGCATCCGCGCCACCGACCAGCTCAACTCCGTGGTGAGCACCGTCAGCGTGCTGGCCTCGCAGCTGATCCGCACCTACGATCCCGGCACGGGCACCTGGACCACCGGCGTGGCCACCAGCAACAACGCCTGGGTGTATCACTGGCTGCTCACCGCCGCACCGCCGCAGCTGGTGGCGCGCCTGGTGCCGGAGTCGCGCGTGGCCATCGACGAGATTGTCGACTGGGCCGCCGACTGCGAGGCCATGGGCTACGTCTACAACGCCATGGAGGAATCCGGTCGCACGCAGCTGGAATTGCTGCGCGACGTGCTGGCCAGCGGCCGCGCCACCTTCGGCATGCCCAACGGCAAATACGGCTGCGTGCGCGACGTGGCGCAGACCACGCCGGTGCAAATGTTCACCCCGCGCAACAGTTGGGATTTCAGCGGCCAACGCGTGTTCTTCGACCCGCCGCATGCCCTGCGCTGCCAGTTCATCAACCCGCAGGCCAACAACCAGCAGGACGAGCTGATCGTCTACGCCGACGGCTACAGCGCCGACGGCGCCGGCGGCACCACCAAGGCCACCCGCTACGAGGTCATGGACCTGCGCATGTGCACCGACCCGGTGGCGGTGTGGCGCCTGGGCGCCTACCACCTGAAAGCCAGCGAGCAGCGCGCGAACACCTACACCCTCACCGCCGACATGGAGCACCTGGTGTGCCAGCGCGGGCAGCTGGTGACCGCGGCCAACGACGTGGTGGAGTGGGGCGCGGGATCCGCCCGCATCAAGAGCATTGCCGGCGACCGCAAGAGCATCACGCTGGACGGCGCCATCACCCTGCAGGCCAGCACGCTCTACGCCGTGCAAGTGCGCAGCGACGACGGCGTGCAGGCCGTGGTCAACACCAGCACCACCGGCGCAGGCGACGTGGCCACCTTCGCCTTTGCCAGCGCGCTGCCCGCCGGCGTGCATGTGGGCGACCTGGTGGTGGTCGGCGAGCGCACGCTGGTCACGCAACGGCTGATCGTGCAACGCATCGAGCCGCAGCAGGATCTGTCGGCGCGGATCACGGCGGTGGATGAAGCGCCCGACGTGCCCGCCGCCGGTACCGGCACGCCGCCGACCTTTGTCAGCGCGATCACCGGCACGCCCTGGTGCAGCGCGCCACCACCACCGGAGGTCACCATCCGCATCAGCGACAGCGGCCCGGACGATGCCGGGGTAATCCATGCCGTGACCGGCGTATCGGGCACGCCAAAGCCCGGCATCCATCGCCTGCCTGTCTACAACCGCCACGGTGTCCGCGAGGTACTCGCCTGATGGCCTACTCCTCCGCCATCCGTCGCGAAGTGCGCTGGCGCGTCACCGGCACCGACGCGTGGAGCGACATCGCCACCTGCTCGCCGGTCGCCGAACTGCGGCTTGAGGGCCTGGACCGCGCCAAGACCTACGACGTGGAAGTGCGCGACATTTCCGCGTGTGGCGCACCCTCCGCCTGGGTGCTTCACACCGCCGTGGTGCCGGACGTGGCGGCTGGCAACATCACGCTGAGCGACCTGTCGACGGCGGCCAGTGACGCCCAAGCCGACGCCACCAGCGCGCTCAACCAGCTCACCGACATCGCCAGCGACGGCAAGCTGACGGCGCAGGAGAAGGTGCTGTCGAAGCAGGACTACCTGACCCTCACCGGCGAGCAAGCCGGCATCGCCGCGCAGGCGTCGGCGTACGCGATCACCACAGAAAAAACCGCCTACGACAGCGCAGTCAGCGCGCTCAAGACGTACCTCAAGAACAACGTCTTCGTGCTCGACGCCGGCTACAACTGGACCAACGTCACCGGCACCACAGCGCTCGTGCGCGCCGACTGGGACAGCAACTGGACGGCCGTCTATACGACGCGGCAGGCGCTGCTGAACAAGATTTATGCGCTGGCCAAGGCCAAAGCCGACGCGGCGCAAGGCACGGCGAACACCGCCAACGCGAACACGCCGAACGTCATCAACCCGCAGTTCGCCGATGGCGCGGCGGGCTGGACTTACGAAGGCGGCTGGGCCTATGACGCGGCGACACAGTCGGCGAAGCGCACGGGCACGGGCGCGGCGTCGGACTCGGCGGTGTACAACAATCGCCGGATCGCGGTGAAGCTGGGTCAACAGGTAGCGGTG